>Ga0157359_1000026_pt1 | contig 38702 bp, 31 predicted proteins | sample AttcapACBM3_FD_111482 | JGI IMG/M metagenome (GOLD analysis project Ga0157359, IMG submission 111482) | Fungus gardens microbial communities from leaf cutter ant in Botucatu, State of São Paulo, Brazil - Atta capiguara ACBM3 | ecosystem: Host-associated > Fungi > Mycelium > Unclassified ...
CGCTGGACGGTGTGCTGCGCAACTGTCCTGATCCGGACGAACCCCTGGTGCTGCTCCACGGGCCTATACAGCGTCGGATCATCAAGGCGGCGAACCCGGCGGCGTTGGCGCTCGGGCTCCGGCCCGAGATGACCTACACCGCGGCTCAAGCGATCTGCCCGCAGTTTGCGACGGTGGAGTACGACGAGGCGGCGTTGCGGCGCCAGCACGAGCTGCTCGCCGCCTGGGCCTATGGGTTCAGCTCTCAGGTCAGCTTGCACTTCGCCGACGCCCTGGTGCTGGAGGTGCAGTCGAGCCTGCCGCTCTTCGGGCCCTGGCCTCGATTCGAGGCACGGCTACGCCAGGAGCTCACGGCGCTGGGGTTCGGCCACCGGATCACCCTGGCGCCCAACCCGGTCGCCGCCCGGGTGTTGGCCAACGCCGGCGACAGCCTCAACGTGCGTGACGATGCCGGCCTGGCGAGCGCAATGCGCACGCTGCCGGTGGCGCTCTTAGGTTTAGAGCCGGAGATCGTCCAGGCCCTGAGCCGGATGGGACTACGTCAGCTCAGCCAGGTGCTGGCGCTGCCCCGGGCGCAGCTCGCCCGGCGCTTCCCCTTGAGCCTGCTTAACCACCTCGACCAAATGCTAGGTAGCAAGGTTCTGCCCCTGGAGTTTTTCCTGCCTCCGACCACCTTCAGGCTGCGGATCGAGCTCAACTTCGAGGTCGAGTCGACGCAGGCTTTGCTTTTCCCGCTGCGCCGGCTGACCTCGGACCTGGCCACGTACCTCGCGGGCCGAGACATGGGCGCTCAGCGCTTCACCCTGCGCCTTGAGCACCGCGAGGCGCCCACGACTGAAGTGGTAGTGGGGCTGCTCGCTCCCGAGCGCGACCCGGCGCTGCTGTTCGAATTTGCCCGCGGCCGTCTGGAGCCCACCCAGGTGGTTGAGCCGGTACTCGCCATTGGCCTAGTCGCTGACGAGTTGCCCTCCTTCGTCCCCCAGCACCGCGGCCTTTTCGATGAACGTCCGCAACAGACGGTGAGCTGGGAGCAGCTGCGCGAACGGCTGCGCTCTCGCCTTGGCGACGACGCGGTCTATGCGGTGGGCGCCCAGGGAGATCACCGGCCGGAGCGGGCCTGGCGGCGAGATACGCCTTCGCTGGCGCTCCAGGCATTGGGACCGAATCGGCGGCCTGGCTGGCTGCTGCCGGCGCCCGAGCCCCTCGATGTCGATCAGTCACGGGTCCTGAGCGGGCCTGAGCGTATCGAGAGCGGGTGGTGGGACGGTGAGGATGCCCGGCGGGATTACTACGTCCTCGAGCTCAGCGACGGACGCACGGCGTGGGCCTTCCAGTCGCCGGCCGAAGGGCCGGGCTGGTGGGTGCAGGGGTGGTTCGCGTGACACCCGGCTATGCGGAGCTCCACTGCCTGTCGAACTTCAGCTTCCAGCGCGGGGCTTCAAGCGTCGATCAGCTGTTCGAGCGGGCGAAGGCCATGGGCTATGAGGCGTTGGCGATCACCGACGAGTGCACTCTCGCCGGCATCGTGCGGGCCTGGCAGGCGTCGGAGAAGCACGACGTACGCTTGATCGTGGGCGCGGAGTTTCAGGTCGCCCAGGGCCCCAAGCTCGTGCTGCTGGTGGAAGACCTGCAGGGGTACCAGCAGCTGTGCCGGCTGATCACCCTCGCCCGCCGGCGTGCGGATAAGGGCAGCTACCGACTGCTGCGCGAGGATCTCGACCAGGTCGCCGGCCTCTTCGCGCTCTGGGTACCTGATCGGGGAGCGGAGGCAGAGTCTGCGCGCTGGCTCCTGGACGTGTTTCCCGGCCGCCTATGGCTCGCTACTGGATTGCATTTCGATCAGGACGACCAGGTACGGCTGCAGCTGCTGCAGGGGCTGGGTGCGGCCTTGGGCGTAGGGCTGGTTGCCGCCGGCGACGTGCACATGCACTGCCGGGGGCGCCGGGCCCTGCAAGACACGATCACCGCGATCCGCCATCACGTCCCGGTAGCCGAAGCCGGCCAGCTGCTCTTCCCTAACGGGGAGCGTCATCTGCGCACCCGTGAGGCCTTGGCGAGGTGCTATCCATCCGAGCTGCTGGAGGAGACCCTCCGCATTGCCGAGCGCTGCACCTTCAGCCTGGCCGAGTTGCGCTACCAGTATCCCAGCGAGGTGGTTCCGGAGGGTCACACGGCTACCAGCTGGCTGCGGGTGCTGACCGAAGAGGGCTGCGCCTGGCGCTGGCCCGAAGACCTGTCTGATCGGCTGCGCGCCCAGATCGAAAAGGAGCTGCAGCTGATCGCCGACAAAGCCTATGAGAGTTACTTCCTGACGGTGCACGACATTGTCCGCTTCGCACGGCAGCAGGGGATCCTCTGCCAGGGGCGCGGCTCGGCGGCCAACTCTGCGGTCTGTTTCGCACTGGGCATTACCGAGCTGGATCCGACGCGGATCAACCTGCTGTTCGAACGCTTCATCAGCCACGAGCGGGACGAGCCGCCGGACATCGACGTCGACTTCGAGCATGACCGCCGGGAAGAGGTCATCCAGTACATCTTCCGCCGCTACGGCCGGCAGCGTGCTGCGCTCACCGCGGTGGTATCCACCTATCACGCTGCAGGCGCTGTGCGGGACGTGGCCAAAGCCCTGGGCCTACCCCCAGACCAGATCACCGCGCTGGCGGACTGCTGCGGTCGTTGGACGGACAACCTGCCACCCCCGGAGCGCTTGCGTGAATCGGGCTTCGATCCTGATGGCCCCCTACTCCACCGGATCCTGGTGCTCACCGGCGAGCTGATTGGCTTTCCCCGGCACCTTTCCCAGCACCCAGGCGGTTTTGTCATTGCAGATCAGACGCTGGATACCCTGGTGCCGGTCGAGAACGCCGCCATGGAGGGTAGGACGGTCATCCAGTGGGACAAGGATGACCTCGATGCGATGGGCCTGCTCAAGGTCGACATCCTCGCCCTGGGCATGCTCAGCGCCTTGCGCCGGTGCTTCGACCTGGTCAAAGGCTACCGGGGCAAGGAGCTGACGCTGGCGACGGTGCCGCAGGAGGACAAGCCCACCTACGCGATGATCAGCCGGGCCGATACCCTGGGAGTGTTCCAGATCGAGTCGCGTGCCCAGATGGCTATGCTGCCGCGGCTGAAGCCACAGACCTTTTACGACCTGGTGATCGAGGTCGCCATCGTGCGGCCGGGCCCAATCCAGGGGGGCATGGTCCATCCATACCTGCGGCGAAGAACCGGCCAGGAGGAGATCAGCTATCCGCCTGAACTGGAGCGCGTCTTCGGCCGAACGCTGGGTGTCCCATTGTTCCAGGAGCAGGTGATGGAGCTCGCCATCCTTGCCGCCGACTACACCCCGGGCGAAGCCGATCAACTGCGGCGCAGCATGGCGGCCTGGAAGCGCCATGGCGGGCTTGAGCCGCACCGGGAGCGGCTGACCTCGCGGATGCTCGCCAACGGCTACACGGCCGAATACGCCGCGGACATCTTCCGCCAGATCGAGGGGTTCGGCAGCTACGGCTTTCCCGAATCCCATGCGGCCAGCTTCGCCCTGCTGACCTACGCCAGCTGCTGGCTCAAATGCCACGAGCCGGCGGCTTTTGCCGCAGCGCTGATCAACTCATACCCCATGGGTTTCTACAGCCCCGACCAGATCCTGCAGGACGCCCGGCGGCACCGGTTGCAGACACTGCCGGTGGACGCCACATGCAGCGACTGGGATTGCAGCCTCGAGGCTGTAGCGGATAGCCCGCAGCCGGCGATCCGGATGGGCCTGCGGATGGTGCGCGGCCTGGCCGAGAAAGCCGGGCGCGCGGTTGAGCAGGCTCGCCGGCAGCGGCCATTCTGCGATGTCACCGATCTGTGCCTGCGCGCGGGCCTCGATGCCAAGGCCCGGGAGTGCCTGGCGGATGCGGGAGCCTTGAAGGGGTTGGCCGGACACCGGTTCCAGGCCCGTTGGGCAATGGCCGCGATCGAGCCGCAGCTGCCCCTATTCGCTGAGGGCGCGGTCGTTGAGGAGGAGATCCAGGAGCTGGTTGCACCAACCGTGGGCGAGGACCTCTATTCGGACTATGCCTCCTTGGGCACCACCCTGGGGCCGCACCCCCTCACCCTGCTGCGGCCGGAGCTGTCGGCCCGGCGGCTGATGAGCTCCCGTGACCTCAAAGAGCGGCGTCACGGTCAGCCAGCCCGGATCGCCGGGTTGGTCGTCGGCCGCCAGCGTCCCGGTACCGCCAGCGGCGTGACCTTCGTGACCCTGGAAGACGAGTACGGGATGGTAAATGTGGTGGTTTGGCGAACTCTAGCGGAGCGTCAACGGCGGGAATTAGTAGCGTCTCAACTGATGCGAGTGGATGGCACCATAGAGACACGAGACGGTGTGCTGCATGTTGTAGCGGGTCGGCTAAAGGATATGAGCGAGCTTCTACACAGATTGGATACGCGCAGCCGTGACTTTCACTAAGTGGATCCGCTATGCACACGTGTAGTGCAGCATGTCGTTCAGTTGCGCTAAAGCATCTACAGGAGCTCTACAGGAGCAACTGCCTAGCCATGCTTCGGAAACGAGACGGATGGATCCGCTGCCTGCCGTCTGCCACCGGTGCAAAACACGCTTTGCACAAGCTGACCACCTACTATTCGTCTACTAACCGCCCTCGCTCCAGCAGTCGTATGGACAAATATTTCACAACCTGTCGGCGATCATGCGCCGTTAAGGGCTCAGATTTAGTAGTTCTGAGAAATCGGCACGGGAGGTGCCTATGTCCCGAAAGAGCACGGCTTACGTTGGATGGATGCTTTTTTTTCTAATGGCAGGCGCCCTTGGGCTCGTCGCCTTGTCATTTTTGCTATTCGATCTGTTTTGACGACAATGCTCATGGAGAGCAACTTCTGTTCGAAATACTATAAGTAGTGCCTGATCAGGAAGTTGCTAACCGCCTCAATGCCCCGTTAACAGCAAGCTAAGATGCCATCGCGCCCAGTGTGGTAGCCGCCCCCGCCGTACGTTCCGGTATCTTCAAGACGCTCGACGCTTACCCTACCAAATTACCCTCCACGAAGCGCTAATCGCGCCTAGCCTGCGAGCTAGCGTTTGCCAAGCTCAGAGCGTGCTATGGGTTGGTGCGACTTGCTCAAGAAGCATGAGACATCCGCTCAGGTGCCAACCTGACCGGGGCCTCCAAGGGTCAGCAGCTCAAAAACTCTCGATTCCAGCATCGACTGGCATGACTATCCCCGTGATGCCCGTCGAGGCCGACGAGCAAAGGAAATATGCGGCTTCTGCGACTTCCGTAGCCGTTACGAGCCGTCGAAGTGCATTGTTATCGGCCATAGATTGCAACGCCATTCGCTCAGCCTCCCGATCATGTCCGGTTCGCGCCGCCACCCTATCGCGCAACGCTGTCGTGGCTACCGGCCCAGGTGCTATAGCGTTGACCCGTACCCCATGAGGTCCTAGGTCTCGACATGCCGCACGCATGATACCGAGCACGGCGTGCTTGGAGGCGCTGTAGGCCATCTGCTGACCATGTGCGAATCGCCCGTTAACAGAAGACATCAGCAGCGCAACCCCTTGACTAGCTTTCAACGCCTCAGCAGCTGCCGCGAGAGTGAAAGCTACGCCACGAACGTTGATCGCTTGCGTCTCTTCCCACTCATCAACCTGGAGCTCCCCGGTACTCCGCCATGGAGGTACCCAACCGGCGTTGGCGACACAGATATCAAGTCGTCCACTCTGCGAGAGAACCTTCTCTACCGCACCGTGCAGATCGTCCAATCGCGTGACATCGCAACCCACGAAGTCTGGAGAATCTTCCATGGTCTGGCCTGGCAGATCGGCACAATAGACACGTAGGCCCGCTTGCCGGAAACGGTCAGCGATCGCAAGGCCCAAGCCCCCTGCGCCGCCGGTGATTAGCGCTACTTCTTCACGCATGGAAGCTCCCGACGGTCATCAGTGACAAAGGAACGGTCTGTAGTCGATATCCAGCGGCACAGGTTTGTCCTGCACCAGGCTTGCGATGATCCGAGCGATGATCGGGCCTGCAGTGAACCCCATCCACGGAAAGAAATTCATAAAGAAACCCGGTGAATTGGGTACCTCACCTAGAATCGGCCGCCAGTCATCAGTGCCATTCACCACAGCAGCCCATGTCCGGATAACCCGCAGTGGCCCCAGCGCAGGTACCGTTTGCAAGGCCAGCGCCATGTTCTGCGCCAATGAATCCGGATCGGTGACGGGATGCCCTCGGCCATGCCATCGTGCTGGCCACCCTCCCCCGATCAGTACTGAGCCGATCGCATTTTGCTTAAGGGTGAGCTTCTCGCCAGCCGAATAGACCAGGTGGGGAATCAAAGGGCCCGTCTGCTCAGTCACAGCTACCTGGATCGCGAATCCCTGGACATCAGTTTGTATGCCCACCATTGCTGCAATGCGGCCGGCATCGGCGCCCGCAGCATTCACTACGCGTTTAGCAAGCAGAACCTCACTCGCGAGTAGCACTCGGTAGTGGTCGTGAGCGCGCTCTACGCCTAAAACCTCGCAATGCCTGCGAAAATGCACGCCTAAACGCTTAGCGGCATCTGCATAGGCCAGGGTCGCTTTCAAGGGACTCGCTTTACCCTCGATAGGGCAAAACGCCCCACCGATTACCCTGTCTGAAAGATAGGGTGCGAGCTGGCGGATGTCGTGCTGGTCGAGAAGACTGACTTCCAAGCCGTGGCTCCGCTCCAGCAAGGCTTTGGCCTCAATTTCACGCAGCTGTTCTTCGGATGTCCCTACCAGCAATCCGCCCTTGGTGGAAACCTCGAGATCGACCCCCAATTCGCCAGGCAATTCGTGCCACATCTCGATTGAACGAGCCATCAGCGCGATGCTGGGTGCAAACCGCTGAGCCCAGGCTGGCCCCTTGTTTACGAAAGGATCATGAGGGATCTGCGCATGCAGGCTGCCTGCGTTGGAGCCTGACGCCTGAGTATTCAATTCGCTGCGCTCAAGCACTAGAACATCGACCCCATCCTTGGCCAGATAGTAGGCTGTCGCGCATCCGGCCAGACCTCCGCCGATAACAATTACATCGGCCATGGAAAAACCTTCAAATGATCGATCATGCGGTCTTCTCCTCTGCGCGCGCCTGCCGGCGCGCCAGAAAAAAACCATGGGCCTGCGGTAGCAAATCGTGAGCGTCCGCCACACCCAGTTCCAGGGCGGCGTGATAAGCGAAGCTTGGATCATCAAGAAGGGCTCGCCCTAATGCCACAAGATCAGCGGCCCCACTGGCGATCACTTCTTCAGCCTGTTGCGCGTTAGTGATCAACCCCACAGCCATGGTGGCGACCTTGGCTTCAGCGCGAATGCGCGCCGCGAAAGGCACTTGATGGCCAGGCGTTGCCACCGTCGCAGAACGAGCCACTGGGCCAAGAATTCCGCCAGATGAGCAATCCATCAGGTCGACCCCCTCATCCGCTAGCAGACGCGCAAGCTGGACCGTGTCGTCTAGCGTGATACCGCGGTCGTCATCGTCAACACAGGAAGCGCGATACCAGACGGGCATATCAGCGGGTATCGCCTTGCGTACGGCTTGCACGATCTCAAGCGCCAGCCGTGCCCGACCGGCGAAATCAACCCCATAAGCGTCTACTCGCTTGTTAGCCAAAGGCGAGAAGAACTCATGAATCAGATAACCATGCGCCCCGTGAATTTCGATGAAGTCCAGCCCCGCCTCGACTGCTCGAGTGGCTGCCGCGGCAAATGCCGCTACAACCTGCTCGATATCTTCAAGGCCTGCTGCCTTGGGAGTTGGCCAGCCGGCGTTATGCGCCAGTGCAGAAGGAGCCAGTGTCGACCAAGCTGATATCGCGCTATCCATTCCTAAGGGACCGCTACCCAACCAGGGTACTGCGGAGCTGGCCTTGCGACCGGCATGACCCAGTTGCACACCCAAGGGTATGCCTTGCTGGTGATACAGATCCCCCAACCGCCGAAGTCCGAGGATCTGATCGTCGCTCCAAATCCCCAGGCAGCCAGGACTGATACGCCCTTCCCGCGTAACCGCGGTGGCTTCGAGCAATGCCCCTCCTATGCCGCCCAGCGCGAAACGAGCGTGATGCGCGTAATGCCAGTCGTTAACTAGACCTTCGGTAGCCTGGTACTGGCACATCGGGGACACTACGAGCCGATTGCGAAACCTTACGCCTCGGCAGTCGAATGCAGTGAATAGCTGGGAAGGGTTCATGCCGGCTCCTTACTTACTTGGCTGCTTGGGCGGCAACGTAGCTATTGAGGTCGTCCAGGATGCTGACGATCCGCGCGCGGCGATCCATACCCTCCTGACCCAGGTCGGCAAACTGCGTCAGCGGCGCTCGCACATCGCCTACCGGGTAACCCTGAGAGGCTGCCAGCGCTTTTGAATAGCACTGATGACCATAGGTGGGATGACCCTCAGCAATGATGTGATCGAAGCTGCTGATCATCGCCTGAATCTTGCCGGCTTCCTGTAGCTTGCCCTCCACAAGCGCCTCCCACATGCGGGTTGATGCACGAGGAATGTAGTTGGCGTATGGGTTTACGTATCCCACCGCACCCAGCAGGAAGCTCTCCACAGGACGTTCACCGGCGAACACATTCATGACCCCTTCCGTGCCCTCGACGATGTCATAGATGCGACCGACATCCATGCTGGCTTCCTTGATGTAGCGGACGTTGTCGAAGGCTTTGGTCATGCGGGCAACCAACGCTGCCGACATGTCGACGTTGGTCGTGACCGGATTGTTGTACAGCATGATTGGCAACGAGGTTGCCTCGGAAATAGCTCGGTAGTAATTGAAGATCTCGTCTTCGGTCGGGGTGTAGTAATACGGTGGCGCGATCATGAAACCGTCAGCGCCGAGTGCCTCAGCCTCACGGCTATAACGCACCGCATTGGGAGTGTAGGCATTCATGGTGCCTACCAACACATCAATGCGACCATTGACCAATTTCACTGTGGTTTCGATGTATTCGGCGCGCTCGTCGTCGGAGATGGTCAGGAACTCACCGGTGGTACCGAGAATGATGATGCCAGGCGATCCAGATTCGATCTGCCACTCGATAAATGCCGCTAATGCCTGGTAGTCGATCTGGCTACCGTCAGCGGTAAAGGGTGTAACGGTAACGCCGTAGCTGCCGCGAAATTCCTTACTCATAGCGATCTCCAACTGTCGTACAGATGTGCGCAGGCGCAGGATGCGCCCGCATTTTTTGGTGTTACAGCCGATCTTTTCTGGCCATTCCGAGGTGCTCCGCCTTATTCGGCGCAGCCGAATCCGAACGCCCTAAACACGACGCTTTCTAAATCGAACTTATGTTCGCGGTTAGCTGATTTCTGGCTTTACCAAGGCTCCGGCGAGCTCCGCTACCGTCACTGGCTTGACTGGTAGGCGCGGTGCAAATCCGGACATCTCCGAGCGCACAGATCCTGTAATTTCACAGACACGTTCATCCAGTGCCGCGGCGCAGTACCGCCCCTGGCAACGTCCCATGCCGATGCGCGTGTGACGCTTGATGGCGCCGACAGTGCTGATACCGGCGTCCAAGGCGTTTTGCAGCGTGGCAAAGCTGACCTCTTCGCAGCGGCATACAAGATTTGCATCCACTGCTGCGGCATCAATGCCTTGGGGCCGGGCATCTGCCTGATACAACGTCCATAGCGCTTTCTGAAAGCGCTGCTGACGCCCGAGCATTGCCTGGGCTTTCTGGCGGCTTTCGAGCAGTTCACGACCGAGTTGATAACCACAGGCTGTTGCTGCTTCCAGACCTACGAGGCGCCCTTCTGCCAGAGCGACCTTCGCTCCGCCCAAACCGGTGCAGTCGCCCAGGGCAAAGACGCCGGCTATATCTGTCTGGCCGCTTAAATCGCGACGAGTCACCAACTGCCTGCGTGCCGAGTCGTAATCGTGGCTACAGCCCAAGGCCCGTAACAGTTCGTTGGCCGGTTCGAATCCATAGCCTAGGCAGACGCAATCCACCTCGAAGCGCTCAGCCAACGCCTGACCTTGGGGAGTACAGAGACTGACCTGGAGCGACTCACCTTGAGCTTCGATGCCTGACACCAAGGCGCGGTGAATCATTCGTCCGCCACCTCGATATAGCGTCCAACGGTAACGTAGCCCATCCTTTACCAAGCCGGGCGCAGAGACCGCCATATGCAGCAGGCTCGGCAACATCGCCAGGCTTGGTTCCGGTGCCGCTTCGACTACAGCCACCACGGTGGCTCCACCCGCCTGCAGCTCGGATGCCAGTTGCAAATTGAGGGGCCCGTTGCCTGCAATAAGCACTCGTCGCCCAGGTAATCTGCGAGCCGTCCGCCATAGCGTCTGAGCCGCGCCGGTCGTCATTACGCCCGGCAGCGTCCAACCTGGCACCTGCCAGCCACGCTCATAGGCGCCGGTGGCAATAATCGTTGCCCGTGGTTTCCAGCGCTGGGTGTGACCACCCACTGCAACACCGTACTCACCAGGTTCAAAAGCGCCCCAAACCAAGGCGTCACCGATCAGCTCAACACCCGCTTTGCGTACTTGGGCGATGAGTTCAGCGCCGTGTCGATGCTGCCGATCCGGCGGCGCAATATCCGAGCCTGTCACACTGAGCTGCTTGTAATACTGGCCGCCAGGTAGGCTGCGCTCATCCAAGACCACCACGCTGGCTCCTGCCTCACGGGCAGCAAGTGCCGCTGACAAGCCTCCTGGTCCAGCACCTACGACGAGGACATCCGCCGTTCGAATTTCCATAGGTGTGATCGGCGGGGTCTGAACCCCCTCAAGGGGTAGAACCGCATGGCTGAGAGTACGTCTGACATCGACTGGCGCGACCACCTTGGTCATGCAGGCACGCTGATTCGGCTTGCCATCGACTTCAACAAGACACTCCTGACAAACGCCCATGCCGCAGAAAATACCTCGGCATGCCCCGTTACGGGTTTCGCGGAAATGTCGTACACCGCCTGCAATCAGCGTCGCTGCCAAAGACTCACCTACACGGGCTTTGAACTCTTTACCTTCGAAGGTGATTGCAATCTCAGTCATGCCAAACTCTCCAACGGCCATCTCTGATGTGCAGACTCAGTGACGCAGAATCTTGCCCACGAACTCTCGGGTGCGTGCTTCCACGGGTGCTTCAAAGACCTGCTGGGGCGTTCCCACTTCCACGACTTGCCCCTTATCCATCATCACGATGCGCGTCGACACTTCGCGCACGAACGACATTTCGTGAGAAACCAACAGCATCGTGATGCCTTCCTTGGCCAATCCGCGAACCGTGTCGAGGACCTCATTGACGAGCTCCGGGTCCAGCGCAGCCGTTACCTCATCCAACAACAGGATCTGGGGTCGAAGTGCTAACGCACGCGCAATAGCTACACGCTGTTGTTGGCCGCCGGATAATTCATCTGGATAGGCGTGATACTTCTCGCCAAGACCAACCTTGTTCAGCAGCGCTTTGGCTTCCTTTTCAACCTCTGCCTGGGGCCGTTTTTTGATCTTCGTCGGAGCAACGGTCACGTTGCGAAGCACATCCATGTTCTGGAACAGGTTGTACTGCTGAAAGACGATGGCCATCTTGTCTCGAGCGGCACGCAGGCTGCTCTTCGACTTGTAGTCCAAAGGAGCCTCGTCAATCAGCACCTGTCCAGACGTTGGCGGCAGCAACCCCATCAGTACGCGCAGCAGAGTGCTCTTGCCGGAGCCGGACGGTCCGATCAGGCTAATGACCTCGCCACGGTCAACCGACAAGCTCACGTTTTGCAGGACCGGAATGTGCGCGTACGCGCTCGACAGATTTACGACGTTGAGGTGAGCCAAGACGTTTCTCCAGATAAGCGCCACATTTACTGAGCGGGTAGGACAGGGCGAAGTAGGCAGCGAGAATCACGCCGTACACCAGGAACGGTGAGAAGCCTCGGTTCATCAGCACCTTGCCCGTGAACGTCAACTCGACTACGCCCATCTGCGAAGCAAGTGAGGTGTCCTTGATGAACATGACCATGAAAGCGAAAGCCGGCGGCAGGATGACCTTCCAGGATTGCGGCAGCAGGACCATGAACAGCGTACGGCTGAAGCCGAAGTTCATCACATGGGCCGCCTCGAGCTGTTGCCTAGGTACCGACTCAAGACCTGCCCGAATGATCTCCGAGAGAAATGCAGTGGCCACTAGGCAGATCGACACGGTAGCAATGGCTGAAAGCGAGATGTTGGAGCCCAAGCCCTGGGAGGCATACATCACGATAAAAAGAATGACCAGGAACGGAATGCGCCGGAACACCTCGACATAGATCGTCACCAGCAAGCGCAATGGCATCAGCCAATGGCTCTTGGTGCTACGAATCACGGTGATGACGAAACCGCATATGGCGCCCACTGAGCAACCGATCACCGTCATCATCAGGGTACGGCCCATGGCTTCAAGAACGAAGACCAAGGTGTACCAGGTGAAGAAGCGCGGAGCTTGGGAAATGATGAGATCGAGCATCAGAACACCTTGATTTTCGCGCGGAACAGATGACGGCCGACAAGCCCCAAAGCGATCGACGCGATAAACGTCAAGGCCACGTAGATCGCCGCCACTACCGAGAAGGTTTCTATGGTTCGCAAGTTGACTGTGGAGATGTTGATGGCCCGGCCAGTAAGCTCCTCGACGCCGAAGATTGCACCGATCGAACTGCCTAGCACCAACCATATGAAGAAGTTACAGAGCGGCGCATAAATGGTCTTGGCGATGTGCGGCAGGATCACGTAACGCACTGTCTGTAGGCCCGACATGCCTAGCGTGACCGCGGTTTCAATCTCCGCTTTTCGCACGGACTCGACGCCAGAGCGCAAGATGTCCGTAAGGTAGGCGCCCGAGTTGAGAGTCAGACCTATCAGCACCGCAGTCATGGGTTCCAGCACGATGCCGACGTCAGGCAAGGCGTAGAACAGAAAGAAGATCTGAACCAGCGCAGGGGTGTTGGTAAACAGCGTGATGTAGATGCTGACCAGGGCACGCAACAGCCGACCGCCATGTAACTTCGCCATGGCACCGGCCAAACCGATTGCCGCGCCAAGCCAGAACGACACGAAGGCGATTTCCAGAGTGAACAGTGCGCCCTTCAAGAGATAGGGCAGGTTCTGAATCACATTGGAGAATTGAAAGGTGTAGTCCACGAGTCTATCCATCTATTTGGCGGCCTCGTGCACAGCCTGGGTGCTGTACACGAGAACTGCGGAGGATTAGAAATACGGGCTGGCGGCTACAGGTACGAGCATTGGTGCGCCGTATGCTTTCTGCCAGGTAGCGTTGATGAAGCCGCTGCTGTGCATTTCGTACAGCACCACGTTCAGATAGTCCTTCAAACCGGTGCTGTTCTTGGCTACACCAATGCAGTCATACCCTACGGAAATAGGATCTTTGAGCACTTTCCACTTCACGTCCGGGTAGTTCTTGGTGAAGTTCATGAAAAAGTCGATGTTTTCAACGATGGCGTCGCCGCGTCCCTGAGCAACAGCGCGTACGGTGTCAGCGATGGTTTCGACGAGCAGGACGTTGGCTTTAGGTAGCTCCTTCTTGAGATAGTCCACCGACCAATTGCCGCGCATGTTGACCAGCTTTACGTCAGGGCTATCGAGCTGCTTCCAGTTATCGACCTTGAGCTTTTCAGTCGTCAGCACGGCCATGGACTCAGTGTGCAAGGGCACAGTGAAGTCGATCAGCTTTGCGCGCTCGGAGTTTCGCGTGAGTGCGCCGAGCGAAATATCGATCCGATCCGACTGCAGAAACGGGACGCGCTGGGCGCTCTCGGTCGGGACGAATTCGACTTTAACGTTGAGATTCCGCGCGATTTCATTGGCGGCATCAATATCAAAACCGACCATCTCGTTCTTATCGTTGTAAGAGCTCATGGGCGGAAAGTTCGGATTGACGCCAACTCTCAACGTACCGCTCTGGATGATTGCATCGAGACTGCGCGCCTGCACGGCACCGGCAGCGCCTGCCACCACGACCGCCAGTGAAAGAATGACCGCTTTCAATTTCCGCATGTGAGACTCCTTATAGGGATGACCGGCGATGCCAGCACCAGCTGGACTATCAATGTCTGGCTTCGGCATCACCGTGTCAATTTATTTATTCGCCATACGAACATTTTTTACCATAGCGCACACGTTTTACAGAGTCAGCGGATGTAGCTGGCTCCATTTACATCCAGTGTCGCGCCGCTCAGATGCCGTGATCGGCCACTCGCCAGGAAGGCAACCAACGCTGCAATGTCATCCGGCGGCACCCACTCACCCATGGCCAGTTGCGCTGTCACACCCTCCTCGCCGCCCTGTGTCTGAGCAAAGGATTCCGACATCTGGGTGCGCACGACGCCTGGCGCGACGATGTAGGCCAGGATTCCTTGTTTTGCATAGGCTCGCGCCACTGTTTGGGTCATCGAACGCACGGCAGCCTTCGATGCGGCATAGGCGAGGGTGTCCGGATTTGTCACGCCGCGCTGCGCTGCCCAGCTGGAAATGGAAATCAGGATCCCACCGCCTGCTACTTGAAAATGCTTGACCGCGCGCCTGATCAAGCGCGCGGGCGCAAGCACATTCACACTGAGCGTTTCATCCCAAACAGCGTCCCAGGTTGCATCGTCACTGGCGAATCCACCATGCCAGCGCATGATCGCCGCATTGTTGATAAAGCCATCAATGCGTCCCTGCCAGGCCTCCGCCTCGTCCCACAGTCTCTCGACCGAGGCCAGGTCATGCAGGTCGGCTTGCACAAAGAGCTTGTTGGCTTGCGCAACACGGGAGAGCGCCTTTTCGGCCCCATCGCGATCGCTACCGTAGTGGGCGATCACCCGGGCACCAGCATCACCCAAGGCTGTAGCTATCGCAGCGCCGATACCTTTGGATGCGCCAGTAACAAGCAACGTCTTTCCTTCAAGGCTGAACATTGAGGACTCCACAAAAAAGGCACGTGCGCCGAGCATGCCTAGGCACGTGCTGACGAGAGGATCGGATCGCCGAGGCGATCTGCTGAATTAGGAAAGGGTGGCGCGACGCTCCCGTAACTTTTCAGCGTCGGGGCAGTGCCTAAAAGGCGGGAGGACAATCGAGTAGCAGCCTCGGATCGAAGGTGCTGACAGCGCTAGGTGCATCAGTGATGCTCCATCGTTTGAAGTGTTATTGTTTTCGATGTCTTGCTAACCTACTCCACAAATGTGCGCATTGCAAACTAATGTGCGCCATTTTATTTTCGCTGCCTTGATAGCCTCAGCAGAATTTGGGCAAAAAAAAGCGCCTTGATTCGATATCAAGGCGCTCGGCATTTCGGCTAGCGTTAGCCCTGAAGAGCCTGTGTGATGTTCTTCGAGGCCTCCAGCAGCTCGCTCAGGATTCGTGTACTCATGTCCTGCAAGGTGACGCGTTCGGTTGGACAGGGCACGTTGAGTGCAGCCACCACCCGTCCATCACGATCTCGGATGGGTACCGAAATCGAGCGCAAGCTGATTTCCAGTTCCTGATCGACGATGGACCAGCCTCGCAGTCGGGTTTCATTGATCAACTCACGCAGCTTCACCTTGGAGGTCACGGTGTGCTGTGTAAATTTAGTCAAGGTCGCCTTATCGAGATAGTCCTGCAGCTCTGATTCCGGTAGCGCAGCGAGGAGTACTCGCCCAGTGGATACGCTATGAGCAGGAGAGCGGCTACCAATTGAAATGCTGATGTTGACTACGCGCGTTGAGTTCGCTCGGGCTACGTAGATCACCGAATCGCCATCGAGAACCGCGGCAAAGCAGGACTCCTGCAGACGATCCGATAGAGCGCTCATAATCGGCTGCGCGACGTCCCAGATGTTCATCGATGACAGCGCCGAAAACCCGATTTCGAGGATCTTTGGCTTTAGGCTGAAGTATTTGCCATCGCTTTCGGCATAGCCTTCGCGCACGAGGGTCAGCAGAAAGCGCCGCGCAGTCGCTCGACTCATGCCACTGGCCTCCGCCACCTCACTCAGCGTGCGCCGGGGCGCATGTCGGGTGAACGTCTTGATAACCTCGAGGCCGCGAGCGAAGGAGCCGATGTAATCACGATCACGGCTTTCCAGGTCATCAATGGAGGATTCAGAGTCGAGCATCATAAAGCACCATGGTGAGTAAATTCTGTGCGACTAGCGCACAGATGTTTGAGCCGAAGGATATCAGCTCACCTGTGCCACGCATACGTATTTTAGCTCAGTGAATTCCTCGATGGCATGGTGCGAGCCTTCACGTCCTATGCCTGAAGACTTGACGCCACCGAACGGCGCGCCTTCATAGGATGTCGCCCCGGTATTGACCCCTACTATTCCCACTTCAAGCGCCTCGCTCACTCGCCAGACGCGTGCGTTGTCTCGTGTAAAGAAGTAGGCCGCCAGGCCAAACTCAGTGTCATTGGCAGCCGCTATGACTTCCTCTTCAGTATCAAAACGAAAGACAGGGGCTACAGGGCCAAACGTTTCCTCTACCGCGATGCGCATCTCGGCCGTGACGTTGGCGAGTACAGTAGGCTCGAAGAAGGTCTGGCCAAGGGCGTGACGCTTACCACCTGTAATTACCCGGGCGCCCAGTGCCAGGGCGTCTTCGATGTGCTCCTGCACTTTGAGCACCGCCGCCTCATCGATCAGTGGTCCCTGCTGTACACCAGGCAGCTGTCCGTCGCCCACCTTCAAGGCCGCGACTGCCTGCGCAAAGCGTTCGACGAATAGGTCGTGGATAGCACTCTGTACATAGATACGATTTGCACAGACGCACGTCTGGCCCATGTTGCGAAATTTGGAGGCCATAGCGCCGGCGACTGCAACGTCGATATCCGCATCATCGAAGACAATCAGAGGCGCATTACCACCCAGCTCCAATGCAACCTTCTTGATCGTCCCCGCAGCTTTTGCCATCAGCGAACGACCTACCTCTGTCGAGCCTGTGAAGGTGACTTTGCGCACCAGCGGGTGAGTGGATAACTCATCGCCCACTTCACCTGCGGCGCCAGTAACCACGCTGAATACGCCGGCTGGAAGACCCGCGCGCCGACCCAGCTCGGCAAGCGCCAAGGCCGAAAACGGGGTGGCACTGGCAGGCTTGAGAACCATGCTGCACCCCGCAGCGATGGCGGGACCTGCCTTACGGGGAATCATCGCCATTGGAAAATTCCAAGGCGTGATTGCTGCACACACGCCGATAGGCTGACGCAGTACCACTAGCCTTTGTCCTGGTTGAGCGGCGGGCAGGACCTCTCCATAAACACGCTTTGCCTCCTCGGCAAACCATTCGAAAAATGCCGCACCATAGAGAATTTCACCTTTAGCCTCTGCCAGCGGCTTGCCCTGCTCTGCGGTGAGAATAAGGGCGAGATCATCGGCGTTTTCCACAATCAAGTCGTACCACCGCTTGACCACTCTTGCCCGCTCGACCGCTGGCCGGGCAGCCCACGCTCTGAAGGCGTCTTCGGCGCCTTCGATAGCCTCGGCAGTTTCCTTGCGACCCGCCTTCGGTACACGCCCGACCAGTTCGCCAGTACTGGGATTACCGACCTCAATCCAGTCATAGGCCTGCGGAACGGACCACGCTCCGTTGATGAAGATTGCCTGCTTGAGCAGCGAAGGATCTTTCAGGTCCAGCATGATTTTTTTCTCCATCAGGTTTTCTGGTGCTACATTTATGTTCGCGCTACGCCCATATCACCGCAATGCGCACATTTTATCAACCAAAAAACGCAGTCGTTTAGGAGAACCCATGGATTCGCTGATGTCGTCTACCGATCTGCATGACCTAGACCGGCGCTACGCACTGCACCCCTTTACCGCCCTTGCCGAGCATGAGCGCAACGGCCCTTTGGTGATGACGAAGGGGCAGGGAGTATGGCTAGAAGATACGGCGGGACGCCGCTACATCGACTCCATGGCAGGGCTGTGGTGCGTCAACGTGGGCTATGGCCGCCGGGAGATCGCGGATACGCTGCATGCGCAGGCGCTGCGCCTGCCCTACTACCATTCGTTCTCTTCGATGGCGACCGATACACCGATCTTGCTTGCCGAAAAGCTGATCCAGATGTCGCCCGTACCCATGTCGAAGGTGTTCTTCGGTAACTCGGGCTCCGATGCCAATGACACCCAGGTAAAGCTTGTCTGGTACTACAACAACGCTCGCGGGCTGCCGCAGAAAAAGAAAATCATCGCTCGTAATCGCGGCTATCACGGAGTCACGGTCGTCGCTGCGGGGTTGACCGGATTACCAGGCATGCACGCCGGATTTGACCTACCGCTGCCGTTCATTCGCCATACCACGGCGCCTCACCGTCTATGGCAAGCTGAACCCGGACAGAGTGACGCCGCATTCGCGGCACGCCTCGCTGCCGACCTTGAAGCCCTTATTCTTGCTGAAGGACCAGAGACTATTGCCGCCATGATCATGGAGCCGGTCATGGGCGCAGGCGGAGTGATCGTACCCCCTGCGGGCTACTACCAAGAGATCCAAGCGGTGCTCGATAGGTACGATGTGCTTCTGATTGCCGATGAAGTGATCTGTGGATTTGGGCGGCTGGGTACCCAATTCGGCAGCGAAAAAATGGGCATGCGTCCAGACCTGATCACCGTCGCCAAAGGCATCACCTCAGCCTATGTTCCACTATCTGCATGCATCGTGTCTGAGAAGATCTGGCAAGGACTGCTCTTGGGCGGTGAGCGGTACGGCACCTTCGCTCACGGCTACACCTATAGCGCACATCCCTTGGCGGCCGCAGTCGCCTTGACCAACCTGCGAATTATTGAAGAAGAGAACCTGGTAGCGCAGGCCGGCGCACGGGGCGATCTTATGCACCGGTTATTGCGGGAGACGTTTGCGGACCATCCGGCCGTGGGTGACATCCGTGGGGTAGGCTTGATGGGCGCAGTGGAGTTCGTGGCTGCACGCGATCCGGCAACCGCCTTCGATCCTTCCTTGAAGGTAGCACCTCGTATTGCAAAAGCCGCGCTGGAAGAAGGTCTGATCACGCGGGCTTTACCCCAAGGGGATTCAATTTCCTTCTCGCCGCCCTTTGTAATCAGCGAAGAAGAGGTCGTCGAAATGGTCGCCCGAGCACGCCGAGCCGTGAACAAGGTTTTCAAGCAACTGCACGCAGAAGGTCACTGGAAAGGCTGAGGTGTGGCAGCCGGCGATGCTGTACGCATCGCCGGCAGTACCTCATTGAGGCTGAGGGTGTTTACGCTGGTAAGCACGCCATGTTGTTGCCCAGCGGGCCGGATCCTCAAGCGGACCGGTGTCGAGACGTCCAATGACATGGTTGTGGGGGGCCGTGCGTACTAATTCAGGGTCGTCATAGGCTTCCTGGCACACCTTGGCCAGAACAGCGATCCAGTAGTCAATGTCTTCTTTAGACCACATCTCTCCTGCCTCCGGCGTGAACGGCTGCGGGATGATCCAAGGCTCATGCGCGAGCCAGAACGCATCAACGCCGTAGTCCACCATGCGATTTTGCACGTCGTACGCGCTAACCCCTGTCTCCTGCTCCAAGACCTCAAGACTGTAGCGTGTCATCTCCAGACGCCATGCCTTGATATGAGGGTGTGAACAGGTAACGCCCCGAATCTGGCTCAGTTTCTGCCCCATGTAGTTATTGGCCAGCACAGACAGATCAGACGCCTCAGCGATTCCATCTATCCCCATGGCTCGCACCCATGCATAGGCCTTGATCATTTGTGGAAGGTTGCCGAAAAACTCACGGACACGGCCGATACTTCCCTCGATACCCGGCTGCAGGCTATACCTGCCCTCCTCTTCTACCAGCAAGGGGCCTGGTAGATAGGGAATCAGCGCCTCGCTGCATCCGTAGGCCCCAACCGCAGGGCCGCCGCCGCCTTTAGGTGCGCCGAAGGTCTTGTGGAGCATGAACATGCACGCATCAAAGCCCAGGTCCCGAGCTCTGATCTTGCTCATCACGCCATTGAAATTCGCGTGGTCGTAGAAGCAAAGACCTCCTACTGCTTTCACGACCTTCACCCACTCGGTGATTTCCGGGTTGTAGATGCCCATGTCATCCGGATTGTTGATCATCAGCGCTGCTGTGCGCGGCGAGACAGCAGCCTTGAGGGAGTCAAGCGACGGATAGCCGTTGGGGCCGAGTGGCAGAGTGATGATCTTGAAGCCCGCGGTCGCAGCGGTTGCGGGATTACAGGGGTGGGACTGGATCGAGGTGATGATCTCGTCTCGCGTTTCGAGCTCACCCCGTGCCGCATGATAGGCGCGGGTCACACACACATGTAGAAAGGCCGCGTCTGCACCGCCGGCGGCCTGAAACACAAAGCGGTCCATGCCTGACAACGCCCTCAAATTAAGATCGAGGTCGTGCATGATCTTCAGTGACCCTTGCAGCGTCGTATCCGGCTGACGAGGGTGCAATTGAGCCACCTCATCACGGGCAGTGATAGCTTCGTTGACCCGTGCGTTGTATTTCATGGTGCACGTCCCAAACAACGAGATACCCATCATGCCAAGGGTCTGTTGTGAGAGATGCAGGTAGTGACGCAGCACGTCAGGCTCGGACATCTCTGGTAGCGCCGGAGCTATGTTGCGGCGCATACCTGGTGGAATAGCGCTCATATCGCCCGGAGCATCTGCATGAGGAAACAGTACGCCGCGACGCCCCGGACGGGACAGAGTCATCACGACGGGCTCGTCCCACACCGCCCCCTGGTACCGACGCAGCTTTACGGAGTCAGTCATGCTTGAGTACCTCGCGAAGGGCTTCAACTAAGCGATCGATGTCGGCGGCCTGGTGCAATTCGGTCACGCAATACAGCGCGCATTGACCCTGAGCCGGAAACTCCCGACTCAGGTCATGTCCGCCGAAAATGCCATGAGCCAACAGACCCTCGTTGATCGCCGCAACGCTCTGGCCGCTAGCGCGGAAATCGATCACGAATTCCTTGAAGAAGTTATCGCCATAACGGACCGTCACGCCGGGCAATTCCGCTACGCGGCGTGACGCCAGGTGGGCTTGAGCGAAGATCAATTCGCCTACATCGACAAAGCCCTGCGGGCCCATCAACGACATGTAGACGGCATTGGCGATGGCCCATAGGTATACGGAATTACCCGTCCAGTCCTTACCGTTTTCTCGCAGTCCATAGGAAGATTGCTCGGCCAGGGAAAGGCCGAAACCCACCTCCCCTTCTCGCGCCGTACTGGTCGCACTGATTAGTAGCGTCGGGTACTCACGGGCATAACGCTCTTCGTCACGAGTGGCGATGAAGCCGCCCAATCCCCCACCGCCGTACATGGGGATGCCCAATGGCTGAATGGTACCAACGACGATGTCGGCGCCATATTCGGGGGGTGCGGCAAGCACACCCAGAGACAACGGATCTACTCCCACTACGAATTCGGCGCCAGCCGCATGCACTAGGTCCCCGATCCTAGACGCGCCACCGTCGATAAGGCCGAAATAGCTAGGAACCTCCAGATACACGGCTGCGACGTGCTTGCCGAGTTTGTCCTGGAGGTCTTGCAGGTCCATAGCACCGGTAGCGGGGTCAGCCGCGATGAATTCAAGGATGAGCTCGTTGGCCATGTCCGGCTCGCAGTAGTTGCGGATCACGGCCAGACGCTCAGGATCAATGACCTCGGGTAGCAAAATCGTAGTGCGCTGGTTCAAGCGTGAAGCCATGCGTAAGGCGTTTCCCGCAGCGCACCCCCAGCTGTAAACCGGAAGTCCCACGTATTCACACCCTACGAGCTCACCCAGCTGGCTACTGAATTCAAACCAGGCCTGGCAACGCCCCTGGTCGGAAGACGGGGTACCCCACACTGAGGTCAAAAACTCGCTCCGTCCGGCAATTTCACCGCAAATGGCTGGCACGTGATGCTGCCAGCAACCACCGCCCAGAAAGCTGAGGGTATCGGCGCAGTGACGATTCCGGCCGAGCGTCTCTCGCAAGTGTCTGCTGAGTGAAATTTCTGAACGCATAGCGCCCATAAGTTCGGGTAAAGCCTGTAGCCGATGAGCATGCGGGATTTGCTCGAAAAGCGCTTCAATACTGCTGACCCCGAGGAAATCCAGCATCTGCTGCTTTATTTCCGGTACCGCATTGGCCATAAACGGGTGTGCTGGACTGGCTTGACTCATTTTTCCTCCAGGCCCAATATGGGCCATATGCGAACTTTAGTTGGCATTGCGCACAATCTACGTCGCATCGAGAAGGCTAGCAACCGGTCAATGATCCATAGGCGCACATTGATGACGATGAAGGTCGGTCTGGTAATCAATCCATACGCTGGGCTGGGAGGCTCTGTCGCCCTGAAAGGTAGCGATGGGATAGAGATCGTCGACCTGGCGCTTGAGCGTGGCGCTCAGCCACGGGCGGCAGACAGATGCATTCGTGCCCTGAGGCGCATGAAGGGCAGCAACACGAGGCTGTTTACCGTTGCTGGTGAGATGGGTGAGTACGCCTGTCGCGCAGCAGGCATCGAGGCAACGGTGATTGCTACCCCATCAGCAACGCACACAGGAGCTGACAGTTCTGAGGCCTGCCGAGCATTGCGGTCAGAGGGAGTCGAGCTGATCTTATTTGGTGGGGGAGATGGTACGGCGCGCGATGTGGTTGCAGCTCTGTGCGAAACCCCGAGCCTGATCCTAGGTATTCCATGCGGGGTGAAAATGTACTCTGGCGTGTTCGCCCGTACCCCGGAACACGCGGGCGATCTCGTTCACCAGTGCGCCAATGGCACCGTAACGATCCGCGAGGCCGAATTACTCGATATCGACGAGCAAGCGATCCGTAGTGATCGGATCAGCACTCGCCTCCACGGCTACGCCAGAGTTCCTTCAGACCCACGGCATATGCAAAACGCTAAGGCAACGGGTGCTAACCCTGACCTCGCGGTCAGCGCGGCGGCGAGAGGGTTCGCTTCGCAAATGCGCGCAGATAGCGTCTATTTCCTCGGTCCTGGCAGGACTGTTCAGGCGTTGGCAGAACACCTTGATGGCAAGGCCACCCTTCTCGGCGTGGATGCTTATCTTGGGCATACCTTGATCTGTCGCGATGCCGAGGAACGTGACCTATTGGCTTTGGCCAAGCGACATCCGGCTCATGTGGTTGTTGGGCTGACGGGAGGGCAAGGCTGCCTATTCGGTCGTGGTAACCAACAGATTAGCGCCGCCGTACTTGCCTTGATCAACCCTGAAAACCTGCATGTTTTCGCCAGCGCGACAAAGGTCGCTCAGCTCCCTGGAGGTCAGGTCTTCGTCGATACCGGTGACCCCAACATCAACGCTCGCTTCAGCACCTTTATTCGTGTGCACACCGGACCAAACCGCAGCGCCATGTTGCACGTAGTCAGCTGATCCCACCTTCCTAACAACAAGGAGCTCTGCAATGCATCCATCCGCACACGTGGCTGGCATTATCGGTTCTGGCAGCATCGGCGTCGCCTTTGCGATCGTTTTCGCCAGGTCGGGCTGGACCGTTCGCCTATACGATCCAGACGCTGAACGCCTGAAGGTCGCGCGTCAAGAAATCATCAGCAAGTGTTCAGCCTTGCACCACTACTCATTGCTTCAGGAAACACCTGAGGTCATAAGTGCGCGAGTCGTGCTCTGCAGCGATCTCGCCAGTACTGTCGCTGGCGCTACTCTGATCCAGGAATGTGCTCCAGAACAACTCGCGCTCAAGATCGACCTCTTCCGCCAGCTGGACGACCTGGCGGAGCCTAGTATAGTCCTGGCCAGTTCCTCATCTGCCCTGACAGCATCCAGCTTTGCGGAGACGCTGCCCGGTCGCAGCCGATGCCTCGTGGCACATCCAGGCAACCCGCCGTACCTGCTGCCAGTCATCGAGATCGTCCCAGCTCCGTTTACCGATGCTAAGTGCGTCGATAAGGCCCTGGAGCTGTACGCTGAAGTCGGACTCACACCCGTCCGATTGCGAAAAGAGATAGAGGGCTTCGTGTTCAATCGACTCCAAGGCGCACTGCTCAGAGAGGCCTATTGCCTGGTGCGCGATGGCGTCAGCAGTGTTGCTGATATCGATAAGGTAGTCAGCCATGGCCTTGGACTGCGCTGGGCCTTTATGGGGCCTTTCGAGACAGTCGATCTCAATACCCGCGGAGGTGTCGGGTCCCACGCCTTAAAAATGGGCCCGGCCTACGCTCGAATGGGTGCTGAGCGCGGTCAGCACGATCCTTGGACGGCTGATCTGGTTGCCGAAGTGGAGGCACAGCGCCGGTCATTGATCCCGCTCGAGGAGTGGGAGGCACGAGTCGCTTGGCGAGACAGGGCACTTATGGAGCGCGCAAGGGACGAGGTCCAGAGAAAGTTACAGTGACGAGCGCCGCGGATGGGTGCGTCTGAGACAAGCCTTATAACGCCAAGCTTGTTCTACTGAAACCACAGGTGACTCACTACGCTAGGCCTCAGTAGTTACAAGCCGAAGCGATAGACGACGCTGGCGGTCAATGTCGCCTGTGGCGACGGGGACTGCAGCCTCGCGCCTGGCGCCGCTAGCCCGCAGACAGACATCTAGACGAGGCTGACCAGGGTGCGAGGCCTGGCCGAGGCCACCAGCAGCATCAGAGACCGCGAATCCTGATCGTCTACCCATTGATTCAGGCAGGTGACTACTTCGCGAAGCCTGGCGAGCAAGGACCACAGAAGGCCTGGCTGACGTCTGGCTAGCAATAACGCCGCGGGCTGCAGCGCTCTGAAGCTCGGGGCCGATCACTCACCTTCAAAGCTAGCGACTCCAGTTAAGCAGGGCTTCCACTCACTCTCAGGTGTACCTGGAAGGCATATTGCTACGAGCACCGTTTGCCCCGCCGTTGGAGCGGCTGGCTTTATTGCCACATGATGATAGATGGTGAAGTAGGGTTTGTGCATCGTCGAGCTTTGGCTCCGGTGGTGTTCCCAGATGCCGTACCCATTCGCAGAACTCACCTGGCGCTCCAGATTTATCGCACCGCCTTTTTCAAGCCGAATCACGAGCATCTTTGTAGCTCCTCAACCAAAGCAACCCTCATAACGTGCTTGTGTTGCCTTGCGTCGCTCAGGGGCAAGTAGAACATTGTAAACGTGGTTGTGTAGCAAATCCTTGCGAAGCTCGAGCGAGACGAGGTGGCGACGTCATGACTACTACGCGCGGATGGTGCTATGGAGACGCAAAAGGGTTTGCTACCTGGTCCGTCCGGCCGCCTGAAGGACGTCAGCGAGCTGCTACAGGATCGTTACCCGGCGTGGCGATTCTCACTGAGCGCATCTTCGAGTGGGCAGGTTTTGAATTTGCAGAGCACGCGACTGACTTTGAGCTGCATGTGATGAGTGGTGGTGGTGTACAGCACAGCAAGCAGCGGGTGCAGCGGTAGAGCGAGACTGCATATCCACATCCTGTCGCCGACCTGGAAAGCATGGAGCAAGCGGGCCAGCAGCAGCGTATTGATCTCGCTGGCCGGCAACGCACCAGTCCTGTCTCCTGAAGACATTTGGCGCTCCGGCTGCCACGACCGCGCGGCTCCAGCAAGGTCGGCACAGGCTCGCTCCGCCTTGAGGTCTTAATCATGCGCACGGATAAGGCGAGTTCTGGAAGCTACTCTCACAGTTGCCAGTCACCAGCGGCCTGGTCTCGTTCTAGTCAGTATCGCTTCTGCCCGACCCCGATCCAAAAGGCGCTTAGTCGGAGTGCTGGTCCGCCATCGCAGCTACACGCTGCAGCATATTTTACCGGAGACCTATTTACGGGACCCTATCTGCGGGACATGACGTCCTAGATCATAGATATGAACGTCTCGTCCCACCTTATACGACCCCTCTCTACACCATGCGGTGAGGGCAAGCTGCTTCAGAACGCTTCGTAACGTCCTAACTCATGTCAGAGCTTACCCGCCCAAACTTGAGGCCTGCGCGCCGCCCAAGGCATCGTACGTTCGAGCTGCCCAGCCAGACGAAACAGGACGTTTTCTTGACCAAACCCGGCCGAGAATTGAATGCCGATTGGGAGGCTATAGTCCCGGTCAAACCCGAGCGGCACGGACATAGCCGGGGATCCGGTCACATTAGCTAAAGCAGTGAAAGGTGAGTGAGTAAACACTCGATCCATCCACCCCCTACCATCGAGGCGTTCTTGACCTTCGTTATAGCAGCCTATCGCGGGAGGTAGCGCCGGCAATGTGGGGCTCAAAAGAACGTCGTATTCGCTGTAAAATTTACCCATGCTACGGGTTACGATATTTCTAAGATGCATGGCCGCAAGCAGCTCTGTAGCGGTCAGCTCGGTACCCATCTGATGCAGCGCAAGAGTGGAAGGCTCTAGAGTACTAGAATCAACAGGGCGTTCCGTCGCTGCTGCGATGGCGTCGATCCAGGCAGCAGTGTTTGCAGACCAAAAGCGGCCATTCATTTCTACAAAGCTTTCCCAGCTTAGACCGATGTCTAAACAGACCTCGTCCACACTATGCCCCATGCTTTCGAGGTGCAATGCGACATTGCGGGTAGCTTTTGCAATCGGATCAGCCGTGCGAGCGCCACTCAGAGGATGCATGAGAAGACCAATGCGCAGCGGTCCGGGCTCGCGAGTGACTTCAGATAGATAGGAATTTTCAGGCCTGCCGATTGTGAAGGGATCACCAACGTCAGCTCCCTCGATCGCGTCTAGTAGAGCGGCACTGTCGCGGACCGTTCGGCTGACGATCCCATGAACAGCAAGCCCAGCCCAAACCTCATCTACCGCCGGCCCCATTGAGACTCTACCCCGGCTCGATTTGAGCCCAAATAACCCAGTGGCGGCCGAAGGAACACGGATGGAACCACCACCATCGGTTGCATGGGCTGCTGGTACCAGGCCAGCAGCAACTGCAGCGGCCGACCCACCGCTTGATCCACCAGCACTACGGTTCAGATCCCACGGATTACGAGTTGGCCCTGACATTTTTGACTCGGTCGTTGTGCTAGCCGCCAGTTCTGGAGTGGTGGTTCTACCGATGGTAGCCAAGCCTGCCTGCCGCAAGTGGATCATCAGATTAGAATCCTCCTCTGCGACACACCCAGCTGCCAAGCGACTGCCAAGTTCGTTCAAGTGACCCTTGGCAGTCAAACCCAAGTCTTTGACCAGAAAAGGAACCCCCTTAAAGGGTCCACTGGTTGCTTGGGCCTCGTCTGTCCAAATCTCAGCTAGCGCATTGATCTCTGGGTTGAGCTGCTCGATAGCGGAAAGCGACGCAGCCCTGACCTCAGCCTGGGTGACTTGCCCGCTAGCGATCAATTCAGCGATGCCCATGGCATCGTATTCAGCGTATTCAGCAGTTTTCATCGTGTTCTCCCAGCCCTTTGGCCGCTCTATGCGGTATGATACCTAAGAGTATCGTCCGATACTGATTGGTATCGTACGATACCGAGCAGTATCGCCGTCAAGTGGAGATTTCAGTGCGTCCATCTCGAGTTCCACAATTGGCCCCCAAAGAAAGAATTCTCGACGCAGCTGAAGAGCTGTTTTTCGCAGAGGGCATCAGCCGCGTCACGGTGGAAGGCATCGCGGCTAAGGCACAGTCGACGAAAATGACCGTGTACCGCCACTTCGATTCGAAAGAAGTGTTGGTCCTTGAGTGGTTGCGTTTGCTCGTAGATAGATATTCCCGAGTCTTTGATGACCTCTCAGCACGTCATGAAGGTGATCCGAAGACGCAGATTCTCGGCTTCGCTGAGTTCATCGCGAACGATCTGTCGGCTGCGTCTTACAGGGGGTGCCCTTTCACCAACTCCTTAGCGGAGCTATCTGAGCCAGAGAGTCCTGCGCGTCTGATTATCGAAGAGCATAAGGAACGTCAGTTCGCCCGGCTGGTGGCGCTCTGTAACGAGGCGACTCTGCCCGAGGCTGAGGAGCTGGCGACCGAGCTCACCTACCTAATGGAAGGCGCTCAGGTCGTGGCGCAGAACAAAAGCGTTGAAAACGTCGGAGAGAAGCTTTTGCAAATGGTGCGGAAGAAGGTTTCCGGGCCGGCTTGATGCCAGCTGCGCAAATCGCGGTCCTGAGCACTCTGCGGACAACCTGTTCCCGATGATGGGTCAAATTACGACGCTGCGCAGGTGAATGCTTTCAGGTCAACTGGAAACAGCTCGGACTCATATCCGCTTTGCGATGGAGAGGCATAGGCTATTGCCTGAACAGTGCGCGAAAGCGACGGTCGTGCTGCCTCTCTCGCTCTGCTTAAGCCTCAGCGGCCATGCCTGCATTCTATCGCGCTGCGACTGATCGACAGACACGGCTTAAAGCCTTCAGTGCCGCGACCTCGACCCCCCTATAGAAACGCTCGAGCACCTGTTCCTGTCCGCCTGGCGAAACGCTTCCTCTGACGTCCTGACAGTGGCCACCCGACCGTCGACATTGTGGCGAACGGTCTGCCAGACCTCACGGGTATTACCGATCCATTCCTACAGCACGTGTGGCGTAAATCGTGGCGCTATTAGTGCGCAGACAGGCGCAGGGACCAGATCCAGAATCCACGATGACCACTTAGAGGCTGACGACATAGAAGGACGTGCACTAGGCCCGAGGTAGCGCTCGCGCTTGGCCCCTACTCATCACATGTCTGGGATGCTAGCCGTGAAGAGTCCGGAAAGCACCTTGTGCTGCCGTGCATGCTCGAGATGCCGGCGCATCCGATCAGCGGCGGCCAAGCGATCTCCTGCCTCGAGTAGAGCCAGAATTTCCAGATGCTCCTCCGCGTGCTCTTTCCGCGGCGTACGCTGACTGGCCTGCTGGTACTCCACTAAACGCCGAAGGCCATCGAGTCGACGCACCGTCTGCAGGTGAAACCTGTTGCCTGAGAACGTGGCCAACGTCTCGTGGAATTGGGCGTTGGCCTCGAACAACTCACGCGGGGTCATGGTGAGGTAGCCACCCTGTGCAATGTACTCCTGCTGCCGGCGGCACCTGCCCAATGCCTCGGCATCGACCATGAAGGTAGGTGCAAGCAAGGCTGCAGGCTCGATGATTGCCCTGAAGGTGTAGCTTTCTTCGTAGGCCTGTACCGAATCGATTATGGGCAGAAATTGCCAGCCCTGCCCCGCCCGCTGCTCGATCCAACCTTCCTGCTGGATACGCATCAGCACCACCCGCAACGTTGCTCGTGTCACATCGAACAGCCGCATCAGATCAGTTTCCGCGAACTGCTCGGGAAGTTTGCGCTGGAGCCGCATGGACGCGATCTGTACATAGAGCGGATCCTCAGCTTCCTCGAACAAGGACTGCGCAAACCCAGCCATGTCCTTTGCGCTAAGCGCCAGGAAGAAGCCTCGATTACGGTCATACGTGAGCATGCCCTGCTCTGCCAGGAACTGCATGGCGAACTTCACCGGGCTTCGCGAGGTGTTGAGGACTTTGGCCAGCCCTAACTCCGTCAGGTGATGCCCTTCTTCAAATTGTTCCTGCCGAACATAGGCAACGATGTCACGTGCTACCCGAGTTTGTAGGGCCGAGAGATTCATAGAACGGTAAGACACCTTAAGCCGATCGCCCATCTGACAGGACAGGCAAGATATCCAGCAGTCTACCACCCACTCAGCCACTGGTATGTCTGAGCAGGCGGCGATAGACGGGGCGCTAACACTGCCGCTTATTTGGTCAAGAGAATCGGCGCTGGAACCTTGGTTTCGTTCGTGACCGGCAGCATCGGCTTGCGCGTCATTGTCAGCGCGATCACCGCTCCCACAAGCAACAGGCTGCCGGCAATGATGAAAGCCGCGTTATAGCCGCCCGAAGCCTGGATCACATAGCCCGTCACAACGGGTGCGAGCATCCCAAAAAGGTTGCCGCCCATCACTACGAATGCTACGGCGCGACCCACGTCACCCGCACTGGGCAGCATGTCGTTGAGAAGCGAGAAATTCAGTGAGGTCGTAGAGGCAATACCCGCGAGCGTAAGCGACGAAATTGCTACCAGCCCGAACGTCGAGTCAGCGAAGGGAATCAGCAGGATACAGCTAGCGATCAGCATCGACAGCGCAATGACGTTACGGCGCTTGCCCGAACTCACGCCACCACCCTTCTTAAGGTACAGGTCGCTGAGCTTGCCTAGACCAATGCACAGCACGACAGCCATGGCATAGGGAATAGCCGTCACGACGCCGCTCTTGGCCAAGGTCAGGTGACGAGCCTCCTGCAGGTAGCTGGGAAGCCAAGTCAAGAACAGGTACTGGGTGTAGACGTTGCACCCCTGGGTTAGGGCGAGCCCCCACAGCGTCGGCGTTTTCAGTAATTTCTTCAGGCCGTAGCCTTTACCGGTCGCGGCACCTTTCTCGCCGTCGCGATGCTGAAGAATGTGGGTACGCTCCTGCTCACTCAGCCACCTGACGTCTTCGGGCTTGCCATAGAAGCAATACCAGGCAAGCAACCAAACAGCCCCAATGCCACCCGCGATCACGAACGACCATCGCCAGCCGAGACTGGCAACCAATGCCGCCAACACGATTGAGCATATGGCCGGGCCAGCATAGGAGCCGCTATTGAACACGGCGGTCGTGGTACCGCGCTCAGTAGCGGGAATCCACTCGCGGATCACTTTGCCGCCGACTGGATTGCTGACTGCCTCACCCGCTCCCATAACCAGGCGTGCGGCCATGAGTGTCACGAAGCTGGAGGCCGCGCCGGTCAGCGCGGTTGCCGTCGACCACACCAAGATGCCCAGGCCACCAATACGTTTAGCTCCGTAGCGATCAATGAGCAGACCCACAGGAATCAGGAAGAGCGCATAGCTCCAAATGAACGATGAGAAGAGATAGCCCATGCCCACCGACGACAGATGAAACTCCTCGGCGATAGGCTTGGCTGCGATGGATAGAGCGATCCTGTCCATGTAGTTGATCATGGCCAGGGTGAAGAGAAAGACGCCAATCCAGGCTCTACGGTAACGCATGGGGGTGACCCTCTTGTTTGAATGAGTTCCTACGCCTGAGACTGGCGGGAGTGACCGGCCAGGTCGCTAGGCCCTGGCCAGTTCAGACGTTCAGGTGACGTGGTAGAAAGGAAACGCGCCGAACAACAGCCCGCCTGCCAATAGGCCGAAGCTTGCGAATATCGCCCACTTCAAAGCGAAGCGTTGGTGATCGCCAAGATCGACTTTCGCCAAGCCCACCAGCAGGTACAACGACGGCACGAGCGGACTTAACAAATGAACCGGCTGACCGACGACAGAAGCGCGGGCGATTTCGACAGAGCTAATGCCGTAATTGGCGGCGGTCTGCGCAATGACCGGCAGGATCCCGAAATAGAAGGCGTCGTTCGACATAAAGAACGTGAATGGCAGGCTGACTAGCGCGGTGAAGACCGCCAGGAAGGGGCCAAAGCTGTGAGGAATGACAGCCAGCAGTCCTTTCGCCATGGCGTCCACCATCCCAGTGCCAGACAGAATTCCGGTGAAGATACCGGCGGCGAAGATCACCGAAGTCACCGCGAGCACATTGCCTGCGTGGCTCGCGATGCGCTCCTTCTGCTCTTCAATTCGCGGGTAATTGATCATGAGAGCGATAGCAAAGCTGACCATGAACAGCACCTGGATCGGCATGACCCCTGCCATCAATAGGCCTACCAGAACAAGCGTGAGGATTAGGTTCGGCCAGAACATGCGGGGACGGCGGTGCTGATCGCACTCTTCGGCAGAGCCATTACCCAGTGCTATGCCAGCACTGGACGTATCCAGCGTGACGATTCCGAGCCTATTCCGCTCACGCTTACCTAGCACGACCGCGGTGAAAATCAGGCACGCGCAGCCGATCAGCATCCCAGGCACCATCGGCAGGAAGATATCCATGGCGTCCACGTGGAGTGCGGCAGCAGCGCGCGCAGTCGGGCCGCCCCAGGGCGTGATGTTCATGATGCCGCTGGCAATGTTCACCACGCACGTCAGGCCGAGCACATTCATGCCGAGCTTCTGGTAGAGCGGCAGGAAGGCTGCAACCGCAATCATGTAAGTGGTGGAGCTATCGCCGTCCAAGGACACTAAGAGTGTCAATACGGCAGTGCCTACGAGCACCTTGAGCGGATCGCCCTTCACGAGCTTCAGGATCGTCCGCACCAGCCCGTCGAACAGGCCTGCATCGATCATGATGCCGAAGTAAAGGATCGAGAACGTCAGCATGACGCCGGTGGGCGCCAGCGTCTTGATGCCATCTAGCATCATCTTGCCAAGCCCGGCGTAGAACCCACCGATGAGCGCGAAAATGATGGGTACCACGATCAAGGCGACAAGCGCTGACAAGCGCTTCGTCATGATCAGGTACATGAAACAGATGACCATCGAAAAGCCGAGCACAGTAAGCATGGCTAGCCCCTATTTTGCGAATGGATGTCAGGTTCGGACGGTAGGAAAAGCAATGCGCTTGCTTTTCCTAGCCACAAAACTCAATTCACACTCATAGCGAGCCACTGCATACAGATTGCATTTCATCATCATGCGCCTCAATTTTTGTCTTTGTTTTAGGTTGCAAAGGCGTGAAATAGCAGGATTTTTGCCGAATACGACAGATTGCATCGTTCGTACAGCAAGCCAACTCATTCGCCTCGACTGCATCCAGATTGACCTAGATAGCTATCGAGTGCAATATGACCTCACAAAAACATGCCTGTGAGGTCGCTGTGATGAATGAGATTCGGAGCCAACACCTAGCTGCCAATGGCCGCGACTATCGTGTTGCGAACATTCGCTTTGCGGTGGCGTTAGCCGGCGGAGACTTCGCCAAGATGCCTCTATCCCTGCGCATCCTTGCGGAAAACATCCTGCGCACCGAGGCTGAGCCGATTGCTGCATTAAGCGTGGTGAGTCAGCGCGCGAAGGATCAGGACATTCCGTTCCGCCCTGCGCGCGTCGTGCTGCAGGATCTGCTAGGTACCCCCGCACTCGTAGACCTGGCAGGTCTGCGCGATGCCGTAGCAGAACGTGGCGGTGACCCCAGGCAGGTCAATCCCGTTACCCCTACGCACCTGGTTGTCGATCATTCGCTGAATGTCGAGCGCTGGGGCAATGCCAAGGCGTTAGCGGAAAACGAGGCAATTGAGCGCGAGCGAAATGCCGAGCGGTTTGCCTTCTTGGACTGGTGCAATAAAGCGTTCAACAACCTGTCCATCGTGCCGTCAGGCAATGGCATCCTTCATCAGATCAACCTGGAGCGCCTGACGACTGTCGTGGGCACCAAGGAGATCGACGGCGAGCTGTGGGCGTTTCCCGACACCCTAGTAGGTACTGATAGCCACACCACGATGATCAACGCCATCGGCGTTTTGGGCTGGGGCGTTGGCGGTATCGAGGCCGAAGCTGCGATGCTGGGGAAGGCCCTGATGATGCGTGTGCCAGAAATCGTCGGCGTACGATTGGAGGGGGCGCCGCCCAGTGGCTACGTAGCGACGGATATTTCTCTGGCCCTGACTGAGCTGCTGCGCAAGGCAGGGGTCATCGGTAGCGTGCTCGAATTCTTTGGCCCCGGGGTGAGCACCCTGTCGCTGTCTGATCGCGGCACCCTATCGAACATGGCTCCGGAATTCGGCGCCACCGCAGCGATGTTCGCAATCGACGAGCGCACCCTTCACTACCTGCGCTTGAGCGGCCGTGGTGGAGAGATTTCCGCCTTGACTGAGGCTTATGCCAAGCAACAGGGCCTGTGGCACGACACCTTGACCGAGGTGGAATACGACCGTGTCGTCACCCTGGATCTGTCTACGGTCGGTCGGGCTATCGCCGGCCCCAAGCAGCCCCACCAGCGCATTCTGCTCGGCAAAAAGGATCCTGCTACCTCGCTGCCGTCGGGTCTGGATAATGGTTCGGTAGTCATTGCCGCCATCACCAGCTGCACCAATACCTCGAATCCTCGGGGTGTGATTGCCGCCGCACTGGTAGCCCGCAACGCGCTGCGCCGCGGCCTGAAACGTGCACCGTGGGTCAAGACGTCCTTCGCACCAGGTTCAAAAGTAGTCGCTGACTACCTTGAGCGCGCGGGTTTAAACAAGGATTTGGATCAGCTCGGTTTCAACGTCGTCGGTTACGGCTGTACCACGTGTAACGGCATGTCAGGCCCGCTGATCAACGAAGAGATCGAGAACGAGATTCGGACGCGCAAGCTGGAAACGGTGGCGGCCACTTCGGGCAATCGGAACTTCGAGGGGCGTGTACATCCGCTGGCGCGTGAAGTCTTCATCATGTCGCCGCCGCTCATCGTAGCCTACGCCCTGTCCGGTACCTATCTGGTTGACCCAGAAAAGGATCCCCTTGGTACCGATAGCGAAGGCAAGCCAGTGTATCTGCACGAGCTCTGGCCAGCTGATGAGGAGCTCGCCCGGATCGAAGAAGCCTCGCTTTCCGCAGATCTCTTCGATAAGGCTTACGAAAATATCCCACGCGAGGCTGGCCTGATTGCCTCGGATCTTCGTGCTGGCGTCAGTGACCAGTATGCCTGGCAAGCCGACAGCACCTACATTCGCAAGCCCCCTTACTGGAGCGAAGCGCTCACCGCATCCGTCCCTGAAAAAGACCTGCAGAAGATGCGCGCGCTAGTGATGCTGTCTGACAACATCACGACCGATCACATCTCGCCTTCCGGCGCCATTCTCCCCGACAGCGATGCCGGTACCTATCTCAAGAGTCACGGCATCGATGTCCCGGAATTCAACTCCTACGGCACGCGTCGGGGTAACCATGAAGCAGCGCAACGGGCGACCTTCGCCAGCCCACGGCTGAAGAACGAGATGCTCTCCGATGGTCGCGAAGGCCCCTGGGCCGTAGTGCTGCCGGAAAACCAGATCACTTCGGTCTTCGAAGCAGCTCAAACGTATGCGGCGCGCAAGCAGCCGCTGATCGTCATCGCTGGCAAGGAATACGGCAGCGGCTCCTCGCGCGACTGGGCAGCGAAAGGCCCGCGCCTTTTGGGCGTAAGGGTCGTCGTCGCGGAAAGCTTCGAGCGCATCCATCGCACCAACCTCGCAGGACTGGGCATCCTTCCGCTGCAATTCGAGGCCGGTGTCTCGCGGCAAACCCTGGGACTTACCGGGCGAGAGCTCTTCAGCGTGGAAGGCATTGATGAGCAGTTCGTACCCGGCGCGAAGCTCACCTTGGTCATCGAGCGAGAAGACGGCGAAATGGAACGTGTCACCGTCATCAGCCGCCTAGACACCTTCGAGGACGTTCGTTACTTCCGACGAGGTGGCCTGCTGCCTCAACTGCTGGTGGAGCGCCTGGAAAAGGCTGGCAAAACCGCTTCTCTTGAAGGAACTGCACAATGACTCAGCAACGTATCCCTGCCGTCTACATGCGTGGCGGTACCAGTAAAGGCGTTTTCTTCCTAGATAAGGATGTGCCGCCGGCTGGGCCGCAGCGCGACGCCTTTATGCTCCGGGTCATCGGCAGCCCCGACCCCTATGGTAAGCAGATCGATGGTATGGGCGCCGCTACATCGAGTACCAGCAAGGTAGTAATCATTGGCAAGTCTGCGCGTGATGACGCTGACGTCGACTATCTGTTCGGTGCGCCCTCGATCGAAAATCCGGTCGTAGACTGGTCAGGCAACTGCGGCAACCTCAGTTCCGCGGTAGGCCCCTTCGCCATTGCCCAGGGTTTAGTCGACGCGCCTCGTGACGGCATTGCAACCGTGCGGATCTGGCAGGTCAACATCCAGAAGCACATCATCGCCCACGTACCGATGCGCAATGGCGAGGTCGTCGAGGAAGGGGACTTCGTACTGGACGGCGTCGCCTTCCCTGCGGCCGAGGTTGTCGTCGAGTTCATGCATCCTGGTGGCTCTGGCGGCAACATCCTGCCTACCGGTAACACCATCGATGGGCTCGACATTCCTGGCTTCCCGGCGTTGCCGGTTACCCTCCTCAATGCGGGCAATCCCACAATTTTTGTGGAGGCCGACCGGGTCGGGCTCATAGGCACCGAGACTCAGGAGCAGGTCAATGGAAATGCTGAGCTGCTCGCTCAGCTGGAAACCATCCGTGCCCACTGCACGGTGGCTATGGGCTTGGCCGCTACGCCGGAGGAAGCGACCTCCCTGCGGCCACACACACCCAAGCTATGCCTCGTAGCTAAGCCGACCAGTTATGTAGCAGCCGGCGGAAAACGAGTAGAGGCCTCCGAGATAGACGTCATTGCCCGCATCGTATCGATGGGCAAACTCCACCACGCCATCACGGGCACGGGGGCCGTCGCGGTTGCAGTCGCCGCAGCCCTGGAAGGTACCCTCGTCAATCGCATCGCTGGCGACATTGGTGATCGCCAGGTGCAGATGGGACATACCGCAGGAACAGTCGCTGTCGGCGCCCAGACCCAGCAGATCAATGGTGCTTGGGTAGTGGAGAAAGCCATCATGAGCCGCAGCGCTCGTCGCCTGATGGAAGGCTGGGTACTCCTTCCCAAACAGTACTGACCACATCAGCAGCCGGGCATGTGTTTGCCCGGCTCTGCTCATCACAAAAACAACATCCGATGAGTGCCTAAAGCATGTCCCAGACGTCTTTCAATCGTCGTCATTTCATCCGCCTGGCCAGCGCTGCAGCCGTCCTGTCCACGACTAGTCTGGCTTCCAGCCGCCTGCTCGCAGCCACCACACAGAGCGCTTCCTCTATGACAACCACTGCGCAAGCCGCCAAATTTGTCTACGTCGGATCGCGTACCACGCGTGAGCGAAACGCGCGGGGAGCTGGCATCACGGCCTACCAATACGATGCCGAGACGGGTCAGGCGAAGCTGATTCAAACGGTCGAGGACTTGGTTAACCCGTCTTTCCTATGCTTTGACCGCGAACAGAAATTCCTCTTTTGTGTGCATGGCGATCAGCAGGAAGTCAGCGCCCTTTCGATCGATGGCAACACAGGCCAATTGTCAAAGATCAACACCGTCAGCAGCGAAGGTCGCAATCCGGTACATCTGTCGGTGGATCCAACCAATCGCTTTCTTGCCATAGCCAACTACGCCACTGGCGCCATCGCACTGATTCCATTTGGCGCGGACGGTAAGCTCGCTGCAGTAGCCGACTTGCAGAAACTTCCTGGCGAGCCAGGGCCGCACCGGATCGAGCAGGCGAGCTCGCATCCCCACATGATTCCCTTCGACCCATTGGGCCGTCATGTCGTAGTGCCGGACAAGGGCTTGGATGCAGTATTCGTCTACCGGGTCGAAACCACCACGGACAAACCAAGCCTCGTCCAAACAAGCGTTGTTAAGACCCGTGAGTCAGCTGGGCCACGGCACGTAGTGTTCGCGCCCAAGGATCGCCCCTTCGCCTATGTGGTTAACGAGCTCGATAGTACCGTCACGGCCTATCACTACGATGGCGAAAATGGAGCACTGGTAGCCATCCAGGTACTCCCCACCCTCCCAGATGACTTCACCGGATCCAGTCGTGCGGCAGCCATTGTCATAGCGCCCAACGGCGAAACTCTCTACGTCTCTAACCGGGGGCATGATTCGATCGCGATTTTCTCAGTGGATTCAAAATCTGGTCGACTTCAGGCAGTTGGATATCAAGCAAGCGGCGGGCGTAAACCACGCTTCATGACGATATCGCCGGATGGTCGTTTCGTGTTCGCGGCTAACGAAGACAGCGACAACATCCAGCGGCTTAGCGTGGTACCCGAGGGGCGTCTGGACACCCCCAAAATGACAATCAATACGGGCAGCCCGGTGTGCATGATTTTTAAAACGGCCTAGTCGCCTGCCGAGCCCCACGCGCGCGTCGTCCGGTGAAACGTCAGAGACTAATGGAGCACTGATGTGCATGATCTAGCGCATGTAAAGAGCGAACTGGCTCCTACTGGAGTCTTGAAGGCGGCGATCAACTTCGGCAACCCAGTCCTCGCGCAACCGGGGTCCCAGGGCACGCCTAAGGGCGTATCTGTTGCGCTTGCTGAACGCCTGGCCGAAGAGGTCAATCTGGACGTTGAGTTCATTACGTTCGATGCCGCAGGCAAGGTGTTCGGTGCCTTAGGAGAAAACGCTTGGAACATTGCCTTCCTAGCTGTCGAGCCGGTACGCGAGGCCCAACTTCATTTCAGTTCGCCCTACGTCATCATTGAGGGTACCTACCTCGTGGCGAGCGGCTCCCGCTATCAAACGGCTGCAGATCTTGATCATGCGGACGCTCTTATCGCTGTTGGCCAAGGGGCGGCGTACGATCTTTTCCTGAGTCGGACGCTCGCTGCAGCACGACTCGAGCGAGCTGAGACCTCTTTAGCAGCTATCGAGCTTTTTCGCGCGCAACGGCTTGATGCAGCGGCTGGGGTACGTCAACCCCTCGATGCGTTTGCGAAGGCCAATGCAGGCTTGCGGGTACTCAAGGATTCTTTCACTGCGATTCAGCAGGCCGTCGCTGTGCCACGCGGTAGAACGTCGGCGGCTGCCTATATCCAAGATTTTGTAGAGCGGCAGTTGGAAAATGGCTTTGTCAGGGAAGCGCTTTTACAGAGTGGCCAGGCTGATGTGAGCGTTAAGCGTTAGCCCTGATTAAAAATACAGCTGGCTCCAAGCCGGCTGAATAGATGATTGACTTAGAGATCAAACCGATGATGAAGGCCTCCGATCTAGTCGTACGCTGCTTGGAAAACGAGGGTGTGGAATACATCTTCGGCATTCCCGGCGAAGAGAACCTGGACCTGCTGGAATCCCTGCGGCGCTCCTCGCAGATCAAGCTGATCCTGACTCGCCACGAGCAGTCCGCCG
>Ga0157359_1000027_pt1 | contig 38402 bp, 12 predicted proteins | sample AttcapACBM3_FD_111482 | JGI IMG/M metagenome (GOLD analysis project Ga0157359, IMG submission 111482) | Fungus gardens microbial communities from leaf cutter ant in Botucatu, State of São Paulo, Brazil - Atta capiguara ACBM3 | ecosystem: Host-associated > Fungi > Mycelium > Unclassified ...
GAGGGTGAGAATGATTGTCAGTCGTGCTACGGCTCGAGGGCAATCCCACCCGGTTATCGACGAGAGGTTCGCATGGAACAGGTCCACGACTACATCGGCATCGGCTTCGGGCCTTCCAACCTGGCCTTGGCCATCGCCGCGGACGAGCAGGCCGCCGAGCGCCAGCCCCACGGGTGCTTCATCGAGCGCAAGCCGGCCTTCAGCTGGCACGAAGGCATGCTGCTCGAGGGCAGCACGATGCAGATCTCCTTTCTCAAGGACCTGGCGACCCTGCGCAATCCGGCCAGCCGCTTCACCTTCATCAACTATCTGAAGGAACGCGGTCGACTGGAGGACTTCATCAATCTCAAGACCTTTTTCCCCAGCCGCGAGGAGTACAACGACTATCTCGGCTGGGCGGCCGCTGCCTTCGCCGATCAGGTGCACTACGGCGAAGAGGTGGTGGCGGTGGAGCCCTGGTACCGCGACGGTAGCCTGGCCGCCGTGCAGGTGGTGTCCCGCGATCGGCAGGGCACCTTGCACCGCCGCCTGGGCCGCAACCTGATCCTCGGCATCGGCGGTACGCCGCAGGTACCGCCGGCCTTCGCCGGGCTGAGCGATCCGCGGGTGCTGCATTCCTCGGCCTATCGCGGGCGTATCGAGGCGCTGCTGGCCGATCCGGCCCAGCCGCGACGGGTGGCGGTGATCGGCGGCGGCCAGAGCGCGGCCGAGATCTTCCAGGACCTGACCCAGCGCTTTCCCCAGGTCGAGGCGTCGCTGATCCTGCGGGGTGGGGCGCTCAAGCCGTCCGACGACAGCCCCTTCGTCAACGAGATCTTCAATCCGTCCTTTACCGACCGGATCTATGCGCAATCGCCCGAGCGCCGTGAGCGTCTGTTCGCCGAGTACCGCAATACCAACTACTCGGTGGTGGACCTGGAGCTGATCGAGAACCTCTACCAGCTGTTCTATCTGCAGAAGCTACGTGGCCACGAGCGCCATCGACTGCTCTGCGAGCGTTCCGTGGTGGCCTGCCGGCCGTCCGCGCAGGGGCTGGAGTTGGAGCTGGAAGGGCGATTGGACGGCAGTCGCGCCACCCTGAGCTACGACGTGGTGATCCTGGCCACCGGTTATCGCCGCGACTACCACCAGCATCTGCTGGCGGGCCTGCGCGAGCATCTGCAGGACGGCGAACCCGACCGCCACTACCGCTTGCCGCTGGCCGCGGGCGGCGCGGTGCAGGTGTTCCTGCAGGGCGGTTGCGAGGTCAGCCACGGGCTGTCGGACACCCTGCTGTCGGTCCTGGCGATTCGCTCCGCCGAGCTGGTCAAGGCCATGACCCTGGCCAGCGCGCCGCCGGTGGCGATGCGTTCCGCCTGAGCCACCCGCCACTCCTTTCTTTTCGGGACGCTGCCGCGGCGGCGTCCGGCCTTCTTTTTTTGCAGGTGAAGCCATGACCTCCCGAGCGGATCAAGCCGAGCATTTCGTCGACGTCCTCGATTTCTACGCCGAGCGCCAGCCGGACAAGGTGGTGCTGCGGCACCTGACCAACGACGAGACGCCGCAGCTGACCTCCTATGCCCAACTGCGCGAGCGGGCGCTGAGCCTGGCCGGCTACCTGCAGGAGCGATTGGGGCAGACCCGTGGCGAGCGCTGCGTGCTCCTGCTGCCCAGCGGCCCGGATTACGCCGCCGCTTTCTTCGCCTGCCTCTATACCGGGGTGATCGCCGTGCCGGCCTTCCCGCCGGAAAACAGTCGACAGATGCACGTCGAGCGCCTGCGCGGCATCCTCGACGATGCCCAGCCGCGGGTGGTGCTCGGCGAGCGGGCCTGCCTCGCCACCCATGCCGACACCCTGGCGCAGGCGCTGCCCGAGGGCGCGCTGTGCCTGGCGGTGGAGGACATCGAGGCCAGCTGGGCGCTGACCTATCGACCCCAGGTGGTGGACCCCTCGGCGCTGGCCTTCCTGCAATACACCTCGGGTTCGACCTCGGCGCCCAAGGGCGTGATGGTCAGCCATGCCAACCTGATCGCCAACGAAAAGGCCATGCAGCGCGGCTTCTTCACCGGGCGCGACGAGGAGTGGGTGAGCTGGTTGCCGCTCTACCATGACATGGGCCTGATGCTCGGACTGCTGCTGCCGATCTTCCACGGCGGCACCCTGACGCTGCTGTCGCCCAACCACTTCCTCACCCGCCCGGCGCGCTGGCTGCAGGCGCTCAGCCAGTACGGCGGCACCGTCAGCGGCGGGCCGGACTTCGCCTATCGCCTCTGCGTGGAGCGGATCAGCGACAGTGCCCTGGCCGAACTCGACCTGAGTCGCTGGAGCATGGCCTTTTCCGGTTCCGAGCCGATCCGGGTGGACACCCTGGATGCCTTCTGCGAGCGCTTCGCCGCCGCGGGCTTCCGCCGGCAGGCCTTGACCCCGGCCTATGGCCTGGCCGAGGCGACCCTCTATGTCTGCGCCCACGAGCCGACCGACGAATTCCGTATCCAGCGTTTCGCCGGTGACGCCCTCGGCGCCGCCGGTGCCGAGGCGGCGCTGCAGCACGGTCGCCTGGCCGGGTGCGGCTGGTGCGATGCCGACCATGAGTTGCGCATCGTCGATCCGCAGACGCTGGAGCCGCTGGCCGAGACCCGCGCTGGCGAGGTCTGGGTCGCCGGCCCCAGCCTGGCGCAAGGCTACTGGAACAATCCCGAGGCCACGGCCGCGGCGTTCGTGGAGCGCGATGGCCGCCGTTGGCTGCGCACCGGCGACCTGGGCATCGCCGCCGAGCGCGAGCTCTATATCGCCGGGCGGCTGAAGGACCTCATCATTCTCAACGGCCAGAATCTCTATCCGCAGGATGTGGAGCTGGTGCTGGAAGAGCAGGTGGCCGATTACCTGCGGCGGGGCCGGGTGGCGGCGTTCGCCCTGGCGGGCGAGGATGGCCGCGAGGGCATCGGCCTGGCGCTGGAGATCAGCCGCAACGTGCGCCGCCTGGTGCCGGCCGAACGCATCTGCGCCGCTCTGGTGGAGGCCTTGACCCAAGCCTTCCAGGTCGCGCCCAGGGCCATCGCCCTGCTGGAGCCCGGCACGCTGCCGCGCACCACCAGCGGCAAGCTGCAACGCGCTGCCTGCCGCGCCGGTTGGTTGGCGGGCAGCCTGGACAGCTTCGCCGAATGGCGCGATGGCGCCCTGGCCCAGGGCGAGCCACAGGCCGCAGAGCCGGCCATCCTGCCCGAGGTGCGCGCGGCCTGGGCCGAGGTACTGGGACGTGATGACTTGACCGCCCAGGCGCATTTCTTCGCCCTGGGCGGGGATTCGGTCGCCGTGGTGCAGGTGCAGGCCCGGCTGCGCGAGACGCTCGGCGTGTCGATCGATCCGGCACTGCTGTTCGAGGCGTCGACGCTGGGCGCCTTTTCCGCGCGGGTGGCCGCGCTGCCGCGGGAAGCCGCGGCGGAAGGTCCCGTCGCCGAGGATGCGCCCCGCGCGCCCCAGTCCTTCGCCCAGCAGCGCCTCTGGTTTCTCGATCAGCTGGAGCCGGGCAACGCCGCCTATCACCTGGCCGGTGAAATCCTCCTCCAGGGGACCTTGGACGTGGCGCGGCTGGAGCGGGCGCTGGACGCCCTGGTGCAGCGGCATGCGGCGCTGCGCACCCGCTTCGCAGCGGGTGCCGGCGAGGTGCCCGAGCAGTGCATCGAAATGCTGGCCCAGGGAGCGGTGGAACACCACGACCTGAGCCAGGCCGCGCAACCCGAGGCGGCCCAGGCCACCCTGGTCGAGAGCCTGGTGCGCCGTCCGCTGGACCTGCGCGAAGGGCCCCTGTGGCGCATGGCGCTAATCCGCCGGGACGCCGAGGACCACCGGCTGCTGCTGGTACTGCACCACATCATCGCCGACGGCTGGTCGATCCAGGTACTGCTGGAAGACTTCGCCGCTCTGTACCGCGCCGCCGAGGGCGAGACGCCCACGCTGGCACCCCTCACCATCAGCTATGCCGACTTCGCCCGCTGGCAGCGCCAGTTGCTGGCCGGTGCGGCCCGCGAGCGCCAATTGGCCTACTGGCAGGCGCAACTGGCCGAGGCGCCCACGCGCCTGGAGCTGGCCGGCGACCGTCCCCGGCCGCCACAACGGAGCGGGCGCGGCGCGCGCTTCGCCTTCAGCCTGCCCGCCACGGTCAGCGCGGGCCTGCGCGACCTGGCCCAACGCCAGGGGGCGACGCTGTTCATGGTCGGCCTGGCGTTGTTCCAGGTGCTGTTGCAGCGCCATAGCGGCAGTAGCGACCTCTGCGTGGGCGTGCCCGTGGCCGGGCGTACCCGGCGGGCGACCGAGCGCCTGATCGGCTTCTTCGTCAACACCCAGGTGCTGCGCTGCCAATTGGACGGCGCCCGCTCGTTCAGCGTCCTGCTCGATCAGGTCAAGCGGCGCGCCCTGGAAGCCCAGGCCCACCAGGACCTGCCGTTCGACCTGCTGGTGGAAGCCCTGGCGCCGGAGCGGCACCTGGGCTGGAATCCGCTGTGCCAGGTGAAGTTCACCCAGCAATTCCCGCTGCCCCAGGCGCTGGACCTGGGCGGGGTGACGCTGTCCGCGCGGCAGCTCGACGATGGCGCCGCGCACTTCGACCTGGGCCTGGACATCACCGACCTGGCGACGGGCATCGAGGCGGTGTTCACCTATGCCACCGACCTCTTCGAGGCGCCGCGCATCGCCGCCCTGGCGGACGATTTCACGGCCCTGGCCCAGCAGGTGGTGGCCGATGCCGAGCGACCGCTGGCGCGCTACCGCCTGGCCAAGGAGGAAGCGGGGCTGGCGGGTGAGTCCCTAGCCTTCGCGGCGACGGACCTGCTGGCGCTGTGGCGCGCGGGACTGGCGCAGGCCGGGCAGGGACCGGCGCTGGTGGCCAGCGATGCCAGCCTGAGTCATGCGCAACTGGAGGCGGACAGCAACCGCCTGGCGCGGACGCTGCGGGCTCGAGGTGTCGCTGCCGAGGTCCGGGTCGCGCTCTGCCAGCCGCGGCAGGCCAGCTTCGTCGTCGGCCTGTTGGGCATTCTCAAGGCCGGCGGGGCCTGCGTTTTTCTCGATCCCAAGTGGCCGGCGGCGCGCCAGGCCCAGGTGCTGGCCGACAGTGGCGCCCAGTTGCTGCTCGGCGCCCCCCTGCCCGAGGGGCCGCCCGCCCTGGCGCTGGACGCCGCGGCCGACTGGCGGCAGGCGTCGGCGGAGCCGCTGGAGGTCGCGGTGCTGCCGGCCCAGGCGGCCTACCTGATCTACACCTCCGGGACTACCGGCCGGCCCAAGGGGGTGGTGGTCAGCCATGGCGCCATCGCCAACTATGTGCAGGGCGTGCTGCAGCGGCTGGCGTTGCCGCCGCAGGCCAATTTCGCCATGGTTTCCACCGTCGCCGCCGATCTCGGCCACACGGTGTTGTTCGGCGCCCTGGCCAGCGGTGGCACCTTGCACCTGCTGGCTGACGAGGTGGTCCAGGATGCCGACCGCTGCGCCGAGTATTTCGCGCGCCAGCCGGTGGCGGTGCTCAAGATCGTCCCCACCCACCTGAACGCCTTGCTGCAGGCCGCCGATCCGGCGCCGCTGCTGCCGTCCGCGGCGCTGGTGCTGGGCGGGGAGGCGCTGCCCGCGCCGCTGGCCGCCCGGGTCCGCGAACTCAAGCCCGGCTGCCGGCTGTTCAACCACTATGGCCCCACCGAAAGCACCGTGGGCGCCCTGACCGCGGCCCTCGACGACCCGACAGCGGGCATCGCCCTGGGCACGCCACTGCCCAATCTGCGCGCCCGGGTACTGGACGCCGACCTCAATCCGCTTCCGGCCGGGGCGGCCGGCGAGCTGTACCTCGGGGGCGCGGGCCTGGCGCGGGGCTACCAGGGCCGTCCGGGCGATACCGCCGCGGCCTTCCTGCCGGATCCCTGGGCGCCCGGCGAGCGCCTCTATCGCACCGGTGACCGGGTGCGGTTGGCCGCGGATGGCCGGCTGGAATTCCTCGGTCGCAACGACGACCAAATTAAGGTGCGCGGCTATCGCGTGGCACCGGGCGAGATCGTGGCGGTGCTGCTGGCGCAGCCCGGCGTGGTGGCGGCCCATGTGCAGCTGGATGGCCGCGGGCAACTGGTGGCCTATGTGACGGGCCGCGAGCTCACCGGCGAACGCCTGGGCGAACGGCTCGCGCAGTGGCTGCCCGAGGCGCTGGTGCCGGCCCAGATCCTGGTGCTCGAGGCCTTCCCGCTCACCGCCAATGGCAAGCTGGACCGCGCCCGCCTGCCGGAGCCCGAAGCCCGTCAGGCCGAGTTCGCGGCGCCCCAGGGCGAGGTCGAGACCGCCTTGGCGGCGCTCTGGAGCGAGGCGCTCAAGGTGGCGCGCGTTGGTCGGCACGACAACTTCTTCGCCCTGGGCGGCGATTCCATCCTCAGCCTGCAGATCATCGCCCGGGCCCGCCGCCAGGGCCTCAAGCTCACGCCCAAGCAACTGTTCGAACACCAGACCATCGCCGCCCTGGCCGCGGTCGCTGCACCTGCCACCGCGCCGTCCGCGGCCCCAGCGCCCGTGGCGGCCACGCCCGGCGAGCTGCCCTTGACGCCGATCCAGGTGCGCTTCTTCAGCGAACCGGTCAAGCAGCGCGCGCACTGGAACCAGTCCGTCATCCTCGAACTGGCGGCCCCCGTCGAGGCCGCGGCCCTGCGCCAGGCGCTGGCGGCCCTGGTCGCGCGCCACGGCAGCCTGCGCCTGGCCTTCGAGCCGGGCGAGCAGGGCGGCTGGCGGCAGCGGCTAAGATCCCAGGAAGACGCGGAGCGGTTGCTCTGGACCTGCCAGGTAGCCGACGAGGCCGAGCTGGCGCCGCTGTTCGACGAGGCCGAACGCAGCCTGGACCTGGCCCGCGGACCGCTGCTGCGCGCGGTACTGGCCGAGGGGCCGGCGCAGCGCCCCCGGCTGTTGATCGCCATCCATCACCTCGCCGTGGACGGTGTCTCCTGGCGCATCCTGCTCGATGACCTGGCACTGGCCTATCAGCAGGCGGCAGCCGGTGCGCCTATCGAACTGGGCGAGACGGGCAGCGACTGGAGCGCCTGGACCCAACAGCTGGCGCAACGCGCCGCCGATCCGCGGCTGCAGCAGCAGCGCGGTTACTGGGAAGCGGTCACCGCGGTCCCCGAGACCCTGCCATGCCTGGATCCGCAAGGCAGCTGCCGCGTCCGCGACGCCGGGAGCCTGGCGCTGCGACTGCCGGCGGAGCTGACCGAGCGGTTGCTCCAGCTACCCGGCACCGAAGCCGTGCTGCTGGCGGCGCTGGCCGAGGCGCTGCGGCACTGGACGGGCCGCGCGGCCACCCGCATCGCCCTCGAAGGCCATGGCCGCGAGGAGCTGGACGGCACCTTGGACCTGAGTCGCACCCTGGGCTGGTTCACCTGCCTGTATCCGCTGGTGCTGGGCGCCGAGTCGACGCCGGCCGCTACCCTGGCGCGCACGCGGCGGACCCTGGCCGAGGTGCCCGAGCGCGGCCTGGGCTACGGCCTGCTGCGCTACCTGGGCGGCGCCACCCTGGCCGACACCCGCGACGGCCTGACCTTCAACTACCTGGGCCGCTTCGAGCGGCCGACGGTGGCCGGCTTCCCGCTGCGGGAGGTTGAGCTGCGCAGCAGTCGCGATCCCGAGGGGCCGTTGACCAGCGCCCTGGTGCTGGACGCCCAGGTGCGCGACGGCCAGTTGCGCCTGGACTGGCGCTACAGCGCCGCGCGCTTCGCGGCGACCGCCATCGAGGCGTTGCACCAGGGCTTCGTGGACGCCCTGGCGGCGCTGCTCGACGGCGCTGCTGCCCAGGCGCCGCAAGCCGAGTACGAAGCCGTGCTGCCCCTGGCGCCCATGCAGGAAGGCATTCTCATGCACAGCCTGCTGGAGCCGGGCAGTGGCATCTACCTGATGCAGGATCGCTACGAACTGCGCCAGCCGCTGGCGGCCGCGGCCTTCTGCCAGGCCTGGGAGGCCGTGGTGGCGCGGCATCCGGCGCTGCGCACCGGGTTCCAGGAGCTGGACGGCGAATGGCGCCAGGTGGTGCATCGCCAGGTGCCGTCGCCGGTCAGCCTGCTGGACTTCAGCGACCGGCCGCGGGAGGAGGGCCTGGCCGCGCTGGAGGCGCTGCTGGCCGAGGAGCGCCGCACGGGCTTCGACTTCGCCCGGCCACCGCTGCTGCGCCTGCGCCTGGTGACCTTCGGCCCGAACGATTACCAGTTGGTGCAAACCCATCACCATGTGCTGATCGACGCCTGGTGCCGTGGCCTGATGCTGGGCGAATTCTTCGCCCGCTACCGCGCGGCCGTCGCCGGTACCGAGCTGGCCTTGCCGCCAGCCCGACCCTATGCCGACTTCCTCGCCTGGCTCGCGGCCCAGGATGCCGCCGCGGGCCGTGCCTGGTGGCGCGCCGAGCTGGCCGGGGTGGCGGCGGCCACACCCTTGCCCTATCGGCGCCAAGGCCTGGCCTCGGGTGAGATGCACGACGCAGCCGTGGCGCTGTCGGCGCAGGCGACCCGCGCCCTGGCCGCCCAGGCGCGGCGCCACCAGCTGACCGCCAATACCTTCGTCCAGGCGGCCTGGGCGCTGCTGCTCATGCGCCACAGCGGCCAGGACGAGGTGGTCTTCGGCGTCACCGTCGCCGGCCGGCCGCCCGAATTGGAGGGCATCGAGGAAGCTCTCGGCCTGTTCATCAACACCCTGCCGTTGCGGGTCGCCCGGCCGACCGCCGAGGTGCCGGCGCTGGCGTTGCTGCAGCAGTTGCAGGCGCGCAACGCGGAGTTGCGCCAGCATGAGCACCTGCCGCTGGCCGAGTTGCAGCGGCTGGCGTCGGTACCGGCCGGTGAGCCGCTGTTCGAGTCGCTGTTCGTCTTCGAGAACGTGCCCCTGGGCGGCGCGGTGGAGGAGGCCGTGCGCGAGTTCGGCATCACCCCCCTGGCCAACCGCACCCACACCAACTATCCGCTCACGGTGGTGCTGCTGCCGGGCAACGAGCTGCGCCTGCAATTCACCTTCGACAGCGGCCTGTTCGTCGCCGCCGACATGCGCACCCTGCTGGCCCAGTTCGAGCGGCTGCTGCTGGCCCTGATCGAGGCGCCGGAACGCTCCCTGGAGCAGTTGGAGCCGCTGGCGGCGGACGAGCGCGAGCGGCTGCTCGACTGGGGCCGCGGCGCGGCGCAACCGCACTGGTATCAGTTGTCCTGGATCGAGCGCTTCGAGGCCCATGCCGCCGCCCATCCCGAGCGCAGCGTGGCGCGCTGCGGCGAGGCCAGCCTGAGCTATGGCGAGCTGGACCACCAGGCGGGTCGCCTGGGCCGCGCCCTGGCGGCCGAGGGCGTCGGCCCGGATCAGGTGGTGGCGCTCTGGGCGCCGCGGGGGTTGGCCCTGCTGACCCTCATGGTCGGCGCCTTCAAGGCCGGCGCCGCCTACCTGGCCTTGGACGAGCGTCACCCCCCGGCGCGCAGCGCCCGGCTACTGGACGGCAGCGCCGCGCCGGTGCTGGTGGTGCCCCGGGCCGAGCGGGAAAAGGCCCAGGCCATCCTGGCGCTGACCCAGAGACCACCGCGGCTGTTGCTGCTCGAAGAACTGCTGGCCCAGCAGCCCCAGGGCGGCCCTGGCGTGCGCAGCCGGCCCGACCAACTGGCCTATGTGATCTTCACCTCCGGTTCCACCGGCGAGCCCAAGGGGGTGATGGTCACCCAGCAGGGCATGCTCAACAACCAGCTGAGCAAGCTGCCCTTCCTGCAACTGGGCGAGGACGACGTCATCGCCCAGACGGCCGCCACCGGCTTCGATGTCTCGGTCTGGCAGTTCCTCACCGCTCCGCTGTTCGGCGGTCGGGTGGAGATCGTCGCCGAAGCCGAGGTGCAGGACCCGGCAACCCTGCTGGCGCGTGTCGTCGCCGGCGAGGTGAGCGTCCTGGAATGCGTGCCGACGGTGATCGCCGCGCTGCTGGAGTTGCCGCCGCAGCCCTTGCCGGCGCTGCGCTGGCTGCTGCCCACCGGCGAGGCGCTGGCGCCGGACCTGGCGGCGCGCTGGCTGCAACGCTACCCCGGCATCCCGCTGGTCAATGCCTATGGCCCGGCCGAGTGCGCCGACGACGTGGCCCTGCAGTTGCTGCGGGCGCCCCAGGCGGACATCCCCATCGGCAAGCCGACCGACAACACCCGCCTGTTCGTGCTCGATGCGCGGCTGCGCCTGGTGCCCCGTGGCGGGGTGGGCGAGCTGTACATCGGCGGCGCCGGCGTAGGCCGTGGCTACGTGGGTCGTGCCGGGCTGACCGCCGAACGCTTCGTGCCCAGTCCCTTCGCGGCCGGCGAGCGACTCTATCGCAGCGGCGACCTGGTGCGCTGGAACGTCCGCGGCGAGCTGGAGTACGTCGGCCGCACCGACTTCCAGATCAAGTTGCGCGGCCAGCGCCTGGAGCCGGGCGAGATCGAGGCGCTGCTGCGGGCGCAACCCGGCGTGCGTGACGCGGCGGTCGCCGCCCAGCCCACGCCCCAGGGGCCGCAACTGGTGGCCTATCTGGAGCCCCAGGGCAGCGAGCGCCCGAGCCTGGCCGCGTTGCGCGAGGCCCTGGCGCAGCGCCTGCCGCTGTTCATGGTGCCGACCCAGGCGCTCTGGCTGGAGCGCTTGCCCCGCAATGCCAACGGCAAGCTCGACCGCCGGGCGCTGCCGGTGCCGGCGCTGGAGGCCGCGCCGGGGCAACCGCCGCAGACCGACACCGAGCGGCAACTGGCGGCCTTGTGGCAGGCGTTGCTGCAGGTGCCGGAGGTCGGGCGTGACGCCGACTTCTTCGCCCTGGGCGGCCACTCGTTGCTGGCCACCCGCCTGCTGTCGCGCATCCACGAACGGCTCGGCGTGCGCGTGCCCCTCGCCGCGGGCTTTACCGCCACCACCGTGGCGGCCCAGGCCGAACTCATCGACACCCTGCGCGAGCAGACCCTGGACGACGCTGGTTTGGACGCGCTGGACGCGCTGCTGGACGAGCTGGAGGAGACCCCTTGATGTTGCACGACAAAGCCCAGGCCCTGGCCAAACGTTTTCTCGGCCTGCCGCCGGCGCAGCGCCTTACCTTCCTCGCCAAGTTGCGCGACCAGGGCCTCGACGCCGGCGCGCTGCCGATTCCCGGCGGCGCCGCGGCGGCCTGTGCGGAAACCTCCCATGCCCAGCAGCGGCTCTGGTTCCTCGAACGCCTGCAGCCGGGCAATGCGGCCTATCACCTGCCGGGTGCGCTGCGCCTGCACGGCCGCCTGGACGAGACCGCCCTGCGCGCGGCCTTCGCGGCCCTCACGGCGCGCCATCCCAGCCTGCGGACCACGCTGGAACAAGGACCGGGCCGCATCCCCCTGCAACGGGTGGCCGAGCGCAGTGAGGTACCGCTGGAGGCCCTGGGCGAGATCGCGCCCCAGGACCTGCCCGCGGTGGCCCGCGCCTTCGCCAATCGGCCCTTCGACCTGGAGCGCGGGCCGCTGTGGCGACTGGGCCTGGCGCGGGGCGTCGCCGGGGCGCCGGCGCATCTGCTGCTCTGCCTGCACCATGCCATCGCCGATGGCTGGTCGATCCAGGTCCTGCTGGACGACTTCGCCGCCTGTTATCGCGCGGCGCTGGAAGGGCGCGGGGCCGAGCTGCCCGCCTTGCCGGTCAGCTACGCCGATCATGCCCTCTGGCAGCGCGCCTGCCTCGACGCCGGGGAGGGCGAGCGGCAACTGGAATTCTGGCGCGCGCGCCTGGGCAGCGAGCACCCGGTGCTGGAACTGCCATCAGACCGGCCGCGCCCGGCGGCTCCCAGCCAGCGTGGCGCGCGGCTGACCTTCGAGTTGCCGGCGCCCCTGGCGCAACGCCTGGGCGACTTCGCCCGGGCGCAGCGCACCACCCTGTTCACCGTGCTGCTGGCCGCCTACGCGACCCTGCTCGGCCGCCTCTCCGGCCAGCCGGACCTGCGCATCGGCGTGCCCGTCGCCGGGCGCCAGCGCAGCGAGGTCGAGCGCGTCATCGGTTGCTTCGTCAACACCCAGGTGCTGCGCCTGGAGCTGGGAGCCGCGGCGGATTTCCTGGCGCTGCTGACCCAGGCCAGGGAGCGGGTACAGGAGGCCCAGGCCCATCAGGACCTGCCCTTCGAGCAACTGGTTGACGCCCTGGCCCCCGAGCGCACCCTCAGTCACCACCCCCTGTTCCAGGTGCTCTACAACCACCAGCCGCGCCAGCTCGACGCCCTGCAACTGGGCCCCGAGCTGCGCGCCGAACTGCTGCCGCTGGACAACGGCAGCGCCCAGTTCGATCTGGCCTTGCATACCTGGGAACTGGCTGACGGCAGCCTCGGTGGCAACTGGAATTACTCCAGCGACCTCTTCGAACCGGCCCGTATCGAGCAACTGCACGCCCGCTTCCTGGTGCTCCTGCAGGGGCTGCTCGATGCGCCCCAGCAGCCGCTGGCCGAAGCGTCGCTGCTGCTGCCTGATGAGCCCGCGCGCCTGGCCGCCTGGAACGCCACCGCGGAGACCTATGCGCCGCTGCCGGCCGCTGGCGTGTTGGGTGGTTTCCTCCAGCAGGTCGCCCTGCATCCCGAGCGCGAGGCCCTGTGCCTGGACGAGCGCCGCCTGAGCTATGCGGAACTGGACCAGGCGGCCAATCGCCTGGCTCACCATTTGCGCGGCCGTGGTATCGGTCGCGAGAGCCGGGTCGGTGTCGCCATGCTGCGTTCGGTGGAAATGGTGATCGCCCTCTATGGGGTGCTCAAGGCCGGCGCCGCCTATGTGCCGCTGGACCCGGACTACCCGGCCGAACGCCTGGCCTTCATGCTGGAGGATTGCGGCGCCAACCTGTTGCTCAGCCATGGTCCGGCCTTGGCTTTGCTGCCCAAGGAGCTCGACCTGGATGTGCTGGACCTGGAGCGACTGGACCTGTCCAGCGAGCCGGCCAGCGCGCCCGAACTCCAGGTGCATCCCGAGCAACTGGCCTACCTGATCTACACCTCCGGCTCCACCGGCCGGCCCAAGGGCGCCGGCAATACCCAGGTGGCGTTGTACAACCGCCTGCAGTGGATGCAGGCCGCCTATGGCTTGAACGCCCGTGACCATGTCCTGCAGAAGACCCCCTTCAGCTTCGACGTCTCGGTCTGGGAATTCTTCTGGCCGCTGCAGACCGGTGCCCGGCTGGTACTGGCCCGTCCGGGCGAGCATCGTGATCCGGCGGCCCTGAGCGCCCTGATCGCCCACGAGGGCATCACCACGCTGCACTTCGTGCCGTCCATGCTGGCCGCCTTCCTGGCCCAGGACGATCTGTCCGGCTGCGCCAGCTTGACCCGCATCGTCTGCAGCGGCGAGGCCTTGCCGGCGGAACTGGCCCAGGAAGTCCGTCGGCGCCTGCCCCAGGCGGCGTTCTACAACCTCTATGGTCCCACCGAGGCGGCCATCGACGTCACCCACTGGACCTGCCAGGCGGAGGATCGCCTGGCGGTCCCCATCGGCCGGCCCATCGCCAACCTGCAGATCCATATCCTCGACGAACGTCTCCATCCGCAACCCATCGGCGTGGCGGGTGAGCTCTACATCGGCGGCATCGGCCTGGCCCGTGGCTATCTGGGGCGTCCGGGCCTGACCGCCGAACGTTTCGTTCCCGATCCCTTCACCCCAGGCGGCCGGCTGTATCGCAGCGGCGATCTGGCGCGCTGGCGCGACGACGGTACTCTGGATTACCTGGGTCGACTGGATCACCAGGTCAAGCTGCGTGGCCTGCGCCTGGAACTGGGCGAGATCGAGGCCGCCCTGCGCGAGCTGGCCGGGGTGAGCGAAGCCGTGGTGCTGCTGCGCCAGAGCGCCACCGGTCCGCAACTGGTGGGCTACCTGGTGACGTCGAGCCTGGACGAAGCCGCGTTGCGCCAGGCGCTGCTGGCCCGGCTGCCGGACTTCATGGTGCCCAGCCATCTGCTGGCGCTGGATCAGCTGCCGCTGACCCCCAACGGCAAGCTGGATCGCCAGGCGCTGCCGGAGCCCGAGATCACCCAGCAGGCCTATCGCGCGCCGGAGCCGGGGATCGAGACCGAACTGGCCGCGCTCTGGGCCGAGCTGCTGCAGGTGGAGCGGGTCGGGCGGGACGACAATTTCTTCGCCCTGGGGGGCGATTCCATCCTCAGCCTGCAGATCATCGCCCGGGCGCGGCGCCTGGGGCTGGTGTTCAGTCCGCGGCAGCTGTTCGAGCGCCAGACCCTGGCCGAACTGGCGCCCGTGGTGCAGCGCCTGGAGACGCCCGCCGAGTTCGCCGCCGAAACTCGTGAACCCTTCGCGCTGGCACCCATCCAGCACGCCTTCTTCGCCCGCGCCTTGCCGCGCCCTGAGCACTGGAACCAAGCCCTGCTGCTGGAGCCGGAGACGCCGCTGGAGCCCGAGCGACTGCGCCGGGCGCTGGCGCGGCTGGTGGCTACCCACGGCGCCCTGCGCCTCGGCTTCACCCAGGCCGAGGGCCGCTGGCAGCAGCACTATCGCACCCGCGAAGACGCCGAGCTGCTCTGGCATTCATCGGTGACGCGCGCCGAGCTGCCGGCCCTGGCCGACGAGGCCCAGGCCAGCCTGCGCCTGGAGCAGGGACCGCTGCTGCGCGCGGTGCTCGCCGACCTCGCCGAGGGCGGTCAGCGCCTGCTGCTGGTGATCCATCACCTGGCGGTGGATGGGGTCTCCTGGCGCATCCTGCTGGACGACCTGGCGCGCGCCTACGCCGAGCCCGAGCGGCCGCTGCCGGCTACGCCGCCCTATGCCAGCTGGGTCCAGGCGCTGCAGGGCCTGGAGCTGGACGACGAGCGGGCCTATTGGCAAGGGTTGCCGGAGGCACCGGCCTTGCCCTGCGACGAGCCCGCCGGGCGCGCCTGGGAGTGCGACGCCCTGCGCCTGGACCTGCGGCTGGACGCCGAGCGCACCCGCGAGCTGCTGAGCCAGGCGCCCGCGGCCTTCCGCACCCAGGTCAACGACCTGCTGCTCACCGCCCTGGTGCGGGCCCTGCATGACTGGAGCGGCCACGCCGAGGCACGGCTGCTGCTGGAAGGCCATGGCCGCGAAGACCTCTTCCCCGGGCTCGACCTGAGTCGCACCCTCGGCTGGTTCACCAGCCTCTATCCAGTCCGGCTGGGCGACCACGCGGATCTCGCCACCAGCCTCAAGACCGTCAAGGAGCGGCTGCGCCTCATCCCGCGCGGCGGCCTCGGCTACGGCCTGCTTAAGGCCCGTGGCGAAGCGGGCCTGCCGGAAACCGCCGGTTCGCTGTTGTTCAACTACCTGGGGCAGCTCGACAGCGACCTGGGTGGCTTCCGCCTGGCGGACGAATCCGCCGGGCACGCGCGCGATCCCCGTACTCCCCTCGAGGCCGAGCTGGCCCTGGAGGGCGCCGTGCGCGGTGGCGAGCTGCACTTCGTCTGCACCTACAGCGGCCAGCGTCATCGGGAGTCGCGCATCCAGGCCTTGCTGGAGGCCTTCGGCGCGGCGCTGGACGAGGTCCTCGCCCTGTGCCGCCAAAGCAGCGGTGCGACCCCCTCGGACTTCCCGCTGCTGGCCCTGACCCAGACGCAACTGGATGCGCTGCCGCTGGCCGCCATCGAAGACCTGCATCCGCTCACGCCCATGCAGCAGGGCCTGTTGTTCCACGCCGAGCTGGGCGGGGCGGGCGATCTCTACGTCAACCAGATAGGTGTCGAGCTGGACGGCCTGCCCAAGGCGGCCTTCCTCGACGCCTGGCGGCAGGCCGTGCGGCGCCATGCCGGCCTGCGCGCCGCCTTCCTGCGGCTGGCCGGCGAAGGCCGGGCGGTCCAGGCCATCTGGCGCCACGTCGACCTCGCCGTGCGCGAGCTGGATTGGCGCGACCGCCAGGCGGACCCGGCCGCCCTGGCTGAGCTGCAGCGCGAGGAGCGCGAAAGACCCTTCGATCTCGCCAGGCCGCCGTTGATGCGCCTGCTGCTGGTACGGCTCAGCGACGAGCGCTGGCAGCTGGTCTGGACGCTGCACCACATTCTGCTCGATGGCTGGAGCAGTGCGGCGCTGCTGGCGGAAGTCCTCCAGGCGACCCGCGGCGCGGCGCTGCCGGCACCGGGTCGCTACCGCGATTATCTCGCCTGGCTGGCCAGCCGTGACGCGGCGCGTAGCGGCGAATTCTGGCAAGGGCAACTGGCCGACTTCGAGTTGCCGACCCGCCTGGCCGACAGCCTCGGCCGCTCGGCCACGGCGGACGACTCGCGCAGCGGCGAACAGCACCTGATCCGCGACCGGGCCCCGCTCGACGCCGCCGCCCGGCGGCTGCGCGTCACCCTCAACACCCTGGTGCAGGCGGCCTGGACCCTGTTGCTGCAACGCTACACCGGTCAGCGCCGGGTCGCCTTCGGCGCCACCGTCGCCGGTCGTCCGGCCGAGGTCGCCGGCAGCGATCGGCTGCTGGGGCTGTTCATCAATACCCTGCCAGTGGTCCAGGCGCCTGGACCGGAGCTGACCGCCGCCCAATGGCTGCCCGCCTTGCAGGCCCACAACCTGGCCCTGCGCGAGCACGAGCACACACCGCTCTTCGAGGTACAGCGGTTGGCCGGCCATGCCGGTCAGGCGCTGTTCGATACGCTGCTGGTGTTCGAGAACTATCCGGTGGACGCCGCCCTACGCGGCCATACCGCCGCGGCGCCGGCCATCGGCGCGGTGACGGTGAGCGAGCGCACCCACTATCCGCTGAGCATCGCCGTCATGGCCGGTGAGCGTCTGGAACTGCACCTGCACTACCAGCGCGCCTGCTTCGCGCCCGCCCAGGTCCAGCGGCTGGCCGCGCACCTGGGGCAATTGCTCGATGGCCTGGTCCGTCAGCCGGAGACACCGCTGGGTGATCTGCCGCTGCTCGATGCCGCGGGCCTGGCCACCTGGCAGCGTTGGAATCCGCCTGCTCAGGTCAACACGGATACGCCACTGCTGCCCGCGCTGATCGCCGAGCAAGCCCGCCGCCAACCCCAGGCCATCGCCCTGGTGCACGGCCAGCAGCGGCTGGATTTCGCCACCCTGGCGGCACGCTCCAATCGCCTGGCGCAGTGGCTGCGCGGGCAGGGCGTCTCCGCGGAAACCCGCGTGGGCGTGGCCTGCGAGCGCGGTGTCGAGTTGTTCGTCGCCCTGCTGGCGGTGCTCAAGGCCGGCGGTGCCTACCTGCCGTTGGACCCGGACTACCCGGCCGAGCGCCTGGCGCTGATGTTGGAAGACAGCGGTGCCCGACTGCTGTTGACCCAGCACGACCTGCTCGACCGGCTCCCCCAGGTGGCCGGCGTCGAAGCGGTCGCCCTGGACCGGCAGGATCTCGCTGATTTGCCCGACACGGCGCCTGAGGTGGCCCTGCATCCCGAGCAACTGGCCTATGTCATCTACACCTCCGGTTCCACCGGTCGACCCAAGAGCGTGGCCGTGGCCCATGGTCCCTTGGCGCTGCACTGCCGTGGCATCGCGCAACGCTATGAACTGACCGAGCAAGACCGCGAACTGCACTTCCTCTCCATCAGCTTCGACGGTGCCCAGGAGCGCTGGCTCACCCCGCTCAGCCAAGGCGCTCGCATCGTCATCCGCGACCAGGCGCTGTGGAGCGTGCAGGAGACCTGGCAGGCGCTGGAGGAGGAGGGCATCACCGTGGCTGCCTTCCCGCCGAGCTATCTGCGGCAACTGGCCGACTGGGGCCGGGTGCAGGGCCGCGGCCCTGGGGTGAAGACCTACTGCTTCGCCGGCGAGGCCTACGACCGCGACCTGCTGCGCGAGGTGGTGGAGTATCTCCAGCCCGAATGGGTCATCAACGGCTACGGCCCGACCGAAACCGTCATCACCCCGACCCTGTGGCGGGCGCCCGCGGCCACGGCGGACTTCCGCAGCGCCTATGCGCCCATCGGCGACCTGGTCGGCGAGCGCCAGGGCTATGTGCTGGATCAAGACCTCAACCTGCTGCCCGTCGGGGTGGAAGGCGAGCTGTACCTGGGCGGCGCCCTGGCCCGTGGCTACCTGGAGCGTCCCGGCGAGACGGCGCAACGCTTCGTGCCCAATCCCTTCCGCGCCGGCGAGCGGCTCTACCGCACCGGTGACCGGGTGCGGCTCAACGCCGAGGGGCTGCTGGAATACCTCGGCCGTGCCGACCAGCAGATCAAGCTGCGTGGCTTCCGCATCGAGACCGGCGAGATCGAGGCGGCGCTCAAGGCCTGTCCTGGAGTACGCGAGGCTCTGGTGATGGTCCGCGAGACCTCGGCCGGCGCCCGCCTGGTGGGCTATGTCGGCGGTGCCCAGCTGCAGGAGGCGGCGCTGCTGGAGCGGTTGCGCCAGCAGCTGCCCGGCCATCTGGTCCCCCAGCACCTGGTGCTGCTGGAGCGCTTGCCGCAACTGCCCAACGGCAAGCTGGATCGTCGGGCACTGCCCGCGCCGGAAGTCGCGGCGAGTCAAGACTATGCAGCACCGGCGAACGCTCTGGAACAGCGTCTGGCCGACCTGTGGCAAGCCTTGCTCCAGGTCGAGCGGGTCGGCCGCCAGGACAACTTCTTCGCCCTGGGCGGCCATTCCCTGCTGGCGACCCAGCTCATCTCCCGCCTGCGTCTGGAAGAAGGGCGGGAGGTGCCGCTGCGCCTGGTGTTCGAGGCGCCGCACCTGGCGGAACAGGCCGCGCGGATCGCCGCCCTGGCGCCCGAGCGCCAGGGGCTGGAACTCCAGGCCCTGGCGCTGGACGAGGCGCCGCAATCCCATGCCCAGCAACGGCTGTGGTTCCTGGCGCAGCTGGAGCCCGAGAGTGCGGCCTATCATCTGCCGGGGGTACTGGAGCTGCAGGGGGCCCTGGATGAGGCCGCCCTGACCGCGGCCTTTACCGCCCTGGCGGCGCGGCATGCCAGCCTGCGGACGCTGTTGCTGCCGGGCGATCCGCCCCAACAGCGCATCCTGCCGCCGGCACCGGTGGCCGTGGAGCGCTTGGCGCTCGCGGCAGGTGTCGACGAGGAGGCCGAATTCGCTCGCCTGTTGCAGGCCTTCGTCGCCCGTCCCTTCGCCCTCGCCGAGAGCCCGCCCTGGCGGCTGGCCCTGGTGCACCTGGATGAACAGCGCCACCGCCTGCTGCTGTGCCTGCACCATGCCATCTCGGACGGCTGGTCCGTCGGCGTCTTGCTGCGGGACTTCGCCGAACTCTATCGGGCGGCGCTCAGCGGCGCGGCACCGGACCTGCCGGCGCTGCCGGTGCAGTACCCCGACTATGCGCGCTGGCAGCGCGAGCACCTGAGCGCCGGGGAGGGCGAGCGGCAACTGGCCTATTGGCGCGCCCAACTGGGCAGCGAGTCGCCTACCCTGGACCTGCCGGCCGACCGGCCACGTCCGGCGCGGCGCAGCGGTGCCGGCCAGCGGCTGGACTTCAACCTCACGACGGACCAGGCCGCGGCGCTGTGCCAGGCTGCCCGTGCCCAGCGGGTCACGCCCTTCATGCTGCTGCTGGCCAGCTATGGCGTGCTGCTGGGCCGGCTCAGCGGCCAGCGCGACCTGCGCATCGGGGTCCCGGTGGCGGGGCGCACGCGCGCCGAGCTGCACGACCTCATCGGCTGCTTCGTCAATACCCAGGTGTTGCGCCTGGACCTCGCCACCCCGGCGGATTTCACCGCCCTGGTGCAACAGGTGCGCGAGACCCTGCTCGAGGCCCAGGCCCACCAGGATCTGCCCTTCGAGCACCTGGTGGAGCACCTGCAGCCGGAGCGCAGCCTCAGCCAGCATCCGCTGTTCCAGGTCAGCTACGACCATCAGCGACGCGATCACCGCGCCCTGGCCGACTTGCCGGGACTGCAGGCACTCATTCTCGACACGCCGGCCACCCAGACCCAGTTCGACCTGGCCCTGGCGACCTGGGAAGACCCGGACGGCCGCCTCGGCGGTAGCTGGACCTTCGCCCTCGATCTCTTCGAACCGGCGCGTATCGAGCAACTGCACGCCCGCTTCCTGGTGCTCCTGCAGGGGCTGCTCGACGCACCCCAGCAGCCGCTGGCCGAGGCGCCGCTCTTGCTACCCGACGAGCCCACGCGCCTGGCCGCCTGGAACGCCACCGCGGAGGCCTATGCGCCACTGCCGGCCGCTGGCGTGCTGGGGGGCTTCCTCCAGCAGGTCGCCCTGCATCCCGCGCGCGAGGCCCTGTGCCTGGACGAGCGTCGCCTGAGCTATGCGGAACTGGACCAGGCGGCCAATCGCCTGGCTCACCATCTGCGTCGTCGCGGTATCGGTCGCGAGAGCCGGGTCGGTGTCGCCATGCTGCGTTCGGTGGAAATGGTGATCGCCCTCTATGGGGTGCTCAAGGCCGGCGCTGCCTATGTACCCCTGGACCCGGATTATCCGGCCGAGCGCCTGGCCTTCATGCTGGAGGATTGCGGCGCCAGCCTGTTGCTCAGCCATGGCCCGGCCCTCGCGTTGTTGCCTGAAAAGCTCTCGCTAGACGTGCTGGATCTGGAGCGGCTGGACCTGTCCGGCGAACCGGCCAGCGCGCCCGAGCTCCAGGTGCATCCCGAGCAACTGGCCTATCTGATCTACACCTCGGGTTCCACCGGCCGGCCCAAGGGCGCCGGCAACACCCAGGCGGCGCTGTACAACCGCCTGCAGTGGATGCAGGCCGCCTATGGCTTGAACGCCCGTGACCATGTCCTGCAGAAGACCCCCTTCAGCTTCGACGTCTCGGTCTGGGAATTCTTCTGGCCACTGCAGGCCGGTGCCCGGCTGGTGCTGGCGCGTCCGGGCGAGCATCGTGATCCCGCCGCGTTGAGCGCCCTGATCGCCCGCGAGGGCATCACCACGCTGCACTTCGTACCCTCCATGCTGGCCGCCTTCCTGGCCCAGGACGATCTGTCCGGCTGCGCCAGCTTGACCCGCATCGTCTGTAGCGGCGAGGCCCTGCCGGCGGAACTGGCCCAGGCCGTTCGCCAGCGGCTGCCCCAGGCAGCGCTCTACAACCTCTATGGCCCCACCGAGGCGGCCATCGACGTCACCCACTGGACCTGTCAGGAGTCCGATCGCCTGGCGGTGCCCATCGGCCGGCCCATCGCCAACCTGCAGATCCATATCCTCGACGAACGCCTCAATCCGCAACCCATCGGCGTGGCCGGCGAGCTGTACATCGGCGGTGCCGGCCTGGCCCGTGGCTATCTGGGTCGCCCCGGCCTGACCGCCGAACGCTTCGTTCCCGATCCCTTCACCCCAGGCGGCCGGCTGTATCGCAGCGGCGATCTGGCGCGCTGGCGCGACGACGGTGCTCTGGATTACCTGGGTCGACTGGATCACCAGGTCAAGCTGCGTGGCCTGCGCCTGGAACTGGGCGAGATCGAGGCGGCGCTGCGTGAACTGGCCGGGGTCAGCGAAGCCGTGGTGCTGCTGCGCCAGAGCGCCACCGGTCCACAACTGGTGGGCTACCTGGTGACGTCGAGCCTGGACGAAGCCGCGTTGCGCCAGGCGCTGCTAGCGCGACTGCCGGACTTCATGGTGCCCAGCCATCTGCTGGCGCTCGATCATCTGCCGCTGACCCCCAACGGCAAGCTGGATCGTAAGGCGCTGCCGGAGCCCGAGGTCACCCAGCAGGTCTATCGCGCGCCGGAGCCAGGGATCGAGACCGAGCTGGCCCAGCTCTGGGCTGAGCTGCTGCAGGTGGAGCGGGTCGGGCGGGACGATGACTTCTTCGCCCTCGGCGGGCATTCGTTGCTCGCCCTGCAGGTGGTCGCCCGGCTGCGCCGCGATCACCGCTGGGAGGTACCGGTCCGCTGGCTGTTCGAGGCCGCCACCCTGGCGGCGTTCGCCCGCTGCTTGGGTGACCTGGCTCAGGTGGACGAGGCGCCGCTGCGGCGGCGTGCCTGGCCCGGTACGCCCGCCCGGGCGCCGCAATCCTTCGCCCAGCAGCGCCTCTGGTTCCTCGCCCAGCTCGACCCGGACAGTGCGGCCTACCACCTGCCGGGTGGCCTGCGCCTGCGCGGGCGACTCGATGAAGCGGCGCTGCGCACGGCCTTCCAGCGGCTCACCGCCCGCCACGCCAGCCTGAGGACCACCTTCGGCCACGGCGAGCAGGGCGCTCAGCAGCTCATCCACGCCGTGCATGAACCCGCGTTCGAGGTGGTGACGCTGGACGCTACGGCAGCCGACGCCTATCGCCGCGCCTTCATGGCCCAACCCTTCGACCTGGAAGCCACGCCGCCCTGGCGCCTGGCCCTGGTGCGCCTGGCGCCGGACGAACACCTGCTGCTGCTGTGCCTGCACCACCTGCTGGCCGATGGCTGGTCGATGCGGCTGCTGCTGGAAGACCTGGTCAGCCTCTATCGCCTGGCCCTGGGCGATGACCGGGTGCACCTGCAACCCCTGCCGCTGGACTATGCCGACTACGCCGCCTGGCAACGCGAGCGCCTGGCCGCCGGGGAAGGCGAACGCCAGCTGGCCTGGTGGCGCGCGCAACTGGGTAGCGAACATCCGCTGCTGGAACTACCGGCCGACCACCCACGCCCCGCCCAGCGCGATGGTCGGGGCGGGCGGGAAACCTTCGCCCTGGACGCCGCTGCGTCCCAGCGCCTGCGCCGCACGGCCCAGGCCCTGGCGGTCACCCCGGCCATGCTGCTGCTCGCCAGTTGGCAGACCCTGTTGTTCCGCCTCAGTGGCCAGACCGACCTGCGCATCGGCGTGCCGGTGGCGGGGCGGGTACGGGCGGAGACCGAGGCTCTGGTCGGTTGCTTCGTCAACACCCTGGTTCTGCGTGGCGAACTCGCCGGGCGGCTGCCGGCCAGTGCCCTGGCCGCCCAGGTGCGTGCCCGGCTGCTGGACGCCCAGGCCCACCAGGAGCTGCCCTTCGAGCAACTGGTCGAGGCGCTGCAGCCCGAGCGTCACCTGAGCCACAACCCGCTGTTCCAGGTGACCTTCAACCACCAGGCGCGCGGTGAACAGGCGCTGGCCGAGTTGCCCGGTCTGACCGCCGAAGCCCTCGACGGGGTGGGCGACCAGGTGCATTTCGACCTGTCGCTGGGCACCTTCGACGAAGCCGACGGCCGTATTTCCGGCTACCTGGACTTCGCCAGCGATCTTTTCGAGCGCGCCACCGCTCAGCGTTTCCTGCGCACCTGGCTGACCCTGCTCGATGGCCTGGTCCGCCAGCCGGAGACACCGCTGGGCGATCTTCCGCTGCTCGATGCTGCGGGCCTGGCCACCTGGCAGCGCTGGAATCCGCCTGCTCAGGTCAACACGGATACGCCACTGCTACCCGCACTGATCGCCGCGCAGGCCCGTCGCCAACCCCAGGCCATCGCCCTGGTGCACGGCCAGCAGCGCCTGGACTTCGCCACCCTGGAGGCGCGCTCCAATCGCCTGGCGCAGTGGCTGCGCGGTCAGGGCGTCTCCGCGGAAACCCGCGTGGGCGTGGCCTGCGAGCGCGGGATCGAGTTGTTCGTCGCCCTGCTCGCGGTGCTCAAGGCCGGTGGTGCCTACCTGCCGCTGGACCCGGACTACCCGGCCGAGCGCCTGGCGCTGATGCTGGAAGACAGCGGCGCCCGATTGCTGTTGACCCAGCATGGCCTGCTCGACCGGCTCCCCCAGGTGGCCGGCGTCGAAGCGGTCGCCCTGGACCGGCTGGATCTGACTGATCAACCCAATACGGCGCCCGAGGTGCTCCTGCATCCCGGGCAACTGGCCTATGTCATCTACACCTCCGGCTCCACCGGGCGGCCCAAGGGCGTGGCCGTGGCCCATGGTCCTCTGGCCCGGCATTGCCAGGGGATCGCGCAACGCTACGAACTCACCGCCCAGGATCGCGAACTGCACTTCCTCTCCATCAGCTTCGATGGCGCCCAGGAGCGCTGGCTGACGCCGCTCAGCCAGGGTGCTCGCATCGTCATCCGCGACCAGGCGCTGTGGAGCGTGCAGGAGACCTGGCAGGCGCTGGAGGAGGAGGGCATCACCGTGGCCGCCTTCCCGCCGAGCTACCTGCGCCAATTGGCCGACTGGGGCCGGGTGCAGGGCCGCGGTCCTGGGGTGAAGACCTACTGCTTCGCCGGCGAGGCCTACGACCGCGGCCTGCTGCGCGAGGTGGTGGAGTATCTCCAGCCACTGTGGGTCATCAACGGCTACGGTCCGACCGAAACCGTCATCACCCCGACCCTGTGGCGGGCACCCGCGGCCACGGCGGACTTCCGCAGTGCCTATGCCCCCATCGGCGACCTGGTCGGCGAACGCCAGGGCTATGTGCTGGACCAGGATCTCAACCTGCTGCCCGTCGGGGTGGAGGGAGAGCTGTACCTGGGCGGCGCCCTGGCCCGCGGCTACCTGGAGCGTCCCGGCGAGACGGCGCAGCGCTTCGTGCCCAATCCCTTCCGCGCCGGCGAGCGGCTCTACCGCACCGGTGACCGGGTGCGGCTCAATGCCGAGGGGCTGCTGGAATACCTCGGCCGCGCCGACCAGCAGATCAAGCTGCGTGGCTTCCGCATCGAGACCGGCGAGATCGAGGCGGCGCTCAAGGCCTGCCCGGGCGTGCGCGAGGCGTTGGTGATGGTCCGCGAGACCTCGGCCGGCGCCCGCCTGGTGGGCTATGTCGGCGGTGCCCAGCTGCAAGAGGCGGCGCTGCTGGAGCGACTGCGCCAGCAACTGCCCGGCCACCTGGTCCCCCAGCACCTGGTGCTGCTGGAGCGCTTGCCGCAACTGCCCAACGGCAAGCTGGATCGTCGCGCGCTGCCGTTGCCGGAACTCGCCAGCCAGACCCTCGACGAGGCGCCCCAGGGGCCACGCGAGGAACTGCTGGCCGGCCTCTGGCGCGAACTGTTGGGCGTCGAGCGGATCGGCCGGGCGTCCGGCTTCTTCGAGCTGGGCGGTGACTCCATCCAGTCCCTGGCGCTGATCAGTCGCCTGCAACGCGCGGGCTGGCAACTAGGGCCCAAGGAGGTCTTCCGCAGCCCAAGACTCGCCGACCTGGCGCTCTGTCTCCAACCCCTCGCCATGCAACCCACTTGGGAGCCAGCCCAGGGCGAACAGCGCCTGACGCCGATCCAGGCGCATTTCTTCGCCCAGCCGCTACCCAATCCCGCGCACTGGAACCAGGCGCTGCTGCTGGAAGTACGCGAGCCCCTGGACCCGGCGCGACTGGCGGCGACGGTGGCCTGGCTGCTGCAACGGCACGATGTCCTGCGCTTGGCCTTCTGGCCGACCGCCCAGGGCTGGCAGGCCGGCTACCGCGACGACGTCTCCGTCGAGCAACTGCTGCAAGAGGTCGAGGTGGCCGATGCGGCGGCGCTGGAAGCGCTCTGTGCGCGTACCCAGCGGAGCTTCGACCTGGCGCGTGGTGGGCTGCTGCGGCTGGTCCTGGCGCGTTATCCAGAAGGCGATCAGCGCCTGTTCCTCTGCGCCCACCACTTGATCATGGATGGCGTTTCCTGGCGGCTGCTGCTGGACGATCTCGGGCGGATCTATTCGGCCCTGGGCCGCGACGAGCCGCCGGTCGACGAGCCCCGGCCCCCGGCCTACCAGGCCTGGGCCGAACGCCTGGCCAGTTGGGCAACGCAACCCGCGGTCCAGGCCCGGCTGGCGTTCTGGCAGGCCCTGGCGCCGCGGCCGGACTGGCCGGTGGATCGACCCACGGGCGGCGCCACCCAGGGCCGGGTGTGCACGGCCGAGGTACAGCTCGATCCCGCGCGCACCCGCTGGCTGCTGCGCGAGGCCCCGACCGCCCTGGGCGCGCGGCTCGACGAGGTGCTGCTGGCGGCACTGGCCCAGGCGGTGCGCGACTGGAGCGGCCAGGACGGCCATGTCATCGCCCTGGAAGGCCACGGCCGCGAGGCCCTGTTCGCCGATCTCGATCCGGGTCGTACCCTGGGCTGGTTCACCAGTCTCTATCCGGTGCGCTTGAGCTGTGGCGAGAGCCCGCGCGACACCCTCCAGGGGCTGCGCGCCCAACTGGCCGCCGCTGGCCAGCGCGGCCTGGACTATGGCGCACTGCGCTACCTGGCCCAGGCCGAGGCCCTGGTCGACCAGCCGGAACCGCCGCTGGCCTTCAACTACCTGGGCCAGCTCGACGGCGCCCTGGGCGACGGCCGTTTCGTCCCGGCCCAGGAAGCCATGGGTGAACTGGTCGATCCGGCCACCCCGTTGCTCCGTGAGCTGGAGATCAACGCCCAGGTCTACGACGGCCGGCTGGGGCTGAGCTGTCGCTACAGTGGTGAACGCTATGCGGCGGCCACGGTGGAGCGCCTGCTCGCCGCCTTCGACCAGGCCTTGGCCGCGCTCGCCGCCAGCGCCACGGCTGCGGCGCCCGTCGTCGTGGCCCAGGGCGCCGATCCGCGGCTCCACCTGACGCCGGGCAGCACCGGGCAGCCGCCGCTGTTCTGCCCCCACCCGGTCAGTGGCACCGTGGTCGGCTACTACCCCCTGGCAAGCCAGCTGGCCGGCCAGTGGGATGTCTGGGGCCTGCAGAACCGCCAGATCCTCGACCCCAACTGGCGCGACACCAGCCTGGCGCAACTGGCCCGCGACTATGTCCGGGTGCTGCTGGAGACCCAGCCGCGCGGCCCCTATCGGCTGCTCGGCTGGTCCCTGGGCGGCGCCCTGGTGCTGGAAATGGCCAGTTTGCTCGAACGCCTGGGCAAGCCGGTGGCCTTCGTCGGGCTGGTCGACGGCTATGTCCCCGGCGCGGGCCTGGTCCGGCGGCCATCCCCGGTGGCAACCGAGGCCGCGGTCGAGGAGAGCGGCGCCTGGGCGCAGTTGCTGGCCGTCGAGGCCCACCTGCACCACCTCGCGCGCCAGCACCCGCAGCTGCAGACCCTGAGCGCACCGGTCCACGCCTGGTGGGCCAGCCGCTCGCCGGAAAACAACCATAACGGCCAAGCCCTGCTGGAGCAGGGACTGGGACGCCCCCTGGCGCAGTCCCGCTGGATCGATGCCGACCACCTGGGCATCGTCCGCGATCCGCGCCTGCTGGCCGACGTCGCCGAATGCCTGAACTCATCTCTTGCCCATAGCGCCCGCACCGCGGGTTTCGAGGAATACGATCATGTCCGCTAGTCATCCGCTGCCGCATGTCCCCGCTGATGCCGACTATCGCTTCACCAGCACCCCGCGGCTGGAGCGCCAGGCCGCCCTGGAGTCCAATGCGCGCAGCTATCCGCGGCGGCTACCGCTGGAGTTGCGCCGGGCCCAGGGCATCCATGTGCAGGATAGCGAGGGCCGCTGGTTCATCGACTGCCTGGCCGGTGCTGGCACCCTGGCCCTCGGGCACAACCATCCGCTGGTCCTCGAGGCCATGCGCAGCCTGCTGGACGGCGAGCGTCCCCTGCACACCCTCGACCTGATGACCGAAGCCAAGGACGACTTCATCCGCGAACTCTATGCCCTGTTGCCGGAAGGCTTCGCCCGCAGCGCCCGCATCCAGTTCTGCGGACCGGCCGGTACCGATGCGGTGGAGGCCGCCCTCAAACTGGTCCGGACCGCCACCGGCCGGCGCCAGTTGCTGGCCTGTCACGGCGCCTATCACGGCATGACCCAGGGCGCCCTCGGCTTGATGGGCAGCCATGGGCCGAAGCGCCACCTGGACGGCATGAACGGCGGCGTGCAATTCCTGCCCTTTCCCCACGCCTATCGCTGCCCCTTCGGCCTGGGCGGCGAACTGGGCGAGCGGGCGGCGCTCAACTACCTGGAGACCCTGCTGAACGATCCGGAGAGCGGCGTGCTGCCGCCGGCGGCGCTGATCGTCGAGCCGATCCAGGGGGAGGGCGGGGTCAATCCGGCGTCCAGCACCTGGCTGCGCGAGGTCCGCCGCATTACCCGGGAGGCCGGCGTCCCCCTGGTGCTCGACGAGATCCAGTCCGGCATCGCCCGCAGCGGGCGGCGCTTCGCCTTCGAGCATGCCGACATCGAACCCGATGTGCTGGTCCTGTCCAAGGCCATCGGTGGCAGCCAGCCGTTGGCGGTGGTGGTCTACCACGAGTCGCTGGATCGCTGGGCGCCCGGTGCCCATGCCGGCACCTTCCGCGGCAACCAGCTGGCCATGGCTGCCGGCACCGCCACCCTGCGCCTGGTGCGCGAGCAGCGTCTGGAACTGCACGCGGCCGCCATGGGCGAGCGTCTCGCCGGGCACCTGCGCGCCTTGCAGCGCGACTATCCGCAACTGGGCGATGTGCGGGGTAGAGGGCTGATGCTGGGGGTGGAAGTAGTGCGCCCCGATGGCCCGGTCGACCGCCAGGGGCATCCCCTGGCCGATGGTGTGCTGGCCGCGCGCCTGCAGCAGGAATGCCTGCGCCGGGGCCTGATCATCGAGGTCGGTGGGCGCCACGGCGCCGTGCTGCGCTTCCTGCCGCCGCTCATCGTGCAACCCGAGCAGATCGATCAGATCGCCGAGTGCCTGGCAACCGCATTGCGCTCGGTGATGGCGGCTGCCTAGGCATGGCCACAGGCCAGGGAAGGCCACTGGGTCGTGAACTTTCTCTAAATAGTAACGATTATGATTTGATATCTTATTGCCATGTAATAAAGTAGTGGCGCTTTAGGGGAAGCGCGCCTAGCGCCCGGTTTCAAGGATCTTTCAAGGACAGTTGCTAGCCATGCACAAAGTCGTAGCTCACGGATTCCATATCACCCTGCTGGCGGCGGCCATCGCCTGGCAGACCCAGGCGGCGGCCCAGACGCAGGAAACACCCGTCACCATCGCGCCGACGACCATCACCGCCGAGGCCGAGCCCTCGCCAGTCGGCCCGGACGTGGGCTACAAGGCCAACAACAGCGCGGCCGCCAGCAAGACCAGCACCCCGCTCGCGGAGACCCCGCGTTCGGTGTCGGTGGTCACCCAGCAGCGCATCAAGGACCAGCAGGCGCAGACCCTCACCGACATCCTCGGCTACACCCCGGGCATCTTCGCCCCGCCGTTCGCCGTGGGCGATGGCCTGGCCGGCGACTACTTCTTCATCCGCGGTTTCAATGCCACCGACTACGGCTATGGCCTCTATCGCGACGGCCTGAGAGTGCAGGGCAATCGCTACGACACCACCTCGGAGCCCTATGGGCTGGAACGGGTCGAGGTATTCCGCGGCCCGAGCTCCATCCTCTATGGCGAGAACGCCCCCGGTGGCCTGGTCAACCTGGTCAGCAAGCGACCCACCGCCGATGCGCGCGGTGAGGTCCAGGCCAGCTATGGCAGCAACAACCGGCGGCAACTGGGTGTGGACGTCTCCGGGCCGCTTACCGACGACGGCAACGTGCAGGGGCGCCTGGTCATGCTCGGTCGCAAGTCCGACACCCAGGTGGACCATGTACCCGACGACCGCTTCTACCTCGCGCCCTCGGTCACCTTCAACCTCAGCGACAGCACCGCCCTGACGCTGCTCTCCAGCTACCAACGCGACCGTACCGCCATCGAACTGGGCTATCCGGCCGCCGGCACCCTGCTCGACAACCCCAACGGCAAGCTCAGCCGTCACGCCATGCTCGGCGACCCGGACTGGGACAAGTTCGAGCGCGAGACCTGGAGCCTGGGTTACGAATTCTCCCACCAGTTCAACGAGGTCTGGACCTTCCGCCAGAACTCCCGCTACCTGCAGTCGCGCATCGACCGCCACGAGATCTGGCCTAACACCCTCAACCAGGGCGGCTTCGGCACCACCCTGTCGGCCTCGGCCTATGACCGCCAGAACAAGTCCATGGTCTACTCCCTGGATAACCAGCTCGAAGGCAAGTTCGACACCGGCGATTTCCATCACACCCTGCTGTTCGGCGCCGGCTATGACCGCACCTCCTTCAGCCAGGATTGGGCGGCCGGATCGATCAGCAGCATCAACGTCTTCGATCCCGTCTACCGCGTTGAACCCACCACCCCTTTCCCGGTGGCCAACAGTCTGCTCACGCAAAGCCTCTATGGCACCTACAGCCAGCTGCAGACCAAGTACGACAACTGGATCATGCTGCTGGGTGGTCGCATGGACTGGGCCCAGAGCCAATACCGCAACAAGGCTAACCAGCTTACTGCCGCCCAGGACGAGGACGACTGGAACCACAAGTTCACCTGGCAGACCGGCTTGATGTACCAGTTCGATAATGGCCTGTCGCCCTATGTCAGCTATGCCCGTGGCTTCGTGCCGGTGCAGCAGCCGCCGGTGAACGGCCCGGCCTTCAGCCCCATCACCAGCGAGCAGTACGAGGTGGGGGTGAAGTACGAACCCAAGGGCTGGAACACCAGCGTCACGGCCTCGGCGTTCGACCTGCGCAAGGACAACGACGTCATCACCGAGAACAACCTGCCGCGCCAGGTCGGCGAGAGCCGCTCCAAGGGCTTCGAGCTGGAGGTCAACAGCAACCTCACCGACAACCTGAACTGGGTGACGGCCTACACCTATACCGACGCCCGGATCACCAAGGATGCCCCTGGCTCGCGCTTCGAGGATCGGCAGATGACCGGGGTGCCGCGCAACTTCGCCTCCAGTTGGCTGACCTACCGCTTCAAGGACGGCGAGCTGCGCGGCCTGCGCCTGTCCGGCGGGGTGCGCTACATCGACAGCACCTTCGCCTACACCACCACCTACGGCAAGCTGGACACCGGCGACGTCACCCTGGTGGACGCCGGTATCGGCTACGACTTCGACCGGCACTGGTCGCTGGACGTCAATGCCAAGAACCTGTTCGACAAGGAATACGTCTCGGGTTGCAACGATGCCGGTCGTTGCTACTGGGGCGATGAACGCAGCGTCATAGGCACTGTCGCCTATCGCTGGTAAGGTCGAGTCCCACGCCGCTGGCGTGGGCACTGCTATCCGGTCGCGGGCGAAGCCAGCAGGCTTCGCCCGCGTTGCATAAGCGAAGTCTCCATGTCGCAGTCCCCCAGGGGCGCCGTCCCGCGGTCGCCCGCTTGGTCCCTTTCCCTCGGGCTGGGCAGCCTGTTGCTGCTCGGTCTGTTCCTCTGGCAGGCGCTGTTCGCCAGCGGCTGGCCGAGTGCGCAAGCCTGGGCCGCGCCCTGGTCGAGCGCGCCTGCCTGGCCAGGGCTGGCGCTCTGGTGGCTGCAACTGCCGCGCGCCGTGGCCGGCCTGGTGGTAGGGGCGAGCCTGGGCATCGCCGGGGCGCTCATGCAGGTGGTCACCCGCAATCCCCTGGCATCTCCCGATCTGCTCGGCATCACCGCCGGTGCCCAGGTCGGGCTCATCCTGAGCCTGCTGCTGCCGGCCTTTCTCGGGCTGCCGCTGGTGTTTCTCGGCGGCCTGTTGGCGGCCCTGTTCACCTTCGCCATGGCCGGTGGCTGGCACACCACGCCGCTACGCCTGACCCTGGCCGGCGTGGCCATCGCCCAGGCCGCCGCCGCGGCCATCACCCTGTTTCTCAGTCTCAACGACCGGGCCGCCATGGTCCTCTCGCTGTGGAATACCGGCTCGTTGCGGCAACTGGGTTGGGGCCACCTGGCGTTCGCTGCGCCCCTGGTGCCGCTGGCCTTGCTGCTGGTCTGGCTGCTGCGGCGGCCGTTGGACCTGTCGCGGCTGGGGGATGGCCAGATGCGCGGCCTGGGCCTGCCACCGGCCGGGATCAAGGCCATCAGCCTGCTGCTGGCCAGCGCCCTGACCGCCCTGGCCATCCAGCTGGCCGGCCCGCTGGGGTTCATCGGCCTGATCGCGCCCAATCTGCTGCGCCTCGGCCTGGGCGTGAGCCGTCCGTCCCAGCTGGTCGCGCTCTCCGGGCTGTGGGGCGCCGTGCTGACCCTGGCCGCCGATGGGCTGGTCCGGCTGCTGGCCGGCTGGATCAGCCTGCCGCTGGGCGTGCTCTCGGCCCTACTGGGCTCGCTCTGCCTGTTGTTGCTCCTGGGGCGCCTTAATGTCGGCCCACGCGCCGCGGTCGGGCTGCTGGCCAGCGAGACCGCCACACGGCGAGGCGCGGTCTGGCCCCTCGCCGGCGGCCTGCTGGTGCTGTTGCTGGGCCTGGTACTGGCCGGTCTCTGCGGTGGTGTCGGCCCGGGCGCCGGGGCGTTCCTGCAGGCGCTGCTCGCCGGTGCGCCCGAGGCGCGCATGCTGCTGGACCTGCGCTTGCCGCGGCTGCTGGTGGATGCCGGGGCGGGCGCGCTGCTCGCTACCAGTGGCCTGCTGCTGCAGGCGGTGACGCGCAATCCCCTGGCTGGACCGGAAATCCTCGGGGTCAGCCAGAGCGCGGGCCTGGCGGTACTGGCCGCCATCATCCTGGTCCCGGACCTGGCGGCCGAATGGCGCTTCCCCCTGGCCTGGCTGGGGGCCGGTCTCGCCCTGGCCTGGGTGATCGGTGCCAACCTGCGACGCGGGCTGGAACCCTTGCGCCTGGTGCTGACCGGCTTCGCCATCAGCGGCCTGGTGCTGGCGCTGTCCAGCGTGCTGATCGCCCAGTATGCGAGCAACGTGGCCCAGGCGCTGACCTGGATGGTGGGCAGCAGCTACGGCCGCACCTGGGACGATGTCCAGGCGCTCTTGCCCTGGCTGGTGCTCGGGCTGGGCGCCGCCAGCCTGACCGCGCGCTGGCTGGATCTGCTGGGGCTGGACGAGGGCGTGGCCAGCGGCCTGGGACTCTCCGTGGCCAGTCGCCGGCTGTTGCTGGTGACCCTGGCCAGTGTGCTGATCGCGGCGGCCGTGGCGGTGGTCGGCCCGGTGGCCTTCGTCGGGTTGCTGGTCCCCCACGGCGTGCGCCTGCTCGGTTTGCACCGGGCGTGGCAGCGCCTGTTGGTGGCGCCGCTGCTGGGTGCCTGCCTGCTGGTATTGGCCGATCTGCTGGCGCGTTGGAGCCTGGCGCCGCTGGACATTCCCCTCGGCATCGCTACGGCGGCCCTGGGTGCGCCGGCTTTCCTGCTGCTGCTGGCCCGCAGCTATCGGCGAGGGCGCCGATGAGTACCCGTCTAGTGCGCCTGCTGCTGTTGCTGCTCTGGGTCGCCACCGGCGTGGCCTGGGCGGCTGACGATCTGATCGCCCGCCAGTCGGCACAGCTGCCCGAACGCCCGCTGCGCATCGTCACCCTCGACGATGTCGCCACCGAGCTGGTGACCTCCCTGGGGTTGGCGCCGGTAGGAGTGGCCAACCTGGCCGGCTATCGGCGCTATGTCGGTCTCGGCGCCGACCTGCTCGAGGACAGCCAGCCCCTCGGCAGCGTTCAGCAGCCCGATCTCGAAGCCATCGCCCGGCTGCGGCCGGATTTGATCCTCGGCTCCGGCTATCTCCACCTGGGATTGTTCCGCCGACTGGAGAGCCTGGGCCCGACGCTGCTCTACCGCTACGGAATGGATACGGACGATGACGCCGTGGCGCGCGCCAGCGCCCTGCTGAGCGATCTCGGCAGGCGACTCGGCCGGGCAGAGGAGGCGGCGGCGGTGAACCTCCAGGCTGACCGCGCCCTGGCCGACGCCGAGGCCGCCGCCCAGGCCGCGGGCATCGTCGGTCGGCCGTTCGCCGTGCTCTTCCCCTTGCCGCAGCAGGGCGTGTTCATCACCCTCAACCGCCGTGTGCTGATCAATGCCCTGGTCCGGCGCCTGGGTGGGCGAGACCCCTGGCCACTGGCCGCCGACCGGGTGCTGCACCGCTACCACGATGTCCAGAAGATCGCCGCGGTGCCGGACCTCACGGCCCTGTTCGTCGGCGAGCAGACCGGACATCCCTTCTTTCACTCGCCGCTCTGGCAGGCCATGCCGCTGGCACGCAGCGGCCGCTATGCCAGCCTGCCCAGTCCGTACTGGACCTTTGGCGGTCCGGCCAGCGTGACGCTGCTGGCGCACCAGGTCGCCACCGCGCTGCGTGGCTTACCACCACCGCCGAATGGGCACTGAACAGCCGTGCCCTTCGTTCGTCCTCTAAGAGGAAAGCCGCACGAGGCGGTTGTCTTGCAGGAGATAGCGATGAGTTTCGACAGCGACACCACCCAGTTCCAGGTCGTCATCAATGCCGAAGAGCAGTATTCGATCTGGCCGGACTACAAGGCCCTGCCGGCCGGTTGGACCGCCGTTGGCGTCAGTGGCGACAAGGCCACCTGCCTGGCCCATATCGAGCAGGTCTGGACCGACATGCGCCCCCTGAGCCTGCGCCAGGCCATGGCCCACTAGAGCGGAGGTCCACCATGAATACGCTACCTGCGGAGCTTCTGGAACTGGAGCCCGGCCTGCCGTTCCGCCTGTCCCCGCGCGCGCCGGGTTGTGGGCTGGGGGATGTTTCCAGCGTGCTGCACGCCCTGGTGGACCAACATCTGGAAACGGCCGGTGGCCTGCTCCTGCATGGCTTCGCCGACCCGGGCGTCGCCGGCTTCCAGGCCTTCGCCAGCGGTTTCGGCCATCCGCTGCTGAACTACGAGTTCGGCTCCACCCCGCGCAGCCGGGTGACCGCCGACGGCGTCTATACTTCGACCGAATACCCCGCGCGCCAGTGGATACCGCTGCACAACGAGCAGGCCTACACCTGCGACTGGCCCATGCGCATCTGGTTCTATTGCGCCCAGGCCGCGGAAGAGGGCGGCGAGACGCCCATCGCCGATAGCCGCCAGGTGTTCGCCCGTATCGATCCGGCCTTGCGCCGGCGCTTCGCCGAACGCCGACTGAGCTACGTGCGTAACTACGGCAACGGCCTGGACGTGGCCTGGCAACAGGTGTTCGACACCGAAGACCGTGCGGCCGTGGAACGCTTCTGCGCTGCCCGTGGCATCGCCTGCGAATGGAAGGCGGACGGTGAATTGCGTACCCGCCAGCTGTGCCAGGGGGTCGCCCGGCATCCGCGTACCGGTGACTGGGTCTGGTTCAACCAGGCGCACCTGTTCCATGTCTCGGCGCTGGAGCCGGAGATGCGCGAGGTGCTGCTCGAGACCGTCGGCGAGGAAGACCTGCCGCGCAACGTCTTCTATGGCGACGGCGCGCCGCTGGAAGACAGCGCCCTGGCCGAGATTCGCGGGGTGCTGGAGGAGTGCCGCATCCTCTTCCCCTGGCACACCGGCGACATCCTCCTGCTCGACAACATGCTCACCGCCCACGGGCGCGCCCCGTTCAAGGGCCCGCGCAAGGTGGTGGTGGCCATGACCGAAGGTCGTCACGAAGCCCCCCAGCCACGCGAGATCCCGCTATGACGTCGCTCCTGCAACTGCCGGGCGGCCTGCGCCTGGTGCACGAAAGCCTCGACGGCGAGAGCCTGTGGCGCGTCGGCGACGAACTCTGGTTACGCTGCCGCGAACAGCTCCTGCCGGAAGGGCTAAGGGTCGTGGTCTCGGGCGGCAGTGCCGAGCTGACGGACGAGCGGCTGGCGGTGCTGGCCCTGGGCTTGCTGCTGCGCGCGCCCGAGGCGCCGGCACTGCTTTGGGAAGGTTTGCCAGCGTTGCCCGAAGCCGTGCGCCAGGGGCTGCTGACCCCGGCCGCCGAGGGTGGCTGGCGCACCTGGCGCGCCCAGTTCTGGCAGCGGCCACAACCCTGGCTGCGCCAGCCGGGCAGCGCCGGCTATCCGGCCTTGGCCCAGCTCACCGGCCAGCGCCGTCACCCGTGCCGCCCCCCCAAGCCGACGGGGGAGGTCTATCGCCGCTACGATCATCGGCTGGGCGCCTGGATCGCCCTGCGCGCCCTGGCGGTCGAGGATGACCTGCCGTTGTTCCATCGCTGGCAGAACCAGCCGCGCGTGGCGGCCTTCTGGCAGGAGGAGGGCAGCCTCGAGCAACACCGGGCCTATCTGCAACGGCAGGCCGCCGATCCCCATGTGCTGACCCTGGTCGGTAGCCTGGACGACCAGCCCTTCGCCTACTTCGAAGCCTACTGGGCGGCCGAAGACCGCATCGCGCCTTTCTACGCCGTGGATGACTACGATCGTGGCATCCACATGCTGGTGGGGGAGGACAGTCTGCGCGGCCCCCAGCGCGTGGCCTGCTGGCTGCCGGCGCTGGTGCATTACCTGCTGCTGGACGAACCGCGCACCCGGCGCATCGTCAGCGAACCCCGCGCCGACAACGAGCGCATGATCGGCCACCTGCAACGCCAGGGCTTCTATCGGCAGAAAGACTTCGACTTTCCCCACAAGCGCGCCGCGCTCATGCTGCTCGAACGCGAGCGCTTCTTCGACCGTTGCGTGTTGGCATGAGGGGGCTGTCGCCGTGGAGCTTGGCCGCAAGAGTCCAGCGACCTAGGTTCTGTACGAAAAGTCGCCGAGCGAAGGTCAGGCGAGGCAAAAATGGCTGAGGAAGCGGAGTTTACGAGTGGTAAATGAGCATTCCGAAGCCATTTTCAACGAAGCATCACCGAGCGCAGGCATTTTTCGTACAGAACCTAAGGTAAGCGGATGAATCCTGATCTCCTCGCTGTCGGATCGCTCACTCGATGATTCCCGCTCTGGCCCCCCTGTTCACCGGCCCCCTCCAGCCGTTCGCCACGGTCCTGCGGCTGCCTACCGCGGGAGAGTCGGTGATCCCGCTGAGCCGCCTGCTCGAAGAGGGGCTGCCGGAGCTGCTGGACAGCTACGGCGGAGAGCCGGGGCTGGACCGGCGGGCGCTGCTCTCGGTCTGGTCCAAGTACTACTTCTCCCGGTTGATTCCGCCGGTGGCGGCGGCGGCGTTATTGCTGCGCTGGCGACTGCCCCTGGCGGTGGATCAGTTGGGATTGGTGTTGAACGATGCCCAGGTGCCGGAAGCCTTCGTGTTGCCCCACGCGGGCGAGGCCTTCGCCGCGGACCATCCGGATGTCCTCCGGCCGCTGGTGCTGGAGAATCTGCGGCCCTTCATCGAGGGCGCCTGTGCGCAGATCAGGGTGTCGCCCAAGGTGCTCTGGAGCAATGCGGGCAACTACCTGGAGTGGTTCGTCGGCGAATTGCGCAAGGTGCGGCCCCAGGCCGGCGCGCTACCGCCCTTCGAGCACTGGCTCGAGCAACCGACCGATGCCGAGGGCGCGCGCAATCCGCTGTTCAAGCCGGTGATCTACGTCGAACTGCCCCTGGCAGAGGGTGCTGAGCCGGCATCCTGGCAATGGCGGCAGCGAAGGGTCTGCTGCATCCGTTACCGCCTGCCGGATCAAGAACTCTGCAGCAATTGCCCGCTACTGAAGGACCCGCAGCCCGCTGCCTAGCAGTGAAAGCCCAGCGGCGTACCGTCATGGGGATGCGGGATGACATCCATGGGAATGCCGTAGATGGCCTGCAAGGTGGCCCCGTTCATCAATTCGACGGGGCTGCCTTCCACCAGGACGCGGCCGGCGCGCAGGGCGATCAGGTGGTCGCAATAGCGTGCCGCCATGTTGATCTCGTGCAGTACCAGGATGATGCCGAGGTCCAGTTGCCGGCCCAGCGCCTGGACCTGCTGCAGCACCTCGACCTGATGCGCGATGTCCAGCGCGGAGGTGGGTTCGTCGAGCAACAGATAGCGGGTGTCCTGCGCCAGCAGCATGGCCAGCCATACCCGCTGGCGCTCACCGCCCGATAGGCTATCCACCAGTTGCTCGGCGAAGCGATCGGTCCCCGTGAGCTGCAGCGCCCGCTCGATGTGATCCCGATCCTTTTGCCCATAGCGGCCCAGGGCGCCGTGCCAGGGATAGCGCCCCATGCCGACCAGCTCCCGGACGGTCATGCCTTCCGCGGGCGGTAGTTGCTGCGGTAGGTAAGCCACCTGCCGGGCATAACGCTGGGTCTTCCAACTGGCCAGATCCTCGCCGTCCAGGGTCAGGGTGCCGCTGGAGGGCGTGAGCTGGCGCGCCAGCAACTTGAGCAGCGTGGACTTTCCCGAGCCATTGTGGCCGATCAGGCCGATGACCCGGCCGCGTGGCAGTTGCAGGGACACCGGATGCAGCAAGGCGCGACCGTCGAGCGAAAAGCTTACCTGGTTTAAGTCGAACATTGCTTTCCCTGGGCAGTTGCAGCTTCAGATGAGAATCGTTCAGCGCCATGCTACCTGGGTAATTGGAATCCCGCCAAATCAAGTGCAGACCTAGGGAGGCAGCCTTTGGCCCACGCCACTACTCCGGCTTGGTCCCGATCTGCTCGCGCAGCAGTTCCAGGTAACGCCGTGCGCCCAGGCCCTGGGAGCGGTTCTTGATCCAGATGACGTCGATCCAGCGGCGGATCTGGCTGGCCATGTTGTCGAACTGCACCTGCTCCAGCAGGCCGGCGGCGATCAGCGGGCGTACCAGGGGATGGGGCAGGTAGGCCCAGCCCAGCCCCGCCTGTACCAATTCGAGGGTGGCGAGGTAGCTGTCGGTCAGCCAGACCCGTTGCGACAGCACGATCTGCGGGTCCGAGGCATTGCGGTCGCCGCCGGCCACCACGATCTGCCGCGTATCGGCCATCAGGGTTTCATCCAGGGGGCGACTCTCCTGGGTGAAGGGATAGCCGGGCGCGGCCACTGCGGTGAGCAGCTGGCTGCCGGCTTCGGCGAAGCCCTCGTGCTCGTCGATGCCGGGGCGTTCGAAGATCAGCGCCATGTCCACGCTGCCCTCGTGCAGCAGGCGAATGGCCTCGGCCCGCGCCGCCGAGCGGATCTCGATCTCCAGCGCCGGAAACTCC
>Ga0157359_1000028_pt1 | contig 38128 bp, 36 predicted proteins | sample AttcapACBM3_FD_111482 | JGI IMG/M metagenome (GOLD analysis project Ga0157359, IMG submission 111482) | Fungus gardens microbial communities from leaf cutter ant in Botucatu, State of São Paulo, Brazil - Atta capiguara ACBM3 | ecosystem: Host-associated > Fungi > Mycelium > Unclassified ...
GGTTTACCAGAGCAATTTGCTGGTGTAACGAATCCATTTGCGTGGATGTCTGAGATGATGGACTTACGTAAAGAGAAGAACTTCTTTGAAACTCGCGTAACTGACTACCAAACTGGTGGTGCGTTAAGCTGGTAAGTTTAAGAGTTCGTTGAACGACACATCAGTTGTCATAAACGACACAACACCTGTCATGGAACGACATGACAGGTGTCATTAATACACTGGATTGATATTCTATAAACCAGTTTTCATTACTTTAAAAAAATAACGTTGCATACTTTTTTGTTAGAAGAGCAAACAATGGCTGAAACTGAAAAAATAGCACAAATGGCAGAAATACTATCTGATGAATTATTTACTGAGTTTTTCTGGCAAAAAACAGGCACAACAAATCATAATTGGTCTTGTGAAGATCAAGAAAAACATGGGAATAAAACACATCCGTCTGATGTAGTTTTTTATTACGATGAACCATACTCTCAATCACGAACATACATTAATTGTGATTTAAAAAGTTACGCTAAAGGTACTATCAAGGCCAATACAATAAAAGAAGCTATTGAAAGCTTAGCTAAACAAGTTGCATGTGCAGAGAAAAGTTCTGAATGGAGAGAACTTTATGTCCATGATCATGTAACTCCTGAGATTTGTGGACTACTTTTTGTCTATAATCACGATGGTGAATATGATAAAGATTTTTCAAATTTATTATCATCCGTTAAGACGGACCAACTGGATATTCCTAAAGGATCTAAAATCGTAGTTTTAGGTCCTAAAGATATTTTCTGGCTAGATAATATTAGGTATGACTTGTGTTTAATGAGAGGGAAATCTGGAGCAGATAAATTACCAAATCAAGAGTTGTGTCGATTTTTCTATCCTCAATTAATTAGAAAAACAAATGTCCAAATTGAAAAAGCTAAAGCAAGTACTTTAGAAATGCTTGTAGGACCTTGGATTATTCTAGAGTATAAAAAAGAACAAAATCGAAAAGGGTTTATTATATATTATAAACGGAAAGGAGAAACTACCGAAGAGTTTATATACTTAATTGATTATTTAAGACATTATCAAGTTTTATCTGAAGATACAGACATACAGATTAGAACTTTAGATTCAGCCCCTACTGCACCCGCTATCTTCAAAAAAGCTGTTGATCGTTATATAGAAGAAATGACTGAGAGTAATCAAGATAGTGATTTCTCTATTTTAGTTAGAAATATCAAATTTTCAAAGATGCCACAAGTCAAAAGCACATTCTCAGAAATTGAGATCGGGATGGACCTATGAATAAATTATCTTTTCAACAGTTATGTGCTACTGATCATGATATTTTTTCTTTACTAACATCTGGAAAGCAACGTATTACAGATGTAACGTTAAATGAGCTAGCAAAAGATAGAGGCATTTTCTTTTCTCCCAAATCAACAAGAAGTGACCTTATAGAAGAAATTTCTATTTGGACGCATGATTATAACGATGTAGTTGGATTAATAGAAAAAAGAGATTATAAAAAGCGAAATGAAAAAATGACATCTGTTGTTTTACCAGCAGAATTAACAGTAGATGAAATAAAAGAAATAGTTAAAGATTATCAAAAGGATATGCAAAAGAAAGAAAAAGTAACTTTCCATCAAAAAGGTAATGATGCTGTTGTAATGAATACTGAATATGATGAGTATGATTATTCAAAAACTAGACTAATTCAAAGACAACGTAAAGATGCAAGTTTACAAATTGAAAGTAAAGATGGCCAAACTACTATTAGAATGCCTGCTACGGAAAAAGCAACAAATATAGTTGAAAATTTTAAGAGTAAAGTAGAAATATATAAAAAAACTGAAATTCCCATAAAAAGAATTGAAGTTAGCCATCTATTAACCCCAGAAGAAAGAAATAAATTTTTTATGCAATTAATTTCAAGTATTTCTGATTTTGATTTAGAAACAGTCACTAATTTAAAAGTAGACTGTTTTGGAGATAGTAGTGAGGATTCAGCAGATGATACTGAATTCGAAGAAGATATGTCTTTAAAACAAGAAATGATTGGAGTAGTCCATAGTGCTGTTTTCAATGGTGAAAACTTAGTTGCATCAGAACAATACACCCAATTAAGAGATGGGGGGTTTTTTATTACGTCCATAACATGGAAAGCAAAACAGAAAAAAGACCCATACTATCTAGTACAATTTGAAGCATCTTTCGAAAATGGGAAAGAAGGGACAGCATTTAAATATGGAGCTAAGTACGCAACGAGAATTGCTAATACCTCAGACTACACTAAGAACTTCAAACCTGCTGAAGGTGAAGATAAGACGAAGTTACTTGGTTTAATAGAAACATCTGCTAGAAACGTTCTAGATAGGTTATCCTTAGATGAGTCATTATAAGAATAGCAAGATATGAATAGATATCAATGGTTTAAAGTAAAGTGGTCTGTAACTATGCCTCAGTTAGCAAAAAAGTTAACTGAGCTCTTCTCTTTTAATGAAAATGAAGTCAATGGCTTTATTATTGATCGAGTAAGAGAAAACTTTATTGAGGCCAGATATATAGAAAAGGTTGAATATCAAGATGTAGTCAAAGACCCTTTTGGTAAAGAAACATATTATAACAGAGTATCTTATAAAGAATTTGATATAAGAATTTCTGATGACACTCCTATTGGATTAGAATTTATTAATGCTCCAAGAGGCCTTCAAGGATTAACTAGTAAATTATTACAAGCTTCTAATTTTGAACTTAAAATTAGTCCACTGAAGATTGATGTTCTTGAGTGGATTAACTCTCTTAATATTATTCTTGAAAAACAGGCCGTGATTAAATCCATTCAGATTGGAGGTTTAGAGCTAAAGCCTGGCGTATCAGCAAAAACTTTAATTAAAGGACAAAAGAATGTATTAGAAGCTAGTCATTTAATCACTGACGGCAAAATCTTTACTATTGAAAAAATACAAGCTAGTTACAATGAATTAGGAACAATTCTAATAACCAATAGTGGCTGTGCAAAGATCGATAAAGATATTTATCAAGGGTACATTGAAGCAATAAGAAAATCATTAGCTGAAATAATATCGTAAAAGATCACTTTTATTACAAGTTATTTCTCAAAATAACTAATTACATCCAATTGATATATAAAATTTTATTATTTTAAAGATTTCCATATAGTACACAATATATTGAAAAACAATAATTTTTTATAAAATAATTCTTGAGTTTTGGCTTCTATACTTATATTTTTAGATTATTAATGGTTATAAAGTAATCTTTCTATGATGAGAACATCTCAAGAAGTAAGAAGTGAACTTCAGAAACGAGGTCTATCTATTGCGGATTGGGCTCGTCAGAATGGATTCACCCCTGAATTAGTTCATCAAGTATTAAACTCAAATAGAGTACCTATGCGTGGCAAAAGTCATGAAATAGCAGTAATGCTCGGTTTAAAAGATGGAATTATTGAACCAGATTTTAATTTTGAAAAAATCAAGGAGAAAAAGTAATGGGAAATTAATTACGTACAAATAAAAACGGACCCTTTCGGATCCGTTGGTTCTACACTACTCAAAGGTAATCTAGAGACCTGAGACCCCTAGTATCTTCTGTGTAGAACCATACGTCAAGTCTTTCACATCTATCTTTTTTAGGAGTGATGGGCTTATTTATCCCTAGAAAACAACACTCTATGGATACATATGCTTCAAAAACATGGAGATATAATATGTCTTATCCTATAAGCCACACACAACAACATATACAGCAACTCATTTTTGAACAGATCCATTCAGCATTTAATCAAAAACCCAATATTGCTGGAACACTACATGGTCAGCGTCGTATTTATCAAGGCTGCTTAGAACGTCGAACTTCTCTTTTTCCCAGCCGTAAAGCTGGTGGTTCAGTTGCTTTAGAAAGCTTTCTGGAATTGGCTTATGCTGTACAACTAGAAAGTCATCCTGCGGTTGAATCTTATCGAACACAGGCCTTAAAAATTCCGATTGGGCAAAATTTGGAACTTTATCCTGACTTTCTGATTCGTACTCAAAAAGGTGATTTTGAAGTCCATGAGGTTAAACCATCCATTCAACATCTATCCCTAGAAAGTCTTCACCGCTTTGAGAGACTAGCTTCCATTTTGGCGTCAATAAATATCCCTTTTAAGTTAGTTGATGCAAATACATTACCCCAACGCCAATCCCTAACACAGTTATTGCATCTTTATTCTCGTGGCCATCTTCAGGACTGGACATCACTTGAAATTGAATTGGCACAAGACCTTTTGATTCGCTATGAATTGGATGATCTAGAACAAGCATATAGCATTTTAGAAAAAGACCAATTGTCTCCACAACTTGCAGACTATTTGCTTTTCCATCAAATCATTCAAATCAAAAATGCCAAAAATAATCATCTTATGCTGGGAGTAGATCTATGAATACTTCCATTCCTATTCCCAATATTGGTACTCGTTTTTTATTTCACGGTTCACAGTTTGAAATTAGCTTTATCGGTCATGGTATATGCCGATATTCTGCGATCGCTGGTGGTCGTATATTTCAAATTCCATATCATCAGTTTGAAGAATGGTATAAGTCTGGTCAGATTGAATATGATTTTAATACATCAAATTTGTTAGTTAATCCTGAGATGACAGCAAGAAAAATACGTAAATTTAGGTATATACAAGCCGCCCTATCTAAGCTACCACGCCCAACCGCAGTTCAACCATTAACGATATTAATTCAGCAGATTTCCAAAGAGATTCAAGACCAGATACCACCAAGCCCTAGATCTGTTGCACGATGGATTCGAGTATATCGATTAAGTAATCAGTGTACAGAGTCTCTTGAAAAGAAAAAATCAGGTAATCATTATGTCCGATTTTCTTTAGAAATCGAACGTCTAATCCATCAAGCCATCCAAGAAATTTACCTCTGTTCAGAGCGGCGAGATGGTAAAGATGTACTGGCGTTTATTGTTGGAAAAGCCATGGAACATGGCTGGACATCACATAAAATCCCTTGTTTACGAACGATTGAACGTCGTATCAATCGTTTAGATCCTTATGTAGTCATCAACGCAAAAAAGGGATCAAGTACTGCAAAAAAATTGTTAAAAGCTGCGGGACAATCCATCATTAGTCCAATTGTATTGGCTTTAGTCGAAATTGATACCCACTATCTGGATATCATTATTATTGATAGTACAACAGGGGGCATTTTAGGCCGCCCATTCCTATCATGTGCTATTGATGTTTATACCCGAGCCATCGTTGGAATTTACGTTAGTTTATATCCACCAAGTGCTCTAACGACGTTATGTGTGATTAGGAATATGATCACTCGATCTTATCAGGGCTTACCTGGGGGGATTCCTAGTCAAATTATCCCCGACAATGGCGTGGAGTTCAAAAATAATTCTTTTGCTCGACTATGTGAAACTTTAAAAATTACCATTACGCCATCACAGATCGGCACGCCAAATAATAAACCGCATATTGAAAGTTTCTTCAGAACATTAACTGAAGACTTAATCCAAAAATTACCTGGTACAACTTGCTCGAACCCCACAGCGAAAGGAGATTATAACGCCAGTAAAAATGCAAAAATGACACTTGTAGATATTCAAAAATATGCGGAGCAATGGATCAATGAGATTTATCACACACGTATTCATTCTGAAACCAATCGTGTACCTATACTTGATTGGGAAGGTGCCACAAAAATAGTTAAGCCAACTTCGCTTTCAGATGATGAGGCATCTGTACTATGCCGAAAACCTTACGAGCGTAGCATTAACAAGGGACGTGTCTTAATCGACTACTTGTATTATTTTTCCCCTGCTCTAGCAACCTTTGAACAACAGAAGCTCACCAAAGTGATTGTACTTGTTGATGAAATAGATTTAGGGCATGTATTTATCGTTGATCCGAATGATCCAACTAATCTCATCAAAGCTGAATGCACCAATCCTAGTTATGCACAGGGTTTGACCATGTATGCCCATCAGGAAGCACAAAAAATCAAAAAACAGATGGCTCAGGCAGATCTTAGACGTTTAGGTGAAAAGGCTAACCTACTTGCCCGTTGGCATTTACTGAAAAAGATCCAAGAAGATTTACAGAGGAAAAAGCCCAAATTACGCCAACTAGTAATAGATTTTCCTGAAGAAATTAAAAATCTTTCAATGCCAATCAAGCCATCCCCAATCGTTGCGGAAGAACAGCAAGCCACCGATGGCTATACAGCATTCTCTTCAATGGAGATCTAAGATGAATCATTCAATATCTATTCTTGAACGAGTTGCTCACATTAATCGCTTTATTGTACGCCATCCAGAATTTAATCACGCATTTCATGGCATCACTGAATGTATGCAAAAAAGTCAGACCTACCAAGAGCCGATTGGCAGTATTTTACACGCTGACGGTGGTCATGGTAAGACTTTGCTTTGTAGAGCCATTATCAAACAAATGCCATCTTATACAACTATCGTTGAGGGTTATGAAAAAACTATTATTCCTGCATTTTATGCTCAGGTTCCATCTCCAGCATCAGTCAAATCAGTGGCCAGTATGCTACTCAAGGAACTAGGAGATCCTAATCCAGCATCTGGAAATACGACTCAAATCTCGTTGCGACTGTGTCATTTACTGCGCCAATGTGAAACTAAACTGGTTTTTCTAGATGAGTTTCATCACCTCTTCCGTTTTCAAAAAACAACTACTAAATTAAATATTGTGGTGTGCGATTGGATTAAATCAATCGTTAATGAGACACAAATTAGCTTCTGCTTGGTTGGTCTATCACAGTTTGTTCCCTTATTAGAAATGGATTCACAGCTAACCCGACGATTTCAATATCACTATCCCTTGCATGCTCTGACAATAGGTTCATCTACATCATACGGCTCGATGTTTCCATTTCTTGCTGAAGTAGAAAATCAAATCAAAACCAGATGTGAAGTAACGTTTGATCAAAGCCTAAACTCGCCCTTGATAACTACACAACTTTATGCTGCCACTGCTGGCAATCCAGCCTTTATCATGACACTTATCAAAGATAGTGTGCTATTTGCCCTTAAAGATAATCGAGAAATCATTACAACTCATGATTTCAGCAAAGCATGGTTACAGGGAACGACAGCTAAAGTCAGTTTGACCAAAAGTGATCCTTTCAAGATGTCACGTAATATTTTGGCGAGTCAGATGAGGATTGCTCTATGAATTCTTATTCTTTATTAATTAAACCTATCCCCTATCCAGATGAAAGTGCGGCCAGCCTTTTAATTAGAGCTGCCGAGGCCAATGGGTTTTCTAGTGTTTATTCTCTTTGTAAAATTCAGTCAAGCAGTCCTGCCACAACACTCAGTAGTCATGTAACTCATCAAAAGCGATTTAGAAAACTACTTCATTTACTAGGCTTATCTGATGAATATGCATCACTAGCATTTGCACTAAGTGGCTCTACTCAAGCTATGCCAAGAAAATATTCTAAAATTATTTTAAAGCATAGCTTCTTTCGAAAAGATGTTCATGCTTTCTGCCCTAAATGTTTAAGTGAACAATCTTATTGGAGACGTCATTGGTTACTGCGCCCTTACACTGTATGTTTGAAACATGGCACACAGTTATATGATTGCTGTCCAAAATGTAAAAAAGCACTCAATATCAGTCGAAATAGAATTAATTTTTGTCTCAATTGTGAACATGACTTAAGAATATTACCAACTTATTCAAAGAATTCTGAGGCAATACAGTGGTTCATGGATACCATATACCATGGTGATCAAAAAATTATTAATCAACTATCAGATTATTGGTTAGCTTTAGAAAAGTTTGACTGGAAATCTAATAATATCGATGCCGATCATCAACGTATTCAAATGGCATATGAATACTTAACAAACCCCGAACAATCTAAGAAAACACTTATCCATATCATTAATTCAAGAGTTTCTAAAGCCCATCCTCAAATTCAGGCTGTCTATTTTAAAAAACAAAGTTCAATACTACGTGAATATGCAAACTCTATATTGGCCAATTGCAATCATGTTAATCAACCAGCAATAAATCATCTAAAACAGCTTTTTTCTTTGGATCAAACAAGGAGCATTCTAGATATTTCCTATACTAGATTGAAAACCTTAATTCAAAAAGAAAAATTAGCCACCATAAAAAATACTAGAGGGCTTATAAATATTAGTAGTATTGATATTGAACGGCTTCTGTTAGATGAGTCACATAAAGTACCGTTACTATGTCCACGTGTACAAAATGTTGCAAAGGGCGATCTTCTCACACTTCCAGAAATTGCAGGCCAATTGCAAATTCATAAGGAAATAGTTCGAGACCTTGGTGTCAAAGGTTGGTTAAAGCTTGATAAAAAGAAAGTGGATGGACATGTAAAAAATGTAGCACTACCAGAAATCATAGAAGAATTTAGCAAAAAATATATTTCTGTTGGAACCTTAGCTCGCCAGCTGAATGTTAATTCTACAAATCTAGCCGATAAGCTAAAGCATTTTGGCATTGAGCCTGTAGGAGGTCCTCACATTGATGGATTGAGAACAAACCTTTATCAACAAACTGATATTGAATGCATTACCACCGAAATGATCAATGACCTCAAAATTTATGAAACATATACAGGTCGTCCCTCAAAAAAAAGATTAAAAATGGTTCATTATGAATCAGATCCGACTTTATATTTTTCATTAAGACATACAAGTTCGAAATTACATATTAGCCCATCAAAAGTAGCTGTACTTGTTCAAAAGGGTATCTTAAAAAAAGATGAACACTGCCACTCAGTTATTAGAGTAGAAAAGGCTTCTGTATCTATTTTGATAGAAGAGCTCAATCGTCAAGACTTTATTGCTCTAGAGGATGCTGCAAAAGAATTAGGATGTGCAATCAATTGGTTACATATTAATTGGATTAAAACAGGCTACCTAAAACTGCATGATTTTGTGTACTGGAAGTTTGTAAAGACGGACGATATAGACCAAGTAAAAGCTCTTCAAAAAGAATATATGACAGCAATCGAAGCTAGTAAGCTTTTGGGTATGCACCGCACTCACATCATTAATCTCAAAGCTCAAGGAAAAATTGATTCCATATCTTTTGGCGAATCAAATTCATTAAATTTATATCGAAGACAAGATGTATTAAAATTACTTAAAAAGCAAAATGATGGCTACAGCTTTACCTAATATATTTTTAAATCAATTGTTTAGGCAGATACTAAGGTTTTCCTTATCTCATACATCATAAGATAGTACCACTACCTGAAATCCAACTTTTTATATAAGTTAAGATGGCTTCGCACCCAAGTAATTATTTGGGTGCGAATTTAATCTAAACATCTATTAAATGAGACAGTATTAAGTATGAACTCAACGATTAGTATTTGCTTCTCGTTCCTCACGACGCTTTTTTAGGTGTGCAACGACTTGATCATGTGGCACAGCTGGGCGTGGGTCAGTAGATGCCTTTTCTATTTTAGCTCTAAACCATGCGTTATATTCTGCTTCGTGGTCGGAACTATCAAATTCAGACACAATAGGGTCAAAAACGGTGCTCATGTGCTTATCTCATATAAGATTAAAAAACTCTTCCTCTAGCTCAAGAACTGACTGATTAAATCTCATTCTTTTATTTTCACAAGTATTTTGTCTTTCAATAATAGCATCAGATGTAAAAAATGCCTCTTGAATTTGCATTTTATGTTTATCACTTAGCTCTACCATATCATCCATACCAAAAGCATAAAATGGATAAATATCAGTGTCTTCCTTATTATAAACCAACCCACTAAGTTTATAAAAATCAATTAATTTAACAAACTCGTCATCAAAGCTACATAATGCAGGAAAGAAATAATCCGCATTTTTACTAAGAGAAAATGTAGATGCTTTCTCTAAATATCTAAAATGAAAAATATCCCATGCCATAGCTTTCATCTTTCTAACCAATTCGTCAGAATTCTTTTGAATTTTTCCAAAGAAATTAGATTTATTTGAAAAAATAGCATATGCAAGATTTGCATCACGGACAGACATCAAACCAAGATACTTCTGATTCATCTCAAAGTAGGTGTAGATCTTTGTATAAATTGATTTTTTACTATATTTCCATCGAATAATAGCAATTATTAAAATAATTATATATTGCTCATGAAACATTCTTTCATACTCAACATTAAACTGTTCATTAGTTAACCTAAATATTTCTTGAGACATTTGCTGCTGAGCTATTTGCTGAATCTCAAAATCAGTTTTATTGAATTTTAGTTTATTCTCATTCTTAAATGCCTCAACATCCAAATTTCTAAACATCTCATAAGCAAGCTTAACATCGTAAATTTCATCTAAATTACCACCAGATTTTAAGTTATATGTATTCTCCGTCAAGTGAGGGATAGGATCAACATTTACATCTGGCTCTATAATAAACCTAAAAAATTCATCCAGGTCTCCTGGCAATCTATTATTATTTCTATCAAAAAAATATGAATATAAATAACTTACAGCTTGTGTATCCAAAGATATAGAATAGTCAATTGGAATCTCCTCCTTCTTCCCAGATAATAAGGAATCAACAGTTTTTCCACTTAAAACGAATACATTATTATATTTATATAAACCTCTTATGGCACCTGTCTTTGAAAAATTTTTATCTACTGCAAGACCTGGAATAGCAGCTGAAGATTTGTCAAAACTTAAGATAAAAACATAGTCTTTTAATATACCCTCAAATATTTTGTATAATTCTGCTGCTTCTTTTATTGATGAGGAAAGAGCAATTTCAGCTATAAGTTCTTTTAAGCCTAAATTCATATTAAATTATCTCTAACAAAGATTTTAATAATAAAGCGCATGCGTAATAAAACAAGGCATGGACGACACAAACTGTCGCAAAACCTCAATCCCATTTAACAAACAGTAGTGACGAAAACGCATTCGTCACTCAGTGACATCACATGACATATCGGTTTTATTTTTTACTGTTTTCAAGGCAATGATAGCGAGCACTCAAAAGAAAACTATGTCATTGAGGTGTATTTCTCATACCTCCTCCTTCATTTCTTATCCATTTATTTTGATTCAATTAAATTTTACTGCTGACATAAATGTATATTTGACTTATCTTTTTTTGTAAGTTACAACAAAATACATCTTTACACTTGAACCAACCTAAACATACTAACTCAAGAATATTAAAGGATAATATCTTGTCTAATATTAATTATGAAAAACAGGCTCAGGATTATTATGGTAAGGCTCCTATCATAATTTTAGGTAGTGGGGCCTCGGCAGCACATGGAATGTCGGGAATGGGGGCACTTGCACAACATTTGACTGAAAAAACTGATGTTTCAGGATTATCTGATGCAGATATGGGAGCTTGGGACAATTTCTGCCAAACACTTAAAAATGGCGTAGATCTTGAAACAGCACTCCATCAAGTAGATGTATCTAAAGACTTAACTTGCAAGATCATAAATTCCACTTGGTCACTCATTAACTCTGAAGATTGCAATATTTTCAAAAATGGTTTGCAAAATATTTCAATGTTTCCGTTGAGTCGCTTACTTCAACATATGTTCAAAACAAGTCTAAAAAAAATAAATATTGTCACTACAAATTATGATCGACTGGCAGAATATGCATGTGAGCAAAGTAAAATTCATCACTACACAGGATTTACACATGGCTTTTTCCGCCAACTCACCACACCTGATGAGTTAACCTGCTCTCGTAGAGTGAATATTTGGAAAGTACATGGTTCTCTAGACTGGTTTCAATCTTCATTAGAAGACACTATTGCAATTTCAGGAGCACAAGAAATTCCTGAAAATTATAGCCCACAGATTGTGACTCCTGGCACTCAAAAGTATCAAAAAACACATCTTGAACCATTCCGATCAATCATTAATAACGCCGATATAGCTATCAATGAGGCAGGATCATACTTGTGTATTGGATATGGATTCAATGATGAGCATATTCAACCAAAACTTATGGCCAAATGTCACAGACTGGGAGCGCCAGTCACAATCATCACGTATGCACTTTCCGATTCGGCCAAGAATCTTATTATTGATGGAAAAGCAAAAAATTATTTAGCTATAGAACGTGGAACAACAGATGACGAGTCTGTAGTCTACTCTTCATTAAGTAACTCTTCATTCACAGTAGATAAAAACATCTGGAGCCTTGAAGGCTACTTATCACTCATTATGTAAAGAGGACATATGCCAATATTTAACTTTAAGGATGAAGAAGCACTCGGAAAGGTTGCCTCTGTTGACACCACGAATGTCATTGTGGATGTGGAGAACGTTACTCACCTAAAAAGACTACAAGTTAATCATCTTGCCGTACTCCAAAGCAGCAGACCAGGACAGCATCTCATTGGCCTTATTACGCAAGTGACTAGAAAGCGAAGCGTAGAGAGTCTTTCCGATGATGGGATCATCGACCAAAATTCAGAATTAAATCTGTGTCGTATTACATTAATTGGAACCATGTTAGATCGTGATGGTTCCAAAGAGAATGTCTTCCGTCGAACACTCGAAAGTGTTCCAGAAATAGATGCAAACTGCTTTTCGCTCGAAGGTGAGAACCTCACTGGATTTATGCGTATACTTTCAAGTGTTTCAGCAGATGGAAATGCCTTGACGCTAGGTAAGTACACGTTGGATGAGAACGCAGTAGCCTATCTCAATGGCAACAAATTTTTCCAACGCCATGCTTTTATTGGAGGAAGTACAGGTTCTGGAAAGTCTTGGACAACTGCCAAAATTATTGAACAGATGTCAGGGCTTGCTACTGCCAATGCTATTGTCTTTGATCTTCACGGTGAATACGCTCCATTAACTGGGATAGGCATTCAACACTTCAAGGTTGCAGGGCCAACAGATGTGGAAGCTAAAAGTACCATTTCTGATGATGTACTTTATCTTCCTTATTGGCTCCTTTCTTATGAGGCGCTGGTTTCCATGTTTGTCGATCGTAGCGATCAAAATGCCCCCAATCAAGCCATGATCATGGCTCGTGAGATTAACCAAGCAAAAAGAAAGTACCTAGAAGACAATGGGCAGCATGATTTACTAAAACATTTTACTGTTGATAGCCCCGTTCCATTTGATCTGGATTTCCTTTTGGAGCGACTGAATTCTATTAACGTCGAAATGGTTCCTGGCGCTAAAATAGGAACTGAAAAACAGGGCGATTTCTTCGGAAAACTCGCGCGCATGATTTCCAGACTTGAAAACAAAATCTCTGATAGACGCCTCGGCTTCATGTTTAATGGTGGTGAGGATATTCTTGATTTTGCTTGGCTTGAGAAATTTGCTAGTGCTGCACTCGGCAGCACAGATGAAAATGGTAAGGCAGGCATCAAGATCATCAACTTCTCTGAAGTTCCCTCAGATATTCTTCCCCTGATCGTTTCCCTTGTTGCACGAGTCACATTTTCCGTACAACAATGGACCCCATCTGAACTTCGCCATCCTATTGCCCTTCTTTGTGATGAAGCTCATCTATATATGCCACAGCGCAATATGGCAGATTCTGCTGATGATATTTCACTGGATATCTTCGAGCGCATCGCTAAAGAAGGACGCAAATATGGTGTCAGCTTAGTTGTAATCAGCCAACGTCCATCTGAAGTAAATAAAACACTGTTAAGCCAATGTAGCAACTTCGTTTCCATGCGACTGACTAATGCTGAAGATCAAGGAGTTATCAAACGCCTTCTTCCTGATAGCCTCGGTGGTTTTAGTGATATTCTTCCGACTCTCGACACTGGAGAAGCATTAGTTGTCGGTGATGCCAGTTTGCTGCCAAGTCGAATCAGGATTGATGAACCTCTCAATAAACCAAACAGTGGAACTGTAAATTTCTGGGATGAATGGCAAAATCCCGTCAAAGATAATCGTCTACTGGCTGCTGTCGATAACTGGCGCAAGCAAAGCATACAATAATGAAGGAAAATTCGAGAGAACAAACTTTCCTCTCACATTAACTTAAGAAAATGACAGCTGTTGTGTCGTTATTAGCGAAAAATGACAGCTGTTGTGTCGTTGAGAGATGTCATCCAATGTCGTTTAAATACTAAAGTCTTGATTAGTTATATTGAAAAATGACAACTGATGTGTCGTTCAGCGGAGTTACCATCAAGTGACACATAAACTGTCATTGATAAAAAAACCGCCACAAGTTGGCGGTTTTTCTTTAATTGAGTTTTGTTAATTACTTTAACTATTTGATCACTCCTGCAAATATAAACTCGTTTATGCATATGTTGGTTAGTTTCAAAATATTTATACACTTCAGCACCACCTTTATAGTTTTATCTTCGCTCCCCTTACAATATCCATAGAAAAGTTTGTTCAGTTTCTGTCAGGTATTTTTGGAAAAATCTTTTTCTTAAATTTGAAAAACCTAGTTTTTTTATTTCACAGCCTAATTCAAATATTACGGTAAAAATGTCATTTTTTGCCTCAAAGGTTTTCGGTCAAAATGCTAATCTAACAATATATATATACATATAACGAATAGGAATAAGAATGAATTTATATGATAAAGATTATTTAAGTAATGTTATGACTGTTGTTGATAGTATTTATCAACAAATTAATGATAAAACTGTAATTTATCTTGAAGGTGGACATTTTAGTCATAATTTTGGTGCAGATGATTTTGCAATTAATACATTAAATGATGCCATAGCACTTGGCTCAATGATTATAAAAAAATATCAAAGAGACATTAAGCTCACTTATGGCATTTTAATTGATGATCTGGGTTTAGCTTGTTCAGAAGAGAGTTGTACAATCTTATCAACAGAAACGAAGCAAGATTCAATAAGATCAGAATTACCTAGCGAACTGGAATCTATTTTATCGAATAGCAAACTGATCAAACGAGATAAAGTACTTATTTTTTCTGAACGAACCAGTAAAAATAGAGCAATTGATAGTATCAAAAAAATAATTAAAAAAGATAAGAGTCCTTTTATTTTCAATGAAGAAGAAACCCATACTGAAATTAAATTAACAGATCAAAATCATTCGTTTGTTATGGCACGTCGCCAAGGGCATACATTTACAGCCAAATGTCCTGCCATTATGTCTCAACACTACAAAGATGTTCTGACTAAAGTTAAACAACGATTTGCTGATGTGACCAATATTATCATTATTGATTGGTCTGATCTTTCAGACAAAACCAAGGTGACCCAAGGGCGCTTTGCACTTTCTGCAATCAAAGATTCCAATCAAGATATCAATCATTCAATTATTAATATATTTTTTGGTGATGATACGGGGGAAATTGCAGAAGTAAATCACGAAATTCATCTTATCTAAAAATACCTAAATCAAAATATATAAAGCTTGAGTATAACAATGATTTATCTTGACTATAATGCAACAACGCCGATTGATCCTGACGTTCTGTCAACAATGACAGCTTGCTTTCATGACTACTTTGCAAACTCTGCTTCTGTCAGTCATCACGAGGGAATTAAAGCATATCATCATTTAGAAAAATGTAGAGCCACTGTTGCTCAAATGATTGATGCTGACCCAAATCACATTATATTTAACTCAGGTGCATCTGAGGCAAACAACACTGTTATTCGCGCTGTTGTGGATTATTATAAACCTCAAGGGACTGTGCATATTATTACTAGTAGCATAGAACATAAATGTCTGATTAATATTTGCGAACACCTCAAGCAACGTGAAGATGTAGAAGTTACTTATTTACCTGTTGATAAATCTGGAAAAGTTTGTATTCAATCATTGAAAACAGCTTTACAACCTAATACACGCCTCATTTCTATCATGGCTGCAAATAACGAAACAGGAACGCTTCAGCCGCTTCAAGAAATTAGCCAAATTGCACATGACCATCATATTTTATTTCATACCGATGCGGCTCAATGGATTGGAAAACTCCCCTTTTCTGTTAAAGATATTAAACCTAATTTCGTAAGTATTTCAGCACATAAGTTTTATGGCCCTAAAGGAGTGGGCGTGTTGTACTGTAATCAGCAGGATATCATTTTGAATTCTCCACTTGTTCATGGTGGCGGACAAGAATCGGGTATGCGAAGTGGAACAGCCAATTTACCTGGAATAGCAGGTATGGCAAAAGCAGCCGAACTCTTTATTGCATTGCATGAAGACAATATTGCACAACAAAAACAGCTCAAAACATATCTTCTTAAAAAATTGAGACAGTTTTTCCCTCATGCTATTGTGAATGGCTGTGAAAAACAGAGCCTTCCTAATACGATTAATTTTTCTTTGCCAGCGGTTAAATCAAGTACATTACTCAAAAAACTCAAAATGAAAGTTGCTTTAAGTAGTGCATCTGCCTGTCTTTCATCCGAACAAAAGCCTAGTCATGTACTTACTGCTATGGGGCTTGATGATGAAATTAGTCAAAGCGCAATTCGTTTAAGTTTTGGAAATAGGACAACTTTAGAAGATCTAGATACAGCTTTAGATTTAATTTACGCCACATATGAAAGATTAAAAGAGTATTAAGTGATTAAAAATAAAAAAATTGTTGCTGAACTCTTATTATTAACTGTTGCTGCTGGATGGGGAATTGGTTTTCCTGTCATGAAATTAGCCATCAATGAATATCCTGTTGCTACAGTTTTGGCATTACGGTTTATTTTAGCTGCAATTTTACTATTTCCTTTTGCAATGAAAGACCTTTCAAAAATAGAAACTAAAACGCTTTTTTCAGGTATATTTTTGGGTTTTCTTTTAAGTCTTTCTTTTATTTTTTTAATATTTGGTCTAGAACTCACGACTGCATCAAGTACTGGTTTTCTGGCGGGGTTAAGTGTAATTTGGGTATTAATTTTAACAAGCATTATCGCTTATAAACTCCCCTCATTAGACATTGTTATAGCCACACTACTTGGTCTTATCGGGATATATATGATGTCCGATATGCAAGACTGGGTATTACAAAAGGGAGAACTTCTAGTTATTTTAGGTTCTATTTTTTCAGCTATACATATTATTGCCATTGATAAAATTCAATCCCAGCAGCAAAACAGTATGGTATTGACAATTTTGCAGCTTATTACAACCGCAGTTGTGATGTCTTGTGTTGTTAATTTTACAGGTCATAATATTATTCCCACCACATGGAATTTTAATTTAATTACTGCTTTATTTATTACAGCGATTTTCTCAACCATAATTGCTTTTTGGGTTCAAACCAATTATCAATCTTATACTACTCCTAATAGAGCCGTATTAATCTATAACTTAGAACCAGTGTTTGCAGCAATTTTTGCAATGTGGTTACTTCAAGAACAATTACATTTTAATATGATAGTTGGTGGTTTTTTGATTTTAGTTGGTATGTGTCTACCTGTTTTTATGAAACAAAATAGATTATTAACCTAAGTTCTAAATAAGTGATGATGTGATCAAAAAACTACTACATATATAGTTAATGACAACACTTCCACCAATAATGGCAATACTTCAGCAAACCAGTTAACTGACTACCAAACTGGTGGTGCGTTAAGCTGGTAAGTTTCGACTTAGTTAATTAAGAAAAAACCGCTATCTATTAGCGGTTTTTTCTTGGCTTGTATTTATTAAAATTTATAAATGGATATTAATTAATTGATTTTATTTCACTCCAGGTATCAATGTATTGATTAATATTCCCTATAAAGCAGTATATATATCTCATCCTTCATTATTAAAAAATAAAATAAATTTAATAGTAAAATTATTAACACCCAAATTAATTAGTTTAGGCACCCAAAATAATGGCCCTATACTGTTAAAGCGTATTTAACAATAATCGATATTCCAGATAGCAGTACAATAAAATTAATAATTTTCAAGAATTGCTGCTTAGACAATTTGAGTGTAATTCGCTTGCCAATGAACGCACCTATCAACATCGATGGGATAAACAGAAGTGCAAGTAACAATAAGTTATCCGAAAAATACACACCCGCTGTAGTAAATAGAATGACTCGAAAAACCGTGCTGCATCCAATTAATGTAGTTTGAGTGACACGGATTTTTTCTGGAGTTTCAATTCGTCCATTTAGATAAATTGCATATAAAAACCCACCGCTACCAAACATGGCACCTAAGAAACCACCAGATAACCCAAAAGGAAAAACAAATTTTTTCTCTAGTTTTTTCTGTGGCTTAAAGCCACTTAATGAGTAAATCGCATATAAAAGAGTAAATATACCAAATGCTAGCAGTGCGTAACTTGCATTAACTCTCATCAGCAGTATAAAGCCAAGAAAACTACCGACAAACATAAGTGGTATTAGAAATTTTAATTCAGAAAAGTCTGCCTTCTTACCATCTTTAATGACATTTGAAATGGCAGCGAACATATCTAGTAAGGCTAACAGTGGAATAATTTGTGAGAGAGGTAAAAAGTTAAGTAATACAGGACTCGCAATTAATGCAGTTCCAAAACCCACCATTCCAAAAATAATATAAGAGCACACTATTGTTATTAACATTATTGAAAGTTGCAGTACTGAAAAGTCTTCTAAAAGATACATTTAAAATTCCATTTTTGATTTTTAACCAAGCTAAACTACACTAAAATATAAATTATCACATAAATATTAGATAATTTTATCAAACATTAAAATATTTAATACTCATTTTTTTTGATTATTTCTTTGTTATAAAAATTTCGCTGTAAAAATAAATTTCATTATAAAAGGAAATTCAAGAATGAACTCTAAAGTAATCATCAATGGAAATGTTGATTGTAAAGGAACTATTAGTGCTGAGTTAGATGAATTCATTACTAAAATGGATGATCATGAAATTTTCCAAAACAATTATTTCAAGCATTTGACTTCTACGTCTTGGACGCCAGAATCATATATCTTATTTCGTGACAATTTCTTCTATCGTACCGAGCTAACTGTAAAAGGGATTGCTCATGTATGTTCGCGATCTGCTTTTGAAAACGATATGGACACTCTAGTCCTATTCACCCACATTTTAAGTGAAGAAACTGGTATGGGTGAAAAAGCCAAGTGCCATGAAATCTTTATGGAGAATGCGCTCAATATATTTGGTGCCGCAGAATACAATCTTCCAGAGATGAAGGTTCAACAAGCTAAGAATAGTGATCGAATCATCGCAGAGACATTGCAGTATCGAGATACTATCCAAGGTTTGATTACGGGTAGTTATCCTCGCATGTTGGGAGCAGTCATGGCCCTAGAAAACCATGCTGATAAAATGCTTACCGTATTCCGTGAAGCGTTCAGATTCAATAACAAAAACCTTGATCCAAGTGAATTCATTAAGAAAGTTGAGGTCTATTTTAACGCCCATATCGAAAATGGCGTCGAAGATCGTCACGCTCAAGATGCTAAACAGTGTGTCCATAACAACTGTAATAACCAAGAAGACCTTGATGAGATTAAGTTTGGTGCAAATGAAACATTGAAAGCTCAGCTTAAGATGTGGAATGCAATGTTTGATCAAGCTGTATCACTTTAATTAAAAACGGATTTTGAGATTTCACAATGCAAAACTTAGGTATTTCACAAGCAGCCTTAAATTTACGTGAATCAATTACACACGGAACTAAGGCGAAAATTTTAGAATTAAATAAAAAGTCTAGCGCAGATGATCAGGTTATTGATTTAAGTATTGGTACTTTGGATGAAAAGACCAATAGCGGCATTGATGATGCAGTTAAAAGTTATATTTCAAATAATGCTGCAATTATCCATGAGTTTGCCCCAGTTAAAGGCTTCCCTTTCTTACGAAAGTCTATTGCTGAGCGTGTGAAGCGTTTACGAGACATCAGCTTCAATCCAGATACTGAAATCATGGTCACTCCTGGCGGTATTAAAGGTGCTATCACTGTGGTATTTCATACACTTCTAAATCCAGACGATGAAGTGATTTATCCAGTACCAAACTGGCCTCATTACGCAGACATGATTGAATTGCACTTAGGTAAAGCTAAACCAATCTATGTCAAAGACTTTTATAACCAAGCGATTGATGTAGTTGAATTAGAAAAAACCATTACAGATAAGACCAAAATTATCATTCTTGGTGACTGCCTAAACCCTTCTGGCAAAATTTACACTCGTGATGAATTAGAGTCGATTTCGAAAGTGATTTTGACTGCCAATACCGAACGTTTATCAAAAGGTTTAAGCCCAATCTATGTGCTTTTTGATTGTCCGTATGAATCACATATTTTGAATAATAAGCCTGCAAACATTTCAAATATTACGCAGCAGTTTAAAGACCAAACACACTCTATGTGGGACTACACCATTTATATCACTGGTCCCGGTAAAACCTATGGAATGCATGGTGACCGATCTGGATATATTTGTGCTTCGGACAAACTGATTAAAGTTATGGAAAAGGTACAGGTGAACTTAAACTCGTTTGCTTCGACTTATGCCCAAATTGCGACACATGAAGCAATGCAAGAATACATGGATGACGTTGCAAAGAAACGTGCGGTAGTTGCAAGACAGAATATGCAAACATTCATTGAAGACTTGAAAAACTGCACTGGTTTAGAAGTGACTGAGCCTGAAGGTGGATTTTTCTTATTCTTGGACTTGTCAAAGTATGGCGACAAAATCCAAGAGTTAGGATTTGATTCAGCCGATCAATATCTTTTGGAAACAGCAAAAGTTGCTTCTATTGGAGGCATGCATTTTGGTGAAAACATCGATAGCCTCCGACATTACATTCGTATGAATTGTGGACGTGATCCAGTGACTCTAAAGGCAGCCGCAGCACGTATTAAAGAAGCCCTTCAGAAATTGAACTAACTCATATTATTCAGGAAGTTAATTTTTAACTTCCTGAATTTATATTTTTATGGACGATATTACTTTGAAAAAGTTCTGTATCATTGGAATGGGATTCTCAGGTACGTGTACCTTCATTAGCTTTGTAAAAAAATTACTGAATCAAGATATTGATCATAAGTCATGCTCGATTACTCTTGTTGAAATGCGTGAATCTATGGGACATGGGAATCCATACGACAAAGACGAATTATTAGCTGGCCATTTGTGTAATAACCCTGCCCATTCAATGTCGCTTTGGGATAACGACTTTGTGGATTGGATGGCAGAAAATAAAGATGACCTGATAACTCATTACCCCCAGCTAGTTTATAAGAAATCTTTAGCTGGTGAATCGCAAGTCTTCCCAGATCCTAACGCTTTTTACCCTAGAGCTTTGTTTGGTATCTATCTCAATGATAGATTCAAAAAATACTTAGAGTTAGCCAAATTAAATCGTATAAAAGTTGAAGTTTATAATGGCTATGAAGCTATCGATGGCTATGAAACTAAAGGCGGTTATAATTTAGTTATCAAGAATCAAAACTCAAACCGAACCATTGAATTAAAAGGGTTTTCCAAGCTGTTGCTGACTATCGGGCACTGGACTGCAAGTCGTTTAGACTCCGAACATAGTTTATTCGTAAAACCATATCCTTTTCAAAAAGTCTTAATGAGACTTAATGACATTATAAGACAAGATCATAAGCCAAATGTTCTTGTACGTGGTATGGGCCCTAGTGGTGTTGATACGGTTATCACTCTATTTAGTGAAGGATCGTTTGCAACTGAAAATGGAGCCTTCTCAAGCTATCAGAAGGCCGTAACAGATGAAAACTTCAAAGCCTATGTTGTTAGTCGTTCAGGATACTTCCCTGCGGTACGAGGCAATAAGCCAGACTATGACTTTAAGTATTTCACTCATGAATCTTTCCCTGAGTTGCAGCAGCACTTAAATCAGGTTTTATCACTAAATGATATTCTTTATCTGCTTGATCTTGAGCTTAAAAATGCAACTAACGGTGAAGTGTCATTCAATGATTTATGTAACTTGAAATTTGCAAATGCTTATGAAAAGTTGAAATATGATCTGGAGCACCAAGAGCTTAATGACTTAATTAATATGATCATTCTTAAAGTACGAAGAATGAAGTTTTACCGCTATTTAAGCAGTCATGATAAAAAACGCTACGACCAAGAATTTGATCACTTATTCATTCGTCTTGCAGTACCAATCCCACTGGAAAATGCACAAAAACTAAAATGCCTATTTCAAGCTGGTTTACTTCAATCACTCAAACTTGGCTATAACAGTAAACCTCTAAAAATAATGGATAGCCATGTACAGCTCACTGATGATCTAGGGCATTCATTTGATTTTGATCTTGTGGTGAATACGATCAGTCAAGACTTTGATATCTATAAACATCCCTCAGCATTGGTTAAATCATTGTTAGAGCAAAAGAATATTGTCCCGAATATGGAGGATGAATATAACACTGGAGGTTTGATGCTAGATGGTTTCGAGACCTACAAACTGATGGAAAACCGTAGAGGGTTTATAAAGCCCTCGGAGTATTTTTACTCTTTTGGTGTGCTTACCCGATACTGGCAGAATGAACGTAACTTTTCCAAAGCGATTGTTGATGCGGCTGATTCTGTCTCGACTGATTGGGTTGAATTGTTTCAAAAGCATCTTAGTGAACCCATATTTACTCCAGAACAACTTTATAAAATTAGTTAATCGGACAAGGAAAATGATCAATGGAAATGCATCAGTTTTGTTATGACCGCGATATTAGGATAGTGCTGTGCAACTTAAAAGATAGCCTGTTTCCGTTTCATAAGCATACTCATATCCCCGATCTTGTGTACTGCTCAAAAGGTGCTATTCAGGTTGAGTTACCAGATTTGCAGCAGAAATATATTGTTAATCGGGGGGAGTTTTTTCAAATTCCTCCCAATGTTAGACACAGATTTGCAAATAAAGATATTGAGATTGAAAGCCGTTATATCATTCTTCAAATTGGAGAGTTTAGTATTGAATTTTTTAAAAATATTGAAGAAATAGAACCACTACTTGCCAATATTGAACCTAAAACTCGACTGAGTTCAGATATTTTTATTAAGGACTATAACGCTGACATTCAATATATTATTGAAGACTTTAAAAACAATAGAAAAAAGGAAATTAGTACCGAGGAACAAGCCGACATTATTCAAGCATTAGAAGTATTTTTGCAGAATGGATATAAGTCAAAATTTCCAGATAAATCGTACTTTTTTGCTTAATCCAACTGCGTGTTATGCATGCAAAGCATAGTCATATATTCAAGCAGGCTCTTGAAGTTCCTTGTTATAACTTATGCTTTGCATTTCCTGTAATCGTGAATACGTTCTTTGAAATTCAAATTTAAGCCTCTCGCCTTTATATAATTGATTTAATGGTTGTGAAGCAGCAAAGTAGAGTTTAATTTTTTGATCATAAAGTTCATCAATCAAATAAATAAAACGTCTCACGGTATCATAAATTCTATCTGTTAGATCACCAATTCCACTGATGAGAACATAGTCATATTGCGTTGCTATCTCAATGTAATCAGCTGGGCTTCTGGCTTCTCGGCAAAGGTTTTCAAAGTCGAACCAAATCACATTCTTATAGCAAGATTTAACCTCTACTGATCTATGGTTGATTAAGATGCTCGTCTTGAGTTCTTTCTGGTTATTTGTGAGCTGCTGGTAAACCGAATGAAGCCATTGTTCTGATTCTTCATTTAATGGAAATCTATAGAAATGGTCATTGGCGTTGATTTCTTTAATGGTTCTATAATCGAGTTGATTACCGATTTTTAAGACCGTGCAATTCTTATTGATATGATCTATGGTCTCTAAAAATCTATCGCGATTTAAGCCATCTTTATAAAGATCTTCCGGATCAATATTCGAGGTAGCAACCAATATCACTTTCTTTGAAAATAGCAGATTAAATAGATTTGAAAGTATCATTGCGTCGGCAACATTTGATACAAAAAACTCATCGAAGCAAATGAGTTTATAGTTGCTCGCTATATCATTAGCGATCAACTTTAAAGGATCCTTATTTCCCCGATAAGCAATAAGTTGCTTGTGAACATCTTTTAAGAAGTGATGAAAATGCACTCTCATTTTCTTTTTAAAATTAAGAGAGTTATAGAATAAATCCATAATCCATGTCTTGCCTGTTCCTACACTTCCCCACATGTATAGACCTTTAATCTGGGGACTAAAGAAATGATTAGACTGGTTTTCAATTTTATTCCAAATCTCATTCAATGTTTCAATAGCTTGTCGCTGAGACGGATCTGCAAGAACAACGCCATCATTAATCATAGAGTTGTATATCTCGAGTGGACTTTGACCCTCATGCTTAAGCATCTTCATTCCCTATGGTAGCCAAGATTGTTGTTGAGTGCTTAATAATAATATCATTCATTATTAAAACTGCTGGAGAAAGATAAGAAAGCTGATGCCAGTATAATGGAATCTTAATCCTATATTCTTTTGAAATTTCTTTTATGCCCTGATTCGATAAATCCTGATTCATCTTGCATATAGGTATTATTCCGTAGCCCATATCACAAGCAAGTCCAGAAATATAAGAGTCAGTCGAAGGAATAATATGAAAAGGAATCATTGATTTTTTTAGTCCGAAGTTAGATTCTAAAAAATCGAAATATATTCTTTCATTTTCATTAAATAAAACTAAAGGAGCTAAACGCAGACTCTCTCTATTAATTCCATTTTTAAACCATTTATTAATAAAATTCTCTGAGGCAACTAGGCAATAAACCATATTACCTAAATATACACTTGTACACCCTCTGATTATCTCAGACTCGGAAGTAATGCATGCCTGAACTTCTCCTCTTTTTAAGAGTTCGATGGTATTGCAAAGCGTATCAATCTTTACGTCTATTGTAATAGCCTCAGAAAGACAGTACTTGGCTAATATAGGGAAAAGCAATGACTCAAATGTACCTATACTTGCAGCAATAGGTAATGGTTTAAATTTATTATTGATGACTGATTTTAAAAAAACATTCTCTAATAAAGATGCTCGCTGAAGATAAGCAAATAACTCAGCTCCAAATGGTGTTGGTTTACATGGTCTTTCTCTAACTAATAATACATTTCCTAATCGTTCCTCTAATAATCGAACTCTTTGAGAAATTGCTGATTGAGATACACATAATTTTTTACCAGCTTTTTCGAAACTTCCTGTTTCAACAACGGCCGAAAAGGCGTCGCATTTAATTTTGTCTAGCATTTTTAAATGTTATCTATATTAATTAAAGTTATATTTCTTAATCATAGTAATGGGTATGGCAATACGAAATACTACAATTGTATTACTTGTGCTAAATAATCATTATTTATTTTAGTTAAATGAATATCGCACATGCAATTAATTAGAAAATCTAAATAATGTTGTAAAATTTATTTTATTTTCAATCAAGCTTCTGGAAGGAAATAAAAAAGTTTTTTAGCTCAAATCCAAATACCCAAACACAGCTTTTTCAACTCGTTGCTGTAAATTTTTTAAATCACTTTCGCCTGCTATGCCTGCCGCGTTAATCATTCCTTTACTTAAGGCAATTACATCTTGTGCAACTATCTGTGCATGAGAAACGCCAGAGCGTATAAACAGATTAGAAATTATGGTTTCAAGCTCGTGTTGAAGTTCACTTTCTTCAATGTCTTTTCCTATGAGTTCGGAAGCAAACTCTAGTGTTCGTGCCAACTGTGGGCGGTTCAATTGATGTTGTACAGCAGCCTGTATGATCAGTTTTAGTTTTTCTTTTAAGTCTGTGGCTTCATGTTGCTGTATAGCTTCAACGATATGATTTGATAACTTGGCACGCTCGCGTCGAATTAACTCAACAATTAAGGCATCTTTAGAGGGAAAGTATTGATATAGGCTACCAATACTTACGCCAGCAAGTTCAGCCACGGCATTTGTGTTAAATCCAGCAAAGCCTAAAGACTCTAAAATGCGAGCAGCCGCCTCTAAAATAGCTTCAAAGGTAGCCACTGAGCGTGCTTGACGCGGGCGTTTGCGAGGGTCTGGGAGGGTTTCTGACATGGGCCGAAATGCGAGTATTTAATGTGAGTAATCACTCATATACTGACTGAGTCATGTTGATATGACAAGCAAATGCTGTCTTTTCAGTTGAACTACAACTCAGCCCAGTCATGGAGTGGTTATGTCTAGAACCTATACTTTTTTTATTCATTTAAGAGCTTTGCCTGCTTGGTTGGCTTTAGCTCGTGAAAAGCGGGCTGAGTTTAGTGCACAAAAGCTTGAGCCTATTTTTGAGAAATACCCAACTGTAAAAGTCCGCTGGTATGACGTTGAAGCGTTTAGCACTAAAGCCAGTGATATTGCTGTGTTTGAGACGACATCTCTGCAAGATTATTATTTTGTGATTGATGCGATTCGAGACTCTGAGTTTTGTACAGTGCCCTACTTTGAGTTTGTAGAGATTATTCCTGCAATTGAAGATGGGTATGTAGAGTATGAAGGTTCTTTATAAAATGTGTAAACTCTTTATCAAACAAATAATATGTTAAGTCATTGATTTTATAATTAAGCTTCAACTAGCAGCTATGAAGAATCCAGCTTTACATAAAATTTTCAAGATCTATTTAATATACACATCCTTTTTTAAAACCTGCTGGAAAGTTAAAGGAATATTTTGTGTATTAGGTATATGTCCAAATAAATGTTCATCTTTTGTTTGAAAAAAAATATCAAAACTTTGACTCATAAATGGATCGAATTCGCTCTGTTTTTGATAAATAGGTGCAATTCGATTGATATAATAATTTACCCAATCAACTTGATTTGAGAAGTATGAATAATCTTTCAGTTCAGAATATAGTCTCTTCAAATTATCAGCAATTGCATCTACATTAGGATGAAATAACCAAATAATAATTTCCATAGGAGAAATTTCAGTCATCGTATGCTGAGATTTTTTATCGAAGCATTCAATTTTATATAACTGTGCTCCTCTTTGACTGTAACTAGAACAAAGCAGTTTACCATTCTGAACTTGATCAACATTTTGACCTATCTCCAAGAGCCGCAATCTCTTCGATATATCCAAACACTCAGGTAAACTTACTAATTTTGAATTAGCTACATTTTTAAATATATCAAATGCTTGCTTAATAACATATGATTCCCCAGTACCAGTAATAATACCTTGTTCCCAAGCATACAATTTAGAATAATTCGTAGTAGAAAATTCTATATCTGAATCTTTATTTAAAGTTACTCGTTTATTGTCAGCTGCAACAATAATGCTATCGTTTAATTGAATAGCTAGGATGAAAGTCATATTTTACGTAAAATAACGAGACATTTGATATGCATTTATTTTAGGCTATATCAATGCAAAATTCTGAATATTTTTATAAAAATTGAGGTTATTAATGGCTGGTGGTTCTCAAATTATTATTAATAAAGATGGTATTACCCTGATTACCCCTGGAAAATTTGAACCCAAAGCTGGACAACATCTTTTTAAAAGCGGTGAAAAAGCTAATTACTCTTTACCGGAAATTCCTAATGCGCAGCTTCCTTTCAGTAATAAATTAGATGTTTATAATTTATTTCCAAATACATCCAATATCGAATATTCTGTTTTACACCCAAACGGGCAAGTAAAAACTGGTTTTCTTGATCAATATGGCAGAACTGGTCGCATCAAATCTAATGAAAAAGAAAAGGTTAAAGTTCTAATTGGTGGCGATGAATGGCACTATTATATTAGCCGTTTTGGAGGAACTATTGAGGATAATACTTATATTAAATTCCTAGATTTTATAGGAGATCCTATACCAAATTTAGAGTTTAATCTGAGTAATGACAATAATAAAATTCTTATGGAGTGTCGAACGAATAAAGATGGTGAAGCAGTATTCGTATGTCCTAAAGATGACTTTCCAATATTGTCCGTTAAAAATTTAATTAGTGGTGAATTTAAACCCATATTAAGAATAGAAAACAATTTAGTCCGTGAAATAATTTTAGTAAGTCCTAAGGTTTTGAAAGAGATTGATTTATTACAAGAAACGAATGAGAAAGGCGATTATTTAAGAAATAATTATCATAAATAATTGAATGTTCGAAAAGTATTGTGAGTAATGAAGATGGCAAATGAGCAAAAAGATTTACAACAGAAAGTAAATCAAAATGGTAGGCCTGTTTCAGTGTTTACTAAAGAACATCTTGAAACTGCAGGTAATGTAGCTGCAAAAACTTCAGATGTATTAGGTTATTTAAAAGATGGAACCTCTGTAGTAGACAATTACAATTTTAGATGGGGTCTTGTTCATTCAAAAAATACTCCGTTGTTTAGTAAAGAGAGATTAGAAAAAGCTAAAGACTTCCGATTTTATAAAGAAAATCCTGAGACAGGGCGAATTTTTAAAGGTAACCAGCATACAAAAGTCTTTGATACTAAAAAATTCGGTAGCAAGGTTGATAAATTAGGATCAAAAGCAGGTAATTTTGCAGATGGAGTAGAGTTAACATTAGCTATAGTTGACAGAAATCCTGAAGCACTTGCAACAAAATCTTCTACATTAGTTTTATCTAAAGCAGGTGAAAAGACAGGTGAAATCGCTGGGCTTGCTGCTGTAGGAAAATGTACTAAAGTAGCAATAAAACGGCTAGATCCTAGAAAGGCTACAGTTGTCGGTCTGACTTGTGCGGGTGCTGCAATAAGTTTGAAATACTGGTTAAAAGGAAAAGGTGACGAGTTAGGAAATACAGTTGGGAAAACAAAAACTGCTATAGAAACTGCTCAAGGTGTTCTCGATGCAGTAGATATATTAGATCAAGTTGAAACAAAAGCAGCCGAGAAAGCAAAGCAAGAAGCCATAAAAAGAGAACCAATGTTAGAATGGCACATAATTGGAGCAGATTAATCTAAAAGAGATATATTATGAGTTTAAAATATTTAATAATTTATAGCCTCCTAAGTTTCACTATTTTAGGTACTATAGGCTGCTCAAAACCACTGTCATCACAAAATACTAATCAAGTTGAAACAAACCAATTATATGAACAAGGTGGTAAATATTTCTTAGGCAAAGGTGTTCCTAAAGACTATCAAAAAGCCTTTTCCTACTTCCAAATGGCAGCCGAAAAGGGATCACCTATCGCACAAAATGATTTAGCTGGAATGTATTTTAAAGGAATTGGAATCCCGAAAAATGAAGAAAAAGCTTACTATTGGTATGAGAAAGCTGCAAAAAATAATTTTCCTGAAGCTCAATATAATATGGGACTCATGTATGACAATGGCTATTATGTAAGTAAAGATAGATCAAAAGCTCTAGAGTTTTATAAATTATCTTCTGATCAAGGATATGCTAAAGCTCAATATAATTTAGCAAATGCTTATCTCTTAGGAAATGGAGTAAAAAAAGATATTAATTTAGCTCTAGAATTATATAAGAAAGCCGCGGATCAAAATTTTTCTGAGGCTCAATATAATTTGGCAAATATTTACTCAGAAGGTAGCCTAGTTAAACAAGATAATGAAAAAGCTTTAGAGTTATATACAAAAGTAGCTGAGAAAGGCATACCTGAGGCTCAAAACAATCTAGCCTATATGTATGCGAATGTTTACTCAGACTATGAAAAAGCTAAATTTTGGTTCCAAAAAGCTGCTGACAATGGATATGAACCAGCAAAAGAAGCTTTAAAACAGTTTCAATAGTTTTAGATTGTAATGTTCAGCAATTTACTTTTTAGAAGTAACTGTTAAATATATAATTAAACCAATTAAGATTAAAAATATTAATTGGATTTCTAAAATAAGGTTTATCATCCATGAATTTCTAAATGATAGACCTTTTTTTGTTATTAATATTTTTGATCTATTTAAATCTGGAGAAATAAAAACTTTTATTTTATTATTTTTATTTAGCTCATTAAATATAGATACATTTTTCTCTTTCATCTCTTCGCAATTCTCGGAAATCAGCAATCTATATACAATCAAGAAATCGTCTTGTTCTGATAGCTTAGTACTTTTATCATACGTATATTGGTATTTTATATCTCCGCGAGCATTCCTATCCATCCCTCTTCGCCAAGGCTTACTTGAACAATAAACTTCATAATTTATAATTTTATAATCTTTCACTTCAATCCAGTTCGAATGTGTAAGTTCAAAAAATTTTGATTGTAGAAAGAAGGATGATGTGACAAGCAAAAGTATAATAAAAATGGCTACTAAAGATAAAAGAAGTTTTATAAATAATTTCATTATCAAAATAGCCTTACTAAAATCATATAACCAGAATAGAGAGTATTGTAAAAATTTAGCGAAATCCTGTTTAAATATATCTTATATTTAAAGCAGTCTCTAGTAAAATATCCTATAGATTATGTATAAAACTATGCCTTGATTAGCTTTTTAAATTTTTGAGTAATCAATTAAAGATGTCATAAAAAGGTTATGCATTTTCATAATTACATATCTATAAATCAATAATATTTAAGTCAGCCCCAAATAACCCAATACAACCCTTTCAACTCGCTGCTGTAAATCATTTAAATCACGCTCCCCTGCTATACCTGCCGTGTTAATTATTCCTTTAGTTAAAGCAATTACATCTTGTGCGGCTATCTGTGCATGTAGCATAGCAGAACGTATAAACAGGTCAGAAATTATGGTTTCAAGCTCGTGTTGAAGCTCACTTCGTCAAGGTCTTTTCCAATGATTTCGGAAGCAAACTCAAGAGTTTTTACCAACTGTGGATTGAACTACAACTCGGCCCAGTCATGGAGTGGTTATGTCTAGAACCTATACTTTTTTTATTCATTTAAGAGCTTTACCCGCTTGGTTGGCTTTAGCTCGTGAAAAGCGGGCTGAGTTTAGTGCACAGAAGCTTGAGCCTATTTTTGAGAAGTACCCAACTGTAAAAGTTCGCTGGTATGACGTTGAAGCATTTAGCACTAAAGCCAGTGATATTGCTGTGTTTGAAACCACATCTCTGCAAGATTATTATTTTGTGATTGATGCGATTCGAGACTCTGAATTTTGTACAGTACCCTACTTTGAGTTTGTAGATATTATTCCTGCAATTGAAGATGGATATGTGGAGTATGAAAGTTATTTTACGACATAAACTGACGTACCTCTAAATTTTCTATCACATGAATAAAACTCATTGCTTATAAATGAGAAGAAATTAAGCTACTTATTGAATTTGCATTAAAATAAAAAATTAAAATGGCAACTGTTATGTCGCGCACAACCCAAAATGGCAACTTTCATTTCGTTAAAAGATGTCATTGAATGTCATTAGGTATGCTAAAGTATTGATTAGTTTTATTGAAAAATGAGAACCTATGTGTCGCTTAACGATTTTCCACTGAGCGGTATATCATTTATCATAAGTAAGACAACACCAGGTATGATATTTCATACAGGTGCTATAAAAAATAATCAATAGTCATATAAAACCAGGAAATGCATGGGAAAAATATCAGATCAAAATATTTTGCAGAAAACTTTTATCGCAATGATTTTTGCCTTTGTCATTTCTTTTCATGCTCAAACAATTGCTGAGTTCTTGACTGTAATAACAAATAATTGGACTTTCTTCCCAATTCCCTCAGCTCTTATACTGGATTTATTAGCTGTTGCGATGCAAATATTACTTGCGTTATTAATGATATCGATTAGTTGGATTATGTGGTCTAAATCACAAGCTATAGCTCATACTAATGATATTGAACAGATTTTTTCTGCAAAGTTTATTACATTTATTTTAGAGATTATCCTGGTTACTCTCTATTACAGCCTTGCTAAAGCGCTTGAGGTTGATTTTACTGAGTATAATAAAACAAAGAATGTATCAGACTATTTAACCAAAGTTTCTGCTCTACCAGAGACTTCTATAATGATAATGATTTTTGCAATTTTTTTAATTTGGGATTTGATTACAGATATTTTTAAGAGTCCAAGTAACTATATACATTCCGATATTTTTGATAGGTTCTTAAACTTTTTGTGCGGATTTATTGTCTATTGCTCAGTATCAGCTCTATGTTTAATAGCATCTATTGTTATTTTTTTAATTATACCAGCCGATTCGACAGCTTTAACAACGATATTAGCAGATCTAAATCTAGTCTTTATTTTGTTCTTTTTCTACCAAGCAAAAGCGTATGAATATTATGGGCTTGAGATATTTCCCTGGCAAGCGACTAGAAAAAACACAAAGAGAGACCATCCTCCCACAAAATGGGAAAGACGTAGAGTTATACTATTAATTATCTTATATATAGTTTTTACAGTAATGGTAGGTTTATGTACCCGTTAATAATTGGCTTAGTTGGCCATATCCGTTCTGGTAAGTCATCAGTAGCTCAGTATATATGCGATAAATATAACTATTCACTTGCTTCAAATTCTGACTTACTTAGAGAAATAGCAAAAAATCTTAATATGGAACCAAATCGAGACAATCTTAAGAGGTTGGGAGACTCTATATTTTCTGTATTAGGAAATGATACATTAGCTAGATTCCGATTAAGCCAACTAAAGAATAATCCTATTATCATTGATGGCATCCGCTATAAAGAAGAAATTCAACTTTACAGAAGTGAAGCATCCTTCAAGTTAATCGGAATTAAGACATCTGAAAATATAAGGTATGAAAGATTAAATATGTTAGCAAATCAAGGAAAAGACTCTTTTCTATCAGAAGCAGATTTTTATAAATTAAAAAAAGCAAGAAGCGAAGCACAAGTAGATGAATTACTAGAATTTGCTGATACAATTATTAATAACGATAATACTAAAGAAGAACTCTTTTTTAAAATTGATCAATTAATGACAAATTGGGAAAGTTCCTCATTCTAGCTTAGCCTCAATTAAAGAAAGAAGTACTTCTTTATTCTTACTAATAATTCCCATATCTTTAGAAGCCATTAAATAATAATGTTCTCTGCAGCTATTTTTAGGGTCCTTAAAAAGCTCTATTTGAAATCCCTCTTCTTTAAAAGCAGCTTCTAGTGCTTTTCTAGAATCATCGGTACGATTATAAACATTTGCTAAAAATATTCCGTCTTCTTTAATATGCTTAAAAATTTGATTGATTTGATGTTGATAAAATTTAAAATGAAGAACGAATAGAGATATAACAATATCAAAAAGACTCTTACTAGGAAGATCAGTATCAGCATTAAAATGACAAGATATATCTTGATATACATCATCAGCATCAGAAGTCATATAAGTAATTCCTGATACTTCTGCCTCTGCTCTTGTAAGAACTGGGTTCGTCCCTGCCCCAACTTCCAACACACTTATTGAACTATGGGTTAATATAAATCTATTAAATAGCTTTTTAATATTCTTATTTGCTCCCTCAAAACATCTTTTTTCATCCACACGAGCTTGGCAAAGCTTTGAAACTTGTTCTAAATTAAGTTCATCTGCAGGTACAGCAATATAAAAAAAATCCATGAGGCGAAAATGTTCTTTACCCTCTATCTTAACAATGGGGTCACCCTTTTTATCTACTTGGAACACTCCCTCACAAATTTTTTTATATTTCATTTTAAATAAACACCCCACTCATTAAACTATTTCTTTGAGAAAAATAAAATATCTTCTGTTTTAACTTTAGCCATTAATCTACGTCTATTAGATTTAATATTCCTATTAGTTTGGGCTACCAAAACAAACCCCCGTAGGATAGCTCTTTCAATTAATTTATCAATAGTACCTGTACGAGATGAAGACTCACCTATTACTAAACACATGTATCCACTAGATTTAATTAATCTAAAACTTTCAATAAAAAACTTATCCATAAATTCAATATATTGAGAGTGGCTAGTAGTTTTATATCTATTGGCTCTAGCACCCATTTCAGTAGAACGTAGGGTCTTAAAGTCCCGAAAACCCAACTTATCCTCAGTTAATTCATCTATATCAAACCACAAATATGAAAGGCGTTGTGATTTCACATAATCTGCCACACCGTAATAAGGGGGTGATGTAACTATGGCATCAATACTTTCTGAAGAAATTTCTTTCAGATAGTCAATGCAACTTCCATTCAATAATTGAGACTTACTTCTAATAGCTTCTCGTGTAACTTCATGATCATGATATTTACATTCATTAAATGTAAAATTAGAAGCATCAATAAATGCTTTTACGGAATTAATAAAAATCAGGTTTGCATCTTTGTATATTATTTCATCTGGCTTAGGTTTTACATTGTCACAAACCCATCCCCAATGTTTTCCTTGCGATGAACAATTTTTCAAAATAGATGAAAATATGGCCAAAAAGGACCTTTGAATTAATCTATCATTAATATTTAAGATCAATGTAAGTATATAATTTAATTCTTCCATTGTCTTGGGATGATACCAGGCTAGTAATTCATCTTTATTTGGATGATCTCTAACAACTTCAGCTAAGGTATTTAATGGATCTGTTTTATTAATAATATTATCTAATTCTGATAATAAACTGTTAATTCCAGGATATTTAATTTTAGCTTCACTAATTAAAATTGCTACTGGATTAGTATCAATACCTATAAAGCGTCGATTTAAACGGATAGCTTCTACACCAGTAGTTCCAGAACCACAAAATGGATCAAGAACAACATCTCCACATTCAGTAACTTTAGAAATTATAGTTCCAGGTATAGCCGCTACATACGTCGCCGGATACCAGTGAAAAGAATGAAGCCCTGTATTTGAAAGATTAGGAAAAGACCAATCAATATTTTCGAGCTCTTTAGGTAAAGAAGAATCAATCAAAGTCGAACTCATTATTTCCATTAGTTAAAAAAGTTCCTGAATATGTTTCAGGGAAATCTATTGTAAAATAAGTAACATCAAATAGTTTATAAAAATGATCAACAACTTGTTGACGCCATTTATTTTTCCCTTCACCTTTAGGCCATTGTGTATTGCCTTTTGTCTTTTTTACATAAGCAATCATGCAACTTGTTGAATTATAACCAAAATTATCTTCTTCCCAATTTAAATCATGAATAGATACTTCACGAGATATTAGCCCTTTCTCATTCCAAACAAAATATCCATAACCTTGCTGGTTAAAATCAGATAGATTATTTGTAAGACTTTTAACAATTTCAGAGTTATGCAGTTTTTTACTCGTTTTAAAATCCTTTATCCAAACATAATCCACAAGGCTATATTCACACCCAGTAATAAGTTGCATAGCTAATGATTTTGTTTCAACAGTGTTTCTAAGTTTCTCTTCAAATCGCTGCTCATCAATCAACCAATCCTTAGGAGTTATGATTCCATTAATAACAGCCAAATGAACTAAATCTGCTTGTAAAGCATTGTATGGAACACATTCTGGATGAGCAATAATCATTGTATAAATACGCTCTCGGAACTCGAGCCATTTCTTTATATATGGTGAGGCTTCTTTCGAGAAACTCATTTCTCGTAATTCATTTAATCTGATGCAACTAATCAGACTTTTGAAATTCTCCCTAGCATTATCCCAGCCCAACATTGCCGCCATTCTATGTACATTATCAATATTATCTATATCTATATCGGCAGAAATTGGAGTTTTAGTACCATCGGCAGGACGGATCAAAGACATAACACTTTCAATATCTGTCTGATGCTTTCTTAATATATCCCCTACTTCGGAAGTTTTACCCTCAAAGATTTCTGTATTTACAAACCCACCTTGGGGACCACGTACTAACTCCTCTACTCTTCGCTCATGGCTAAAATCAGAAGCGGCTTTTAATTCAGATTCAACAAGGTGACCATAAGGTGGGATAGCTGCATCATGCATAATTGCAGCAGCTAATAATATTTTAGAGTCATTTTTATTTAAGAAACTTTTTTTGGATAATTGATATGCTAAATTTGCTACCCCAATTGAGTGAGGTAATCTTCTAGATCTTCCAAGTTCTTGAATTAATGGTACATCAAAGTTCATTTGTCTCATATTTCGGAGGCGGTTAATTTCTGCACTATTAAGAAGATCGTGTAATAACTTTGTCAGTTCATCACCATCAGGAAACTTAATATGGCCATGCAGAATGTCATGAAATTCCATGTATCTTAATTATCTCAAGAAATTTTAAACTTTCTAATACTCTCATATTCACCTAAGCTTGCCAATCGTATAACTTAGATTTAATAATAGTATCCACCTATTTCAAATTTACATTAGCAGTGTGATTCCCCTCCCCCAAAACCTCCCCACCACCGCATCCCGTTCATCCAAACTGTTAGAGCTTAAAGCTTGTAGCAGCAAACCATCGATCAGGTTGACCACCATGTGGGCATCAAACTTTGGCTCACGGGTTTCACCGTTATAAATCAGGTCAAAAATTTCATGGCGCAACCACTTTCGGTATTCAACTGCCATACTGTAAGCCTTCGGGTGGATGAGTTTTATTTCAAAAATAGCTTTAAGTAAAAGGTTGTAATGGCTGTTTAGATTGGTATGTAAAACAATAATTGCTTTGAGTTTATCTTTTGACGTGTAGTAACGGCTTGAGTAAATGATAGAGAGCACTTGTTCTCTGAGCAGGCTTTTTTGAAAAACAATGCACATTTCGATCAGGTGTTCTTTGGAGTGAAAATAGTTGTAAAGCGTACCTTTGGCGATTTTGGTTTCTTTAGCAATCAGGTCTACGCCTACTTTGTGGAATCCATGCGTCGTAATAAGTTGTATGGTGGTTTGAACAGCCTGTAATTTTTTGGAAGAGGTTTCTAAATTTGGCATAGTTTTACCGTTTTAAGTTCTTGTTGTGTCTAAATGAGATAAAAAGCCTGTGCCCTTTTTGGGAGAAAAAAAGGCACAGCAAAGCCGCAAGACGGTGCTTGGCACATCTCAAGTTTTGTTGTTGCTAAGTTTTAAGTAAAAATGACTTAAAGCCTGAAAACCCTACGGCGTTCAAGCGGTTGTAATTTTTTAAGCTGTATTGTTATAGCTTTTGGCACGGGGTGCCAAGAAATGATGGATGTGCATAGCCAACTCCTGATTTTTTGGAGTTCTGCCAGACATTAAAATTATGGTGGCAGAACGAAGGGGGTTCGCGGACTGGCCTTAAGACTCCAGCACACCCAAAGGTGTCCCCCTCCGTTCCACCTTAGAGGGGGCGCGAGGGTGTACACACTAAAAGTATAAAACTTTTAATGCTCCTAAGGCTCGGTCCGCGACGACCGACTGGCAATGTGGCCAGCACGCAAAGCATAATCTGAGAGTTTAGATGTGTCAATGTTGCATTTATGACAAGTGATTAAATATCTTATTGTTTTTCATTAGATTAACTTAATTATTATTTTAGATATTATATGTAATTGTATTTATTTATTTTTTAAAAAGACTCAGATACGGTAAGCTAAACCGCATGAATTTTACTTTTTGATTTTTAATATTTTTTAGAACTTTACGAGAACATAAATGATAAGACTATCTTCAAAGTCCATTTTAATATTAACAACTGGGTGTTTGTTAAATGGTTGTAGCCAAGGCCCTCTTCCATTAGAAGTTACGTTACATCAGGATGATGTATGTGCCTTTACCAACAACCCTAAAAAAACGAATTATGGTTTTGATAATAATTTTTTGATTTTTATGGGGAAAGCTGACCACACAAACGGCTACAAAAGCACTTATGAGAAAGAGTATTCAAATGTTCCATTGCCAATAGAAGAGAAAGATTGTGTAAAAATTCCTCTAAAGGAGTTTGAAAAGAATGTGGCTTATGACATTACTTTAGATGCATCCAAAACTTTTGATACACGTATTTGTGTAGTAGAACATAACAATAAGCTAGAAATTCGAGAGCCTGAACTGGGTGAAACAACCTGTAAATAAGATTGTTTCTAGGCCTCATTTCACTATTTTAGAAACACCAAAACGTGTGGGTTTAGACAATTTCTGTCTGCCCCACTTGATGATAAGAGCGGTTAAAGTAAACCAAACTTTGGTCATGTTGGCTTTGTTTAATCGCCACAATCGGACATATAAAAATCGTATGTGTGCCGACTTGTTGAATTTGTTCAATCTCACAATCGAAACTTACCAATGCATCATCTAACACAGGTGAACCCGTTTCTAACTCAATCCATTCGCCATGTTTAAAGCGTTCTTCTGGTGTGAGTTTAGATGAAAATGCTTTTGAAATATGTTCGTGGTGCGCGCCTAACAC
>Ga0157359_1000030_pt1:2500-10000 | contig 36927 bp, 19 predicted proteins | sample AttcapACBM3_FD_111482 | JGI IMG/M metagenome (GOLD analysis project Ga0157359, IMG submission 111482) | Fungus gardens microbial communities from leaf cutter ant in Botucatu, State of São Paulo, Brazil - Atta capiguara ACBM3 | ecosystem: Host-associated > Fungi > Mycelium >...
TAATTGGAATTATTGTATCAAGCTTTTTCATAACATTTTCAATTAGAAATGAATTTTCCAGCATTTGACTCCGTACCACTGAAGGATTTAGCCGCACATCTGAAAAATAGCCCAAAAAGTAAAATGAATGCTCGGATAATTGGTTTATGTGGATCTTTCCTGGTTGAGACCAAACATAAAAATGACATTGCCATAAATGGATAAGATAGTATTTCCATTTAGTCAGCAAAAAGGGCGTATTCTTTGAAGCCAGAATGGATTTTCCTTGATATCTACCATAATGAATGAAAGAGTCCTTGAAGAACCATAGGGTGGACAGAAAATCCTTATCAAAGACTTCTACAAAATGTTCTATTTTTGCATAAAAATTGATTCGTTCAAAAAGGACTCCAGAAGATGTTAATCGTAAATAAGAAGATTTGTTACGGAGAAAAAGAAAGGTAGATTCGTATTCACATACATAAAAATTATATAGGAACAGGAATAATCTTGGATTACTTTTTGAAAAAGTGGAAATCCATTTTTTTGGAGTAATAAGACTATTCCAATTCCAATACTCATAAAGAAAGAGCCTTAATAAATGAAAACAAGAGGCATCTTTCACCCAGTATCGAAGGGTTTGAACCAAGATTTCCAGATGGATAGGGTAGGGTATTTGTACATCGGACACATAAGTTAAATATGCAAATTTTTCCTCAAAAAAAGGAAATATTGAATGAATTGATCGTAAATTATAAGATTTTACGATTTCTGCCCCCTCTAAAGAAGAGATTAATTGTAGGGAAAATGGAATTTCCACACTGACCGCAAACCCCTCTGATATTAGTTGAGAATACAAATTCTTTTTGCACCCCCAAAATGGATTTTTGTTATAATCGTTAGCAGAAATAATCAAATGATTTTGTTGATACATTCGGGTAATTAAACGTTTTATAATTAGTAAACTAGATTTATTGTCATAACCTAGATTTTCCACCAAAATGGAGTTATTAAAACCATGATCATAAGCAAGTGCATAAATATACTCCCGAAAAATAAGTGGGTATAGGAAGTCATATTGACGAGATCTAGCTAGTTCTAAATATACTTGAAATTCCTCCATTTTTAAAATTCGATTTGGGCCAAGGATCGAGGATTTATTGGGTTATCAAATGATACATAGTGCGATACAGTCAAAACAAGGTATTCTAATATCTAATAATAGATACCTAGAAAATAAGTAAGACTCATCAACGGACTCTCTCTACTCGCTTTTTCCATCTAATTGTTTTATCTGCGTTCTAGCATAACAAAATAGTTAGAAATCCTTTATTTTTTCAACCCAATCGCTCTTTTGATTTTGGAAAAAAAAATATCTTTATCAATATACTCTTTTTTCTACACATTTATCGCCACCCCATAATAGAATGGAGAATAGCTAATAGTTAGGACTCATAACAAAAATAAAAAATCCATCCATGGGAAAAGCTTTTCCCGCATCAAGTACTAATATATTTTTAACATATAATTAGATGGGGTAATCATTCAAATTCAAAACGAAAGCTCGTTGCTTTTTGTTTCCCTATAATTGGAGCCGCCAAACTCTATCCATTTATTAATTCAACCCAACTGTGAATTTTTTTGTTCCGCACCAAGAATCAAAACAAAGATTTGGGCCCGATCCAATAACAATGAAATATTCTTAGACTTCTTCATTGATACGACATGCTGCTTTTTCCATTCATTCCTTTCTGGATCAGTCGTGGTCTTACAAACTCTACCGATGGTATGGACGAATCCATTGCTTCATAGAAATGTGTAAAAACTGGAGTCGCACTTAAAAGCCGAGTACTCTACCATTGAGTTAGCAACCCTAATCAAATAAACTAATAAAATAAGACGGGTAGATACAATCGCAATCAAAATAAATAAAAAGATTGAATTGGTTCCAAATGGAAAGAAAAAAAATAATGTCGAAGTCGAATTGATTCTGATCGATTCTGAACATAAAAATGAACAGATCAGATGAAAATACAAGAAATTTTCTCAGATAAAAAAAAAAAAGAAAATCACAATTTGTGGACCACCTCTTTGTCTCCTATCTTATACATTATTTCATTTTCTTTCTCTTCTATTATTTTAATATTAAATATTAAATTAATTAATTATTATATATTATCTTTATTTTATTTATTACTTATATTATATACTTATATATTTTTATATATTTTTTATATTCGAATATATTCTTATTCGAAATTTCTTATTCCATTTTTTTTTCTTTTTGTTATTTCTATTTATTTAACCTATTCGACTATTTTAGAATATTTGAATATATTCTAATATTCCATTTTAAATTAAAAAAAAAACTTCTTTTCTTGTTTATATCAAAGAAAATCCAACGAACCGATCCATTTGATGAAGTCAAAAAAAATCCTATGGAAAGGGAATAAATAGATCCATTTATTCACGATCGGATTATATTTGTTTGATACACTGTTGTCAATATTAATGTTGAAAAAAAGAATACAATGGAGAAAATAAACGAATTAGAAACTTAAATATTAAAAAACAATTTAAGAAACACCAACTAAAATCCAATTGAATTCAATAATAACAAAAATAACAAAGTTTGTAAATAATAAATACTAAAAAAAATAATAAAAAACCAAGCAATTATGTTGTATTAACACTATATAAATAATCGACATAGATACAAAAAAAAGGCGTCTGCGAAAATTAAGGAAAAAGTGGAGATCGGGTTTATTCAATCAATAAATATAATAATTCACAGATATAATAATATAATCATTCAATGAATATAATATAAATAGAGTAAAGTAAGAAGTAAGTAGAGTAAGAAGTAAGAAAACTTAACCTGACCCCCTTTTCTTTTTCAATTTCTTCAGAGAATTCCAACAAAAACCACCAATGTATTTATAGACCCAATTACTTCATTTATTATTTCATTTGTCCATTTTTTTATTTTAGATTATTTATATCAATAAAAATGGATTTTTTGTAAAAACAGCCATTCTATGGCAGCAATAAAAAATTCGGAAAATTAGGTATGAATAGAACAAGAGGGCGGGGGGAGGGGGGATAAGAGAGAAAAGGGTTCTAGAAATCTATATACAAGTCATCCACACCCTCTTTTTTATTTATTTCATTAATTGAATTTCATTTGTTGATTAGGATAAAGTTCCATAAAAACACCCGCCCTTTTTGAAATATCCTGAACAGTTCCTGTAGGTTGAGCGCCTTTTTCAAGAAAATATAGAATAACAGGAATATTTAAATAGGTTTGATTCTTTATCGGATCATAAAAACCCACTCTCCGAAGATCTCTTCCCTCTCTTCGGGATCGAACATCAATTGCAACGATTCGATAAATAGCTCATTGGGATAGATAAACAATACACCCCCCTTAGAAACGTATAAGAAGTTTTCTCCTCGTACGGCTCGAGAAAATTCGAAATTATGTCTATGTATAAAATGATGATGTCAAATAGATCCATAAAATCACCAAATCAATTAGACTATGATTTAAATACTTTTTTCTTATTCTTTCCCGAAAAAAAATCACTTGTATTCGCAACCTCATAACTCAAATTGGATAACTCTCAAATAACTCAAAGGAAAACAAAACCTTTAGTTAGGTATTTGATTTCATTTATTGAGCGGTCTCTGCCCTCCTTTTCTTGTCTGTCTCCTTTAGAATAGAATCTATTTTTCGTCTTCAGTCTAATATAGTTGTTGAGACAATTGAAAATGGTATTTACTTGTTCCATGATCCGTTAGCTTTTCCTTGAATCATTGGGTTTAGACATTACTTCGAGGATCTTTAATCGTTTCAAAAACGGCAGCAACATACCCATTTTTTTTATTCCTTTCCATCAAAGATTCATACAAATAGATGGTTGATTCCCGCGGATCCACTTTTGATCGAAATAGTTTTACCAATTTTACTTTTTTTTTAACTTGCTCGAATTGGGTCCTTTCGATTTCTATATCGAAAATATGCTTACGAAGTTGTTCTAACTTACTTATTAATTTTTACTAACCCTCGAAACTTGCTCCTGAAAAATGAATCAACTCGAGCTCCATCATGTACTATTTCCACCATCAACCCCTCCTCCCTCCTCAAAAAAATGAATTCGAGTGGAATAGAACAAACGATGTCGAGTCAAGAGCACTCTCATTTCTATATAATAGAAAAATGGCGGATGTAAGAATCCACAGCTAATCTAATCATGTCTTTCAAGTCGCACGTTGCTTTTTACCACAGCGTTTCAAACGAAGTTTTACCATAACATTCCTCTAGTTTGGAGCCGGTATGTAATTGATTCAATTATGAAATCATGAATAGTCATTGATTCAATCGATACATAATAATCCATATTTTTTTCCTTCTATATGAATGGAAAATTTTTAAAGTAAAGAAAAGAAGTATCAACAAAAATTCAAATTAACTCGATATTGTAGGAATCGAATTTGATTCTATTTTATTTGTATTTAGAAAAATAATAAAAAATAGAAAACAAATAGAATTCTATTTGTTTTCTATTTTTTATTATTTTGATTTTATTATTATTTTTTTTTATTTATTATTAGATTAGATTTCTATTTAGATCTAAATATTAGAATATATTCATTTTCGATTTAAATGAATATATTTTTATTAATAATATAATAAATTTTTGAATATACAACAATAACACGAATAAAAAAAAGTTCTTTTTGAATCTTCATCTTCAAAGTGGCTCGATTTCGAGACGAATCATTAAAAAAAAAGAAGAATCCCACTCTACCCAAAATTATATACTCTTAAACAGAAGATTTCTCAAAAAAGGGCAATCTTTATTCTGATATACAATTTTGATTCAGATATGATATATATCATGAATGGATATGCTCTGGGACGGAAGGATTCGAACCTCCGAATAGCGGGACCAAAACCCGTTGCCTTACCGCTTGGCCACGCCCCATTTCTATTTCTATTCGACACTACTAAACACTATTATTGGTATTGGTTGTTCGTCAATTCCAGCCCAAATATCTAAATATTTATAGAATCAAACTTGTTGCTAGAATTTTGATATGTGTAGATATAAACTGAAATTATTGATCATTACATAGAATTCAATTAAGATATTGCATGAAAGTATTATTTCTTTTTTATTTCAGAATGGAAACATTTTGAATTAGATAAGTTGAAATCAAAGAAGGATTTTTGGGGTCTACTTTTTTTATTTGATTTATTATTTTTGATTTGAAATTTTTTAATATTCTATAGATATTCAGATATTTATAAATAGTATAAATCATAAATGAAAGAAAATAAAAAAAAAACGAAAAAAAAAAAATGAATAATTCATTTATTATTAAATTCAGAATATATTAATAAATAATAAAAATATTAACTTAATTTGAATTAATTTAACTCACAAAAAGAAAAAATACAATTATCTTAAAGAACAAAACGTTTGTTATGCTTAATATCTTTAGTTTGGTCTGTATTTGTATTAACTCTGCCCTTTATTCAAGTAGTTTTTTCTTCGCGAAATTACCTGAAGCCTACGCTTTTTTGAATCCAATTGTAGATATTATGCCAGTAATACCTGTACTCTTTTTTCTCTTAGCTTTTGTTTGGCAAGCTGCTGTAAGTTTTCGATGAGATCTTTAATTTGAATACTGTCCTAGAAAAATTCATAAAAAAACTTCGAACATTTTAACAATTTATAAGATCAAATAAGTCTTACAGTGTGAATCCTCGATTCAAATATTGAAATTTTTTTATAGACAAGAAAAATCTCGACCATCTCATTCTTACATTTTTTAATCCTATTATGAGTCCCCCACCAATATCTAATTATGGATATGAAAGAAAATTTTTGGTAATAAAAGAATCGACTCTTATTACAAATAAATTTCTGAAAAGTTTTTTCTATTTCTCGGAATAACTTCATTTCTTAGTATCAAAAGAAACATAATGTGTAGTAGGAGAATCTATTCTCTTTCTTTTTTTTAATGATCTTGGAGATTTTGTAATGCTTACTCTAAAACTATTTGTTTACACAGTAGTGATATTCTTTGTTTCTCTTTTCATCTTCGGATTCCTATCTAACGATCCAGGACGTAATCCGGGACGTGAAGAATAAAAAATCATATTTTTTTTGTTTTCTGTGTTTTCCTTGCTTGTGCTTGATTTTTAAATGTTCTTATTATTTACATCTTTAACTATTAAATTAAATAAGAAATAATAAAATAATATAAATCAAAAATCAAACAAACAAGGAGGCTCCGCTCTATTCTATAAATTCAAAAGGTAAATAAAATACCAAATAATCGATGGAAACGGAAAGAGAGGGATTCGAACCCTCGGTACGAAAAATTCGTACAACGGATTAGCAATCCGACGCTTTAGTCCACTCAGCCATCTCTCCCCAATTGAAAAAGGCCCTTCTTTATATTTTATATCTTATATTCTAAATTTATATATATTTTTTTTATATTTTATTATATTTATTTTGAATTTTGATTTATATATTATATCTAATTAAATATTAAATTAATTAAAATTAATATATTCTAAATATATTAATATTATATATTCAATTCTAAATTAATATATATTAAATTATATAATTCTATATATTAATAGATTATATATATTAATAGATAGATTTAGATAATATATATTAATAGATTAATAGATAGATTTAGATAATTAGATAATAAGAATTAGTATTTAGAATAATCTAATAAATTTAAAATACTCGTTTTTCAGCTCGGCCAGGTCAGTACCTAGCCGGGCCTTTTTTGTTCCCATGAATCCCGGAAAAAAAATGATTTATTTAACCTAAAAAAATACTTGTTATTGAAACAAGATCGAACATAAAAATGTCATTTCTTATTACTCTTTCTTTTTTTCCGATAAAGTAAAGTATCTAAAAGAAAAAACAGAATGGAACTGGGGATTCTTGAAATGAAATGAGTCCTACTTTTTTAATTTCATTAGATCCCCTTACGAAACACGTCAATACTAGAATTTTCATGATTCTTTTATGATCTTATTTCTGATTCCCTTGTTGGACAAAAGGTCCATTTATATACAATAATCGCATTGGAGCGGGTATAGTTTAGTGGTAAAAGTGCGATTCGTTCTATGGATCCCTTACTAGTTAAGGGATCCCTCGTTTGATTCATATTCTGGTCAAAAACTTTATTTCTTATCTTAAAATTAAAAAAGGGTTTAATCCTTTACCTCTCAACGAACGATTCGAGGAATAATATACATTATCGTAATTTGTATTCAAAAAGAATCAATTCGAAATTGACAAATTGAATTATGAAATTACAAAACATAAGTTTTTTGAATTGGATCACTACTCCCAATTTTTGAAGTATGAGTAAAGGATCCATGGAGAAAGATATAGAAAGTTTATTTCTAATCGTAACTAAATCTTCAATTTTGTTTATTTGGATAGGAGAGATTGAAGCAAAATAGCTATTAAACGA
>Ga0157359_1000030_pt1:12500-20000 | contig 36927 bp, 19 predicted proteins | sample AttcapACBM3_FD_111482 | JGI IMG/M metagenome (GOLD analysis project Ga0157359, IMG submission 111482) | Fungus gardens microbial communities from leaf cutter ant in Botucatu, State of São Paulo, Brazil - Atta capiguara ACBM3 | ecosystem: Host-associated > Fungi > Mycelium >...
TTCATCAAGACCATAAATACGAGCAATGCCATCGCCTACTTGAAGTACGGTACCAGTATTTACAATCTTTACTTCGGTATTATATTGCTCAATACGTTCACGGATAATTTTACTAATTTCATCTGCACGAATGGTTACCATGAGTATTTCTTAATTCGTTTTTAGAAGAAAAAAAATAATGCCTACAATAAGAAGGACTAATCAATTACTTTATTTCTTTCATCGCCCCAAACATTCCAATATTAGCACTGATGGTACGTAAATGTAACTCGTTGTTCAAGCAACTATTCAGAGTTCCTAGAGCTCCCTGTAGGGCTTGTTGGAAAACCCGCTGTCGGACTTGATTAATGGCCCTTTGTTGTTCAAAATGAATGGTTTCATTTTTGTAATTTTCTAATTGTTCCAAAGTCGTATAAATGGAATTAATCAAATTCAATTTTTCTCGTTCTATCTCAGAATAGCCATTCACTCGAAACCGATCTGCTTCCGTTTCTACTTTCCTTAAGCGGGCCCGGGCTTTTTCTAGCTGTTCAATGGCCCCTTCCCGTAGTTCTTCTGAATTGCGAATAGTCTTCAAGATTCTCTGTTTTCGATTATCTAATAAATCACTTAATGAAAGTAGATTATCTTTCCATTCATTTCAAAACGTCCATGATCTCTTCCCGAACCAAACATGAATCTTTCGATTCATTTGGCTCTCACGCTCAATTACTTATGGGAACTTCCCATATTTTTTTTATATAATGAACCTATCTTCTCTTCTCTATTCATATTCAAAAAAAAATATCGAAACTTTTTACTAATATAAGACCAGAATATTCGGAGGACTCTTCTGACCAAACCAATAATTGTCAGCAAAGTTGTTTTTTTTCTTCAAATCCAAAGAATTCTTATTACTTTATACATAGGTCATCGATTTCGCATTGTATAAAAAGGGGGATGAAATGAAATACTCATCTTTTCCATTTTTCACCGCAAAGGGTTCAAATCATTTTATCGACATGAGTGTTCTATATCGAAAAAAAAAAAGATTCCAACTTTTTTTTTTGAAACCATTTCTGTATTAACATAGTAGTAGAAAGAGTACTACACTGCGTCTAGACTTCAAACTGCTTAGCTTTAACCATGTTAATGGTCCCAGATTATTGGTTGATAGAGAATCAAAGTGGATTTACCAATGAATCACGAAATGCTGTGGTTCTTAAATATGATTTCTTAAATTTTTCATAATTTATTCAGAAGTAATTCGCGGGATCATGCACCTTTTCCTAGTTATAACGAAAAAAAAAGTGCGGTTGGTTAGATCCAACCTATTCTTGAAATAAACAACTCGCACACACTCCCTTTCCAAAAAAAACCAATACACCAAGCACTACACTTAGATTTATTGGATTTGTTGCTAAAATATCGGTATTAAATCCGAAACTCCCGGCGGATGACCAGTAACCCAAAGGAAGGAAAGAATCGGTTATATTTTTCATATGCTCTCATCTCCTCTTATAGATAGACTAATTATCTTTCTATGATTTGTATTTTTTATCGATTTTGATTTTTATTATTTTTAAGAATATTGAATATTCTTTATTATAATATTTATATTCTATTTTTTATCTAATATTTATTAATAATATAATCGAATATTAATATAATAAGAATTTGAATATAATAAATAGAAAATAAAATAATTTAGAATTCTATTTCTATATTTATTCTATTTGATTTTTCAATATATTAATAGCAATATCAATATATTTAGATATTGTATATTGATTTTATTTAAATTCAATTGGTCAATTGGAAGATTTCCCATAAGAAAATGATACTTATTAGAATTAGATACCGGGCCTTATGTCAATTGCCAAATACCTAGTTTTTTGCAACACTTTTTAAAAACTTTCGAAAAAGGGGGGTTCATTAGACTAAAAAAGGGAAGGAAGAAAGCGAGTCAGTATACTAATTACTCACCCTCAAATCAGTCCTTCCCATGGGTTCTTATCTGAATTCGAACGAATACATAATTGTAGGAGTGAAATCTTAATAGAGTTCGAAAAAGAAAGAGCAGAAAAGCAAGACAACAAAAAAAAAAAAAAAAAAGAAAAAAAAAAAAACCAAAAAAAAAAAAAAAAAAATAGAATATGTATTTTTAGGATTAAACAAAAGGATTCGCAAATAAAAGCGCTAATGCTACAACCAGCCCATAAATTGTTAAAGCTTCCATAAAAGCCAAACTAAGCAATAAAGTACCCCGTATTTTCCCCTCTGCTTCGGGTTGTCTCGCGATCCCTTCTACAGCTTGACCTGCAGCAGTACCTTGACCAACCCCAGGTCCAATCGAAGCAAGCCCGACGGCCAACCCAGCAGCAATAACGGAAGCGGCAGAAATCAGTGGATTCATGATAAGTTCCTCGCACCCAAAATAAAGAAAAGAAATAGTTAATGATACAATCAACCAACAAATTATGACTTAATTATTCCATCACTAAGATTTATCCAGTCTAAGTAATTAAGAATTCCGAATTGAAAAAAGAATATTTATTGAACTATCAGAAATACTTCGATATTTCTTTTTTAGTTTCTATTCACGTAGTTTTTGTAAATCCCTACAACTTTTGTTCTTATCTTACTTTACATCTCCAAACCATTCTTTGAATTCTTCGTTCTTTTTCTTGATTTAATCTCTTTAGTCATGCAAGATTCAATTCACAATTTTAGATGAAACGGGAGGATTTCCATTTTTGAATCCCTATCTAAATTTACAGTAGCAGGGTAAATTTAGATATATGTTTAGTTCATATATAACTAGTTAATATCTAATATCACATATACATGTGTTTTTTACATACCGTAAACCAATTATTCGTGTCTTAGATTCAATCGGATTCGCGAATCTTTTTTTGAAACATCCACAAAACAAAGAGTTGTCTTATAACGATTAGATTCTATACACCTAGTTCAACCCCCCTCCTACCCTATTTTTTTGAATCTCGCTTTTTTTAAAGTCTTCTCTTCCTTTTATTTATCATGATCCTATATGGATAAAATCAATCTAAATCAATTCGTTAGACTGAATTATTGCATAGAAATTTCAGCATTTGAGTGATCTAAGTTCATGTAATTTTATTTTATTATTTATTCCAATTTGGTCAATCGTTGAATTTAATGAATGAAAGGGGGAATCCGTTCTATATAACATTTTTTTTAATCACACGACGTAAACGGAGATATCATACGAATTCTTATTCAAATTATAGCTTATAATATCCTAATAGAAATATATAGAATCTAATATTTAATGTTGTAATTGAATGAACAAAACAATCCAAATCCAAAACAAAAAGAATAGTCATTGGAGGCAAGTATAAATTGATCAAAGAAAGAGTATTTTTAGGAAAAATAGGAAAAAGATCTTTTAGATGGACCTCTTTCCTATTTTTTTAGAATTCCCTGGTAATCTTTTTGACTTTTACACAAAATCGTATACTTATTTTATTTAGACCTTATTTGCATCTTTCTTAGTTTGGATAACCTTTTTTTTTTATTTCTTTCTATATTTTGAAGTATAAGTAGATTATTTTGAACCGCACATACATTGCGTCGGGCTAAGCTAAAAACAAAGACTATTTCGAAAACTAGTCAATGATGGCCTTCCATGGATTCACCGATATAAGCCGCAGCTAAAGTTGCAAAAATAAGAGCTTGAATACCGCTTGTAAATAATCCAAGGAACATGACAGGTATAGGAACCACTAAAGGTACTAAAGAAACAAGAACAACAACTACTAATTCATCAGCTAATATATTTCCGAAAAGTCGAAAACTAAGTGATAAGGGTTTTGTGAAATCTTCTAAGATGTTAATCGGTAAAAGGATTGGGGTTGGTTGGATGTATTTACCAAAATAACCTAATCCTTTTTTTGAAAGACCCGCATAGAAATATGCTACCGACGTAAGTAAAGCTAATGCAACAGTAGTATTTATATCATTTGTGGGTGCAGCTAACTCCCCGTGAGGTAACTGTATGATTTTCCAAGGCAAAAGAGCCCCTGACCAATTAGAAACAAAAATAAATAAAAACATAGTTCCAATAAAGGGAACCCATGGACCATATTCTTCTCCAATTTGAGTTTTGCTCACGTCTCGAATGAATTCAAGGACATATTCAAAGAAATTTTGACCGTCAGTAGGAACGGTTTGTGGATTTCGAACAACTATAATGGCCGAAACTAATAAAATAGCAATTACAACCCAAGAAGTTATAAGTACTTGGGCATGGACTTGGAAACCCCCTATTTGCCAATAGAAATGTTGGCCTACTTCCACAGCCGATATATCGTATAATTTTTGTAATGTGTTGATGGAACATAATAGAACATTCATATTGCCCTCGGAAAGAACTACAACTTTAAAAGGAATTATTTTGATTCAACCATCTCTTTTTCGACTTGTTTGTCTACTTAAATTTTATATTTTGAATACCGACTAATCACATAATATCTCCGGTTATTCTTTTTTGCGCGATTCAGTAATAGTATAGTAAACGACTCCATAAATCTATGGAGTTCTCCAAACCAAATAATTTATTTATCTTATTATTAATTATTAATCAATAATTTCGTATATAGCTAGAACGACCCTCACAAATTGCAAATACTAATTTGTTAAGAATTAATCGGATTGAAGCTATAGCATCATCATTAGCTGGAATCGAAATATCTGCGAGATCCGGGTCACTATTTGTATCGATTAAACAAATCGTTGGAATTCCTAAAGTGATACATTCTCGAAGAGCCGTATATTCTTCTTGCTGATCAACGATTATTACAATATCGGGTAAACCCGTCATATATTTAATGCCGCCCAGATATGTTTCCAAGTGAGATAATTGTCTCTTCAACATAGCGGCATCTCTTTTCGGAAGACTGTTGAGTCTGCCCGTCTTTTGTTCCGTTCTCAAGTCCCTGAACTTATGAAGTCTCGTTTCTATAGTATACCAATTCGTTAACATACCACCGAGCCATTTTTTATTAACATAATGACACCGAGCTCTTATTGCAGCCCGAGCTACTGAATCAGCTGCTTTATTTTTGGTACCAACAATTAAGAATTGTTTTCCCCTACTTGCTGCATCAAAAACTAAATCACAAGCTTCTGATAAAAAACGAGCAGTTCTAGTAAGATTTGTAATATGAATACCTTTACGCTTTGCAGATATATAAGGTGCCATTCTAGGATTCCATTTACTAGTACCATGGCCAAAATGAACTCCTGCTTCCATCATCTCTTCCAAAGTTATGTTCCAATATTTTTTTGTCATTTATCCCCACACTTTCTCTCTCTCTTTTTTTTTTTTTTAAATTTTTTTTTTTTTTTTAAAAAAAAAAAAAGAGATCAGGTATCCTAAATAAAAAATTGTTCCGATGGAACCTTCTCTTCTACCGAAGATTGGCCGTTGATACGCGATCAGGCCATTAATTTTTTTCTATTCATTATTATCTTTATTACTATTACCAAATCAAATGACCGCGTTGAAAGGGGTGAATCCGCTCTTAGGAATGATTAAATCCTCGAAATGATTGTTCTGATGTATCACATAAATTCTTTGAAATGAAAAAATCAAATAATTCTCTGTGGTGAAACAAAATATCTCTCATTTCTCCCTCGAAAATTTTTTTTTTTTTTTCCAAGGCAGTTTTCCTTGGCCTTGAACGATGCCTTAATCTTTTGAATCCGGTACCAACGGGTATCGTACCCCCTAAAACAACGTTCTCTTTCAGACCTTTCAACCAATCGATACGACCCCGGAGAGCGGCTTTTGCTAAAACTCTAGCAGTTTCTTGAAAACTCGCTTCGGATATAAAACTTTGAGTATTCAGAGATGTTTTCGTTATGCCCAATAATAGGGCTCGGTAACAGATCGCTTCATCCAAAGCACGTCCCGTTCGTTCAGCTCGCAACAATCCAATTAGTTCACCCGGTGAAAAAACATTAGACATTCCATCTTCTGAAACCAAGACTTTTGATGTTATTTGACGCACAATAATTTCTATATGTCTATTATGGATCTGCACCCCCTGAGATCGATAAACCTTTTGGATCTTATTAACCAAAGAAATACGACTTTGCACTATAGTTAGCTCAGCACCAATCAAGAATCCCCAGGGAATGCCAAGAATTTTTCTTATACGCTCGTTCCAACCCTCAACTCTCTTTTCTAGGTTCATCGATATTGAATCAATCGAACGCACTTCTAATACCTGTTCCACTTTTGGAAGACCCTGTGTTATATCACCAGATCTCGATTTTTCATATATAAATGTAACTAATATATCTCCTTCATAAAGCATTTCTCCATAATGGCCATGAACAGTTGCTCCCGGAGTCGCCAAATAAGGATTAGCCGATCTTATTACTACAGAATCAATTTGAACAATTAGAACTTGACCCGATTTTAGGTGTGGTCCGTTTTTTGCTATACATACATTTTCACAAAGAAATTGCCCAAGGTTAATTATTGTAAACGTTTTTTCACAATAATTATGATGATAATTATGATGGAGAACATGCCAATTAAAATGGAATGGATTCAAAACGATGTTACTACATAGATTGGGCTTATAAATTCTCCCGTTTTCGTCCATTAAATAATATTTAAATACTTGAAAAGTTTGCTTTAAATTGTCAAATTGCAAATATTTAGTTATCGAGATCTTATTATGAGCTATTAAACGGTAAAATGAATAAAACTTTGCAACTTGAAGGGCTATTCCTAAAGGGCCTAACGAATTTCTAATTGGAATCAGAGGATCTCTTTGAATTGATTCTTTTATCACATTGTGATATTTTACACCGTTGAATGGGCCCATTTGAAAACAATTAGCCGATGACAAAATTATCAAAGATCGGCATTCCTTATTTCTATTCAACAGCATACGAATAGTTCCATGATTTTGGCTAAGTGATTGTTGAATCTTTACCTTGGAATAAATAGAATAAAATGGATTGATATTGGTGCGATCTGACTCATTATCAGCGATCAATATTGAACCGGACCGATCATTCCTTTTTCTGATATACGAAATATAGGATTTCAATAAGTCAATTCTTAGGAAATCTCGAATCAAACCATTTGTACTTACTTCAACAAAAGAGGCGCGGGTCTCTTCGATAGAAGAACTTTTTTTATCTCGATCCCAATTCAAGACTAAACAAGTCCGAACTAATTGAATGCTTGTGTCAGAAATTTCCTGAATTGGTTTTCCATTTCCATAAAGAATATAATTGACAACTTTAAGTTCCAGATTATCCCTTTCCTGCAACAGATCCTGGGGGAAAAGTTTTACTAAATTTATACCGTCTGCTATTTCATATAGAATTACGGGTCGAACCAAAACAAAATACTTTTTCTTCGTAGGTGTGATCCATTGGACATAGATCCAATTTTTCAATTTTTTGGATTCCGTAGAATTTTTTTTTTTTACCGTTCCGAGTGGTATCAAGATG
>Ga0157359_1000030_pt1:30000-36927 | contig 36927 bp, 19 predicted proteins | sample AttcapACBM3_FD_111482 | JGI IMG/M metagenome (GOLD analysis project Ga0157359, IMG submission 111482) | Fungus gardens microbial communities from leaf cutter ant in Botucatu, State of São Paulo, Brazil - Atta capiguara ACBM3 | ecosystem: Host-associated > Fungi > Mycelium >...
GTTGGGAAAGGGGCAGAATAAACTTTGTATACAGACTCATGAAAGTGTATGAGCGCTCCGGCATTTATTCAATATTAGTTAGATTGAATAACTAATTGGCTTTCTTTTTTATTTTATTTTATTACAATTTGGATTATTCTATAATCTATTTTATTCTCTATATCTATTTAGTATATTTAAGTATATTTAGATTAGTAGATTTAGATATTAATTTCTTAATATTATTAATATAAAATTGAAATATTAATAGTTTTTATTCATTTTTGTATTTAATATATTAATAATTTAATAATATATAATATTATTATTTATTTTATTTAATATTTTGTATTTAATATTTTAATTATAGAATTTGAATTTATTATATAAAATGAAATAGTAAATAAGATTTCTAAAATGCATATTTATTTATTTTTTTTTTTCTAAAAAAAAATAAATAAAATTCTTTCTTTTCGGTAATCCCTAGTGAAAGAATTTAATCGGCTGTCTTCCGATTGTTTTACAGTTTTACAGATACAATCGGGAGATGGCAAGGATTAGATCAAATGGAAATAAGAGTATGCGAGGCGATCGATCTTGATTCTCTATTTTTTTACTTAATGAAATGGAAGGCAACAAAATAAAGTATAGGTCTTATTATTCCTACCTGTTAGTAACATTCATTCCCTTAATACTTCCAAGGGTGTCTCCGGATATTTTGTTTGTGCTTAATCTTTTCTGATTATACTAGAAATCATATAAGAACTTATTAGATGTTAGAATTTGATTTATGGGATTCTTTCGTCAATGATGTTAGGCCCGAATCCCTTTTTGACTCTGTGCCAGTGATTCCACTATTATTAGTGAGCAATACTATAATAATTAGTGAACAATAACAATAATGAAATAATTCCTTCATATTGATAGAGATAGGAGACAGAATTTACATGGATATAGTAAGTCTCGCTTGGGCTGCTTTAATGGTAGTCTTTACATTTTCTCTTTCCCTGGTCGTATGGGGAAGAAGTGGACTCTAAAGGTACTACTAATTGAGTTGAGGGAAAAAACGAAAATAAAACTGTATTAATTGTTTTCTAGATGGGTTCTGAATTTTTTTTCATTTTGATATTTAATTCATTAATTAATAATTCCATTTTGGAATTTCTAAATGGAATTCAAAAATATCTGCATTTCGAAATTATAATGTATTCGAGTGGAGTAATGTATTCTATGGATAATATAGAAATATCAAATATTCTTTCAATTAAACAAATATTTGAATTATTCCCGTGTTCATATTTTAAAAGTCAAGGGAATACAAATAATAGGAAATTTATTCCAATCGAATTCTTTCTAAAATTTCGATTTCGATGAACTGGCTCTTACCAAAGTTATATATGGACAATGAGGAACCGCGGAACCCTTTTTTTTGATTCCCCCCCTTTTCACTTTTTTCAAATCCGTTTTTTTATTCGTTATTAAGCGGATATACACTTTCTATAGGAAACAAGATAGACATAGTAGTTGTCTAAGGAGATATTCCAATAATAAGATATTGCCATTGCTTTAGGCGAGTTACATATTAAGTGATTACCGCTTATTTTATTATTTGATTTTAGTTTCGTTTAGTTTTGAAATTGGATTTATGCTTTCATTTCCACGGTTCAAATGTTAAAAATCGGTTGGGTTTTACTAATCTTTTCGAAATAGGAACAAAAAGTTTCCCATCGAACCCCTGGATCATCTGTCAACTATTTAATCAATTACTTCTTCGGAATGCTAAAAAGATTATTTGATTTTTGTAATATGATACCGGGATTGGTCTTGAAAATAATCAGAAATCTAGAAAGAATAAGAGTTGCCCTTTTTCAGATTGATTGGAACTAATACAAATCAATCAACTAGATGAAACAAAGAAAAAAATTGGGACGCTATGTACATTACATATATGTGATTTCTAGTCTATATATATGAAGATAGATATTGTAAATTGATCCATATTAAACCTCTATCTTTATAGAGTAAAACTTTATACACTACAATAATAGATAGTATGGTAGAAAGAAATAAAATCGATTTCTTTCTACCATACTATCAGATTTCATAAAATACTGCCGATTCTAGTCCGATCATTTCATTTAAGAGTAAGACGCGAAATTGAAATCCTTTTTCATTTTTTTCTTCCATCACTGCATTGATAAGAACTAAGAAGTCAAGTTTAAGTCAAATTAATTACTTTGACTTTCCGTTTTTACGTAAATAATAAGTAAAAAGGCAGTAGGAACTAGAATGAACAGTGCAGTAGCAATAAATGCGAGAATATTTACTTCCATAATCTCATCGTTAGATTTCTCTTTACTTTAATTCGCAATAACTCGGGATTTAATCCCATAGAGATGATAAACCTTTCGTCGGTAAATTCAATGGTATAAATTACATCTCGATGATATCGAATCGGATCAATATCATGAATAACAATATCTCAGTTATCAAATCGATTCATCGTCAAGAATTGAATAGTATACCATAGGAAGATCTTTTATCCATACCAAATTCAAAATGGTTATTTCTGCTCCAATCAATAATTCCTTTACTTATTTTTTATTGTAAGAATTTGTTTTCTTTCTTCGGCAGAACCTTTACTAAAAAAAAGATCAAACAAAGATTCTCTCTTAGCGAGGGAATCTTTGTTTGATCTTTTTTTTAATATTCTCATCCTTCGATTAGTAATAGGATAAACATATATCAAAAGTTCAGTGTGAAATTGGAATGAGATAGGTTGTTTAAAATGCAACTAATTAGGAATTGAAATTTGTACTTGAGGTTATACAAAATCGGAGCCAGATAAAGAATATACTTTGAATCCTAAAGTATTCTATCAGAACTGCATTCAATTTATTTTGTATCGTGAAAATTCCATTTGTGTGTGTTCACGGTAAACATATTCTATAGTACTCGATTTCATTATACAGATCGGGAATAAACCCGGTCTAGTAGTACGGTATCTCTTTCTCTTGGAATCCTGAATATGACGCTACTAATAATTGTACTAATCCACATATGGTTCTTTTCCATCAATCAGTATTAGTTGAAGAAATGGAAATTACCATATTGGTTTGATGAGAAATGGGAAACGAAAAAAAAAAAGAAAAAAAGAGAGATCCCTGTTAGGAATGAGATTATGTTTGTTATTTTGACTCCTTTTCACAGAAGAAATGAATTGCTGTTTTTTTTTATTTCGATCCATCGGGACTGACGGGGCTCGAACCCGCAGCTTCCGCCTTGACAGGGCGGTGCTCTGACCAATTGAACTACAATCCCAGGAAAAAAAAGTATACAGCATGCAATGCATATTCTTACGATTTCATTCAAACCCTTTCTATTTCGATTTTAGATTCGAATTGTCTTGTTCTAACTGGCAGAGGCGGGACTGATATATTAATATCTATATGGATATGCACTTTAGCGAGATGGACACGGATTACTAGTAATCTGTTCTGTTCGTTATTTCCAAATGGATTGAAAATCAATCTTTCAATGAACCAATGAAAATAAAAAAGAGTCTTTGTTATTTTTATTTAGACTTTATACTTACAGATCTTGATATGAATCTAAATCATTAGCAAAATCTGGAAAAATACGTAAAAAAAAGAAATAGCGGTAGGGGTGTATCAGAACGCATCGGGCATTTCCGGAGAACAACAAATGGTTACATCATTTCATGGTGGATCTGCGAATTATTGGGCCGAGCTGGATTTGAACCAGCGTAGACATATTGCCAACGAATTTACAGTCCGTCCCCATTAACCGCTCGGGCATCGACCCAGGAAGAATAAATTTCAGTCTTTATTGATAATTCACGATCAACTTCCTTTCGTAGTACCCTACCCCCAGGGGAAGTCGAATCCCCGCTGCCTCCTTGAAAGAGAGATGTCCTGAACCACTAGACGATGGGGGCATACTTGCCCGATCGCCATTATACTATGTTCATAGTATGAACATTTTTTTGAAATTGTCAATATAATGGAATGATATGACTCGATCAGAAGGATCTTTCCGTCTTTCCGAATTCCATAGAATTTTTTGATTCATCATTTTGAATTCATCATTTTGATTTATAAATTGTTCATTCCAATCGCCACTCTATAATTCGAAAAATCGAAAAATAAGTAATACGAAAGAAAGATAGGAGCCTTTCGGGGAATGGTTGGTTTGCCGGAAAAGGCGAGGAGGTTCAACTTCATTTCTTTCACTTTCATTCAGTGTTAAGATTCGGTGGGCATATTTCTATCTCACACTAAGCCGGGAAATTAAAAAACAATAATAAATCTGGAAATATGGGAAGAGGGCTAAGGATCCACAAGTTATTGAAAAATCCTTTTTCGATAAGAATTTGGTTGAGGGAGAAATTGAATTAATTTATCAACGATTCGATGAAAAATCTTGTATCTATGTTGAATTGGTGGGTACATGTATCAATCAAATGAATTTCCTTATGATGAGGATCAATTCAATTAGAATCGGTTTTGAAATAATTCATTCCATTGATATTTAGCAAATCCAATATCAATAAACCCTTTTAGCTATACTATACTCACTAGGTAAATCAAATTTATTGTTCCTTAATGAGCCGCTATGCGGATAAAATGTATCTATGTACATATATTCGAATTTCATATAATAAGTATATTCAGTAATAAATATATGCACTAGACTCATAGTGGCTAGTTCCTTATTCAGGAATTGAATCAAATGGGGCCCTTTTAACTCAGTGGTAGAGTAACGCCATGGTAAGGCGTAAGTCATCGGTTCAAATCCGATAAGGGGCTTTTTGCTTTTTTCATAAAACTCCGGCGGTAGTATTCATATTGAAAGAGAGAATAGAGATATTGTTGATATTTGTAATAAAAAAACTAAGTAATCATAGAATTTCATTAGAAAATGGAATTCTGAATTCTAATAAGTTATCATTATTATTCTAATGAATTCGAATATAGTAATTCTAGTTAGAAAGTGGAATATTTTATTATTATTATAATTATAATGTATTATTATAATGAATAATGATGAATAATGATAAGTCATCCCCTTTAATTGCCAGATATTCCCATTTTCTATTATTCCAATCCAAATTAATTGGAAAAATTTTAAATCAACAAAAGAAAAAGTAAGTAGACCTAACCCATTGAATCAGAACCATATCTACTATTCTGATATTCAAATTCGATAGAGATGAAATTAGAACAGTGGATCTTTTTTTATTTCATTTTTCATATTTCTTTGGTTTGGACTCCGCAAGAATCTGTCGATATTTCCAATTAAATCTTCTCGTTCCTCGAGGTTCTATAAGAAAAAATTGCTATTCCCTTCCTCCACGGAGAAAGGTTTATTCCAAGTCCCAACATACAAGTAATTTTCATTTTCAATATCTTTTATTTCAGAACACAAGAAAAGAGAAATTTCCATTTCTATTATTTATATAGGATATATTATTTTGATATATCTATATATTATATCTATATATATTATTTTGATATATCTATATAAAACTAAAAGAAATCTATCAAATCATGGCTTCACGGATCAAAAATTTGCATATCGATGCATACGATATTTTTTCCGGCAATTGATGGATGCGAGAAAGAGACTTTCACTTACAGTCTCTTATTATTAAATTCTATGAAATTCAATACAATATTAAATAATAGGAAATTCATTCCATTTTTTCTGACAGATAAAAGTAAATAGAAAAAATATTCGAAGTGTATTTCTTGCCTCGATCTGCAAAAAAATAGACTTTGGTTTTTTTTATTAATCTGAAAGAAAGAAAAATAGAACAAAAAATAGAACAAAGAAGACAATAAAAGAAAAAAATATATATGATACTGTAAGTTTTCTACACATAGAAATTAGAAGAATACATAAAACTATTTATTTTTCTCAATTTCACGAACAAGATTCAAGAATAAGATTTTTTGATGAAACGAGAGGAGTATGTCTGGGAATCTACTGGTAGCGAAAAAAGGGATCATTTGTTTCTTGACCAGTTCTTTCAAAAAATTCATCTACCTGATTTATGAGTCATAAGATAATTGATAATTCCTGGCTTAGGGGGTTTTTAAGAATAGAAAGGAATAACCGAATTGAGTTAATGGATTTTACCTAGGTCAATAGACCAATAAATGATTTTTATATTCGAAACCCATTAGAAAAGAAGGGACAATCTACGAGAAATCAAATCATACAGAAATGATAAAGAAGGCCGTGGCCCTGAAAATGCTATGAGGTGTTCGGAAATGGTTGAAATAGTTGAATAGGAGGATGACTATGACTATAGCTCTTGGTAAATTTACCAAAGATGAAAATGATTTATTTGATATTATGGATGACTGGTTACGGAGGGACCGTTTCGTTTTTGTAGGTTGGTCCGGTCTATTGCTCTTCCCTTGCGCCTATTTCGCCGTGGGGGGTTGGTTCACAGGTACAACCTTTGTAACTTCATGGTATACTCATGGATTGGCAAGTTCCTATTTGGAAGGCTGCAACTTCTTAACCGCTGCAGTCTCTACTCCTGCTAATAGTTTAGCACACTCTTTGTTGTTACTATGGGGTCCTGAAGCACAAGGAGATTTTACCCGTTGGTGTCAATTAGGTGGTCTGTGGACTTTTGTTGCTCTCCACGGTGCTTTCGGACTAATAGGTTTCATGTTACGTCAATTTGAACTTGCTCGATCTGTTCAATTGCGTCCTTATAATGCAATCGCCTTTTCTGGTCCAATTGCTGTTTTTGTTTCTGTATTCCTGATTTATCCACTGGGTCAGTCTGGTTGGTTCTTTGCGCCTAGTTTTGGTGTAGCAGCTATATTTCGATTCATCCTCTTTTTCCAAGGGTTTCATAATTGGACATTGAACCCATTTCATATGATGGGAGTTGCTGATGTATTGGGC
>Ga0157359_1000031_pt1 | contig 36495 bp, 26 predicted proteins | sample AttcapACBM3_FD_111482 | JGI IMG/M metagenome (GOLD analysis project Ga0157359, IMG submission 111482) | Fungus gardens microbial communities from leaf cutter ant in Botucatu, State of São Paulo, Brazil - Atta capiguara ACBM3 | ecosystem: Host-associated > Fungi > Mycelium > Unclassified ...
CACCGCCGTATAGATCGCGGTGCCATAGGTCAGGACGCCCAGCGGCACCCCGACCGCCGCGCCCACGATCAAGGCGCAGAGCAAGATGGCCGCGATGGGTATGCCGAACGGGCGTTGTTCCAGGAAAGAGCCACTGTTCGCCTGCACCTTGGCGTGCGAAGAGGATTTGGCTGCAGGCTTGCCGCTCGCGGGTTGGGAACGCAAGGGCTGGTCGGTCTGCCGACGCGCGGGGTTACCCCTGCCCTCCAACTCGATGAGGTTGGCGATATCGGCAAGGGTGCCGCTGTTCTGGGTGATCTGCTGGTGAGCCGCGCGAAGCGAATCGGGTTTCGCATTGCGCCCAGCGGTGCGAGAAGGTCTGCGTGAGGTGGTCATACGGATAAGCAACTACTTGATAACGTTCAAGTTTGACATGGCCTAGCCTGAAAGTTATGAAGATTACCAATACGGATGAAACCTGTGTAGTGGCTTTCTGCTCGCTCCTCACGGACCGTTTTCTTGGGCTCGAAACGCAAAAACCCTCCTTGTGGAGGGTTTCTGGTGAAGATGGTGGGTCGTATGGGATTCGAACCTACGACCAATTGGTTAAAAGCCAATTGCTTCTGATGCCAAGCCTCGCTCAGGCGCGACGCGCCTTCCTGAGAAAACAAGCGACCTCCAAATGCCGCCATTAGAGGCTGCAAATTTGAAAACCACATCTGCGATTTCGACCAAGGGCGGTACCGGGAAGACCACCAAATGCGCCAATCTAGGCGCATTCTGTGCCGATGCAGGGCTGCGCACCCTGCTGATCGATCTGGGCCCCGTTCAGCCCTCTCTATCCTCCTATTTCGACCTCACTACGCCCATGCCCATTGCCAGGTTGCCCCTGAGCGGCGTTCCCTGCGAGCATGGCGTGACGAGGTGCTGAACGGGCATATCCAGCGGGTCTGGGAGGAGAACGTCCAGGTTTACTCGAGGCGTTGGAACAGGTGTTGTATGCCCGCCGACCGGTCAGCCAGGGCAGCCTGATCCAGCACAGTGACCGTGGCGTGCAGTACCTCTCGATCCGCTATACCGAGCGTCTGGCTGAAGCGGGGGTCGAGCCCTCGGTGGGCAACTGCTTTGGCCGAAGCCATCAATGGCCTGTACAAGGCCGAGGTGATCCATCGTCATCCCTGGCCGAATCGGAAGGCCGTGGAGCTGGCGACGCTGGAATGGGTGGACTGGTTCAACCACCGACGGCTCTGGAGCCCATCGGGAACAGGCCGCCGGCAGAAGCCGAAGCGATCTACCATCAGCAACTTAACGAGTCGCCCCAAGCAGCATGACTCACACCAAAGAGCCTCCGGAATTCCCGGGGCGGCTCACATGATCATCAATGAGCAAGATCGAAGAGCCGCGGCATGGACTGCGTATACCTCCAGTAAAGCGTGTCCCTAGGCTCTGTACGGAAAGTCGCCGAGCGAAGGTCAGGCGAGGCGAAAAAAGCTGAGGAAGCGCAGTTTACGAGCGGTAAATGAGCATTCCGACCGCGCTGGCGATCCAGGCGTTTTTCAACGACGCATCACCGAGCGCAGGCACTTTTCGTACAGAGCCTAGGGTACTTTTGGTCAAAATGGACGATGGGCGCTCGCCCCTTACACCTTTAACGTCGGTTCGTGATTGAGCGCGGGCCGTCTCCTTGAACAAGCAGATGGCTTGCGTACCGATACTAAGCCCATGGCGAAGGTGACCCTCTCGGCAGACATTATGGCACCCGCTTTCGGGTTTTTGCTTTGATGTGTGGAGGACTAAATGAGCGCCTATCTTATTGGTAAAATGAATATCACCGACCACGCTCGGTATGATAATTACAAGCGGCTAACGCCTGATATCGTGAAAGCTCATGGAGGCCGCTTCATCTCGCGGGGAGGCCAGAAGTTTTTTTTGGAGGGAGAGGCTGAAAGCCGTCGCGTGGTGATTGTAGAGTTTCCTTCGGTCGAGGCAGCACAGAAGTTCTACAATTCTGAAGAATATAAAAGGGCTAGACACCTCCGCGAAGGTGCAGCCGACGACATGCAATTGTTCATCGTGGAGGGAATGGACAACTAGAGCTTACGCCATGAGCTCTTGGCATAAGCATGAAATAAAAATACCACTTCGGAAAAGACTTAAACCTTTGACGCCATAACAAGAAGAGCCTCGTACCAAACTGTTCACCCTCTTGGCTTTATGCGGCCGACGCTTGCTGCAACGAAGTATCCCCCTTTGGCTCTATCCTAGAGCGGTGGCAGAGAGAACCCGAACGACTCGAGCGTTATCCCATCACTACCTCACGAGACCTAGGGCCCTGTACGAAAAGTGCCTGCGCTCGGTGATGCTTCGTTACCGCTCGTAAACCCGAGCGCGAGCCCGGTCCGCTTCCTCAGCCTTTTTCGCCTCGCCCGACCGTCGCTCGCCGACTTTTCGTACAGAGCCTAAGAGCCTGTTCAAAATCTCGCGAGCTAGCGCCAAACAAGGCGCAACGACCAACGGGAGCCCGTAGGGTGAGCGCCAGCGAATCGAATGGCTGAGGAAGCGGATCGGACCCGCGCTCGGGTTTACGAATGGTAAATGAGCATTACGACGGGGGGTCGCCCAGACGGGGCTGGCGACCCAGGCCATTTTCAACGCGGTTTGGCCGACGCGCAGCAGATTTTGAACAGGCTCTAAGACCTAAAAAGCCAAGCTGGTCTCGATCAGTGAGTCAGTCAATTGGGAAAGGATCGCTACCGCGAAGCAGCCAATGATCACCGAGGCTGTGCGATTAATATGCAGCGGTGTCAGCCAGGCATGCCCGCTGCGTTTGATGTATGCGCCAAACAGCACCCAGGCGCAGCCAATCGGGATGACCACCAGACTGAGTTGCACGACGAAATACAGGTACAAGGTGATATCGGTAAAGGTCTGCTCGGGAGCGATGAACGAAACCACCAATAGACCCTTGGGGTTGATCAGGGTCAGCCGAAAAAAATACATTCCGGAGATCTGCACCTTGGGTGAGGAATGGCACAGGCTATCGGGGTTGCGCCATAGTCGGTATGAGGTCTTGATCAGATAAGCCACCGACGCTAGTTGCACCACCTTCAGGCACCAGGGAGCGCTGTCACCGATATGGCTGAGCAGATACCCCCAAAAGGAAATCTGCAACAGGTAGGCCAAGAACTCCAGTAGGCTCAAAGACCAGGCGCGCCGGAAGCCGCTCAGCGCCCCGGACCGCAGCAGCAACGTATTCGTCGGCCCTGGCATCAAGAGCAGCAACCCAAGTGCAGACATGATGTTGAACATGATGGCTGTCTCCTGGGCGGTCAATCCACTAGGTAGATTTCGACACGCTCTTTGTGCGCGCCGATGTTGTTACGCTTGAGGCGAATGCGCCCGACCTCGCCCGTGGTACGCAGATGTGTACCGCCACAGGGCACCTCGGAAAATCCTTTGATGTACCACGAGCGGCGCAAGCGCTCGGCGTCGGTAAAGCGGCTTTCAATCGGCAGGTCGGCGGCTACGAGGCGCTCTACAGCCTGCAGGATCTCCGGAAAGTACTGGCTGACATTACCCTCCAGGGAGAAGTCGATCCGCGCTTTGTGTTGGCCGATATGCGCACCGATCTTTTCCAAATCCGGAAATTTCTTGTAGAACAACTCCAGCACAATTTCAGCGGCGAAATGCAAACGCATAAGCGCATACCGGCGAGGCCAATCGATCTCCACGCTAACCAGATCGCCCACGGCAAAGTCTGGATCTTCGGCCAGGCGATAGATGATGCGCTCGTCAGCAACCGTGGCCTGGGTGACTTCGATGCGGTTGATATAACCCTTATCCGATTCCTGGCCACCGGACTCAGCGAAGAAAATCGTCGGGCTGATCACCACGTCGCGCCCATCAATACTGAGCACGCGGGCGTCCAAGGACGAGAGATAAGGGGTGTTCCAGAATGCACGTTCCATAACACTCAGCTGCCTTGTTCATCTAGGTTCTGTACGAAAAATGCCTGCGCTCGGTGATGCTTCGTTGAAAATGGCCTGGAAGGCCAGCCCCGCCGGAATGCTCATTTACCACTCGTAAACTTCGCTTCCTCAGCCATTTTCGCCTCGCCTGACCTTCGCTCGGCGACTTTTCGTTCAGAACCTAGAGCGGTTAACAGGGGTAAATACAAACGCTGAAAATCCATGTTGAAGAAAAAATGTCCTCCGGGTACGCACTCGCTATGGAAGCTTGTGCTGGTGTAGCGCTGCCATTCGTCCAGGCGATGGAGCTCAAGCAAGGGGTCGTCCTGGCCATTGAGAACGTACAGGGGCACTGGCAGCGGTCGGATAAAGCGATAAGTGAGTTGTGCATTGAGCGCTAGGTCGGCCTTGAGCTTGCCCAGCGCATGCCTGGCGAAACTGCACGAGGCATCCGTCGGCAGTGGCAAGGGGCTCTCTGAGCACACGTGCTGCCATAGTTGGTGGTCATCCATCGCCCCCAGCAGCGGTGAGTAGCCGGTATGGGGCGGCATACGCCCGGACAGGACCAAATGCGTCGGCAGCGGCCGGTCGCGTTCGGCTAGCGCGTGGGTGACATCCAACGCCAACCCGGCACCGAAGCTGTGGCCGTAAAACGCATAGGGTACGCCTACGCTTTGCAGTGCATCGACGATCGCCTCGATAACATGCGCGACCCGCGTGACCGGCGCTTCCGTACTTCGATCCTCGCGCCCAGGTAGTTTCACGGCCCATGCGGTAACCCCGACATCGGCTAGCCGGCTCAAATCATTGAACGCTGAGGCGCCACCCCCTCCATAGGGAAAACACAGCAACAGGCGATCGGCGTTCATGGGGGCACCTGGCAGTGGTGCAAGCCAGGGCCGTTGCACCACGAAAGGATTGGCCATGGCTGCTCCTTAACCGGTGATCTCGAACAGGCCCACCGCGGGGTGGAACATGTGCGAGGTTGTCAGCGAGCGATGTTCCTCGGTGGCCGGGTACGGAATGGTCATGGGTTTGGTTACCGTGACGCCGCCGATACTGGCCAGAGACGTCTGGGTAGTCTGGATATCGCTGACCCTGAAGGCCGTGTGGTAGATACAGGCCTCTACATTCACCAGGAGCCGGCTGACCACGCTGTCAGGTCGAAAGGGTTCGACCACTTCCACGATTTCGCCTGCTGGCGAGCGCAGCTTGGTGATCAACACGCCAAATTTTTCGATAGGTTGTTTATGGAACAGCACCTCGAACCCCAGGGCCATGAAGAACGCCGAGGTTTTCTCCGTAGACCGGGTGGCATACGCGATGTGATCGATTGCCAGGTAAGAAGGCTGTTCCATGATCAATCCTCAATAAATGACTAGGGGCTTCAGGTCCATGCCGCTGAGACTCTTGCTGGCCACTCTGTTCTTGGGGTCGGTGAAGGTACCGGCCACCTGCACCACGCCGAACCGATCAAGCCGATACTCGCCCCCGAATTCCTTGACGTAATCCGTATCTGGGTAAACCTTGACCCGGCCGGGTACGTAGCGGGCCACATAGCCCAGGCGGGTCTTGTCGGTTGTCGAATTGGGTAGCGAGGAGTGCATCAGCATCGAGCGGAAGATGACGAACTGGCCCGCTTTCATCACGATAGGTACTGCCGAAGCTTCATCCGGCGTCCACGACTTGTCCTTTTGCAGAGTGGTGTAGTCGTAGCCGTTGAATCCCCGTGCGTACTGCCCCTTGACCACATTATTGTTGGTAACCGGGTCGAAGATCATGCCCCTGGATTCGTCGTAGTTCATTTGCTTGTGGCTGCCGGGGATGAACTGCATGCAGCCGTTTTCTTCGGTGGCATCGGTGAAACCCGTCCACACATTGATAGCGCCGCCGAACGGCTCGCCCTCGGGCCACACCAGTTGCGGCTCGCCGGAGGCGTGCGCGAAAGTATCTGCCTGGTGCCAGTCAGTGCCTTCGTTGCCTGGGTATTTGGGGATGAACTCGCTGCGCCAGCAGATTACGTCCGGGCCGAGGATGCTTCGCACTCGATGCACGATTTCCTTGCGAAACACATGACGGGTCAGCAAGTCCACATCCAGGTGGCGGTCGTAGTTGGTGATCGCGACATCCAATGGCGCGTCGTAGGGAGCATGGGTACGGTTGAACAGTTGTGCTCGGATGGTCTTGTGCAGCTGTTTCATCTCTTCAGGCTCATAGAGCGTGAAAGGACCGATGAACCCATCCCGATCGAATTGCTGAAGTTCCTGTTCCGTCAACGAAAAGTCAGTGATTTCCATGTTGGCTCCTGATAGAAGTTACTGGGTCTTCATGCGTTGCGTAGTACTGCACCCACTCTTGCAAGGTGTTCAGCTTGGCGACTTCATCGAACGGGGTGCTTCTGCCAAGTATTTCGTTGATGCGGCTATGGGCCATGACCACGCTCAAGGAGGAGGCGCCATGGCCGTAAATTGAGTGTTCCAGCTGCAGGTTGCGGGTGCCGAGTATGCCGGACCAGACCTCGAGCACTGCCGAACCGGCCTGCGGGGACGCCGCCGCTGCTTTCTCCGGTGGCGGTAAGGAACGCTTGTCGACCTTGCCATTGGCAGTCAGCGGAAGTTCCGCCAAGTAGTGGATCCGCGTCGGGACCATGTAATGGGGCAGCCGTTCGCCCAGTAGGCTCCTGAGCTGGTCTTCTGCGAGAGTTGGCCAGCCATGCCGGAGCACGATGAAAGCGTGCAGGCTGCTTTCCAATTCGTTCATGGCGTGCGCCTGTACCACCGCCTGGGCGACGCCGGGCAGTTGGGTCAGCGCATGTTCGACTTCGGCGATCTCCACCCGGAAGCCTTTGATTTTTACCTGTTCGTCGATGCGGCCCTGGTAGACAAGCCTGCCGTGCTCATCTTGGATGACATAGTCGCCGGTTCGGTAATAGGTGCCTTCCGGTAGTTGCAGAAAGCGGGTCCGGGTCAAGGCTTCGTCGAGGTAACCCAGGGCCAGATTGGCACCCGTGAGCAGCAACTCGCCGGGCGTGCCGACCGCCACCTCTCGCAGTTGGGCGTCGACGATCTTGCCGTGCACCTGGTGTAGGAACTGCCCGATGGGCAGTACGTCTCGCTCGGCGTCCTCAGGCTTGTTCAGGCTGTACCAAGTGGAGAACACCGTATTCTCGGTCGGGCCGTAGCCATTCACCAAGGTAATGCGGGGATTGGCCAACAGCAGCGCGCGGGCATGCACCGGTTTGAGTACTTCGCCGCCAACATAGAGCACGCGCACAGCGTCGAGCATCGAAAGGCGGTGTTGCGCCACCAGGTGGAACAATGAGGTGGTCAGTAACAGCACATCGCATTCGGCCGCGCGTATGCAGTGATCCAGTGCCTCTATATTGAAGGCGCCAGGTTGCAGGGTGACGCGGGCACCGGTCAGCAGCGGTACCCAGACCTCAAACAAGGCAGCATCGAAGCCGATGGATGAGTGATGTACGTAGCTGCGGGGCTTACCCTGGACCTGGCGCTGTACGTTGTCTACTAGATTCAGCAACCCGTCATGGCTGATGCGTACACCTTTGGGGACGCCGGTAGTGCCGGAGGTAAACATCACGGTTATCACCGAGGCATCATCCGGACGCCGTCGGATGGGCTGGCGTAGGGCCGGGCCGTCGGAGCACAGGGTGCCACTGTCGTCCAGGCGAAAGCATGTCAGCCGTGGGTCAGGGCGCAAGTCCGCTGGCTGACCGAGCAATAGCAAATGGTTGCAGCCCAATTGTTCCAGTACGGCGATCAGGCGCTTGCTGGGTGTGCTTGGCTCAATGGAGACGTAGGCAATGCCTAGTTTGCAGCAGGCCAGCATCGTTACCAGATACTCAAGGCACCGGTTGGCCATCAGCGGCAGGTAAGGATGGTCTGCCAGGCCTTGACGTGTCAGAGCTTCGCTACGCTCCAGCACCTTCGTCTGGAGCTGTTGATAAGTGACCGGTTTTCCTTCGTCCACTACCGCAATTGCGTTTGGCGCTTGCGTGCAGACCGACTCAAATCGGCGGTAGGCTTTGGGGAGGCGTGACTGGTAGGAGGTCATTGAATGGCCCTCTGTTCGTGACGGGCCAGAAAACCGGTCATCGCCTGGTACAGATGTTCGTGGCCATCGACAAAATCGTGATGCTGGCCTTCAGGATCCTCCACCAGTTCACTGTGAGGCAGCAGCTGGGCGATGTAGCGGGAAGATGAGGTGTCGGTATAACGGTCCTGGCTGCCGCACCACACCAGGGTAGGGGTCTTTACGGCCTGTGCAGTCCTGACCAGTTCCAAGCTCGCCAGGCTGTTGAGGAGCGTAAGGTACTGGCGGAACGCAGACAGTTCGCGCAGAGGGCGAACCTGCTGGTAGCGATAGTCACTCGGGGGATAGGCGCTGTTGGTGTGCAACAGACTTACGGCTTCGTAGACCTGGGCGCAAGTGCCTTGGGGAATGGACTGCATCATGCGTTCCACGTCGCGCTCGTATTGGCTCTTGCTCACCCCTTCAGCGTTGAGAAAGTACGCGCCATTAAGCAGTAGCAAGGTGCGACAAGCACCTTGGCTGGCTGCCAAGAGTGCCAAAGGCGCTGAGGAGCAATAGCCCACCAGTGCATCTACACGCACGGTTTCTGGCAGCGCTGCATTGAACTGGCGGATGAAGTCCGCAACGCCTTCTTCGGGATTGACCCCGGCAGCGTTGGCATACGCCAGCCAGGTGTCACTTTCCAGGATGATCAGATTGAAATGGCTGATCAGAAAGAGTGCAGCGTTCTTCAGGTAGAAACACTGGGTGCCCACGGGCGACAACAATAGGAGGGTCTCCCGGGCAGGGTCGAACGGCAAGCTCTGGACACAGATCACCTCGCCGGCTCGCTCCAGGTTCAGGTTCAGTGTGAACAGGGTGTGCATGACAACCCTCTCAGGCTTTGTCTGCGGCAGGGGCGACCTGCAACTGCGCAAGTACCGTTCGCTTGCAGGGCGCCAGGAAGAACTGCTCCATATTGATGTTGGCGCCAAACGCCTCGTTGACCTGACCGATCAACTGGATAGCGGTGAGGGAATTGGCACCCAGGTCGAAGATGTCTTCGTCATTTCCTACCGGACGCTGAAAGATGGCCTCGAAGATCTGATCGAGTTTTGCTGAGCTCATGGTTTACCTGCTTCGTCGTCAATGAAGGGGGCCGGTTGCCCGGCACATCGGTAAGCTTCACGCCGCAAGCCAGCTGCTCGTTCAAGGAGACGGCCTGCGCTCAACCACGAGCCGACCTTAAAGGCGTAATGGGCGAGCGCCCATCGTCCATTTTGACCAAAAGTGCCCCGGGGATACGCTTTACAGGGAGGTACACGGAGTCCATGCCGAGCGCTTCGAGCTTGCTCCTCGATGAGCTCGCCTTGTTCCGTTCCAGCGTGGCCCTGATGTTGGAAATGAGGCTGCCGCGGACGACGGCCAGCGAAGCCAGCAGGATCGAGGAGGCGCTCGCCCAGGCGTTGCCGGCAACCGATCTCATGCCCCTCGATGTGCAACTGGTTAGGTACCAACGGCTTGGAAGGCATCGCCTCGCTGCAGGAGCGCTGGCCCTTGGCGAGGGTGGTGATCGTGTCCGCCTTCGACCGGGAGGCGGTCGTGTGCGAGGCGATCCAGCGCGGTGCGGTGGAGTTTCACGCCAAGACGGAATGTCCGGAGCACCTGCTGCAGCGGATCCAGGCGCTACTCTCCGGTGGCCCCGAACCGGCGACCCTCGCCCGCCCCCCTCCGTTGTCGCATCACTCCACGATGCCGCGCCAGGTTTTGGTCGAGGTGCGCTAAAACGTCGCTGGCATCCAAGACTTTCGCTAAGTCTTGGATGTATCGGACACAAGGACCGTCTCACCATCAGCTGTCAGTGGCCTGACCAAGGGGAGATGCACCCGAAAAGTGCTGCCGTGCCCTTCTCGGGAAACCAGGGTCAACGGATGACCTAGGAGGCGAGCCAACCTGGCAACGATGGCAAGCCCCAGACCTAGCCCGTCGTGGTTGTTCCGGGTCGCATGGTCAAGCTGGTGAAAGTCGCGGAAGATTTGCTGTTGGTGCTGGGGAGCGATACCGATGCCGGTGTCGATGACCTCGATCTGGAGGTAGCCATGGCGCCGCCGACAAGCGACCAGGACGCCGCCCCTTATGGTGTAGCGGATCGCATTGCCAATGAGATTTCGCAGTATGAGTTCCAGCAAAGTTGGATCGGACAGAGACAATAGCTCCGTATCCCGAGTGCGGTAGCTAAGGCCCTTGCCGTTGGCCAGGGGCGCCAGCTCCATTTCCAGCTTATCCAGCAGTGGCTGCAGGGCAAAAACCTGCAGTGTCGGCTGCAACGCGCCCAGTTCGATGCGTGACAGGTCGAGTACGGTATTGAGCATGTCGGTAGTAGTCTTGACGGCCGTTCGGGCCCGCACCAGCAGTTGCCGTTGTTGGGGATCGAGCGGACTGCCGGCCAAGGCTGCCAGAAAGAATCGCTGAGCCTGCAGGGACTGGCGCAGGTCATGGCTGGCGCCAGCCAGTAGCTGACAGCGGGCCGTATTCGACTGCCGCGCCCGTTGCAAGGTGATGCGGAGCTGCTGCACGTCACGGCGTGCCCGCTGGGTGGTCTCATTCAGCAGCAATTGCCGTTTCAATTGCTTCACCAGGCGCAGCCCACCCGAGCGCGCCCATAGGCAGAGGCACAGGCCGTAAAGCAGCACGGCGCCCCCCAGGATGCTGTGCAGGTCATCACCAACGCCCAGAAACCATATGGCGATCAGGGCCGCCGGCAGCAGGATGCGTCCCAGATAAAGACTGGGCACGGCACAATTCAGCGACACCTTGGCATTACCGAGCATGGCGAACAGCACCAGCAGCAAGCCGACGAAGGGCGTAGAAAAGGCCTGTTGGAGGGCAATTTCGCACAGCATGGCCCAGACGACGCTTTCCGATATCCCTGCCAGCATAAGGACACGAACCACTGGCCCCACCCGACCGGCGTCCAGGCCGAGTCGTAACGCCCGGCGCGCATAGATGACCTGCCCCCCCCTGAGACTCAGGACGGCGACATACCAAAGCAACAATTGCGTTTGGATGGCGTCAGGGTCCCAGTCGCCGCTCAGTTGCGCGAGGGCTGACCAAGACACGCGGGCCTGGAAGCCGTCGAGCAGGCTGAAGGTCAGGATCAGGCTGGTAGCGAGCAGGGTAGTCTTGACCAGCGACTGGGTGAGTCCGACCAGAATGAGTTGCAGGGCCTCCTGGTATGAGCGAGCGTCGTGCCTCACAGGACGAGTCCCAGGCGACGCGCGGCATCGGCCGCCTCCGTGCGGCAGGACACCTGGAGGATGGTCAGTATTGCCTGGACATGGCTGCGGACCGTGTGCTCCGAGCGCCTGAGCTGCGCGGCGATCTCCTTGTTCGTCAATCCCTGGCACAGCAACCCGAGCACCTGGCGCTGGCGTGAAGTGAGCGGCAACGGGGTGGCGGCGATGGTCGTCGGTTCGGGGGGCTCGCCGGAGAGTAGCGCCTGGATCCGCTGCAGCAGGTGCTCCGGACATTCCGTCTTGGCGTGAAACTCCACCGCACCGCGCCGGATCGCCTCGCAGACGACCGCCTCCCGGTCGAAGGCGGACACGATCACCACCTTCGCCAAGGGCCAGCGCTCTTGCAGCAAGGCGATGCCTTCCAGGCCGTTGGTACCTTCCAACTGCACATCGAGCAGGATGAGATCGGGCGGCGGCGACTCTTGGGTGAGAGCCTCATCGAGCGTGCTGGCTTCGCTGACCGTCGTCTGCGGCAGCCTCATTTCCAACATCAGGGCCACGCTGGAACGGAACAAGGCGTGGTCGTCAATGAGTAAGATCGAAGAGCTCGGCATGGACTCCGTATACCTCCAGTAAAGCGTATCCCCGGGGCACTTTTGGTCAAAATGGACGATGGGCTCTCACCCGTTACATCTTTAAGGTCGGTTCGTGATTGAGCGTTGGCCGCCTCCTTGAACGAGCAGACGGCTTGCGTACCGATGCTAAGCCTATGGCGAAGGTGACCCTCCTTGCGATCAGTCATTCAGCGCTACAGAACCGCTCTAGCAAGCCACTATGCTGGCACCTTACGACAAGCGGACTTAATCCACCGCCCCTTCCCGACGGCTGGGCTCCAGACTTGGCCGCTTTGGCTCCTTGACCGGGCAGCGTCAAGGAACCCGCCGCTTTCGCAGCGACGCCTTGCGCTCCGACACCTGGCGCTACCCGTGGCTGCGGGCCCTCCCGACACCCAGCATTAGCGGACCGGCACGCCTGTACGGAAGCCCTTGGATCCGTTCCTGCTTAGGGACGCAGCTTCACGACACGCCTCGTCTTTTCCTATCTGCACGCCTGTGCAAGAAAAAGGTGATCTAGCATGAGTCTGTTTTCTGAGTTCCGCAGCATCGTCGCCCAACAGCCGGATACCACGGCCGTGGTGGAGGATCAGCGAGCGATTTCCTTCCGGGAACTGGCGCAACTGGCCGACAAGGTCGCCGCCGGGCTGCTGCAAGCGGGCCTGCAGCCGGGCGACCGGCTGGCTATCCACCTGGGTAATCGGCTGGAACTGGTGGCCTTGTACTATGCCTGCCTGGACATCGGTGCCGTGATGGTGCCGATCAATCGGCGCCTCATCGCCAACGAAATCGAGCATCTCCTCCACCACAGCGGCGCCCGTTACTACGTCGGCGACCAGGAGGCCTACAGCCGTTACGCCGCGGTGATCGCGGGCAGTGCGACGGTGGAACGAGCCTGGATCATCGCGGATGAGGAAGCGTTCGAGGGGGAGCGGTATCTGCCCTGGTCCGCTCTGCTCGTCTCGTCGCCGGCCAAGCGGTCGCCTAGCCACGCGGAATGGCTCGCGGCGATCTTCTATACGTCCGGTACCACGGGCATACCCAAGGGGGTCGTGCATTCCCAGGCGACCCTGGCTCAGGCCGTCGGCCTGATGGTGGCTATGATGCCACCCCGCACGGCCCAAGGTGCCCTCGGCACGGGAGCCGTCCATTCGATGCTGGACGCCATCGTGCCCTGGAGCATCCTGATGATCCTGGCCGCGCACCGGCTGGGGCGGGCCGTCGTGTTGCTCCCCGTACTGACGGCGGAGACGACCCTGGCGCTGCTACAACGACTGCCGCTGAGTTTTCTCAAAGGCGCTCCCTCGCACTTCAAGAATCTGCTCGCTGCAGGCGAGGCATCGGCAGCCACCCCCCTGCCCTCGCTGACGAGCACCTATAGCGTCAGCGGCGGTGACCTCTGCCCTCCGGAGTTGGGTAGGCATTGGCGCGACCTGTGGGGCGGCACGTTGCGTGGTTCCTACGGGATGACGGAGTCCGGCCCGATCTTCTGCCAACCCGATGTCGCCGCCACCGAGCAATCATCGATCGGCTGGCCGCTGCCCGGCGTCGCGCTGCAGCAGACGGAGACCGGCGAGCTGTTGATTCGCTCGCCAGCCAATACGCTGGGGCTGTGGAACGGCCAGGCCGTGGATCGCCTGCCTACTACGCGCTGGATGGCTACGGGCGATCTGGTGCAACGCCAGGACGATGGCGGTTACCTCATCATCGGTCGGGAGAAGGACATCCTGAAATGCGACGCTTATTCCATCTCCCCCGTGGAAGTCGAGCAGGCGCTGCTCAAGCTGCCCGAGATCGCCGAGGCCGTGGTGTTCGGTGTTCCTGATGCCATCATCGGCGAGCGTCCGGTCGCGCTGTTGCGTACTGCCAATGGGCGCGAGCTTCCCACGCAACGGCTGCAGCAGCACCTGAAGGCGCTGATCGCCGAATACAAGCATCCCCGCCAATACCTGTTCGTCGAGCGCATTCCGCTGTCCTCCGCGGGGAAGGTGAGCCGCAAGCGATTGGCGAGCGACTACCGAGAGATCCTCGGCGCTGCCCCGGCGACCTAGCCCCTTCAGTGACGAGCATGCTTGCGGGACCGGCTCTGCGGCCGGTCCCGACACCCTCCCTTTGCCAACGGTTGGAGTTCTCAACGTGAACGAGATCGAAAAAACCATCGTCGACATCCTCGTCGATGACCTGTTCATCAGCACGCCCCGCGCGGATATCGACCTCAACGCCAACCTGCGCAATGCCCTGGGGCTGGACTCACTCGGGTTCAGCGAATTGCGGGCCCAGTGCGAATACGCCTTCGGCGTCAAGATCGAGGACGAGGACTTCAATCCAAAGCACTTCGACTCGGTCCACACGCTGGCCCAGTTGCTGACCGCCCTGCAGGTCAAGTGAGGTCGATCACCATGAGCCTTCCCAAGAGCGACAAGGGATCGCGTGCACCACGCACCATGGGCTTCACCGAACTCAAGACCTGGCTGCGTCATCGCCATCCCATGGTGTACCTGGATCGGGTGCTCGACTACGAGCCCGGCGTCCAGATCAAGACGCTGATGGCGGTGTCGGGGCAGACCGACGCGCTCGCCGGCCACTTCCCGGAGCGGGCGATCTATCCGGCGAGCCACCTGATGCAGGCCATTTCGCAGTCGGCGATCATCCTGTTCCAGCTGTCGACGTCACGCCTGGCGGACGAGGAAGTCACGCTGGTCGGCTCGATCAAGTCGCGCTTCACCCGACCCGTGGTACCCGGCGACCTGGTGATCTTCCAGCTCGATTGCGAGAGCCTGCGGCCGGATTTCTTCACCTTCAGTTGCCGGGCGACGGTGGATGATCGCAGCGTCGGGATGCTCAAGGGTTCGCTGGTCCGCAAGTCGCTAGCCGACTTGGGAGAGCACCTATGGTGAGCCGTCCCGTAGAGGTATGGGTCACCGGCATGGCCTGGTCGACCGCCTTGGGCGACGATCTGGCGGGCGTTTGGCAAAATCTGCTCGCCGGTCGTTCGGGTATCCGCTCGGTCGACTTCCCTGTTGCGCTGCGCAGTCCCTTGGCTTCGCCCCTGCCCGACCTGGACCCAGCCCTGCCGCTGCCGGAGCGCCAGCACCGGTTGACGGTGACGACCCTGCGCCGGGCCTTGCAGGACGCCGGACTGGCGAAAACTACCGCGGAAGTGGTGCCGGTCCTGGCCACCAGCTATGGGCACCACCTGGACGTGCCGGAGACCGAATCGCTCTCCCGCTGGGCGGTGGAGGCGGCGCGAGAGGCCGGCTGCCAGCGTGCGCCGATCACCGTCAGCACGGCCTGTTCGGCAGGGGCCGATGCGCTGTTGCTGGGGTTGAGCCTGCTTCGCCGAGGCTTCACCGATACGTGCCTGTGCGGCGGTGCGGACATCCTCACGCCGGCCAAGCGGCTCGGGCATTCGCAACTGGGTACGCTAGCGGTCGACGGTCTGCGCGCCTTCGACCGCGCGCACAGCGGCACCGTGCTGGGCGAAGGCGCAGGTTTTCTGGTGCTGGAAACGCAGGCCGCCGCGCTGGCCCGAGGCGCGCGACCCTACGGCATCTTCGCCGGGGCCGGCTCGGCCAACGACGCCGTGAGCGCGGTCGCGCCGGACCTGTCGGGCGGCTGTCTGGCCTTGGCCATACGACGCGCGCTGTGCGACGCGGGCCTCGCCGCCCACGAGGTCGGTTGCGTCAGCACCCACGGCACCGGTACGCGGCTCAACGACGAGGTCGAGGCCAGAACCTACAGCGAACTGTTCGCCAGTTCGCCGCGTTCTCCGCTGCTGTTCGGCACCAAGGGTGCCTTCGGCCATACGCTCGGCGCCACTGGCGCGCTGGAGGCCATCAGTCTCCTGCTGGCACTGGATAACCAGCAGGTACCGCCCATCGTTGGCCTGGAAAATCCCCTGGCGGGGATAACGCTGCCCCTGGCCATGCGCACGGCGCTCGCCTGTCCCGCAGAGGTTGGCCTCAGCGTGACCCTGGGCTTCGGTGGCTTCGATACCTGCCTGGTCTTTCAACGGGCGCGGGAGGCGATGCGATGACCGACCTCGACTGGACCGCCTACCACCTGAGAGCCCTTGGTCAAGCGGAGTCACGGGCCGCCCTTGGCTCGGCGACCGGCGCGGCGCAAAAAACCTCCGCCTATGCCGATCCGCTGTCCTGGCTGGTGTTCGAGGCCGTGGAGCGCGCCCTGGACAGCTGCCGCGATGCGGTGCTGACCGCCTGCCAGACGGTGGGGCACATCGTCGTGAGCGACGTCTGCACCCTGCACACGATGCAGCATATCGCTCGCGACCTGGGCCGGAATCGCCTGTCGCCGCTGCGTTTTTCCGGTGCCTGTCCGGGACTGGTCTGCAGCCTGCCAGGCCAGCTGCTGCATTTCAGCGGTCCCAGCCTGGTGCTGTCCATGCCGCCCCAGGACGGCCTGGCGCCAGCCGCCCTGCTCGCCCAGGATTGGCTCGAGAACGGCGCCGCCAGTCATGTGCTGGTGAGTGCCCACGACACGGATGGCACCCAGCACCGGGTGCGCTGCACCTTGCTGCAGCCGCAGGCCGAGCAGGTGAGCCCATGACCGTGGTGGTCGACGCCCAAGGCGTCCAGGCGCTCTTCGAGCGGGTGCTGCCGCTGGAGGCGGGCTGCGGACGCGAGCCTTTCGCGGGATTCGCCCCCCTGTGCGAGGGCTTGCAGCGCCTCGGGGTCAAGCCTGGGCGCGCGGTGCTGGTGGCACTGCCCAACGGGACCCACTTCGTGGCCCTGGTGTTCGCGCTGCTGCTGCTGGGCGCGGTACCGATCCCCTTGCCCTACGCCGCGCCGCCCGGACGCATCCGCCGCATCGCCACGCTGCTCGGCGCCGACCTGTTGGTCCTGCCCTGCGGCGCCGCCATCAAGGCGCTCGACGCGCGGGAGGCCGGACGGCTGTCGAGCGAGCTGCAGTGGGCGCGGCTGAGGGACGTCAACACCCTGCCCTACGAACCGGGCGAAGTGGTGCTGCTCACCTCCGGGACTTCCGGCATCTTCAGCGGCTGTGTGTTCGACAGTGCGGCGCTGCTGCGCAACGCCAGGCGCCATGCGGCCTCCATCGGCCAAAGCGCGGCCGACCGGCTGTTGATCAACCTGCCGCTGTTCTACTCCTTCGCCTTCGTGGCGCAGTTGCTCAGCAGCTACGCCCTGGGCAACGAGGTGGTCCTGGCCACCCCGCCGTTCACCCCGATCCATTACCACCGCAGGCTCCAGGATCTGGGCATCACCCTGTCTTCGTTGACGCCCGTGATGATCACGGCGTTGTGCGCGGCGGGCCTGGATGGGCTGCCGTCCTCACTGCACCGGTTGACGATCGGTGGCGATGCCCTGGCCGCCGATCTGGTGCCGCGGCTGCTGGCCCGCAATCCGGATCTCGAACTCTATCTGACCTATGGCCTGACCCAGGCCGGCCCGCGTGTCGCGACGCTGGCCGCGCACCTCGAGCCCACCGAACGGCACGCCTCGGTCGGTCGGCCGTTACCGGGGGTCGAGGTCGCACTGGCGGGAGCGCCGGGTGCTCGCGAAGGCGAGTTGCTGGTGGTCACCGACACCGCCATGCAGCGGCGCATCCGCGCTGGTGAAGCGACCCAGGTGCCGCCACTACGCGGCCAGAAACGCCTGGTCGCCACCGGGGACCTCTTCCATATCGATGCGGATGGCTATCTGTTCTTCCGCCAGCGTAACCCGAGCTTCGTCATGCGCCGGGGGGAAAAGCTCTGTCCCCGCTCGATTTGCGAAATCGTCGAAAGCCTGCCCGGGATCGTCAGTGCCCAGGCCTGGGTACAGCCGAACGCCGGGCCGGACGATGAGGTAGCGCTGATCCTCGATGTGCAGAGCCAGGACCCCGACCTCGACGAACGAGCGCTACGCCAACGACTCGCCAGGATCCTGTTACGCGCCGAGCAACCGGATCGGCTGGACGTGACCTTCGCCCAGCACGCCGTCTGGCAAAAAGGCCGCCGTTAACCGCTTCCCACATTTCTGCAGGAGTTTGCCCGTGACCACCTTCACCCTGCCCCTGATTCTGTCGGATGCAAGCCCCGCGGCGCTCGCCGCTACCGCGCAACGTCTGCGCGCCGAGTACGAAACGCGCTCCTTCGCCGAATGGCAGGCATTCTGCCGACAGCAACTGGCACGCGACCACGCCGAGTACCGCGCGGCCCTCTTCGCCACCGACCAGGCCAGCCTGCTCAAGGGGCTGGAGCTGCTGGCCCGCGGCAGGGCCTCGCGCCACCTGGTGCTGGGCCGCGCCGACCAAGTGCGGCAACCGGTACTGGTGTTTCCGGGCCAGGGACCGCTATGGCCACGGATGACGACCGGACTGAGCGCCGCCCTGCCGAGCTACCAGCAGGCCCTGCACCGCCATGGCGATCTCATAGAGGCACATATCGGCTGGAATCCGGCACGGGCCCTCGCCGAGGGCGAGGACATCGATCGCCTCGTGCGCATCCAGCCGCTGCAATTCGCCTTGGCCTGCAGCCTGGCGGACACCTGGCGCGCCTTCGGGATCGCGCCGGCGGCGGTGATCGGTCACTCCGTGGGCGAAGCCGCCGCCGCCCGCGTAGGTGGCTACCTGGACGAGGTCAGCGGTACCACGCTCACCGCCCTCTGGGGCGAGACGCTCACCGCCATCGAAGGCCAGGGCGGAATGCTGTCGGTCGCCGCGGCGCTGGACGACCTCCAGCCCTTGCTGGACGACCGGGAGAGCCTCAGCGTCGCGGCCATCAACGGGCCGCGTAGCGTGACCTTGAGCGGTACCCTGGCGGCCCTCGATGCCTTGCAGGCGCGGCTCACCGACGCCGGCTTCTGGGCCTGGCGCGTACCGGGAGGTCAGGTAGCGGGCCATGGCCCGCAGGTGGAGCCGTTGCGCGACGCCGTGACGTCGCGCGCCCCGGCCAAGGCCTTGGCCGGACAGGTGCCCTACTACTCCTCGGTCAGCGGCGGGCGGGTGAGCGGCGGGCATCTGGATGCGGACTATTGGTTCCGCGTCCTCCGCGAGACCGTGCGCTTCCAGGACAGCCTGCAGGCGTTGATCGCCGCTGGGCATCGGCTGTTCATCGAGGTGAGCCCGCATCCGGTACTGACCTCGCTCATCGACGACGCCCTGCGCGGCGCGGGCGTCGCCGGCGGGGCGGTAGCGACCCTGGACCAGCGCAAGGATGATCGCGAAAGCCTGCTGCAGGCCCTGGCCCATGCCTTCGTGCATGGCGCCCCGGTGGATTGGTCGCAGGCGCTCGAGCGGCTGCTACCGGAGGGATCGACATCGGCGCCGCTGGTGCCCGGCGAGCCCAGCGTCGCCACGGCAGGTGACGATACCTTCACCGCGGCGAACCTCGCCCAACTCGGTGAGCCGGAACAGCGCCGGCTGCTGCTCAAGCTGCTGGCGCAGGAGATGGAAACGCTGATCGGCCAGCCGTTCGCCAGCGAGACCCAGGCGTTTCGCGACTGCGGCTTCACCTCGCTGCACGTGGTCGAATTCGCCCAGGCCGTGTCGGCCGCGGTGGGCGTCAGCCTGCCGGTGACCCTGGTCTACGACCATCCCACCCCTCGCGCCGTCGTCACCTATCTGCGCGGCGTGCTCGGGCTGCTGTCGCCGAGCGAGCGCCTGACCGCCCCCACCGCGACGGGCGCGCACCATGACGAGCCCATCGCCATCATCGGCATGAGCTGCCGCTATCCGGGCGGCGCCAACAGCCCGGAAGCGCTCTGGGCGCTGCTGATGGAGGAACGGGACGCGATCAGCGAGTACCCGACCGACCGCGGTTGGGACGTCGCCAAGCTCTACGATCCCGAGCCCGGACGGTTCGGCAAGATCGCCACCCGCACCAGCGGTTTCCTGCACGAGGCCTCGGCCTTCGATCCGGCCTTCTTCGGCATTTCGCCGCGCGAGGCCCTCACGCTGGAACCGCAACAGCGGCTGCTGCTGGAGGTCTCCTGGGAAGCCCTCGAACGTGCGGGGATCGACCCGGCCGCGTTGCACGGCTCCCTGACCGGGGTCTACGCCGGCATCATGGGGACCGAGTACGGCACCCAGATCCAGCACGCCTCGGCGGACGTGACCGGCTATGGCTACATGGGCACGGCCACCTGCGTGGCCGCGGGCCGGGTGTCCTACTGCCTGGGCCTGCAGGGACCGGCGCTGGCGATCGATACCGCCTGCTCGTCCTCGCTGGTGGCCATCCATACCGCCTGCGAAGCGCTGCGCAGCAACGACTGCCAGTTGGCCCTGGCCGGCGGCGTCACGGTCATGCCGACACCCGGCGTGCTGATCGACTTTTCCCAGCAACGGGTCCTGGCCCCGGACGGCCGCTGCAAGGCCTTCTCGGCGTCGGCCGATGGCGTCGGCCTGGGCGAAGGCGTGGGCATGCTGGTGCTCGAACGCCTCTCCCAGGCGCAAGCCAAGGGGCGCTTGATCCTCGGCGTCATCCGCGGCAGCGCCGTCAACCAGGATGGCGCCTCCAACGGCCTGACCGCGCCCAATGGCACCGCGCAACAGCAGGTCATTCGCCATGCCCTGGCCAATGCGGGCCTGCGGCCCGAGGACGTGGATGCCGTCGATGCCCACGGCACGGGCACCCGCCTGGGCGATCCCATCGAAGCCAATGCCCTGCTGGCCACCTATGGCCAGCGCCCGGCGGAGCGGCCGCTGCTGCTGGGCTCGATCAAGTCGAACACCGGCCATACCCAGGCCGCCGCCGGGGTCGCCAGCCTGATGAAGATGGTGATGGCCCTGCGCACGGGCATCCTGCCGCGCAGCCTGCACATCACCGCGCCGTCCACCGAGGTGGATTGGTCGACCGGCGCCATCGAGCTGCTCAGCGAGCGGCGCCCCTGGCCGGACGTAGGCGACCGGCCGCGCCGCGCCGGGATTTCCTCCTTCGGGGTCTCGGGCACCAATGCGCACCTGATCGTCGAAGAATACGTCGCCCCTGCGGCAACCAGCGCCTGCCAGGTGCCCGAGACCCAGGCGCCGCTGTGGCCGCTGGCGGCCAAGAGCGCCGACGCCCTGCGCGAATACGCCGCCCGCCTGCACGGCCATGTGCTCGAGCGGGAGCATCTCGCTCCTAGCGATATCGGCTACACCCTGGGCGTCTCGCGCAGCGGCTTCCCCATCCGCGCCGCGCTGCGCGGCACCTCGCGCGCGGCACTGCTGGACGCCTTGCAGGCGCTGGCGAGCGGTACGGAGCATCCGGGCCTGCTGCAGGGCACGGCGCAGGCCCCGGCGCGCAAGCGGGTCTTCGTCTTTCCCGGCCAGGGCTCCCAGTGGGCCGGCATGGGGATGGAGCTGTACGACGCCTTCGCTGTCTATCGCCAAACCATCGACCAGGTCGAGACCGCGCTGCAGCCCTATGTCGACTGGTCGCTGGTCGCGGTGCTGCGTGGCGAGGAAGGTGCGCCTTCGCTCGAGCGTATCGATGTGGTCCAGCCCGCCCTGTTCGCGGTGATGGTGGCCATCGCCCGCCTCTGGCAGTCGCTGGGCTGCACCCCGGACGCGGTGATCGGTCACTCGCAGGGCGAGATCGCCGCGGCCTATGTCGCCGGGGCCCTGAAGCTGGAGGAGGCGGTCAAGCTCCTGGCCATCCGCTCCCAGCTGATGCTGGCCCAGGCCGGCACTGGCGCCATGGCCACCGTCGTCCTGCCGGAGCAGCAGGCCGCCGAACTGGCCGCGCGGGTGGACGCCGCGCTGACCCTGGCGGTCTTCAACAGTCCCAGCAGCACGGTGATCTCCGGCACCACCGAGGCCATCGCGCGGCTGCTGGAAACCTGCAAGCGCGAACGCATCGTCGCCAGGCGCGTCGCGGTCGACGTGGCGGGGCACTCCCCGCAGATCGAAGTCTTGCGCCCCCCGTTGCTGGCGCGCTTCGCCGACCTGCAGCCCCAGGCGACGCAGATCCCCTTCCACAGCACCGTCGCCGGGCGCCATCCAGCCGAACCCCTGGATGGCCGCCAGCTGGACGCGGCCTATTGGTGCGACAACCTCTGCCTGCCGGTGCGCTTCGCCGACACGGCCCAGGCGCTGAGCAGCGCAGGCGACGTCACCTTCATCGAATGCAGTCCCCATCCGGTGCTCTTGCCACCCTTGGAAGAGACGGTGGGCGACCAGGCCAGCAGCCTCGGTTCGCTGCAACGCAACAAGCCGGCGGTCGATTGCCTGTTGGCCGGCCTCTCGCAGCTCTACCTCGAGGGCCACCCATTGAGCTGGCGGGCGCTCTACCCCCAGGGCCGCATCGTCGAACTGCCCACCTATCCATTCGACCACAAGCCTTTCTGGCTCACCGGCCATGGGCCGACCGACGTCGCCGGTGCGGGCCAGCGGGCCATCCAGCACCCCCTGCTGAGCGCGGCCGTGGATCTACCCGAGGGTGGCCTGCTGCTGACCGGCACCCTCGGACTCAGCGCCCATCCGTGGCTGGCGGATCACGCCGCAGCCGGCGTGCTACTGCTGCCTGGCACCGCCTATCTGGACATGCTGCTGTTCGCTGCGGCCCAGACCGACTGCACCCATCTGCTGGAGCTGACGCTACAGGCACCCTTGGTGCTGGAGGAGCAGGGGCAGGTCGACCTGTTGCTCACGGTGAGCCGAGCGGAAGCCGAAGGTCTGCGCCAGGCCAGCCTGCATGCGCGACGCCATGGCGATGCCGCCGCCGCTTGGACCCTGCACGCCAGTGCGCAACTGGTGCCGACCGCTCCCCAGGCACTGGCCCCGCTCGACCAGGCCTGGCCACCGGCGGCCGCCACCCCCTTGGACAGCGCCGCGCTCTATCAACGGCTCAGCGAGGCCGGCTACGAGTATGGCCCGGCCTTCCGCGGGCTCACTGCCGCCTGGCAGGACGGCGAACGGACCTATGTCGAGGTCAGGCTACCCGACGCCCTGCCCAGCGGCACCCATGTCCTGCACCCCGCCCTGCTGGATGCGGCCCTGCATCCCTTGGCCCTGGCTGACGAAGAGGCCGGCGCACCGTTACGGCTGCCCTTCGCCTTCGCCGGCATCAGCGTGGCCGCGGATCGCCCGCGCCAGCTCCGCGCCGTGCTGCAGCGCACCCAGGCCGAGACCTACTCGATCAGTGCCTACGACGAGACGGGTAACGCCCTGCTGCACATCGCCGCGCTCCAGCTGCGCCCGGCCTCCCGCGACACCCTGCGCGATCTGGCCCGGGTCCAGCCCGCCCATGACCTGCTGCGGCTCACCTGGAGTCAGTTGCCGGCACGACCGCGCGCGCCGCGCGCCGTGACGCGTTGGGTACGGATCGGCGCCGCCGAGCCAGGACTCGGCACGCCGACCTATCCCTCTCTTACGGCCCTCGGCCAAGCACTGGAGTCCAGCACGCCACCCGAGGTGGTGGTCTGGCCCTTGCCCGAGGTGCAGGGCGCGAACAGCGCCCTGGCGACCCGCCAGCTGTGCGCCGAGGTGATCGCCCAGTTGCAGGCCTGGCTTGCCGAGGAACGCCTGGCGGATACCCGGCTGCTGGTGGTGACCCGCAAGGCCAACGCGACGGTCGCCGGTGAAGCCGTCGACCCGGCTCATGCGGCCGTCTGGGGGTTGCTGCACAGCGCGCAGAACGAGAATCCGGGGCGTTTGCTGCTGCTGGACACCGAGGGCCCCCTGGCCGATCCGACGCCGTTGCAGGCCGTGCTGGCCAGCGACCAACGCCAGTTGGCCCTGCGACGCGGCCAACTGCTGGTTCCGCACCTGACCCGCGGCGGCCCGAACAGCGTTCTCACGCCGCCGCTGGGCGGTGGCGCCTGGCGGCTGGAGATCACCCGCGCGGGCAATCTCGACGACCTGGCGCTGCAAGCGGAACCCGCAGCCGAGGCCCCGCTGGAGAACGGCCAGATACGCCTGGCGGTGCGTGCCGCCGGGGTCAATTTCTACGACGTGGTCTGTGCCCTGGGGCTGATTCCGCCGCAACACAAACTGGGGACGGAAGCCGCCGGCATCGTCACCGAAGTCGGCGCGGGCGTCACCGACCTGCGGCCCGGCGATCGGGTCCTGGTCATGAGCGAAGGCGCCTTCGGTCCGCTGCTGGTCGCCGACCAGCGCGCCGCGCGCAAACTGCCCGCCGACTGGACCTTCGCCCAGGCCGCCGGCTTCCCGGTAGCCTTCCTGACCGCCTACTACGGCCTGGTCCGGCTCGCCCAGGTGCGCCCCGGTGACAAGGTGCTGATCCACGCGGCCGCCGGCGGCGTCGGCCAGGCGGCGATCCAGTTGGCGAAGCACCTGGGCGCCGAGATCTTCGCCACCGCCCACCCGGACAAATGGCCGATCCTGGAGGCCCTGGGCATCGCCCCGGATCATATCGCCAGTTCGCGGGATCTGAGCTTCGCCGGCCGCTTCGGCGCCCTGCTCGGTGAGCAGGGCATGGATGTGGTGCTCAACTCCCTGACCGGCGAGGCGATCGGCGTCTCCCTGGCCTTGCTCGGCCGCGGCGGACGCTTCATCGAACTGGGCAAGACCGAGGTACGCGAGCCCGCCGCGGTCGCGCTTCAGTATCCCGGCCGCCACTATCATTACCTAGATCGACCGGACAAGGACCCCCAGGACACCGGGCGGATGCTCGACGAGCTGCTCGGCTTGGCCCACGACCGGATACTCACGCCCCTGCCGGTCACCGCCTTCGACCTGCGCGAGGCCGTCCAGGCCCTGCGCTGGATGCAACAGGGGCGCCACACCGGCAAGGTGGTGCTGACCCTGCCGCGCACCCTGGACCCGAACGGCACGGTACTGATCACCGGCGGCACCGGTACCCTGGGTAGCCTGGCGGCCCGCCATCTGGTCGCCACCGGGCAAGCCCGGCATCTGGTGCTGGCCAGCCGCAGTGGCGCCCAGGCGGAAGGCGCCCTGGCGCTGCGCCAGGAGTTGGAGGCCGCAGGCGCCCAGGTCCAGCTGGCAGCCTGCGATCTAAGCAATGCCGAGGCCGTCGACCTCTTGCTCGACTCGCTACCTGCCGCGCACCCGCTCACCGGCATCATCCATACCGCCGGGGTCCTGGCCGACGCCACCCTGCCCAACCTCGGCCCCGAGGAGCTGGAGCGGGTCTTCGCACCCAAGGCGGACGCCGCCTGGATGCTGCATGAACGCACCCGCCAGCTGGATCTGGCGGCGTTCGTCCTCTACTCCTCCAGCGCCGGCACCCTGGGCAGTCCCGGCCAGGCCAACTATGCCGCGGCCAACCGCTTCCTCGATGCCCTGGCGCAGACGCGGCAGCGCCAGGGGCTGGCGGCGACCTCCCTGGCTTGGGGCTGGTGGCAGCCGGTCACCGGGCTCTCCAGCCGCCTCACGGCGGCGGACAATGCGCGGATCGCCCGCACGGGCTTCGCGCCCATCACCCCCGAGCACGGTCACGCGCTGCTCGACACGGCGGTCGCCGCGCCCCAGGCAGTCTTCGTCGCGGCACCGCTCAATCCGCAGACGCTGCGCAAGAATGCCCAGGCGGGTACCTTGCACCCACTGTTCGAGCGCCTGGCGGGGGTCAGCCCCGGCGCGCGGGGCAGCGAGGGCCCGGCCAAGGTGCAGGACCTGCGCCAGCTACTGGCCGGACTCGACCCTCAAGCCCGGACCAAGCAGTTGCAGACCGTCATCGCGACCCAGGTCGCCGCCATCCTGGGCCTGGACGATCCGGGCCAGGTGCTGCCGGAGGCGACCTTCAAGGAGAGCGGCATCGATTCGCTGATGGCGCTCGAGCTGCGCAACCGGTTGGCCGCCGCCGCGGGGCTGAGGCTGGCGGCGACCCTCACCTACGACCAGCCGACACCGGCCGCCTTGGCGGCCTACCTGGACGGCGAGTTATTCCCCGACGGCGGCGCCCCCGACGCGGACACCGCAGCGGTAGACGAACCACAGGTACGGGCGCTGCTCGCCAGCCTGTCGCTGGGCGCCTTGCGGGAAGCGGGGCTGCTCACCCCGCTGCTGCAGCTTGCCGAGCAGTCCTCGGCCACTCCGCCGCTCCAGGCGGCGCCCCTTGCCACCGACCTCGAGACGGCGAGCGCGGACGAGCTCGTTGCCCTCGCCCTGCGCCCCCAGGAGTAAGCGCCATGACCGAGACCAGGAACACCGACAGCGAGCGGCTGACCGAAGCCCTGCGGGCCAGTCTGATGGCCAACGAAACGCTCAGGCGGCAGAACCACGAGTTGCAGGCCGCCGCCCAGGAACCCATCGCCATCGTCGCCATGGGCTGCCGGCTGCCCGGTGGCCTGGCTTCACCGGAGGCGCTGTGGCGTCTCGTCGAAGCGGGCGAGACCGTGAGCAGCGCCTTGCCGAGCGACCGGGGTTGGCAACTCGATAGCCTGTTCCCCGCGGACTCGCCGCTCCGCGAGCGCATCGCCCATTGGCGGGGCGGCTTTCTCGACGAGGTCGCCGGCTTCGACGCCCCCTTCTTTCGCATCTCCGACCGTGAGGCCCAGGCGATGGACCCCCAGCAGCGACTCCTGCTGGAGGTCAGCTGGGAGGTGCTGGAACGGGCCGGCATCGTGCCCGCCACCCTCAAGAACAGCGCCACCGGCGTGTTCCTCGGCGCGACCCAGAACGGCTATCTCGCCGACCTGGAGCGGCGTAACCCGGCTGCCGACGGCTATCGCTTGCAGGGCGGACTCAGCAGTATCGTTTCGGGACGCATCGCCTTCGTCCTCGGCCTGCGCGGCCCGGCGGTGACGGTCGATACCGCCTGCTCCGCCTCCCTCACCGCCATCCACCTGGCGGTCCAGTCGCTACGCAGCCGCGAGTGCGCGCTGGCGTTGGCCGGCGGGGTGACCGTCATGGCCACGCCCGAGGTCTTCGCCGAATTCACCCGGCAGAACGGCCTGGCCGCCGATGGCCACTGCAAGGCCTTCGCCGAACAGGCCGACGGCACCTGCTTCGCCGAGGGTGCCGGCGTGCTGCTGCTGGAGCGGCTCGCCGACGCCCAGCGCGCCGGCCATCCCGTGCTGGCGGTGATCCGCGGCAGCGCCATCAACCAGGATGGCGCCAGCAACGGCCTGACCGCACCGAGTGGCCCGGCCCAGGAGCAGGTGATCCAGCTGGCGCTACAGAATGCGCGGTTACGCCCGCTCGACATCGACGTGGTCGAGGCGCACGGTACCGGTACCGCGCTGGGCGATCCCATCGAAGCCGGCGCGCTGATCAACGCCTATGGGCGCGGGCGCCCGCCGGAGCGGCCACTCTGGCTGGGCTCGCTCAAGAGCAACATCGGGCACACCCAGCTGGCGGCGGGCGTCGCCAGCGTCATCAAGATGGTGATGGCGCTGAACCAGGGCGTGCTGCCCAAGACCCTGCACGCCCAGGAGCCCTCCCGCAAGATCGATTGGTCGGAGCAGACCGTGCGCCTGCTCGACAGGGCGCGTCCCTGGCCCGAGACCGGCCAGCCCCGGCGGGCCGGCGTGTCGTCGTTCGGCTTCTCCGGCACCAATGCCCACCTGATCCTCGAACAGGCGCCACCGGCCACGCAGGTTGCCCGCCACCCGACCGTCGCCGAGCTGGAAGGACTGCCAGCCATCAGCTTCCCGCTGTCGGCCGCCTGCGCGGAAGGCTTGCGCGCCCAGGCGCGCCAGACCATCGCCCTGCTCGAAGACCCAGCGACCGACCTCGCCGCGCTCAATGCGTCGCTGGCCCTGCAGCGCAGCGCCTTGGATCATCGCGCGGTGATCCTGGCCACCCAGCGCGAAGACGCCCTGGCGCTACTCCGCGCGCTGGCCGAAGGCCGACATGTCCCGGGATTGATCCAGGGCCAGCGCTCGCCGAGCGGCACGACCGCCTTCCTGTTTTCCGGCCAGGGCGCGCAATGGCCGGGCATGGGGCGCCAGCTGTACCACCACTGTCCACCGTTCGCCGCGGCACTGGACGAGGTCTGTGCCGCCCTCGACCCCTTGCTGGCACAGCCACTCAAGAGCGTCATGTTCGCCGACAAGGGCAGCGACCACGCCGCGCTGCTGGATCGCACCGACTTCACCCAGCCAGCCTTGTTCGCCTTCGAGGTGTCCCTGTACCGGATGCTGCGGCATTTCGGCATCGTCCCCGACGTGCTGCTGGGCCATTCCATCGGCGAAATCGCCGCGGCCCATGTCGCCGGCGTCTTCGCGCTGGCCGATGCCGCCCGCTTCGTCGCCGTGCGTGGCCGCCTCATGCAGGCCATCACCCGCGAGGGCGCGATGGTCGCCATCGAAGCGAGCGAGCAGGACGTCAGGGCCACCTTGGCCGGACTCGAACAGCGCGTCGCCATCGCCGCCGTGAACGCGCCGACAGCCGTGGTGATCTCCGGCGATCGCAGTGCGGTCGAGCGCCTGGCCGCGGACTGGCAGCAACGGGGTCATCGCACCCAGCTGTTGCGGGTCAGCCATGCCTTCCACTCGCCGCACCTCGACGGCATCCTTGCCGAACTGCGCCAGACCCTGGCGGGGCTCAGCTTCCACGCCCCCACCCTGCCCATCGTCTCGACCGTCACCGGTACGCCGCTGACCACCGAGCAGGCACGCTCACCCGATTACTGGGCCGATCAGGCTCGCCAACCGGTACGCTTCGCCGCTGCGCTGCACTGGCTGCTCGAACACCGCCTGACCACGGCCGTGGAAATCGGCCCGGACGCTGTGCTGACGGCGCTCGGCCGGACCAACGCGAGCCACCATCCCACCGGTGATACAGCGGCGCAGTGGATCGCCCCCCAGCGGCGCGACAAGGACGATCCCCGGCCACTGTTCGCCGCGCTCGCCCAGCTGTACACCCAGGGCGCCGCCCTGGACTGGCGCCGGCTGCTGCCGCCCGCCGCCAGCATGGCCTTGCCCACCTATCCCTTCCAACACCGGCACTACTGGCTGCAGCCGCGCGCCAAGGCGACCGGCCACGCGGGCAAACTGCCCGGCCTGCTCGCCCTGGAACATCCACTGCTGGCGCATGGGCTCGAACGCGCCGATGGTCAGGGTTGGGTGTTCTGGGCGCAACTGGATGGGGCCCGCCAGCCCTGGTTGCTGGAACATCGCGTCGGTGGCCAGGCCTACGGTGCCGGCGCCATGACCGCCGAGTGCATCCTGACCATAGGCAACCGGCTGGGCTGTCCGCGACTCGAGGACCTGACGCTGCAACGCCTGGTGCCCTTGCCGGAGCAGGGCGCGGTCGATATCCAGATTCACCTCGACGCGCCCGACGCCCAGGGTATACGCAACGTCGCGGCCTACTATCGCCCGGCGGAGCCGGATGCCACGGGTGGCTGGCAGCACTTCGCCAGCTGCCAGCTGCTGCCCGACCGCACCGAGCCGCCACTCTGGCCTGACCTGCAGACCGCCGTCTGGCCGCCGGCCCACGCCGAGCCACTGGCCTTCGCCGACCTCTATGCGCGCCTGGCCGAACAGGGCGTGGAACTGGAAGGCTCCTTCCGGCGGATCGTCCGCGCCTGGCAGAGCCCGGAAGGCATCTACGTCGAAGCGGAGCGTGCCCATAGCGAGCCCGGCCCGGCCTTCACCCTGCACCCGACACTGTTGGACGCGGGCCTGCACTCGGGCCTGCTGGTCGAGGGCGCGGCGCCTCCCGCCGCCGCGCCGCGCCTGCTGTTCTCCATGAGCGGGATGCGCCTGTACCAAGCCGGCGCCACGCAGCTACGCGGCTTGCTGCAACTCAAGGCGCGACAAACCTCGCCGACCGCGCCCCATGACTACCGCATGCGCCTGGCGGATTACCAAGGTCGGGCCGTCGTCACCCTGGATTCCATGGTGCTGAAGTCGGCCAGCGCAGGCGCCCTGCCACGCCGTCTCGTCGGCTACCGGCTAGAGTGGCGCGAGGTGGCGCATCACCCCGTGCCGGCCATGCCCGAACCGCTCTGGCTGGGTGCCGGGGACGACCTGCCGAGCGACTGCGCCAGCGCTGCCTACCGCTACCTGGCCGACGCCATCACCGCCCTGGCAGCCACGCCACCCGGCACGGCGCTCGTCCTTGTACCACCAGTGCCCCCGGCTACGCCCGCCGCGGCGAACCACGCCCTGCAGGCCCTGGCGGCGACGCTACGTGAGTGGCTGGAAGATGGGCGCACGACGAGGCATCCGTTGCTGGTGGCAACCCGCCGGGCGGTGGCCACCGCCGCTGACGAAGACGTGCCCAACCTGTCCCAGGCGGCGTTCTGGGGACTCGTGCGCACCGCCCAGGAGGAACACCCCGACCGCTTCCTGCTGCTGGACCTGGATACCGCCCCCGCTGCTCCGCTTGACGTCGCGCGCGCCCTGGCGGTCGCCCAGGCCGGCGAGGCGCAGCTGGCCTGGCGCCAGGGGCGTTTGTTGGCGCCACGGCTGGTGCGCTCCAGCGCCGTAGCCCCGGCAGCCGAGCAACGGCCGAGCGTCACCCTCGATCCGGAAGGTACCGTGCTGATCACCGGGGGCACCGGCACCCTGGGTCGGGCTCTCGCGCATCACCTGGTCGCCCAGCACGGCGTGCGTCACCTGCTCCTGGTGAGTCGTCGCGGCGCAGCGGCGCCCGAGGCCACCGCCCTGGTGGAAGAACTGGCCGAACGCGGGGCCGCCACCACGGTCGCCGCCTGCGATGTGGCCGATCCGCAGGCCCTCGCGCCGTTGCTGGACGGCCTGCCCGCGCGGCACCCGCTCACCGCCGTCTTCCATGTCGCCGGCGTCGTCGAGCCGGCGCCCCTGCTGCAACTCACCCCGGCGCAACTCGAAGCGGTGGTACGGCCCAAACTGGACGCCGCCTGGCAACTCCACCTGCTGACCCGCCAGCGGAACCTGGCGGCCTTCGTCCTCTACTCCTCGGCGGCCGGCCTGCTGCCCCAGCCGGGCCAGAGCCACTATGCCGCGGCCAACACCTTCCTCGATGCCCTCGCCCACCATCGTCGCCAGCAGGGCTTGCCGGCCGTGGCCCTGGCCTGGGGTCTGTGGGCCGAGCGCTCGGCCATGGGCGAGCGGTTGGCCGCCGCGGGTATCCAGGAACTGCTCGACCGGGGTCAGTTGCCCATCGCCCTGGAGGATGGCCTGAGCCAGGTGGATCTGGCACTGACCGGCGCCCTGCCGCCGCTCGCGATCCCGGCCCGCCTGGACCTGCCGGCACTACGCCGCCATGGGCCCCAGGCGCTGCTGCGCGAATTGCTCGCCGAACCCAGCGGACAGCCGGCCAGCCTAGGCCCCGAAGCCCTGGCGCAACTGACTCCCAGCGAGCGACGGACACGTCTGCTGGCCGTGATCGCCCAAGGGATCGGCGAGGTACTCGGGCATCCCGATCCAGCGGCGATATCCGGGGATACCGAATTCCTCGCCCTGGGCTTCGATTCGCTCACGGCCGTCGAGATGGGCAGTCGGCTGGCGGCCACCACTGGCGTCCGCCTGCCGTCCACGGCCGTGTTCGACCATCCGACCCCCGTCGCCTTGGCCGAACATCTGAGCGCCTGCCTGGACCAACCGGGGCAGGCCGCGGCGCCCGCCGTGGCGGCAGCAGCGGGAGCGCTCTTCGAAGAACTGCGCGAGGCGATGCGGCAAGGGCGCCTGGCACAGGGGCTGGAGCGATTGGCGCACTCCGCGTCCAGGCGTCCGACGTTCGCCCTGGATGCCGCCGCAGGGCAAGCACCCGCGCCCAGCTGGTCGCGCCAAGACCGCGACCGGCCACTGCTCATCTGCCTGAACTCCTTCCTGCCCGCCCGGGCCAATCTCACCTATCAACGCCTGAGCCGCGAACTCGAAGGCCGCTACAGCCTGGCGACCTTGCCCCTGCCTGGCTACGGTAACGGGCCGCTGCCGGCCTCCGCCGAAGCCGCGGCCGTGGCGCTCGCGCACGCCGTCGAAGCCTGCGCCGCCGGTCGCCCCTTCACGCTGCTCGGTTTTTCCACCGGTGGGCTGGTCGCCTATGCCGTCGCCGAGCACCTGCAACAGCGGGGCATCCACCCCGCGGCCCTCTGCCTGATCGATACCTACCCGCCGGCCGCCATGCGTTCGGCGGTCCTGGAGGAAGTCCTGAGCGATTGGCTGGAAAGCCGCAGCGACTTTTGGTCGACCGACGACCACGGCCTGAGCGCCATGGCCTATTACCTGGACGTCTTCAGCCGCTGGAGTCCCCTGCCGCTGGAAGCTCCGGTCCTGCTGCTGCAGGCGGAGCAGGCCTCCGCGGCGGGTGCCAGCGACAGCTGGCCGCAACTCTGGCCGCGCCTGACGCAGGCGGTGAAGACACCGGGACGCCACTTCGCCCTGCTCAGCGATGAGGTACAGCACACCGCGCAGCGCCTCATCCAGGTGCTGGCGGACTACCGCGGAGCGACGTCATGACCCCGGAGAACTTCCAAGAGGTCCTGGATCGGTCGCCACTCTTCCAGAGTCTGGGCCTGAGCGTCGTCACCCTGAGCGCCGACAGCGTCTGCCTGGCCATCGCAGCCTCGCGCCCGACCCATGGTGGCGCCTTTGGCGACCTGGCCCGGCCCGGCATCAATGGCGCCGTGCTGTGCGCGGCCCTGGAGACCGCCATCGGTCTATGCGGTCATGCCGCTCTCGGCCACACGCCCGCGGGCGTCATCGAATTGTCGGTGAAGCTGCTGCGCCAGGTGCGCCACCTCCCCTGCCACGTCACGGCGCGGCTCGATCGCCAGGCACCGGGCCTGGCCTTCGTCTCCGCGGTCCTGACCAACGCGCGCGGGACGCCTTGCGCCACGGCCTCCGGCATCGTGGTCGCCACCCGTGGAGCCGCCGAACGAGGCCTACCGCTCGACTAACCCTGGATTGGCCGCCCCTATCCTCAACCTGGAACCCCATAGGAAGCCCATGAATCAAGCACTGACTGAAACCATGCAGGCCTTTCTGATCCGCCCCGAGCGCTATGGCCAACCCCTGCAGGCCATCCAACTCGAACAGGTCCGGGTCCCCACCCTGGGTCCGCATCAGGTCCTGATCGAAGTGATGGCCGCCGGACTCAACTACAACAACGTCTGGGCTGCCCAGGGTAAGCCGGTGGACATCATCGCCGCGCGACGCAAGCGCGACCACAACGCCGCACCCTTCCACATCGGCGGCTCGGAAGCCTCCGGTTACGTGAAGGCCGTGGGCGACGCGGTCACCCACGTCAAGGTAGGCGACACCGTGGTGGTGTCCTGCTCGGTCTACGACGCCACCGCCATCGAATCGCGCGTCGCCCCCGACCCCATGTTCTGCAGCAACCAGGAAATCTATGGCTACGAGACCAGCTACGGCTCCTTCGCCGAATACACCCTCGTCGAAGACTACCAATGCTTCCCCAAACCCAAGTTCCTGAGCTGGGAGGAAAGCGCCACCCTGATGCTCAATGGTCCGACCGCCTACAAGCAGCTCACCCATTGGACACCCAATACCGTCAAACCAGGCGATGCGGTCCTGATCTGGGGCGCGGCGGGTGGCCTGGGCTCGATGTCGATCCAGTTGACCCGCGCGCTCGGGGGGCTGCCGGTGGCCGTGGTATCCAGTCCGGAAAGGGGCCGCTACGCCTGCGAACTCGGCGCCGTGGGCTATTTGCTCAGAACCGACTATCCGCACCTGGGCCGTCTGCCGGACTTGAACTCCGACGCCCACAGCGCCTGGACCAAAGGCTTCGCCAGCTTCCGCCGCGACTTCTTCAAGGCGCTGGGCAAAAAGGAGCTGCCCAAGCTGGTGATCGAACACTCCGGCCAGGCCACCTTCCCCACCTCGCTGCAGATCTGCGACCGCTCCGGCATGGTGGTCATCGTGGGCGGCACGTCCGGCTACAACTGCGACTTCGATGTCCGCCACCTATGGATGCACCAGAAGCGCATCCAGGGCTCCCATTACGCCAACATCCGTGAGTGCCAGGAATTCCTGCAACTGGTCGAACAGCGCCGGGTAGTGCCGACCCTGAACACCGTCTATCGCTTCGAGGAGACACCCAAGGCGCACCAGGCGCTGCTGAGTGGCGAAGTCGTGGGCAATGCCGCCGTGCTGGTCAAGGCCGAGCGGCCAGGGCTCGGGGTCGGTTGTTGAAGGCAGCCGGCTCGGCGCGCGACGTCCTACTCCCTTCTGCTCGGAGAACTAACCATGCCCCAAACCCACGACCACCCTTGGCTGGTACGGGCCAGCTGCGAGCAGCGGCCACGCACCCTCTATGCCTTTCCCTATGCCGGTGGCGACGCCCAGGCCTACGCAGGCTGGGCGACTCGGCTCGATCCCTCCATCGAGTGGATCACCCTGGAACTTCCAGGCAGGGGGCGTTGCCCCGCAACGTCCTATGCCGACATCCAGGCGTTCGTCCAGGCGCTGGTACCGCTCTTCGCCGATAGCCAGAAACCCTTCGCCTTCTTCGGCCATAGCTTCGGTGGCCTGCTGTCCTTCCTCATCTGCCGAGCCCTGGCAGAGCGACGGTTGCCCCTGCCACGCAGCTTGATCCTATCCGGCTGCAAGGCGCCCGCCTGCTTCGAACCGATAGCACAGCCAGCGCTTTCCGATGATGAGGTGCTGTCCCTTATCCGCGCCTATGGCGGTACGCCCGAAGCGGTCCTGAATAACCGGGCGCTGATGAGTTTCTTCCTTCCGACCATCAAGGCGGACCTGACCCTGGTTCGCAGCTATCGCTGGCAGCCGCAACCTCCACTACCGATCCCCCTCTTGATCTTGAGCGGTCGCCAAGATCCTACCCATGGTCCCGACGTCGCCCAGGACTGGCGCGCCGAAACCTCCGCAGAAGTAGTCTTTCAAACGTTCGAAGGCGGCCATTTCTTTATCAAGGACCATCATTACGAGGTACTACAGATCATGAATCAATTCTTACTAAGAACCTTATAAGCCGTAGTCGGCTGGTGATCGATAGCCAAGGGTGGAGTGCAGCCGGCGGGTGTTGTAGAAGGCGACGATGCAATGAGTGATGTCGGCAACGGCCTCGGTCGGATTGGCGTAGCAGCGCTGCCAGATCTTCAGGTTCAGGAATAACCGCTTCATGACGGCATTATCCCAGCAGTTTCCCTTGCTGCAGGCCCTGGGCTTTCAGACTCGCACTCAGAGCCTGTTCAAAATCTGCTGCGCGTCGGCCAAACCGCGTTGAAAATGCCTTCGGAATGCTCATTTACCACTCGTAAACCCGAGCGCGGGTCCGATCCGCTTCCTCAGCCATTTGATTCGCTGGCGTTCACCCTACGGGCCAGCCGTTGGCTGTTACTCCCGCTGGTCGTTGCGCCTTGTTTGGCGCTAGCTCGCGAGATTATGAACAGGCTCTTAGGATCGATACATCCTCGCGTAGCCGCTGATTTTCCCGCTCCAACTCCCGAATGCGTTGTTGCTCTGCGGTCAACGGCTTGCCCTGAGCGGGCGGCCCGCCTGCTCGGCGTCGTACTGGGCCAACCAGCGGCGGACCGTACTGTCTACGAGATCCAGATCACGGCAGACCTGCGCCACGCCCAGGCCTTGGTCTCTGAGCATCTGCACCACCCGCAGTTTGAAGGCGGTGTCGAAGTGTCTACGGTTACGTGATGTCATGGCTGTCAGATCCTCGTTGGGGATGATCATCCCCTATCGAGGTGTCCACGAGAATTGGACCACTACAGCTAGAGGTCGCTGTTGAAACCTATCGCCACATCAAACGGGAACGCCAGGTGCATTGCGATCTCCAGCCCAGGTGCTGATCGCGACATCATTCAGATCCTGAGATCCAACTAGCTTTATCAAGCTATCGTGGGAAGTGATGACATCGTCCGTGGTTGAATTCTGATAGACGTAAGTATCTCCCTGAAAATGAAATACGACGGCCCTCGTATAGTCCGTAGTGGCCTTGGCTCCAATTTCGAGCGCATCGACCAGATCGGTGGCATCTTTCAAAGTATCATCGGACAAGACACTGACCACCTCAGGCTTCCAAGTCCCCGAGTTGAAAGAAAGAGTTCGCTCTCCTGCGGCAAAATCCGTGAGCGTGACCAAGGACGCCGTTATGGACGCCAAAGCACTAGCATGACTGGAGCCATCGTAGCTGACCAGATTACCATTGACCAAGTTAAGCGAATCATTGCCTTCACCCAGCGTAATAGTCGCACCGTGGGCATAGGAGCCAGTAGTTGCCGCGTTGTGCTCCGCGACTGCACCAGCAAAACTTACACTCACAGAATCCACACCGGCACCAGTAGCGATAGTCACATCCGCCTGCTGCACATAGGCATAAACGCTATCATGGCCCGCTCCGGTATTGACCGTCACAGCCTTGACCTGGGCATCAGCTAGATCTTTCGTAGACTCCAACTCGGGCGCAATGAGCGTACTGACGAATACTGTATCGCTGCCACTACCCGTATCGACTTTCTGCAATGAGTAACTTTGACTCTTGGTAAAAGAGACTCCATCGTAGGGTGCGCGAAAATCAATATTCAAGCCTGCCGTAGAGGCAGAGCCATCGAAAGCCTCAAGCCTATCGAAGTTTTCAAGAGAGAGGTCTTGTTGAAACAGATAGCCGGAATTTTGCGTCTCGGAGATATTCACAGTCAAATTCTGGATAGTCGAATCAAAGGTCGTAGAACCGGCTTGGGTGTCCAAGGTTTGGCCGTCAAGGAGAGTACCCTCTTCCTCCTTGCTACCTGTAACGACGAGATCAATCAGAGAGGCGGTTGTACCTCGAGTTGGCCCAGAGGTATCAACATGCTCAGCGAAGGCGACTGCTGCAGTAGCCTCTTGGAGCGAAATCTCCAGACTCTTCTCGGAGTGAAAGGCATAGAAGGTGACGGCATCA
>Ga0157359_1000033_pt1 | contig 36057 bp, 31 predicted proteins | sample AttcapACBM3_FD_111482 | JGI IMG/M metagenome (GOLD analysis project Ga0157359, IMG submission 111482) | Fungus gardens microbial communities from leaf cutter ant in Botucatu, State of São Paulo, Brazil - Atta capiguara ACBM3 | ecosystem: Host-associated > Fungi > Mycelium > Unclassified ...
CACCAACGAACGCGCCGCGCGCTTCGGTCAGCAGCCCAGCACCGTGCTCTTCACCGGCCTCTCCGGAGCCGGCAAGACCACCCTGGCCTATGCCCTGGAACGCCGGTTGTTCGATGCCGGTCGTGCGGTCTTCGTGCTGGACGGCCAGAATCTGCGCCACGACCTGAACAAGGGCCTGCCGCAGGATCGCGCCGGTCGCCGCGAGAACTGGCTGCGCGCTGCCCAGGTGGCCCGGCAGTTCAACGAGGCCGGTCTGATCGCCTTGGCCGCCTTCGTCGCCCCGGATGCCGAAGGCCGCGCCCAGGCGCGGGCGCTGATCGGGGCCGAGCGGCTGCTGACGGTACACGTCAAGGCGTCGCCAACCGTCTGCGCCGAGCGTGATCCCCAGGGGCTCTATGCCGCGGGTGGCGACAACATCCCCGGCATCTCCTTCGCCTACGACGCGCCGGAAGACGCCGATCTGGTGATCGACACCGAGCAGCTGTCGGTGGAGGAGGGCGTCCAGCAGATCCTCGACGTCCTGCGCGGTCGCCAGGTTATCTAGGTCGATCGGGCATGAAAAAACCCGCCAGATGGCGGGTTTTTTCTTGGGCGTTTACTTACCAGCGCGGCGGGCCGTAGTAGTAGGCACCGGGCGGCGGGCCGTAGTACACGGGGCGCGGCTCCACCACGCGATACTCGTACACCGGTGCCGGCTCGTAGTAGACCACGCGCGGCGGCGGTGGCGGCGGAGGTCCCTGCACGTACACCGGCTCGCGGGCATAATAGGAGTTGGAAACGATGGCGCCGCCTACCACGGCACCTACGACCGCGCCGAAAAAGGCGGGGCCGGCGCCACGGCCATGGGCGGAAGCCTGGCCAGCGATGGCGAGGCAACTGGCGAGCACCACGACTTGAGTGATGCGACGTAGCATGATGATTCTCCTGCAACCCGGGGAAATGAAACCGGGTATGTCTATCAGACCGCAACGGCGGCGAATCGCCTAGACAGGCTCGGGTAAAGTTTGGGTAAAACCAAATGAGGGGGACATCAGTCCCAACCACTCGACGTCGACGTGTCCCCGCGACCCTGGGGTGCATCTCCTGTATTCGGCACCGCCACCGGTGCCCTGACCGCGAGACAGCCGTGCAGATTCTCTATACCGCCTTGATCCTGCTGCTGGTGGTGGGTGCCACCCGCCTCAGCGCCCACCTCATTCCCATTCCACTGCCGTTGATCCAGGTGGTGGTCGGCGCCTTGCTCGCCTGGCCCACCCTGGGGCTGCATGTCGCCCTGGACCCCGAGCTGTTCCTGCTGCTGTTCATCCCGCCGCTGCTGTTCTCCGATGGTTGGCGCATGCCCAAGCGCGAATTCTGGCGGCTGCGGCGGCCCATCTTCGTCCTGGCCTTCGGCCTGGTGTTCCTCACCGTGCTGGGCGCTGGCTGGTTCCTGCACTGGATGCTCCACTTGCCCTGGGCAGTGGCCTTCGCCCTGGCCGCGGTGCTGTCGCCCACCGATGCCGTGGCGGTGTCCAGCATCGTCCGTGGCCGGCTGCCCAGCTCGCTGCTGCACGTCATCCAGGGCGAGGCGTTGCTCAACGATGCCTCGGGCTTGGTGACCTTCAAGTTCGCCGTGGCAGCGGCCCTGACCGGTGTCTTCTCGCTGAGCGAGGCCAGCTTGAATTTCGTCGTCGTCGCGGTGGGTGGCGCCCTGGTGGGCGCCGTGCTCAGCTGGCTGGTCGGGCGGGCGCGGGCCTGGATGGTGATCAGTCGTGGCTGGAGCGATGCCGCGCCCCACGTGGTCTTCATGCTGTTGCTGCCGTTCGCCGCCTACGTCCTGGCGGAGCGCCTGGGCGTCTCGGGCATCCTCTCGGCGGTGGCCGCCGGCATGATGCAGAGCCGGGTCGACCTGCTCCCGCGGCAGACCGCCACCCGCCTGCTCAACCACAGCGTCTGGGGGCTGGTGGAGTTCGCCTTCAACGGCCCTCTAGTTTTTCAAGGGAAATCACGTAAACCTAGAAACGCTATGATTACCTGTCATCAAAAATCTCGAAGTGCCCGTGGTCTGGGCATTCAAGAAATGTGACTGCGCAGCGGCATCTAAAAAGCGCAGGTCACCTATGGTAAACAGTCTAGGTTCCGCTGGTTTTCTACTCGAATGTAAACGCAGCTTCTCCGTGATACGAGTCGGCACGCATCTCGATGTCCGGTGGAATCTGCCGAACCCGCTCCACAGCTCGCTTCCTAGGTTTACATGATGCAGACGTGTACGCTGTGATGGTGTTCGAACTATCAGCAACGCAAGGAATGTGCGGCGGCCAGTAGAGTTCAGACTGGTACAACGTGTGCTGCCTTCAGGTCGGAATCGTAGCGCCATTTAGCGCTGCCTATGCAGCCGACTTTTGGCCGCAAAGCCCCGGGATCACGCCAAGCAAAGATCTCAGGCAGGTCTTACGTGACGTGCGCGGTGGCATATACCTAGGAGTAGAGTGGCTATCTCTGCTCCGCGCGGCGAGGTATCTTTAGCCAATTTTTGTGCGAGGCATCAGAGGGATGGTACCGTTTTTCCTGTGGTTCCTGGATAGGTTGACTATGGGATCGATGGCTTGCGGAAAAAACCGGTGTAAACCTGATTTTTGATGTGTAAACCAGTGTGCTTTACACATCAAAAATCAGGTTTACACCAATGCTCTTCGGTGCTTTTTATGGTCGCGCTATGAGTGTTCTATAAAGGTCTATTATCTTGCCGTGAGTAGTAACATTCCCTAGCAGTGTGCTCGCTCTACGCGGGCTCTACGTGCAGCTGTCCTGATGGCCAAGCCTTTGACGATAGCCGTGTAGGAGTCTAGGCGCTTAACAAAAAGTCGGTGCGAGCAGAAGCGCTGCCATGACTGGGCGGAGGCCTACATGGCAGGCGCTACGAACCCTAGCAGACTTACAGTTGCTTTCTGACGTTCTCTTAGCTTAAGATTTTTCTAGGTGACGGCTCTACCCTCAACAGGAATCGATCGATTCCGAGCCAGATGAAATCAGCCGCGATTGCGGCCCATCTGACCCTGCTCGATCATTTCATTGAGGTTCACAATGCAAGACGCTCACGTCACTCCCCGCCTTTTTGATTCTGAAGTCATAAATGCCTCTGAGAAGCGGCTTCGTACGCTCCTTAAGGCAAATTACTCAAAATTCCGCTTTATCACTTCGTTCGAGCAGAAGCTCAGCGAAGCTGAGCATGAGCAGCAGAAAGCCCAAGGCAAATCCGGAAAAAGAGTTCTGCCCGCGACCAAAACTATCGTTGCTGCAGTGCTCGGCTGTGAGCTTTTTAGAGACTTGCCAAGACTCGCTATCCCTGTGGATGAGCATTTGGGCTCCGCTGAGCTTTGTCAGAGGCGTCAGCAGCAAGCTTCCATGCTAAGCGCTTTCCTTTTGAAAAAGTCTACGGCCCTTGGCTTGATACTACCTTCATCCCTGGATTTGCACTGCCGTGATTTCATCGACATGTGGCAACCCACCACACGTACTTACGATGAGCTTGCACAGACCATTCATCGTGCCTCGGAAGCCAAAAACGCCGGTAAGCTTCCTGAGTGGTTTATTCGTTTGTCCCCCCAATTGGAGGACGCGAGCTGGGGATCTGAAATACTGCCCAAGGCGTTGGTGTATGAAGCGCTCGCCCTTTTGAAGGTTGGCGATGAAGCCTCCCTGACTCCAAACATCTGGAACAGGCTCGCCTGGCTGTTAATGCGCGAGAATCTGGGCATAGCTGCCATCAATCTGGCCAACTCTGAGGAGTTTTCGAAGACGAGCCGTGCCGCCAACATCCTAGAGATAGTGTGGGAGAGCGGAGTCATCTATGCCGGCGTCCAGCTGGCACGGATGTATCAGCACGTGCTAGCACCGAATCGGCTTAGCCTGCAACGGGCCGAAGAGGTTATCGACAAGGTCTTGAAACAGTACAAGGAATCTCCTAATCGCATGGCGATCTTCACGACCGCTAAATCCCATGCGGAACTCTTCCAGACCTATAACATCGTCAAAATCGATGCTCTGCGCGAAGCTGAAGATCCTCATAAGGTCTTCCAGCTAACCATGCAAATCCTTGCTGCCTGTACCGATGCCGCGCGGCTTGGTTTTGAAGGCTTCGCAGCATGCGCGCTGTCCATCCTGGCGCCCGAGCTTCCAGAGCTTCAAGGTGAGGGAAATGAGGAGCTTTTTGCTCTGCGCAAGAAGATATCTCGGTATCCCCAAGCAGAAGCTTTCTGTCAGGCCTTGGCTGAAAGTGTTCTACCAAGCCGACGACAAGCGTCCTACCGCTAAAGCTGGGCATCCTAGATGCCAGGAACCAGCCTACTATCTATAAGCAGTTCGTTTAGCCGGTTTCCGCTGAAGCTCGCTCTTCGAATCTGTAATGTTGCTCGGATCAAGAGGATTACCAAATGACAGCTTCGAAATGCGACATATGCCGTGGACATGGTGGCCCAATCGAAATCGAATGTCCGGAATGCGCAGGAACAGGGTATGACCCGACCGACGACAAGCCCTTTGCTCAGTGCCATACGTGCCATGGTGATCAGACCATAGAAGTTGAAGAGTGCATTAACTGCGGAGGCATCGGGGAAGTGGATGCCAACGAATTCTGAGAGTTTGAAACAAAATTACAATCATTAGGGGATTGGAGAAATGAAACCTAGAAGGTGGTGCTTCTTGGTACCACCTTCTAGGTCTGCTACTTATCAATTAAGCACCTCAGTCCCTCCGGCAATTGCAAGTGCAGTTCTGGGTTTAGGTGCGGGGAGAGTTATTTTATTTGGTTGTCCCTACCTTGGCTCGGTTAGAGCTAACTTAGATATGACCGCCGCCAATTTCCATTCTTTCATGAGGTTTTTGGCTACAAGAAGTTATTCATGAGCTGTACCTGGCCTTCATCTCGGCCTCGATGGCCGGCCATTGTGGAGATGCTTTAAGTTCTCGAATAAGACGTTCGTGCTCAGGCTCCGGTACTAGATGCATCCAGCGCTGCTGTTCGGCGTCGTGGTCAGAGGTGCGGATGTCGCGTGTGAGTTTGGCACCGGCTCCAGCCAATCGCTTGCGCACTTTGGCCCAAAACTCGATAGAGGTTCCGACCTCGTGCATTGGGGTCAGTGGTACCTGATATTGGCACCAAAGACACCAGAGCGCGGCCAGACCGATGCCGCGCCGTCGATGCGCTGAGCTGATGTGGAGATCGCTGATGTACACTCGGTCATTGAGTGGACTCACACCGTAATTGATCCGACCCACACGCTGGCCATCGAGGCAGATCAACGCGGAGATATCCGGGCCCGGAAAAACGAAGTTGCCGCGCAGAGATTCGGAGCGTTCGACCACCAACTGGATGGTCGATGCATGTTTGGTCAACCGGGCCGCTCGGCGCCGGTGGAAAAAGTCGTGGAGGTTATCAAGAAGGGTCATGCACCCGCCCTAGCACAGAATGGAAAGAGGATTATATAAAGAATTTACGAGCCGGCTACGAATTGAGCGGGGCGTTGTGAGCTAGCAAAATACAGATAATGAGACCTTCCTCACTGATCTACTTCTCGATTACATCGAGATCTATTTCGGTTCTACAGATAGGTCAAGATTGAATGTGTTATTGCTCTGGCTCGGTGTTCGCCGGATTGCCAGTAATGCTCGCTGCCAATCATGGTCATCTATAGTGTTCAGCGACTCGCAGTGGTTTTGGATTTACTGGGATACTATCTGGCTTCTGTCGACTGCCTACTAAGTGGCTAGAGAAGCGATGTGGTTTCATTTCAGTCACCGAACACTGTATTTATTGACAAGATGGCAAATCCCGGCTGGCCGAAAAGGTGCTCCGTCCCTTATATCTTGACTGGCTGCTCGGGGGCGCTAGCCGAAGATTTTGGCCCCGACTAGCTTCTAGGGCTTTGATTGAGATCTGGTGTCACTGAGAGAATAAGTTGAGCACCTCGAAGGTGTGGCGCTGCTTCTAGCGGCCTATGCAAAAACATCTGGCAGGCGGGGTAGCGCTAATACTTCACAAGTATTCAATGGTCAACATGCTTTTAACATCCGCAGAAGTCCCGCTCAGCTTATAGTTACAAAGGATATAGTGCTGCCCGGTCTCCGTCGTAGCGATATGCCGGTGATGAAAGATATCGATATGCGCTATCTGGCTGATGGTTACAGTGCCGCGCGATTCTACGATGTTGGCTGGTGTAACGAACAACTCTCCGCAGATCGTATCGTTGCTGCCAAGATCGACATCGACTAGATATCCAGAGATTGGAATGTCATATGTATAAGATAAAGCGTTCGTCAGTGCACTTGAAAGAATCATAAAGCTACTTAAGATGGTATGTTCTAGGAGATTTTCGCGCTTCAAACAAAAACGGTTAAGTCTGGCTGAAAGCCTGTCTCCTCCCTAGGATAGCCTCTTGGGTTCGATAAAAACCTGATGCCATTGATGGTTCGGTCTAGCGCGAAGTGCGTATGGCCAAAGATCCATAGGTCAATCTTGCAGGTCAGGAATTCGAGCCAATCATTCGTATACGCGGCATCTAGGTGATCTCTGTCCCGGTCTTCGGGTAGTAGCTCAACCAGAGGGCAGGTATGGGTGACGACGACCGTTTTGCCATTGAAAGGCGTACTGACCTGTTCGAGTAGCCACGCTTTGGAAGCCTCAGCAAGGGCTTGGGTGTCTGCAGGCCGGAGCTTCCGATACCCAGGCTCCATACGGATCATTCGGTAGTCATTCATTTCAGACGCTGCACGATCCATCGCTTGTCGCTGGCTTCCCGTTGCCTTGAAGTCCGTCCAGCCTGTACATCCTAAAAATCGCACGCCTTGGTGAACATACGTCTTGTTCTCCAGTAAATGCACGTGCGCAGCAGCGTCTCGCGACATCACCCGTTGTGCTCGCTGTACCGAGGTTCGGTAGCAGTCGTGATTGCCTCCGATCAGGATCGTCTTGCGGTCGATATTGGCACTGACCCAGCTAGCGGCGCGGCCCTTAGGCAACGTGTCGCCCGCGATGACAACCAGGTCAGCATCTGCGGGAATCGAAGGGGTGAAGGGGGAGAATTCCAGATGAAGATCGCTGAGGACATGAAGCCTCATCAATGCTCCTTTAAAGATATGTAGATAATTGACAATGCGTAAAATGGATAGAGCGTTGTAGCGATGGTGTCACTATAAGCCGTCGATGGAATCAAGGGAAGTATGGCTTTATGCTCCCTTTTGCGAGCCATCATTTTGACGAACCTTCACGGCGGCCTAGGACGCGTTATTCGATCGCTTCGGATCGAGCGTGGCTTGAAGGTGGAATCCTTTGATGGTGTGGTCGACCGTACGCACCTTCTTGCGATCGAAAAGGGACAAAAATTCCCTTCGCTGCAGACGCTCACGGCTATCGCCCACGTTCTTGAAATCAGCGTTTCGAACCTAGTGCTGTTGGCCCGATCAGCGGAGCTTGGCGTCGATCCTCAGCTGTTACGCCAACAAGACCAGCGCGAGCTTGGCCAATTGTTAAGAGCGGGTTTGGTAGTGGTACCTACCCCCAGCCTTCAAGATCTTCATGGAGGCGCCAAACGAAAAAGATCCGACGACCTCCGTAAGCAGATTTTGGCCTGTAGTGAGCGAGGCCTTTCAAAAGGCGAGACTTCGCGATTTTTGAAAATTGCTCGGTCTACGGTTGACCGGCATTGGCCCGTCCAGCCGAGCTCCCTTTAGCGCCAGCGTTACGCCGATGGGTAGCTGGGACGCCCTGCGGTATGCGCATGCATGACATTGATGCAGAGATCTGGCAGGCCGCTGCATGTCGATACGGTGATAGGTTAGAGACCGCCTTGTTCCAGGCGCTGCAGGGCTATCGAAGACCACCGGGTTATGATTCGGCTCATCGTATTTATCGACTGTTCCTCAGTAGTGGAAACGGAGATGGGCCTCGGTGGTTGGTCTGGCGAGATCGGGCGAAAGGCGCAGGCTGAAATCCCTACCGGACGATTCGCAAAGCCTGAGGAGATCGGAATGGTAGCGGTGCTCTTGGCCAGCGATGCTGCCGCCATGATCAACGGAGCTGACTTAGTCGTCGTTGACGGATACACAATTCGATAGTCCATATTCCAAGCGAGTGGCGGCTGCAGATGTCGAATGGCAATGGCGGCCTGCAGCCACGTTCTCGCAACGAGCGTACGGATATTGACAGTGGACACGAGCGGTGAGCTGAGCGCGGCAACCGCCGCTCGAACCTCCAGAAATAGCGCCCTGCAGCAGTGGCGTTTCATCTTTCGGAGGGTTAGACGTAGGTAGCGTTTATCAAAGCACAGAGCGGTTCACTTCTTGTCGGCTGTCCCGTCCCAGTTTCGCAGGCTGATCTTGAGCTACTTTACTTTACATACCTTAACTGTCCGCATCTGATAGGCGCCGTAGGCGCCATCAGATGCGTAAGATCTTCCACAATTGTATCAACTGGCTAAATCCGTTTCTCTAGCTAGTCGCTGCATGTTTAAAGATCGTGTAGTCAGTCCAGCTTTAGTGAAGCGGTACCTCATATAGGCTGAAATTTCTTCTTCATGCGATGATAGAATCATTTGTCGGCTGCCGAATTCGCACCGAAGCAAGTCGGTTAGAGACGCAATATTTACCTCGTCTAAGGATTGTGACGGATCATCAATCAGGATCAGCGGCACCTTTGCGTACACTCTGTTAAGAGAGAGGAAGAACGCTAGGCTCAGCGCAGAGACTTGACCTGTGCTCATAGACATTATCGCGTCATACTCAGACTTTTCTGCTGTAAGGAATTTTAGTTCCTTTCCATCCTTGCTTTCTATGAAAAGTCCTAGGCCTCGCTGATAATTCTGGATTAATCTTCCGCTATAGATATGAAATACCAGCTCAATCTCGGCAATCGTCTGCTCTGAATAGCGACGTTCCGTTTTTTCTAAGCAAGACCTTAATTGGTTGATTTTTTGTTTGGCGTTTTCTGCTGCTTTATTCTCGGATAGAATTTTTGAAGAGCCATCTGTGCACTGCTTGAGCCTGCTGCTTTGAGCTTCATTGGCTTTTGCTGATATAAATAGAATCTTATCTTTGAGTGCTTGGCCGTCTACTATGTAGAAGTCTTCAAGTTCTTCGTACGCAGCGATTATGATACTTCGCCAGTCATTCGGTAGTGAATCTGTTTCAGGTGTTTTCTGGTTCCTAATAGACGTGATCAGTTTTTGGTTTCTGTCTTCGATTATTTCATCTTTTTCTGAAAAAGAGTAATCGATATCTATATTCAGTTTTTTAAAGCGACTGGCGATTTGAATCATCGCGGGCAGTCTAGACTTCTCCCGGATAAGAATGTTGTGGAGAGCACTGTTGTAGTTTTTTTGTATCTCCGATTCTTGTAGGCGTAGGTTGCTTTCAATTACCGTAAGATCTTGTGTAAGAGCTGTTATTAGATCGGCTAGGCGTTGTTCATCAGCGCTTAAGGATTCAGAAATCTGCCTAGACCTGAGCTCTATGTTAGTTAACAGGTTGTTGTGGTCTTTCCAGTCAACTCCGCACATCGGGCAATGTGAGTCTTCTGGGTGAAGTTTGGCATGCTCAATAATGAGCGAGTTTTTTAGCCGGGCTAGCTCGACGGCAATACTGGAGTTTGAATTGTTCTTGGTTTGCAGGGAGTTTCTAATATTTAATTGATCCAGAAACCAGTCAAGTCGCTTTTGATCCCATCCAGGAAGATCTTTGGCCTCCTCAGCGTTTATAGTCGCAGCACCGCGTCTTAGGATGGCGAGAGAGACGGATATCTTGTTGAGCGCTTGTTTTGAAATATCTAGCTGCTCAAGCCGGTCTACGTCTTTCCCGAGCCGAGCTAGATTTTTAATTGTATCCTTATGGACGTCGATATAGCTTTCGATTTCTTCGTTTTTGTTTCTTGCTCGTATTGCATTTTTTAAACTTGCTAAAACTTGAAGTTTAGATAGTGACTCAATGTACCCTTTGTGAATATCCACGTTGTAGGTTGGAAACGGGTTTTCCAAGTCCCAGCCGGGCTGCATTTTTGAGGTGGATAATTTCTTGTAATCTACTATTCCGGCATCGGCTTGGATCATCCCCTTGAGCGATTCTGCCTCGGTCTGCAGCGCTGAAAGTTGAGATGCACGTGCTGGATCACTGATAAATTTAGTAAGGCGCTGGGCTAGCTGCTTGCATTTATCAACTTCGGCTTTTACATCGCTGATGTTAAATAGGTTGTTTAATGCTTCTTTGCGCTTGTCCACCCTGGTGTGTAATAACTGGTTCTGGCCTTGCTCTAGATAGTTAAGGTAAGAAAAATTTTCTTTAAAATTTTTTCCAAATACGGTCTCGATGAATTCCTCGTTTTTCTCATTCTTAGCTGTGTAGTCGTTTGATGAGAATTCCGGTAATTCATAGAGCTTGAAGTGAGCGTACTGATCTGCTCGATTGTTGGATTTTTGAGCAAATTCAGTCACTGGTGTATGTCTTGCGAGGATTAATTTCTCTGAGCCATTTGAGAACTCAATCTTGATAGTAAGATCATTTTTTCCTGAGCGGGTGTTCCAGAACAAATTATCTTCATAATTTGTTCTGTTGTTTTTCATTATCGTACCGTATAGCGCCTCAATCCTCTTTATTTTCCCAGTCAAAAGCAGTTCAATAGCATCAAATACGCTGGTTTTTCCGAACCCGTTAGGGCCGTCTAACGTTAATAGAGAAGAATCGTTAAATTCTAATATTAAGTTTTTGAAAGCCTTAAAGCTTCTGATTTCAATCTTAGCTATTTGCCAGTTCATTGGATATGATTTCCTTGATCAGATCTTCGCTGTTAGCACCACTGCTCTGTATTAGCTCATACAGGTCGGCTATGTTGAGTTCGGCTACTGCCTCGGCAATTTGTAGGCTAAGCGGAACTAGATCTATCTTTGTAGTTTGCAACTCCAAGAATGGCAGTTTAATGAAAATTTTAGCAGCGGCACTGTATTGGGTTGCTGCTAGTGGATCTTCTTTGTATGAGTCGAATTTTGCTTTGTCAGAGATTACGTCCTTCAGGTCGCTGAAGGTTAAGCCCTTGAGTGCTTCCACCTCCGTGTCGCTATAGTAAAGAACATATTTTTTGTAAAAGTGTGGGTCTTCTTCTATCTCGAAGATCCTGTCTTCATGGGTTTTAAACTCTGCTAGCTTGTCTAGATGGTGTATGCAGATAAGGTCGCAGTTCTTCTTGAATGCAGGATCCGTTAAAAACGATTCGGGTGCAGATTGATTGATAACAGCGTTCAGCTCACTAGGGGAGAGTAATTCGTCTAGCTTGTGTAACGCTGCGAATCGAATCGCCGAGCCTTTTGAGCGTACATAATATCCAGTTGATTGGCTTTCGAATTCCTTGTTAAAGCCCTGGGCTAAGAGTCCCTGATTGACAAGGTCAATAATCATGTAAGTCTGGCCTCTGCGTCGTCCTTGGTAAGAATGCTAATGCGCAAGCTTTTTATTATATTGGCATCCGTCTGATCTTGAGTTTTCAAAGAGTTCTGACGATCTCGATTAGTGTATTTAGTATCTACTATGAAGCTTTCAGATGCTTTTGCAGCTATTAGGTTGTTGTACTCAAAGAGTAATTCGCTTAAGGTGTCGTCGTTTTTTACTTCCGAAATTATCCCTGCAATACAGTATTTTTTCTCTGAAGGGTCGGGTAGGTATAATGCTGTTGGTGCGTAAAACTTATTATTGCAATCTCTATAGTGTGGTAGCCTTTTGAAGATGGGCTCTACAGCTATATCATGCAATAAATCAGTATATCGTCCTATGTCTGAGCTTTGAATGCGGGAGAATTTTTCTGACGGCTTCATCAGTTGGCAAAGGATCTTGAAATCGCTACCTTCCGAGCGGCGTACCATATTATATATGAGCTTTGCTCTACCATACGCCGCGTCTGACATTCCTGGTAGTGCTTCAGCGAGCCGTTGTTCCAGAAGGCTGTGCAATCTTGCTCTAAGTTCGACCGCATAATAGCTCTTTTTTTCATACGGGTTCGCGGTTAGCAATTCTGAAATTATGCTGGCTGCTGTTATTCTATTTTCATAAGCTGCTCTGCGTTGGGTATCACCAGCCAGTTGTATTTTTGAGTGAATGTCTAGGGCTGATGAGCTTATTCTGTCCGATAGCAAGCAATAGTTAGTGTGTAGCAAATCGTCGTCGAATAAGATGTTGTGGGTGCTGTAGATTTCTCTGATGATCTGCTTGGTCAGATCTTCTATATCAGTGAGCTCACAATGCCGATGATCATCGTACTTATAAAACTCTACTGTTTCCCCATTGGCATCGATGTAGTTACTATCATCGTCTATGGGTAGGGAAATGTGAAAGTACCTTTTTGTGCCGGAAACTCTATCAAGCTCTATCAACGCTGATTTGCTTAGCGCGTCTTTGTAGCTACTACGGTAGTCGCCGATTTTTGCCTTGACCTGATGTGCGCTTACCAGCTTTCCGTCATTATAAATAGCAAAGTCGTCCGTGCTGTCTAGCTGCAGCTCGAAATTGCTGTCGCCACTATTAATCAGTCGCAGGCAGTGGTAGAGCGCTACCTTTCCTTGATATACAAAACCGCTCCACGTCGAAATTGCGCTGTGGGGGTATTTGCTTGCTTCCTTGTCGCTCACGTTGCCTCCCTTCATCGTATGATTGGCAGTCCCTCGAAGTGTGAACAGTATCACGGTGCGCGTGGATGCCAATAGGGGTGGCCTGAAGCTTGGTTAGCGTTCTAGCGAATACGAGTTGGGAGTGGTCGCTAATTGCCTAGCGAGACGCTTACCTTCAAGACAAAGGTGCGATTCAGTTTTGCGAAAGAACAGGGCTAGATAACGGCTGATGATAATTGCGATAAGAAATACGGGTTATGAGGGAATGCCCGGTTTAGAGCGGTTTGTCTCTCGTCTGGTCTGCGATGAAATCAAGGGGACAAGAAGATCCAAAGCATGGATGCCTCCAACGCAATTAGTGAAAGTCTCTGCTCCGGGTGTCCAGTCCTTGTAGAAGCTCGCTGATGTCTTCCAGCCGACCTGCCACGATATGAAGTACCCCATCGCGAGTTTCAACAGTACCGTCCACACGCATCAGCTGCGAAGCTACCAACTCCCGCCGCTGACGCTCCGCCAAGGTTCGCCACACCACTACGTTGACCATTCCGTACTCATCTTCCAGTGTCACGAAGGTTACGCCGCTGGCGGTACCAGGCCGTTGCCGACCAACCACCAGTCCGGCGATTCGAGCTGGCTGTCCGTGACGGCGTGCCTTCAGATCGCGCGAGCTCATCAAGCGCCGGGCAATGAGCTCTGGGCGCAGTAAGGTGAGGGGGTGAGGGCCGAGTGTGGTACCGAGAGAGGAGTAGTCAGAATAGAGGTCTTCGCCCATGGTGGGGGCGATCAGCTCTACGATCTCTTCCTCGACGACAGCGCCTTCAGCGAAGAGCGGTAGCTGTGGCTCGATTGCCGACATGGCCCAGCGCGCTTGGTAGCGATGACCGGCCAGGCCTTTAAGCGCGCCGGCATCAGCTAGACACTCACGCGCCTTGGTGTCGAGATCGGCGCGAACGCAAAGATCAGTGACGTCGCGAAACAGGCGCTGCTGGCGAGCTCGCTCCACTGCGCGACCTGCGCTTTCAGCTAGGCCTCGAACCATTCGCAAGCCCATTCGAATGGCAGGCTGCTCACTACCTGCTACCGCTTCGAGACTGCAATCCCAATCACTGCATGTGACGTCTACGGGCAAGGTCTGTAGCTGATGACGTCGAGCGTCCTGAAGGATCTGATCAGGACTGTAAAAGCCCATGGGATAAGAGTTGATCAGGGCGGCGGCAAAGGCAGCCGGCTCGTGGCATTTGAGCCAGCAGCTGGCGTAGGTGAGCAGGGCGAAGCTGGCAGCGTGGGATTCTGGAAACCCGTAGGATCCGAACCCCTCGATCTGTCGGAAGATATCGGCGGCGTAATCAGCGGTGTACCCGTTGGCAAGCATGCGAGAGGTCAGCCTTTCCCGGTGCGGCTCCAGTCCACCATGTCGCTTCCACGCGGCCATGCTGCGCCGCAGCTGATCAGCCTCGCCCGGCGTGTAGTCAGCGGCGAGGATGGCGAGCTCCATCACCTGTTCTTGGAATAGCGGCACGCCCAACGTTCGGCCGAAGACACGCTCCAACTCCGGCGGATAGCTGATTTCCTCCTGGCCATTCCGGCGTCGTAGGTAGGGGTGCACCATATCCCCTTGAATGGGGCCGGGCCGGACAATGGCCACCTCGATCACCAAATCGTAAAAGGTCTGAGGACGAAGCCTTGGCAGCATCGCCATCTGTGCCCGCGACTCGATCTGGAAGACACCAAGCGTGTCGGCGCGACTGATCATTGCGTAAGTCGGCTTGTCCTCCTGCGGGATGGTGGCCAAGGTCAGCTCCTTGCCCCGATACTCCTTCACCAGATCGAAGCACCTGCGCAGGGCGCTGAGCATGCCTAATGCCAGGATGTCGACTTTGAGCAGGCCCATGGCATCCAGGTCATCTTTGTCCCACTGGATAACGGTGCGTCCCTCCATTGCGGCATTCTCCACCGGCACCAAGGTATCCAATGTCTGGTTGGCGATAACGAAGCCACCCGGGTGCTGCGAGAGATGCCGGGGAAAACCGATGAGCTCACCGGTCAGCACCAGGATGCGGTGGAGCAGAGGGCTAGCCGGATCAACGCCCGATTCATGCAGCCGCTCTGCTGGCGGGAGGTTATCCGTCCAGCGGCCACAGCAGTCCGCTAGAGCAGTGATCTGATCGGATGGTAGCCCCAGGGCTTTGGCTACGTCGCGTACGGCGCCGGCGGCGTGATAGGTGGATACTACTGCAGTGAGCGCAGCGCGCTGGCGGCCGTAGCGGCGGAAGATGTATTGGATGACCTCTTCACGGCGGTCATGCTCGAAGTCGACATCGATGTCCGGCGGCTCATCGCGTTCATGGCTGATGAAGCGCTCGAACAGTAGATTGATTCGAGTGGGATCGAGCTCGGTAATGCCTAGGGCGAAACAGACGGCTGAGTTGGCTGCGGAACCGCGACCCTGGCAAAGGATGTCTTGCTGGCGGGCGAAACGTACGATGTCGTGCACCGTTAGGAAGTAGCTCTCGTAGCCCTTGTCGGCGATCAGTTTCAGCTCTTTTTCTATCTGCTCGCGCAGCCGGGGTGAAAGGCCTTCAGGCCACCGCCACGTGCAACCTTCTTCCGTCAAAGCCCGCAGCCAGCTGGTAGGTGTATGACCCTCTGGTACCACCTCGCTGGGATACTGATAGTCCAGTTCCGCCAGGCTGAAGCTGCAGCGTTCGGCAATGCGTAGGGTTTCCTGAAGAAGCGGCAGTGGGTAGCACCGCGCCAAGGCCTCGCGGTGACGCAGGTGACGTTCGCCATTAGGGAAAAGCAGCTGGCCAGCTTCAGCTACCGGCACGTGATGACGGATCGCGGTGAGAGTGTCTTGGAGCGCCCTTCGTCCTCGGCAATGCATATGCACGTCGCCGGTAGCCACCAGAGGCAGATCAAGAGATTTTCCGAGGTGTTGCAGGTGCTGCAAACGCACCTTGTCGTCCTGATCGAAGTGCAGCTCAGCAGCAATCCATAGCCGATTTGAAAATACGTCCTTGAGCCAGCGTACGGCGTCTGCTTCGGCATCCCAATCGGGTATCCAAAGTGCTGTCAGACCGGTGAGCTGGTCGAGATCTTCGCGCAGCAACCGGTAGCTACCCTTTTCAGCTCGCCTGCGGGCGAGAGTAATCAGGCGACACAGCTGCTGGTATCCCAGCAGGTTTTCTACGAGCAACACCAACTTGGGCCCCTGAGCAACCTGAAACTCCGCACCCACGATTAAGCGAACGTTGTGCTTCTCTGAGGCCTGCCAGGCGCGAACGATACCGGCGAGCGTGCACTCGTCAGTGATAGCCAATGCGTCGTACGCCATCGCGTTCGCCCGCTTAAATAGCTCGTCGACGCTAGAGGCGCCGCGTTGGAAGCTAAAGTTCGATAGGCAGTGCAGCTCCACATAACGCGATGTCATGCGAACCATCCCTGCACCCACCAACCTGACGCTTCAGGTTTTCCCTGGTAGGCCCAAGCCGTACGGCCATCTGCGAGCTCCAATACGTAATAGTCTCGCCGCGTATCTTTGCCATCCCACCAGCCGCTCTCGATTCGTTCCGGCCCACTGAGAACGCGTAACACGGTGGTGTGCAGTGGCTCGGGTTCCGAAAGCAGCCAACCCGGTCGACGATTACGTCCTAGCGCCTGCAATGCCAGTGATGGCGCATCCTTTCGCCATGCTCGTTCGGGACGATGATCCCCTTGGGCGCCGATCGTGCAGACGGCTTCATCGCCCAGGCGTGCACGCAGCCGCTCGCGTAGCTGCTCCCAACTAACCGTTTGTTGTGGACGCTCATCGAAAAGGCCGCGATGCTCAGGTACGAAGCTAGGTAGTTCATCAGCGATCAAGCCGATGGCTAGAACGGGTTCTACCACTTGGGTAGGCTCTAATCGGCCTCGGGCAAATTCGAATAACAGCGCTGGGTCACGCTCTGGTGCCAGTAGTCCCACCACAACTTCAGTGGTTGGGGCATTTCGATGCTCCAGGCGAAGGGTGAAGCGTTGGGCGCCCATGTCGCGTCCAGCCAAATAGGTGGCTAGGTCAGAGGTCAGCCGGCGCAGGGGAAACAGCAGCGCCTGTGTCGACTCAACCTCGAAGTTGAGTTCGATCCGCAGCTGGAAGGTGGTCGGCGGCAGGAAGAACTCCAGCGGCAGGATCTTGCTACCCAGTACCTGATCCAGGTGGTTGAGTAGGCTTACGGGAAAGCGGCGGGCGAGGTGCGCGCGGGGCAGGGCAAGTACCTGGTCGAGCTGGCGCAGTCCCATGCGGCTAAGCGCCTGCACGATGTCAGGATCCAGGCCGAGGAGGGCTACCGGTAGGGTACGCATGGCGGCAGCGAGGCCTGCATCATCTCGTACGGTCAAGCTGTCACCCGCGTTGGCGAGCACTCTGGCTGCCACGGGATTGGGCGCTAGGGTGATTCGATGGCCAAAGCCAAGCGCTGTCAGCTCTTGGCGCAGGCGTGCCTCGAAGCGCGGCCAGGGGCCGAACAGCGGCAGGCTGGATTGCACTTCAAAGACGAGGGCGTCTGGGAAGTGCAGGCTGACTTGAGAGCTGAAGCCATAAGCCCACGCTGCCAGTAACTGGTGCTGACGCTGTAGCGCCGCTTCGTCGTATTCCACCGTTGCGAATTGTGGACATATGGTTTGAGCGGCAGTGAAGGTCATTTCGGGTCGCAGACCCAGGGCCAAGGCAGGTGGGTTGGCTGCCTTGATCACTCGGCGTTGAATCGGGCCGTAAAGGAGCACCAACGGCTCGTCCGGATCAGGGCAATTGCGCAGTACACCGTCCAGCGCAAATTGTGGGAAGTAAATACAGGCCCAGCGCATGGCAATACTCCTTCAATGCCAGACTCGATGAGCCAACGCCGTCGCGGGTGGATTGCCACCACGGCACTTGAGCACGCGCAACTGTTGAGGAATCCCTTCAAGCACCAGCCGCAATGCCGCAGGCGAGGCGTTGACAGCCTCCCGCTGGTGGCGGAAGGCGAACGCCAACGTCTGTCCTGTTTCCGCAGCTACCTGCAGCCGGCGTAACGCTCGATCATCCGCGCGTCCGGGCCAGCACAGTACAGCGCCGCAACTTCCCGAGCGCAAACACTGCTCCGCAGTCCAGAGTATGTCTTGGGCTTTGACCTGCATAAGGCTCAGCCGCCCGAGATCGACTCCGGCCTGCAGCCAGGCATGAGGGTAGGGCAGATAGGGAGGGGCGATGAGCACGACTCGTTCGCCAGCGACGGTGAGTCGCGAAAGGGTCGGCCACAGTAGCGTGAGTTCACCCAAGCCAGGGCGGACACTCAAGATCTCCGTCAAAGCAGAGTCGGGCCAGCCACCGAGAGGCAGCTGAGCGTCCAGCGCTGCGTGCCCGGTGGGCTGCGTGCTGGCGTCGTCAATATGGGGGCTTTGGCCACGCCATACGTGGTGGCTGTCGAGCAGGAATTCGAGGGACACGACATTGGCAGCAGCATTATCCATGCTGACCTCCCGTCACTGGCAGGTTGCCGCGTTCGTTGAGCAGCACCTGCAGCTCCGCGCGCACTTTGACCAGATCCACATGCAACACTGAGTTCATCGACTCTAGGCGCAGGATGTGGCGCTGTGCTCGCGAGAGAGGATCGTCGCGATCGTCAGGAATTAACCGGTCTCCACGGGGGACGTGCCGCTGATTTTCTTCCTGGACGAACTGTACGTAACGCAGCCGATGGCGATGTACCTCAGCAGTCAGGGCCGCGCGCTCTGCAACCAGACCATCGCGTTCAGCCACCAGGATGCGGTTGGCGCGCTGCGCCTGGCCCAAACACTGGCGGACTTGGTCGAGTTCTTCCGTCAGCAGGTCAACGAGGTTGCGGCAGTACATCAGCTCCGTGGGGCGGAATAGGGACTGCTGCTGCTCGAAGCTATCCTGCCCATCACCAAGCATGTCCATAGCGGCCCACCTGCTCAATCCCTGGGGTCATGACCTTCTGGTACTCAACGGAACCACCGGGACAACCGTTGCAGAGACGAGGAGCGAGGTGCGAAATGGACATGGGATAGACCTCCTTTCAAGATACTGTATGGATAGACAGTAATCAGTGAAAGGGTTCCCAGCAAGCTTGACAGCGACAAACGGTAATGGCCCAAGGCCAGAAGTCAGCTGAACTACATTTCGAGAGCGCAGAGCAGATGCAATTTCCGACACCCTGCCTAGGTGCTCACCGGAAGCCTGGATGCCTTTGACAAGCCACGTCCCTGATCTTGTTTAGCCGAGCGGCCTGAATCCCTGGCAACCCGCCTACATATTTGCGTTGGTGTTCGTACGTTTTCCCGACTGCCTTGTTGCCTAACGCCAGCCGTACGTCACCTGATATAGTCAAATAATCAGCATAAGCTTGCAGGCGTCGTCTACCCAAGCTATCGCTTAGCTGCCGCGCGATTACCTCATGACGTCGTGTCGGCCCGATTTTAGGATTTATTTTCGCTAGGAAGGGATGCCAATGATTTACCTCTGTAGTGGTTGCCATAAGACGACATTTGAGACTTCTTGCCCTTGGTGCAGTGCCGCACAAAGCTCGGATTCAGCAGCGCCTCATGCTCAGCACATGACACCGCTTGATCCGTCCTTCTATCCCGACTTCCAGTATCAGTCGAAAGGGTTCATTAAGGATCTGTTAGGTAAAAAGAAGGAGCAGGCGCAGCTAAATGACCTGCTGAATAACGTGCTGCGTAAGTATGCTCAACTAAAGCAGCCGTATTTTACGAACTTTATACATACTGCTCGCGACACTACTGCTGGTAGCTCGGAAGCGAGCGTACCAGGGGCGAGATTTGACGGCGTTTACTCTCAGCGGGAATTGTTCCGGGAAGTGCTGATCCGGAAAGGGTTTGACGAGCTCGAAGAGCTGCCAACGCTGCTTGATAAGCTTTTGCAGACAACGACATTCAATTCTGTCTACGCAGGTTTCTCAAGAGAGCTGACCAAGCACATCAAAGGGGATCTACACGAAACGCTGCGCTCCTGGATTGAAGAAGCTGGCACGACCTTTCGCGCTGACCTGGCGCTCTTCTATTTTTATCTTTGGGAAAATGACATCTCTTTTTCTGGCGTGCAGTTCAATGTGGACGCGCCTTCCAAGCCTGGAACGCCGCTGATACACCTAGCTGAATTCCGAAGCGGGCTCGGCCTATGCGAACGGATCTACTTTGATATCGAAGTTTGCCGCTTCGGTAACCAATTGGAGCATTTCAATCCAAACCGATTCATCACCATGTATCTGGTTGATGGCATGGACGGTTTCGAATTCGAGGCTTTCTTGGTGAATGTCTTCCAGACCATCGGTTTCGATGTAAAAGAAACTAAGAAAACAGCTGACCAGGGTGCTGATCTTTTCGTTAGCCGGTTTGGCAAAACGATGGTCATTCAGGCCAAGAATTACACGGGCTCGGTCGGGAACGCGGCTGTGCAGCAGGCGATCTCCGCGAAGGCGTTCTACGGCTGCGATGAGGCAATGGTCGTGACGAACTCGTACTACACGAAGTCAGCTAGCGAGCTTGCTACCACAGCAGGCGTGCGCCTTATTGATCGTGATGCGCTGCAAGGCTATCTGGATGACTATAATCAGAAGCTGATTGAAGTCTTTCAGGCTGAGTCGGAGGAGTAACGTCTCCAAGGTCGGTAAAGTTGGCCGGTTTCGCCGACATCTTAGTAGCCCTACATCTTGGTATGAGGTAAGCCGACGATCAATTCGGCTCCGAATCCTTCTGAGTGTAGGGCTATTGAATTATGTTGCCTCGTGCAGACCGTCGAGTGCGACGCGCAAGGTATGCGTGTCGAGCTGGCGATTTGCAGACGCTTGACCCAGCGCCTCAAACATCAGCTTACTACCAAAGGTTTCGTCGGCCATTCGAGAAATCGTGCCTATCACCCTCATTGCTACGGGCGACGCTACCGCAGCCTAAGTTTGCGGGCGAGCGCTGGAGAGGGTACGGATCTTTGCTAGATTGCTGCAACACCTCCTAATAGGTTGGAACAGCGCGTAAGGCCGCTATCGACCTATAGCAGCCCTTCTAAGAAGGCGGCAAACGGCCTGAAGCAGGTAGTTGTCCTATATTCGGAGCATCAATAGGGTAACCCCTACTGGCTTACTTCGTATGATCCCAGAATTGGTGGTTCATGTTGGTTTCAATCTCCCTGATGGATTTAATCAATTCCTTTGCTTTTTCCCTAGGAATGGTGCCTTTTTTGGCTGCCAAATGAATTACTTGGATCTGGGCTTTCCGGTCTTCGAAGCGCTTCCGATTAAGCTTGAGTCCCTCAATCATGAGTCTGGAGACGACGATTATCAACTTTTGATACTTAAAACAGAAATCAATCGCGGGTTTGACGTGTTCAGTGACGTCTTCCCACTGAAGATGATTGTCGGCTAGATCGTCATATTTTCCTGGGCTCAATACGCAGTCATTCGGGATGCCGATCCCCGTAACACCTGTATGCAGAAATACCTTCCGGGCCAACTCAGAGCAGTAGGCTGCGCCTTTCATTGGCTTTGTGGAAGGCAGAATCTTGTAGGGCTGTGCCAGATAGAACGCACATGCTTGGTAAATACCATCGAGGTGTTCAGAACCAAGTTTCTTACACCGAATTACCCGCCAATCAGGTTTCACATCGCTCAAGACATCTGACACTAGCCTATTGGAAACACCCAGGCCAGGCACTGCATCGACGCAGACGAAGTCTGCATGAATTAGAGCGACGTGACTAGATTTTGCGTTCTTATAGCCAAGTTTTTGCCCCTTGGTAATGATTCTCGCGCCGGTCGTGTTTCCAGTGCTCAGAATTAAATCCCCAGTCTTAAGCAGATTATTGACCTGGCTTAGTTCGTTGTAAAAAGGATTATCATGGCCTCTCACCATGGCCCGATAGATCTCCAGCTGGTCGGATGGGATGCCTTGATAAAGAGCATCGAGATCTATCATTGCATCAGACTGCCCTCGAATTTGAGTGAGTAACTTTTGACTCTTCTTTTCGGATGACATAGCCGCAAAAACATCCGCTGCGGCATTTTGCCGAGCGTTCTGTCGAATTTGATCCAGATCCATGTGGGACTCTCTTAAAGTCAGAGGGCAGCAGCTAGGCATCGTGCTGGTTGAGAACACTGTAGTGGGGGCTCGATCTTGGGAATGCAAAATCTTTTTGATCAAAAAAGAGGATAGATATATTTGTGAGGCAATCGTCTGCTTTGGCCGACTGCTACCGGCGCAAACGGGTACAAGCGGCAAAGGGTAACGCCTGAAAGGAAAATGGAACACCCGGATCTAAAGCCGCATAAGCATAGGAAGGGGGAGTAGAAGAGAGGGCCTGCTCTTGAGATTACAAGCCTAACGGATGCCGGGCAGTGATGTCTTGCCCGCACGCAAGGAAGTGCCTGCTAACAAGCAGGCACTTCTTCGTTTAGCCTTGAAGCCAAGACTCGACTTCGACGCTGCCGTGCTCACTTTTCCACTGCTTGAGTACCTTGTGATTGCCACCTTTGGTTTCGACCCGCTCACCTGTATGGGGATTGGTATACACCTTGGTGGAGCGAGCACGACGCTTAGTCTTTTCTTGGGTGGTTACCTTGGCTTTACCTGAGCTGGCAGGTGGATCAATCAGTGCGATGACATCACGCAGCGACTTATTGTACTCACCTAACAGATTCCGAAGCTTCTCTTCAAACTCCAGCTCCTTCTGCAGTCGATCGTCGCCGCCGAGGCTTTCCAGTCGCTTCTGCAGTGCTTCAATCTCAGCTTCGATGTGGCGATATTCTTGGATAATGGACATAGAATTCTCGTGTTGGCTTGCGTGTATGTTTAGGCTAACGGTAGCCGTCAGAGGACAATCATGAGGGCTAGTATTAGCGGCGCTATTGTCTTATGCAAGTCTTTGTTTCGAAGACGTACCGGTCATCCTTTGGTGTGATCACTAGATAGTTCCCGTCATCACCTTTCAAGGCAGCCTGTCCTGGGATGAGCGCGCAGCGCGTATATCGGTTCGCCTCAAAATGATATGCAAACCAGCCCATAGCGTTACGAAGCGATTCCTCTTTCAAGGTGATCTGGCCAATGCCATTGCCAGACAAACTACCCGCAAGGTAACAAAGCGCGAAGAGCCGCATGGCGAAGGTTGGAACAGGGAACGTCTCGCGAAAGCGAGGGTGGAAACCACTGGTTACCTTCTCCACACTCAGTGAATACATTAGATAGAGCTGCGAGAGGGGAATGGCGGCGATCGCCAAGAAAAATGTCGCAATCCCGATGAAGCTGGGGGCGATCAAGATGGCGACGACGTTTCTAGTAAGAGGCAAGCTAACGCTGTCAGTCTGAGTGACTCCATTGATGTACACCCCTGCAGCGCCTAAGCACACCATGCTCATGAGGCAATAGGCAGCGGTCATGATCAGCTTGCCGAGGGCATTCTGCGCAATCAATGCCCAGGTTCTGTATAAATCGTTGATAACAGCTGAGAACATCGCGGCTTTCGCAAAAAAGACCATAGCATTCTGGAAATTCTCGGGGGTACGGCCATTGCCGGCTAGGCAAACGGCGCCGAGAAGCACAGTCAGCAGGTAGAGTCGTTGGCTTATATTCAATTGGCTGAAGACGGCCAATGATCGTCGCCGCAGGCGCTGTAGTGGAGCTTGCCCGGGATCTAGGGCAGGAGAATTATTAGCGGTCATCCAGTACTCGCTTTTAGGGAAAGGGGCGGTTTCACCCGTGTACAGACTGGTCAGCTTCGAGGTCGGCCAGTTCTAGCTAAGGTCAGGCGTTGTGTTCGACATCGCCAAAGAAGGTGGCGGGAAGATCACAGTGCAGTGTTCCGAAGCAGGCCAGTGGATCTACTCCCAATTTGCCTTCCGCTTCAAGGTGGATCAGATAGCGGTGCACGACGCCGTCGTCTGGCTCGTCGGGGCTGATCTCAGCGCCACTTGAAAGTACGGCACGCCTAAGCCTTCTTGCACAAACAAAGGACTACTGGCCCTCTCGATACGCTTTCATATGATCCAAGATGATCTGGACGAAGCACATAAGATCGGGAATCTGGCTTCCCGTCCTCCGCTTCAGATGCAGGGCCCTAACGCCTGCGGCACGTGGGCCGTAACAGTCGCATTTGAGCGAGTCACCAATCATCACAGCACCTCCCTGGTCGCCGAACAGATGCCCAGGGGTCACCCCGAGGTCTTTACAGACGCCTTCGTAGATGTATCGATCTGGCTTCATCTCGCCAACCTCGTAGCTGAAGGCAAACGCATCAGTGCACGGGAAGTGTTTGCGAACGACCGGGCCATATGGGGCAGCAAGATTGCTGCAGATGCCAATTTTCAAGCCTGCTGCTGTCAAGGCAGAAATGGCGGGGGCGGCGTCAGGGAAAGGAGCAATGCTTTCGAGCTCTTGCCTTAGCATGGCTTCCAGCTCCATCAGCCTCTGGTCGCTGACCTGTATGCCTAAGACCTCAGCCGCAGCTGCTAAAGAGAGGGATTGCGTCATCACGGTACGGACATCGTCGGCCCCAATGGGACGGCCTTGTTTTCTCCCTTCCAGCAGCAAGGCCCGATAGGGGTTCCTGCGATGCTGGATCTCAAGTAGGGTACCGAACGCGTCGAAGATGACCGCGACTAGCCTCACAAGGGCCTCCAAGAAATCCAGTTTCGATGCACGGGCATATTACTGCCTTTTGGCGGTTCTGCGGCACCGATCAATGCTGCAACAAAAATGTGCCGGTATCAGAAGAGTTTTGAGAACTGTAAGCTCGAAGGAATTACATACCCGTAACTGGAGTCCAGCAGCTGAGGAGTGTGACTAACCGCTACTTCGGTTTTCGCTGTGAAATATGGTTATGTAACAACAATGCAGTTTTTGGATATGTCGCGGTATCAAACTGGATGCGTAGAACTAGTAAACATCAGCGTTTTAGGTCGATGGGTGGTCATCTCGTTTCGTTTAGGTTACTTGCAGTTAGCAACAATTCTAACAAAGGTTGCTAGGCGTTATGGTTTGTAATATCATATTTCAAAATATGTCTATCTTTTCGGCTGATTTGCAAGCGATTCGCTAGGTAAGTGTTTGATGGCTGTTTATATGGTTTTATGGAAAATAGGTAGTGGGCGTCGAAGCTATGAGACTGCCTATAAAGCCTTTGTCGATCACTTGGAGCGTTACGATCACATTGAGGATCATGAGTTGGATAACGTTCGCTGGATAAGCACTAGTGGTACGGCTGATCAGCTGCATGCGGATCTATTTAGGAAATTGAACAGTGATGATAGGCTAATTATCACTAAATTGGCTGCAGGATCCTATCAGGGATGGATTAACCATCAGGTGTCTAAATGGATTGATAGCCGTCTTTGACGGAGCTCCCTGAAGGATTGTACCTCCGGGCCAGGCGTACGGCCGCACCATCACTCTCGGCAGATGACACATCCGAAAGCACCAACCTCTGTACAGGCAGCGAAAAAGGAAGAAAGTAGCCAGTAGAGCTGAACAAAGTGAGGGCTCGCAGCGCGGCCTGCCGCTATGTCCTGAAATGCCCTTTCAACGTCGGCCTTACTTAGTGATGATGTCACAATAGCCACCCTTTTGAGCGTGTGAGGCGCGCTGCGGCAAAATTCCACTGCGGCTCTCACATCCTCAGGAGCGCCCCGGCAAGTACGTTGAATGCGCGTAGTGATATTGCTGTTCCTATAATACCGACCCCATCGATTGAATTTATTGACCATGGCGGGCCCATGGAGTCCAAGGTGCCCGAGGTTCTTGATGGCTTGTCCGACGGACACGTGAAACGCGCTAGCGCTGAGAGATAGATCACCGTGCTTGGCGTGGTAGAAAGTGATGCGTGGGGAGGCGGGATTTGTCCAGAAGCCAATGAAATCTGCCCACTCGTCTCCCAAGTCATCGCAAACCACTACGTTGTCTTCATGAGCGACGTTTGACAAAATTGCACCGAAGGTGGAGTCAGGATCAAACGCACGCTGAGCAGCTACGAACTCCCCTTTCTCGCTTGTAACAGCAGCAAGTTGTTGACTGGTAAACAGATAGTTCAAAAACTGAGCTCCGCCGTTTAACAGCGAATCATCTTGGTAAAGCGTCCCGTCCAGATAGGCATAGCGTGGATGGTCGAACAGGATGATGAAAATGTCTTCTTTGTCGATGAACTGCTTTAGCGGTGCACGATCTTCGTCTTGTCCGGCGATGGTAAGCGTGCTTTCTACGTACACATCCGTAGATAGAGGAAGCGACAGGCGTTTGAGCGATATTCGGGATTTTCTGATCGCGATCTCGCCAATCTCAGCGCCGGTAGCAGGTAGCGATACGATCTGCCGCCCAGCTTCATTCCGGGTGATCAACAATACCTGTGTCAGCTCTGCGAGTATCGGATCGATCTCTGCCTTGACTAGTTCGCGATAGCCGCCGCCGTCTCGTTTGACCAAACGAATCTCTGCATCATCAAAAATGCGTTGTCCTAGCAGCGCTGTGTCGACGGCAAATTGCGATGGGCTACTAGTGAGCTCTGATAGCTCTACAGGGCGGGCGAAGGCAGCTAAGAAGGAAGAAGACGATGGCCTACCCGGACGGGGGTGCAGCCGGTCGATGATTCTGCAGGCATAGTCCATCAATTCCAGGTAACCCACTCGATCGGCCCTTTGTGAGATCCGTCCAGTTCGGGGTGTCGTTGAAAAGTGCTCGTCTGCTTCAACAAAGCTATACCCAGAAGGAGCGTAGCGCGAGGATGAAGACATACCTACATTATTTTTAAGATCTGAGCCTTCAAGTGTTTTGCTACGTAGCGCGAAGCGCGAGGTGGTCATATGACGTAGTCGAACACGTGCAAATACCGAATTATTAGTAGTAAGCCCGCGATCAACGTCCTGAGCCCCAATCCGCTGAAGATGCTTTTTAATGAAGTCAGCTGGAAGATCCAACTGTGACTTAAAGACGGCAATGAAACCTTTGTACTCGATGACCAAAAGGTATCCGGTCACTCGATCAGGCACCACGCCTGCGTCAGGCAAAAAGGAGGGCGTTTTGTCAAACTGAAAACAGATGGCTGACCACGTAACTGCGTGATGTTGCGAGCGGACATGAGAAAAGATGTTGTTAGAGGGTGCTGACTGAGCCCCTCTTACCGATCTGAAAAGGGCGGTCACAGCAACTGAGGTGAGCCGCGCTTTTTGCCGATAGAAATAGCAAGATTGACTTGCTTGAAGCTCATTGATCACAGTCGTCTCCCTACGAAGGTCAGCTCGTTCCTTGGAGCCTGGCAGGGGAAACGGTAGTCAGGGGCTAAGCAATTGTCCAGGTGGATGTTGCAATAGCGCTCACCTAGATTGCCGTGGCTGGGCTGGCCGAAGTAGAGCTAGCTATCGTTAGGCAGGATTGGACAGGCTGGCAGCAGGACGGCTTCAGGCGCTGTGTCTATACCGCGAGGCCAAACCAACATAGCAAGCGACCACACCCAGCCGCCATGATCAGCGGAAGGCTGTCTGCCGCAGCGTCTCCACATCACCGCGCCAGTTTCTTCTCTCAGCGTCAGGCGTGAAGCCCAGTCGCTGAGCGAAAGCAGACGACTCGTCGTTGGCCTGCTCGATGTAAATTGTCCGGTACCCATAGACCGGTGCCAGCTTGACCAATGCCTGTACCAAGCTACGGCCGTGGCCAGTACGCTTCTTCTTGAACCCAATCCGAGCGATCGTCAGATTGTTCCTTGGCCAACCGTTATGTGAGGCAGGGAATAGACGTAGATAGAGATCGTACTGATTGGTGCGGATGCATAGGGTGTTCCCCAACCCCCCAAGGTTTTGCCGGATGTACCTAGAGCTGTGCTTGAATCGTTCTGCCAACCAGCACTCCAAGTCACCTTTGATGAAGTCGCGACAGTGGTCGGCATGAGCATTCCAAGCATCGTCATCGTCATTTGCATCTGGAAAGGTTTGGGAAGAATCAATCTTAGGCATGGTCATCGCATGAATCTTCAAGCAGGTAAAGTGATCAATTGGGTAACCGCCCGCCACCGTCCAGCATCGAACAGGACAAAGCTACGCATCGTAATTTGATTCAGCATCAATATTTTTCAGTCGGTTGAGAAACACAGTAGCGCTTAGGTCAGTAGCGCTGACGAGCTCCAATCCTCTACCTTTGTAGAGCGAAAGAAGCAATGTCGCTTTCGCTATGTAATGCTTAAACGTCGTTTCAATGCTGCCATGGCCCATCTGGCCGAGCAAGATCTGCGCGACGGCGTAGTTGAAGAGTGTCTCGTTTGAGTTGAGTAGCTTATTACCAAACGCTTCGATCAAATAGTGAGTTGGCCACCAATCACGCGCGTCGTGAAAGGTGAGAGATGCCCTCAGGGTAGGGTCTTTAAGTCTCGCTTTATTTTTTGCTGCTGTGGTTCTTTGAGCGATTCGATCGGGGGTTACCGGATCGCCGTCTTTCGTGAGAAATAGTATTGAAAGCGGTGGTTTGGCGCCATATTTGCGCTCGTATTTTTTTGCGCGCTCGGGATATAACGGCCTCGTATAAGAGTCGTCTATCATTTTCAGAATGTCTTTATGAATTATAATGGTTCGGTCTTTTCGACCTTTGCTATTGAATATTTTATAAAGGACTGTATTCCCGTCAAAAGACATAGACGAATAGGGCATTATATGGCTATTTTCAGCATTTCCATAGTATGGATAGCCACATACGTCCATCGCACGCATCGCTGTGCCGAGAGCTAGCATTAAAAGCGTCGAATATACCGGGTCGGAATAGTTTTCGGTGAGTGCGTTAACTTCATAGGGGGTGATCAGTCCGTCAAAGGAGCGCGCTCGATTGGCTCGATCGAGCGTTCTAATGCTAGTAGAGTCAATGACATCCTTCGCCTTAACAGAAATATATTCTTGGTAGCGGGCGCTCTTGTAATGAGGTATCCAGGTTTTAATTTTGATGTTGATAGCTATCGGAAAATTTGAATCGCTCAGCCATCTGAAATAGTTCATCAGCAGGACAGCATCTTCGAATATAGTCACCGACGAAGGTCTGGTTTTGTCCTGTTTCACTCGGGCGATCTCACGCGAATCCTGCCACCGCCTTATGTGTTTATTTAGCACCCGAGTGTGGTAGGTGCTCGGTTCACATTCTGCAAATTCATCAAGCGTAGAGAGGTAACGATAAAACATGGAAATGATGCTTGCATAGCGGGAAGAGGTTTTTTTCGAATTTCTTGTCTTACTGTATAGGTATAAATTTGCATGGCTAAGTAAGGTGTTTTTGACTGCGCCTTTATGGATCAGAATGAAGTGAGATATTAAAAGACCGTCATCGCTTCGGGCATAGCTAATGAATTTTTTTTCTATCGAAATCATATTTTTCTCTAGATATGCTTTGAAGGTATTCAGGTGATCGCACTAGCTACCTTGATCATCATCGGAATAGAGCCGATCTCTTCTTCGCCTTATCACATCGCTATCCGGAAACAGATTGAGGTTTAGCTGTTCGAAGTGATTAGGTGGTGTACAACCTCATTGACGCCTTTGAAAAGGTATACCTTCTCAGCTTTCGACGCGAGTGCCAGCTCTTCCTCGGGAATACTGTGGGACCTAAACTTACGCTGCGCTGCTGATTCTGCGTGTGATAAATGTTCTGGTATAAAAATAGATCTGAACCCTGGTGTAGCTATTTTCTTAAAAAAATATTTTAATTCGAATGTGGTATAGATTGGGAGGCGTACAACAATTTCATTCTGCGTGGGCGATGGTAAGGAATTAAAAAACTGCGAAAAATCGCATACATAGGTGTCAAGGAATATGATAAGCCGGATGTCATCGCCTTTGAACATGTTTATCTTGTCGATAATTTTATTGATCTCTTTGTCCTTCCTGTTTAAATATTCATCGTAATTTTTTTCTTTTTTATATTCAGCCAGCGCTTTATGTAATTTTGGCTCCAAGATCAGGCGGCTGCCATTTATCTTGTCAGTTGCCAGGTCGGTCGAGGAGAGTGCTACCTTAGCAAGCTTGACTTTGAGCTCAGTGATCTGTTCGGTGTACTCGGTTATCAAGGCAGTTTGCTTTTGAAGACCCTTAGTTATTTCGTCGGTTTCAAAGAGAGAAACGTCGTTTTTCATCAATGAAGTGATATAGCTATTGATCCGTTTCTCCAGTTCTTTGTCATGATGATTCTGGATGTTTGAGAGTTCAGTTTCTAGAGCTGCTACTCTTTGCTGGGCGGCCACTAACAATGCGGCGACTGAAGTCTGTTCCTGTCCTGATAATAATTCCGCAACATTTCTATCGCCTTTGATATAAGGTATTAGATCGTCGTAGTAGCGATGCAAGGCCTGTCGTGTGATGCCTGCTAACTCGGCAATACGACTAACCTTCAACGTCTCACGATCATTTGAGTAATAGGCCTGGATGATATGGTCGATCAGGCGCTTCCGTGTTTCAATGCTCATTAATTTTCCTGCATGTTGATCGTGCGGCCCGTGCTAACTTGTTTGAAAATAACGTTCTTTCTAAGCTCAGGATTATAGTGGTCTATTGACGTCGCGTCTAAGTTGTCAAGGTGATTACGGTAAGCATCGACCTTGCGCTGCAATTCTCTTAACGTCTTTTCAGGAATTTCTGCACGGCCCTCGCTTGAACGGTCGATGATACGTTCATAGAACTTTATATTTCCTTCTAGCGCGCCTCTTGCCTTTTCTAAAACCACTATCTTGCGGCAATCATAGTGGCAATTGCTTGGGTCAGGCCGAGCGGCTTCATCTTGGAATACTCTTCCCTGAATACACGGAGGGTAGTTTTCAGGTTCAAAGTGTTCGGCCGTTATGCAATAAGTGCCAACCGCCGTCCGTTTAATAAAAAGTGGCTCACCACCTTCGAGCAGATTAGTCACAAAGTCAATGAGAGTAATCCTTAGCTCATTACCTCTAAACGGGAAATCCATCGGTTTTTGATTGATTTCATTAGCGATCCGTTTGGCTACTAAACCGGAATATGCGCCATATTTAATTTGAGTGATGATGTCGTGAAGCTCTTCGCTGTAAGAGACTTCGATGGCGGCGGCTACGCAGCGAACTAAAGCAGGGTTACGAGCGATGTACTGCATAGTCATCTTGAAGGTCTTGTGTCCAAACAATGCTCTGATAAGATCAAGATTGCGTTCATCGCGGTGAATGAGAATCTCAGCGATAGTCTTTCGAAAACGATGCGCGTGAAGACGCTCGATTGGTAGCTCTTCACTAAGCTGATTGATTATGGCAACGACGATTAGCGGTGTTACAGTTTTTTTCGTGGCTCCAACGCGGTTAGTCTCGAAAAGCCAGTGGCGTGGTGCGACCCGGCCAAAATTTGAAAGCTTGATGAAGAGCAATGTACTTTCCGCAACGAATCTTGGAAGTGGCAAGAACTCGACCTCACCGTTGTATGTGGGATCATCCGCGGTTTTCCATCGCACAATTCGGATCCAATAATCTCCTGAGCCGTCAGCCTTATCGTTAGTTATATCAGCTGCGCTAAGTGGCGCGAGTTCCGATACGCGCGCACCTGTGACTAGTGCCAGCATAACGAATACCGAATTTCGGATATGATTAATCACATCAGCGAAGTTCTGCTTATAGGTATAGCAATAAACGGGCTGGCCGTTACTTCTTAAGCCCTCCTGACAATTTAGACTCATGATGATCTTTCCATCGATACGTACCTCGAAGCTTTCTTCGAGCTCAGCATCGCGTTCAGATCTAAACAATCTTGATTTAATTTTTTTGTTTATTTGGGAGATGGGTGCTTCTAATCTAATAAGTTCCGGCGCTACCTTTTCAAGCCAAAATAGTGAATACTCCATCAGGTGACAGAGGTCATCTTCAGAAAAAGATGTCCATTTCTGCAATTCGTTTGTTAGATTAGAGGAGATGTCTTCTTTTCTTTCTGGAGTGACAACGCTTTCTAGTGGAACGTCGATAGCCAAATCGCTAGGGATAAGTTTTTGATCTGATAATAGTATCCACAGTTTAATAATTTTGAAAAGTTGATAGTAGTGCTTTGCACTGTGTTCCTTGGCTTTATCTAGGGCTGAGTTAATAGTTCTGCTGTTTATCTTTTGCAGGTGATGTTTTTTTGCGCCGAGATGGTTTTCTTTAAAAAGATACTGCTCAAGCTGTTTAAAGCTTTGGCTGTAAGTAAGTGTTGTTTTGTTACTTTTGATGCCGCCAAGCAAAGCGTGATCGGGCAGCATATAAAAGCACAAAGCACGTTTTAAGTTTGTTCCGTTTTCGACATCGCTAGTGAACGAAATCTGAATAGGTAAGCTATATACTTGATGATCAAGGTGCCAAATGTCGTCACGGTAACAGGAAACGGTGGAGACAGGAAACCACCCGCCGTTGGCTTTAAGATTCGTAATTAAATACGATATGGTGGGTTTGACGTGCTGTTCTGTTTCCAGTAGCAGCCTTTCAAGTTCCGCTTCCGCCTCGCTTCTTATGTCAGATTCAAACTCTTGGAGCAGTAGAGCTTTGTGGCTTTCTTGCTGGTTTTCCAACTGAGAGTGGGGCATGACGGCAGATTTCCAATGGGTTCTGTCATTAGTATTTCGGTAGAAATCAAGCCTCTAGACTGCTTGATCTGAAGATAAGCTTCAGGTCACGCATCTCACGGGGCAACAAGGGGCTATTTAGCGCCCGATAACGAACAGCCTCCTTTACGTCATTTTGATCAGGCCAAGAATCTAAAATGGTTTCGATTGCCCTTTGCTCATCCACTAGGTTTGAAGACAGTGTAGAGTAGCTATGATCGCGAAACTGATCCTCAATGTGTTTGAGACGCTCTACGAGATAGGGCAAGGAATCCTTAAGTACCCAAAGCTGGCCGCAAAAAATGCACTTATCCAATTCCCCGCAGAGGGCGCCTGCAGCTAAGATGGGAGCTCCTTTCCAATCTGGTCGCGTTCTGTCCTTGCACGCCCACAATGCACGGTCTAAGAAGGGTAGATGGAATACCGATAAGCTCATTGCTGCTGCAGTTTGCTGAGTCTCTCCTAATATTCCTTTGAAGTTGCGGGATCTCAGTAAAGAAATGACCTCCTCTAACGCTTCTCTGAGTCGCTCAAACCGCCGCGAACTGGCGGCGGGTGAGCTGTCATAATGCTTGTCAGTTGTATCTCTGGATTCATGTCCTAACAGCTGACTCAGGAAGGCGAAAGGGGTTTTTTCTGAGTTGTAGAACATCCAGGTCGTACGAATTCGGCGGGTCAGCGACTTCGCGTTAGTTAGCCTCACGCCGTTGTCTGTCACTACGTATTCTTTTAGAAGCTTAGCAACAGATAGTGAGAAAGTTTGGTCATGATCTAGCGTGCCTACTGGGCCGGCACTCACCCATGCCATACGCGGTCGAACGAAAGAAAACATTGAGTTGACAGGTCTGTTTTTTATTTTGTCCATCTTCCCAAAGGTATAGTGAGCAATCGGGGCAGTCAGCTCTTTCGAAAGTTGTATGAGGCTATAGAGAGAATAGGGGTCGGAGCTGTTTGTTTGCGCAAACATGCGTTTGGGTGCGTCGTAGGGTTTCAACAGACTTTGGCTACGATACTTCTCAGACCAAACAATTTTTATACCATTTTCTACAATCCCTGTTAGTCCATGAACATGATTGTCTTTATCAATGTCCATGACCGTTTCCTTATTCCAGCCGGCCTGAAGCATCATCAACATTGCGATTCCCGCTGCGTCAACTGCAGTTGGGTAATAAAGTGAAAGGTGCTCATCGATGCTTAATGAATGTGGAATGCCTTTACTTATCTGGTAATTTCTTACCTTGTAAAGAAGATTGTGAAGGAGTTGTATAGCGTCTACGCAGTAGCTTGCGGCGCCAGTTGATGCGTAGTTGTAATGGTTTGCGAGCTCATCTTTGTCATAGAAGAAGGGGAAGTCGTAAACTATGAATGTTTTTACCACTCTGCGGGGATCAAGCACTAATTGATAGTACTCTGACTTTCCGGCCGATTTTCCGAGCGTATGGTATTCCTTAGGGATCTCTATATCAGCTTTCATTCGCTCATATAGGGCATGAAAACTATCTTTGATATTTTTAGAGTTCGCTAGGGCGCGAATCTCAGGGTCTATAGCCTTTTCTATCTTTTCGCGTAAAACAGTTATCTTTATAATTAATTTCTTTTCATGGCGATATTTGTACCACGCGAATAGAGCTGCATCGCTGCGTCTTGGAAATCGCATGGAATTTAGTTCTTCGAACGAGTATGGTTCGGCTTGATCGATAACTATCCGATTTTTTATTTTTTCTCGTATTAAATCGACAATGGTTGTGGTTGCTTTTCTAAGAGAAGCTAAGCCATCTTCGTATAATCGCTCTGAGGGCATTGCTCTTACAGTAACTGAAGGCAATTCAAGCAAGGGAATAATGTCGGTTTCTTTTGCGGCCAAGCTGAACAGCGACTTTAGTTTGAACGCATTGACCTGATTTTTCCCTATTTTATTTAGGTATAGCTTGAATGATTTGAATACAGAGGGAGTTAACTCTTTAACGTGGCTAACACTATTCGTATTTGGGTGTGAATTGTTATATTTTTGGAGAAAATCCAGAAAATATTTGATAGCGGTAAATAATGTTGTAGACCACCCACTATGCCGATTTGGAGCGAGCTTCACAATCGCGTAGTGAATACTCAAACATAGGTTGGAGGTAGCATCGAATGCCGGGTGCTTCAGGTAGGAGCATTTAATCCTTATGCCGTTGGAACCTACCACTTCTGTTACTGGTACCAGAGCGCTCCTAGATTGGTCGGTCTCAATCGTCAGCTCTGTCTCATCGGCAACTTTTTCTGATTGTTGATAACGATGCCGTTGTGGAGGTGCTTCGTTTCCTTGAAGACGAGTGTCGGACGCCTTCTGGGGCTTTGTCTCTTTCGCCTGATTGGCTTCCAAAGTCACATTGCCGTCAGGTTGGCCTTTTGGAACCTTTGTCATACACGAAGCTCCCACCGGGTTTACATTCACACGCAAGATAAACTATTTTTTTTGGTTTACCTATGCCGGACATGATATCTAAGGCCTGGTCTTCCTCATCCTCGGCTTGCAACTGCCCGACATCTTGGCGGCGGCCCTGCCGGCGTCCCAGGCACTCTGGCCCGCGGTGGGCTGGCTGGCGCTCTATGTAGTGGGCGCTTACCTGGTGATCATGGCCATTCGCTTCGCGGTCATCCTCGGCTATTGGCGCCTGACCCAGCCCAGCGAGGGCCCCATGACTCTTGCCGGTGATCCCCGCCTCATCGCCGCCATCGCCTCCTTGAGTGGCGTGCGCGGGGCGGTGACCCTGGCCGGCGTACTGTCCCTGCCGTTGGTGCTAGCGGATGGCGCGCCCTTCCCGTTGCGGGACGTGCTGGTGTTCATCGCCGCTGGCGTGATCCTGCTGTCACTGGTGGTGGCGAGCATCGGTATTCCGCTGTTGCTGGCGCGGTTGCCGGAGCAGTCCAATGACCTGCTGGAGCGGGAGCGCTGCGAGGTGCGGATCAATGCCGCCCGGGCCGCCATCACGGCGCTGGAAGACGTGGCCTCGAGCGACGCCGACGAGCCGGCACGCGCCGCGCTGCAGGCCGAGATCAAGGCCGGCATCATCGCCGAGTTCCGCGACGAGCTGAGTTCCGCCGATGACAGCGAGGATGCCCGTTCCCTGGCGCGCCTGAGGGATAGCCTGGATGGCGAGCTGCGCCTGCTCGCCATCCGTGCCCAGCGCCGCGAGCTCTATCGACTGCGCATCGCTGGGGTGATCGACGACCTGGTGGTCAGCGAATTCCTGCGCGAGTTGGACATCCAGGAGACCGCGCTGATGCGCGATCAGGGCAATCGCTAGCGGCGGCAGAAGCGGCGGATGCGCTCCGCCGCTTCCACGCATTCGGCGAGCGGGGCGACCAGTGCCATCCGGACCCGGCCAGCGCCTGGGTTGGTGCCGTCGACCTCGCGCGAGAGGTAGGAACCCGGCACGACCGTGACGTGCTCGTGGGCGAACAGCTCGCGGGCGAAGGTTTCGTCGTCACCGGGCGTCTTGGCCCAGAGATAGAAGCCGCCATCGGGCAGGGACACCTCCAGGCTGCCGTGCAGGATATCCAGCACGGTAGCGAATTTTTGCCGATAGAGCTCGCGGTTCTCGCGCACATGGGCTTCGTCACGCCAGGCCACGGCGCTGGCCTTCTGCACCTGCACCGGCATGGCGCAGCCATGGTAGGTGCGATAGAGCAAGAAGCGCTTGAGGATGGCGGCATCGCCGGCGACGAAGCCCGATCTCATGCCCGGCAGGTTGGAGCGCTTGGACAGGCTGTGGAAGACCACGCAGCGGGCGAAGTCGCTACGACCCAGTTCCGCGCAGGCGGTGAGCAGGCCGGGCGGCGGATTGCCTTCGTCGAAATAGAGTTCGCTGTAGCA
>Ga0157359_1000039_pt1 | contig 35115 bp, 39 predicted proteins | sample AttcapACBM3_FD_111482 | JGI IMG/M metagenome (GOLD analysis project Ga0157359, IMG submission 111482) | Fungus gardens microbial communities from leaf cutter ant in Botucatu, State of São Paulo, Brazil - Atta capiguara ACBM3 | ecosystem: Host-associated > Fungi > Mycelium > Unclassified ...
CCGATCCTCCGGAAAATCCACTTCACGGGCGATGCGCAGGCAGTGATCGAAATGGCCCAGCGTAAACGCGGTGTGGGAATCGGAGCCAAACGCCAGCCGTCCACCGGCGTCGCGCACCGCGGCGGCAATCGCGCGACAGTTAGGTTCGCTGCCGGGACGCGAGTGGGTAAAAGAGGAGTTGTTCAGTTCCAGCGCCACGTCATAATGTGCGGCTGCTTCAGCGATAGCCGGGATATCGACCGGAAATTTCGGGTTCCCAAAAGCAATTTCTACACACCACATTTAAGGTAGCATTTTTGCATATACAAAGTAAAATTAGATTTCACAACAAGGAGATAGCTATGATGACTAATGAAGAGTTTGAAAAAATTTACCCTCTCGAAAAATTTAAATATGTCCAAACTGGAAGGCGTGAAAAGGGTCATATGGGACAAACTGAAATCTACTCGTATGACATTATAGAAATTGCTACTGGTGAAACTGTTCGCAAAGCTACTTATACAGACCATATGGACGTTAGAGGATTTGCTACGTCGCAGTATTGGGAATAAAAAATAGCCCATACGGGGCTGCTCATCTATGATGAAAAAATGAAGCGACGGCTACTCAGTTGCAGATAGATGAAGTCGTAAGGATATCGAGCGTAAGATAAAAAATTCATTCAACATTTACTTTTAATAAGCGATCTATTACCGCCAGAACATACTAACTCATTGATAAATATGTACCTTTATCATCATTCATAGATGAGCCACTAAGTTTTAAAAAAAATTTGTTACTTAATTGTAAATTCTTGTTTATTTTTTTGGGTTCTTATCTTAAGATCTTTTGATAAATTATTGTATAGAAATTGATGGGGGCATAATGAGTCTTATCGATTTGAGTCTTTCTGGCTTATCTGAGCCAGGAACAAAACTTATTGAAAAAGTAAGCGATGCTATTGGAGTGCTCTATGAACCTACAAGAATTCGCAAAAAAGCGAAAGCCGAATCTGACGCTAAACGTACAGAACTTATTTCAAGATTAGAACTTGATGGTATAGAAAAAAGAGCTGTTGAGCGTTTTATCAAACGTGAAACAAAACGACAGGAAAATATCGAAAACATCACTATTAATGCAGCAAAAAACTTATCAGACACTGATAACATTGCTGACATTGATGAGGATTGGATTGAGGCTTTCTTCAGAGAATGTGAAGATATTAGTGATGAACAAATGCAAACAATTTGGAGTAGGATCTTATCTGAAGAATCTAAATCAAGAGGTTCATTTAGTCGTAGAACCTTAAAGCTTCTATCTACTTTTAATAAAGAAGAAGCAAATCTAGTCACCTTCTTTGGGAAATTTGTTTGGCAAGCAAAGAGCCTTACTCCAATATTAACTACCGATAAACAAGGTAACACTGATGACATAACCTTCGCTGAACTTTCTATTTTAGATTCTCTAGGAGTTATACAGCAAGGAATTGGTTATGGTTTAATATTTGGTGAAAAAACAGGCACTGTCTTATACTATGGACAACCAGTATCAGTAGAATTTAAAGAAGATACACCGGAAACTTGGACCTTTCCAACTGGCCCAGCCGTACTAACACCATTAGGTGCAGAGTTGATGAAGATTTGTGGTTCAACTCCAGACCCGGATTATCTTGCAAAAGTTATCAAGAAAATTGAAGCTGAAGATAGCCAAGTAAAATTAAAAATCATCACGAAATAATAAGGCCAGTTTACGGGCATATTTTACGCTAATCGTAACGATAGTTGCTTATCTGACTGAATGATCCAAAACTTGAATGTGGGATGATAATTCCTATTTGTTGAGTTTTCGCATAAAATCCCATTTTTAACTTCGACAGGATAATGATGAAATTCACACGAGAAGAGTTTTGCATTGGATTTAAAGCATGTTTTAAAGTGATTGCTTTAACGCTAATATTAATAGGAATGATGTTAGTTCCTGCATGGCTTAATTTGAATTGGCCTATTACACTAGTATTAGGTGTTATTTCTCTTTCATTAACTGTATTAGCAGGAACGGATTTTGTTAAAAAACACACTCAAGTTAAATTTAGAAAAAATGGGGAAACAACCGACCTATGGATGGTAATTAGTATAGGTGTTTCTATTGGCGGTGTAATTGCTGTTTGGGTTGATAAAAATGCGAGCATCCTGGATAAAAAAGTTTACGGTATAGCATTATTGTGTTTAGTTTTTATAGCTGGACGTTCAGTGATTTTAACTAATAAAGAAAGAAAAAAAATTAATAAAGCCCCGTAATGGGGCTTAAATTTTAGTTACCACTAAGTAAAAATCTGTAATTGTGATGGCATCAGAAAATTAAAAAAATAAAATAATGCAATACCCAAATAGTCAAGGTTCTAAAATTTGATATGATTCTAGATAATGATAACACTGCATAAATACCTCGATCGATTTAGCCCCCCCTTCTTAACTTGGAATTTAAAATTTTCTAAAATCTCGCTGTAATGTCAGGATCTTTCATAAATCCCACGCAAGATTGACTGGTGTAAGAAATGTACCAATACCACCAATACTATCACCCTGATGACTTTAACTAATTGATTCTTTTTATCAAAAGATAATTTTTTATAATGATGTACTAAATCTAGTACCTCTTGATGTAATCTAGTTTCTTGCTTTGTTGAACGAGCCATAGTATATACCTATAGAAATAATATAGATTATTTATGGCGATTAAAGGAAAACCCTATGAAACTGGTTTTAGATGAAGTTAATTATGGCAATGGCTTTAGCAATGGAAATGACTTATTTGACAGACAAAAACTTGCTATGCAGCTTCAAAGTATTATTAAAAAATCTGAGGATGATAGTCTTGTTTTAGCAATTGATGATCAATGGGGAAGTGGCAAAACTACATTCTTGAAAATGTGGGAAAATGAGCTAATCACTAACGACACTTTAGAGGTTATCTATTTTGACGCTTTCAAGAATGATTATCAAGAAGATGCATTCTTAGCATTATCCTCAGCGATCTATCCAAAGATTAAAAAAGAAGAGGATAAACGAGAATATTTAGAGGCTGCTAAAAAAACAGGTAAGGTTTTATTAAAAGCCACTGCTAAAATAGCATTAAGAGCAACCACGCTAGGTTTAGTAAAAGACACGGATTTTGAAGGTATTGAAGATGCAACTAAGGAAATTATTGAAGATCCTATTGAGAAGTTAATTGAAGAGAAACTTAAAAGTGCTAAAGAAGAGGAAGGAGTAATACAAGACTTTAAAAAAACAATTACAAAATCCGCTGAAGATAAAAAGATTGTGTTTATAGTTGATGAACTGGATCGTGCAAGACCAGACTTTTCTTTAGATCTGCTCGAAAAGATGAAGCATGTATTTAACACTAAAAACTTATTCTTCGTATTAGCAGTGAATAAAGACCAATTTCTTCATATCATCAACAAGAGATATGGCAATATAAATTCTGAAGCGTATCTAAGTAAATTTGTACACTTTTGGTTTTCATTACCACAATCGAAAGAACCATATTCTGACGACCCTGTTACGATAAACATCTTTGTTAATCACCTCATCAACAAGTTAGAAATAGGTAATCATTTTAGTAAAACGTTTTCGGTAATTTGCCAGCTACTAAAACACAGTAATGCATCATTGAGGGATTGTGAAAGATGCTGCACTCTAATTAAAATTGCTATCGCAAGCGATACTCCACAGGATGATATCAACCAGTATTCAATTGCAATTTTAGCTTTTATCAAAGTTATGAAACCACAAATCTTCAAAGCATATGTGAATAAAGCTCTTAGTCCAGAACAATTGTTTGATGCAATTAACATATCTAAGTTGAATGAAATAACCATCAGATATTCCAGAGCTATAATTTTAACAGATTTGTTAAATGACAATGAATTAATCAAAGCTCAAGAGAAACAAGAAATGATTTTAAGAGATGACTGGCAAGAACCAATCAGAGGGCTAAAGAGTGCATTGCCTTATTTTGAACATGTGTTAATTTAGAGTTAAATAAAGTGATTCAATATTATGCTTGAATCACTTTATTCAAAACCATTCACCTAAGTAATTAGTTACCACCAATTAACATAACAATGATTTTGATAATATCTGAAAGTGGGAAAGAGAAAAGAACCACACCAAAGTAATCAAGTATCGGTACGATGATGTAGTTATATGCAATTATGATTGCACACACATAACCTAGAAAGTTACGCCATCCTTTACCAGCTTTAATTTCTTCGCGATTTGTTTCGTTTACTGTGTCTGACTGTTCTAATTCGAGTTCTTCACTGCTTTTGTTTGGTGTTTTTTTGATGAGTAAGTCACCTAACTTACTTACTAGATTAAATATCAAGCCAATCATTTTCCTGTCCTTGTTTATACTTGAATCTGTACTAGAAACAAATGTACATTAATACCTTTAACGAAAAGTTTGTATGAGTCGATTACATAGACTTTCTGAACGTCATCATGAAAAACCCAATCCGTATACTCGCCTTTGTATAGGTCTGGTACTTCGTTTTCATAAAATGCAATGTTCATTAGATCACCTTGTAATGTATCTACCCTGTACTTTCCGGTGAAGTAACGCGAATCAACTAGAACCTTACTAAATGGTAGGGTATTCATAACTGGTTGTGTTTCCTTCAGACGTAGATATTGATTATCATCTACATCAAAGTGTTTTTGCATATCGTTCATAGTATTTTCCTTTGTTATATTATTTTTTTAGTGAATGTGAAAGTACCATTAATATCACTAAGTATTAATTTTGCTCCGTCTTCGGCCTTCTGGAAGAAATCAAAAACCATCTTACGGCGTTTTTCTTCCTTGATTCCTATTACTCGCTTATCACGGTTTTTCTTTTTCTTAGTAGTATCAAGAAGCATCTTTTTACCCTTAACATCTACTACTTTGTACTTCTTATTTAAGTTGCCACGTAAATTACTAATGTTACCCTGTGCTGAAAGTTTTGCTGAACTGGTGGGAATGAACTTATCGAATATTTCATGAACGTCAGAAATGACAGTACGTAAGTATGCCGCCTGATCCCCACGTACAATAATCTGGTTTGTTCGTAATCCATTACTATTCTGAATGAAGTTAAAGAATAGTGCTTTCTTAGTAAATCCAACCGGCCCACCTGCAATATCCTGGTTTAACTCTGTCTGTAGTTTATAGGTCAATACTCGGATACGTTTAGTAATTTCACTCTGTACATTTATAACTATCGACTTTTCCTGATCGTTAATCCATTTAATCGTATCTTCTGGTGTACTACCAGTTTTGAATTTTCCATTTATGTTCATAGAATCCATCCTTGTATTTCCTGAATCACGCCATATAGACGCTTTCTATCCTCCAAACCTGGTAATCTTGCCTTATGCATTACTGCCATATTGAGACAGTTTGGATTTAGACCTATTGAAAGAATCAAAGCAGACTCTACTAGTAGTGTTTCCTTCATTGTTTTGAAAGGCCATAAGATAGTACGGGTATATTTCTCACCATCTGCAATCTTCTGGTTTACAACGCGTGAACTACTGGAATAGTCTTCCCATCCATTTGATACGCTATTATCCCTGTACTTCTTCGAATCTTTAACTCTCTTGAATATCTGCTTTGAACCTACGTAAAAACGCCCTTCATCTGGAAAGTGGAACAAGTAAACGAATCCTGCATATTCACCACTTTCAATCTCTTCCTTAGTTACTACTTCCGTGTACTTCCATTCTTCCATATTAACCGACCACGTACTTAATCATTGAATCTACGCGGTTTGGTGTTTGACGATACCAGTTACTGTCTTTAACTTCATTGATAGCAGTGGCATAGTTAGCAGTACGTAATGCTGCAAGGAATTTCTTAAACTGTAGCGTTTTGGTTAGACCTACTTGAAAGATCATCATCACTAGAAAATCATTCCAGCGGCTATCCTTCGGTAGTTGTACGTCAAGTTTCTTTACGTCTTCCTCTGCTTTCTGAATGTCTGCCTGTAGTAATGCATCTGCTTGTGCTTCAGTGATACCACCAGTGAAATCTTCACCCTTAAGTACCAAATGACCGTAACCGATTGTGGAGTAGTTCAAACTGTCTTTATAGACGTGAAATTTACCATCCTTGAAAATACCACGACTGGTTTGATAAGATTTAGTACCTTCATACTGTTTTAGTTGTTCTGTTAAGTTCATAATGAATTCCTTTTCATAGTTTCTATTCTATTTATAAAAAGCGAAAAAAAAGGGCCAGTTACGGCCCCCTCTTCGTTCTCTCTTCCATCAATGTGACAAGCTTCATAATATCCAGCCGGATAAGATTTATCTCTTCTTTGATTTCTTTTATCTCTGTAATGTCAACTTCTAAACTATTAATTTTACTTTCGGCAATAGTGACACGATTATTAAGATCATCTAGTCTTTTTTCCTGTTCTTTCTTATTGTCCAAATGTTTAGTAGTTATTTGCCAAACACCAAAGATTACCGGAACAAGAAGCCCAGTTATAATCCACTCCATAGTTTTTCGACTTATACTATACTCGTTTGGTATGGTATTTATGGCTAGAAATAATCACCTGCATCAAGTACGGAAATGGTTAATCCCATCTGACCACGACAAGGATATGTCTGATAATATACGCTGGCTCCTGCTGGCTTAGCTCGATATGTACTGACACTATTACCAGACATAAGAAGACCAGAGTACAGGAAACGTTTACCAGGATATGAAGCGGCTGTGGAATAATCCCCAACCTGAAAACCATAAGTACCTAGCGGAACCATCGGATATGCTACGTTACCCTGACACGCATTCCATTGTACTTTAGCACCCGAACCAGTGGAGTTTTCAATATAGAAAGGAAAAGTAACAGTACCACCACGCCAGATAACTGGAGGTAATGCTGAACTGTATGTAATCTGCCCTGCTCCATTACGAATAACAACACCATAACCGCTTGCCGGTAGTGGTGGGATAAATCCGGTACTTACGATTAGTATCTGAACATTATTAACTGTACCACCAATTACGGAACCATCAGCACTACCGAAACTTGTATAGGTTCGAATTGCCATTGCATCACGATCAAAGTACAACGGAGTAGTACCATTTTCCCATCGTGCAAATACCACGCACGTTTCACGGTTAACTACCTGTGGAATATCCCATGAACCACTAATGTTAACAGTACCCTTCCATGTTACATAACCAAAGCGACTAACATCAGTAATTGCAGTAAAATCTACTGCATCATAAAGTGCAATTCCGAATGATTGTGGTTGTCCGTAAGGTACTTCGAACACACTAAGGTCATAGATGTAGTTTGGTGCCGATGCGTAAGTATACTGATATGAACGTAAGGATAATGTACTACCAGATGCAGTAGCACCCCTTAGTAAACACAATGAGCTTTTACCATTACCTATATCAAGAACATGTGCCGCCTTTGTTGGTACTACTAGAGGTTGACCACTAGTTGTAGGTCTGTCTAACTGTTGATTGATTAAAATGTTATCACCATAGTTATTACTACCGGTGATCTTATATCTTCCAAGATTACTTAGTATTCGTGCATTTGCTGTTATGTCAATTTGTCTATCCCAATTATCGGGCTGAATTATAAAACCATAAGCCATTTCTTTTCCTTTGGGGGAATAAACCCCCCTTATTATATTCTTCCTACTTTTACGCGTACTGTTCCAGCACCATCTAGTACAGTTAAACCGCTACCATCTAAAATTACACGACCATTTCCATCTGCTGATCCCATTTGGAAACCACCCGCTTTATCTATAACCCATCCTTGATAACCATTGTAGTTATCGGATTGGATAACACCGGAAATTTTCGCGTTGGTAATTGCTGCATCCTGGATAAGTGCGTTAGTAATTTGTCCATAGCCAATATTTGCGGCCATTATTGTACCGTTGGCAATCTTTGCTCCCTGGATAGTTGCATCAATTATTTTTGTACTGTTAATACTTGCATCCCTAATTTGGGCTGTACCAATTGCGGCGTTTTGAATCATCGCATTGTTCATATAGGTAGTACCGTTCTGTACTACGAATGGATAAACTTTAGTGCTTGCTACTGCTGTACCAGAACTGATAATACTAAAACGATCTGATACTACTGTGAATACTGATTCAGTACCGGAGTTTGCAAGGGCAATACCAGATACATATCCATTATTGTTTACGCTTACTGTCCATCCAGTGTATTTAGAGTCATTGATAATTTCAGTTTTAACAGTATTGAATTCAGAACTATTTAGAATACCGTCTACTACGTCATTGTTTAGCTGGCTGAATGGTACTGAAGTTTGTTGTAGGAATGGTAAAGCCTGAGTCCATACAATTTCACTTACACCAAAAATATCAATCATACCTGCACGGATGTAGTATTGTCCGTCTGGAATAGTTACCCAATCCCCCCACTGATTTGTACTTATATAGTTCTTTGCAATACTATTAAGGTTTTCAGTATTACTAATCTGAATGTATACGCCTGCATAGTCTTTAACTTGTGAATAAGTAGGATCATTTGGATCAAGTGGATTACTCCAATCAAACGAAATCTGACCTATCGCTGAACGTGCGTTAAAGCCCTTTAGAGCGGGGGCCTGTGGGTTTTTAACGGTTATCAATACTTCTTCTGAATATGTTCCTGTAGTGCGTCCTAGAGCGGTTACGCCCATGATTACGCTACGGTTCGTACCGTCAGTCTGGTTCATCTGAAACTGGTAGTTAAACTGGTTTGTACTGGAAAAATAAGTATTCAGTAGTACACCATCAGTACGATAAATCTTAATCTGATAACGACTAAAATACTGACCAAATAGTAAACCATTTACACGTAAACTTGATTGGTCATCCCATCCGATAATAAAATCACCAGAAGTAGTATTAGTACCGCCTAAGTCGGCATTCAACATACGTAGGTTAGTTACTTTCGGTAGTGTGAATTCGTAATCTGGACGTAGGTTAGAGATACTTACGCGTGGTGATAATATACCTAAGTTATTATATGCCATGATTGAGAAATCATAGTTTACTGCCGGATCAAGATTGAAAATATCAAACGTTGTCACGTACTGGTTAACTTGTCCTGCATAAGTCCAAAGGCTTGCACCTGCTATACGATAGTATAAGTAGTATCCGCGTAAGTATTGGTCTGGTGAAGCAGTCCATGACATTGTGACTACGTTACCTGAGACTACGCAGCCCTTCTTCACTACCTTTAGGTTAGATGGTGGAAGTACAGAGATAGTTGAAAGTACCGAACCATCAACGGGGAATACGCCAGGATCTTCACCAGTGTAAACACCAGGACTGTACTCTACGCATGTTACTGTCATCATACCTACGTTTTCATTATCAGTTACGATTTCTTTTGCAAGTACGCGATACTGTTTATTACTGATTCCATATTCTGCAAAGTTAACAGTTATGATTTGCCATACCTGAAGGTTCCATGCTGAATCTGAACTGAAAACTAATGTATTCTGTAGGTACTTAGATTTTAATAGTTCAATGTTGACTAAGTATGTTAACTGGTCTTTATCATGTACGAATTCATAGGACATAGCTTTAGCAATGATAGTACCGTCACTTTCTATTACTTCATTAGTTGCAATATCACTAGGAATACGAATAACGTCGGTACTATATGAGTTACCTACGTTTGTCCATGATGCATCGATACAGTTAAAATAATCAGCCGTACCAGTAGTAGTTAGTTTGACATTACCAAACATATTACTTTCATCAAAGGTAGCAACACTTGAACCGGGTAAATCCATAGTAAGATACAACTTACCAGCATGGATATATGTAATACCGCCAAATGTCATTAGAATACGTTCAATGTTACTCTTATATGAATCACTGTAACTTATATTACCCACTGAACTAAAGCTGTACTGCTGACATAGGTTTGCAGCCTGTTGGAAACTAGGTAAATCAATATTGTTTGGATCGATTGACATACCATATTCAGTGTTAGTTAGAAAATCATATAATTGGCTAGGTGGATTAGAACTTGCTGAGATTTGACCAGTGTTTAAATCACGAATCAATTTACCCTTGATTTCTACTGTTAGTACATAGTTATCGTTAGTTAAAATATCTTGTTCAAGGCTGGTTTGTGTTTTCTTGATAACGGTACTGATTTGTGCAACACCATTACCCTTAAAGTTATTATTCCATCTATCACCAGCATATTGTAATGCTAGTGAGTTACTACCTGCATATTCTGATTTACCAAAACGTACTTCCATTAGTAGATACGGTCTGTACTTTTCAAGAATATCCGATTGTTGTACTACACCTTCATAGGCAATCTGATTTGCTAATACTGGTTCATCATCAAAGTAAATCTGATTGATTAAGTTACCAACTTCACCCATTGCAATTGCGTGTTGTGTGAATAGGTACTGTGAGTTTCCATTAACAACGTTATACCACGGTACGATAGAACCCACTTTACACCAATCACCTAAACCAGTACCGCCATATAGAATCGGCATTCCTGATTGTGGGGCTGTTGAACGGGTTAATGTACTGGCAGTATCATTATAACCTTGTGTATTTGGGGTTATGGTACTTAGTGAACTTGTCGCAATATAACTTGCTGCGGCGGCACCTGCTCCCCATGCTGCTGCTGTGAATGCAGAAGATGCACCACCAGAATATACAGCCGCTGCAACTGCAATACCAGTAAGTACCGCTCCTAGAATTCCATTTCCTGATCCTGCACCCATTTTTATTCCTTATTGATTCTGTAAATTTTACCCTTCAAATCCTTTGGGGTATGCACGTTCTGAAATACGTGTCTTTCGTGGTCTACTTCAATATATGTTTCATGTAAGAATATACTAGCCTGAATACCGTCAATGTATATATCACCTAGAATTGGTGTTTCTACTACTGAACAATGTTCCTGTACTAGTGCTTCAAGATCATCATATCCATGTTCCTTAAAGATTTTTAATCCTTCCTTAATTGAAGTATAACCAGTTGCTTTTTCTGCGTAGTTTGTATTGCATAGTAAATCTAAAACTTTCAGTACAAGAATATTACAATCATTCTGACCTATAACGTATGGTGTACTTACTGTTTGATCTGCAATCTCTACTATTTTATGTATTTTATTTCTCATTATTTAAATGCCCAATATTGTTGGCTATGAATGATACCTAGTAGACTAAAGAATTCATCCCCTGGATGCATCGATTGGTGTACTGAGTTAGCCGCTAATGTACGCATCTGTACATCTAGTTTGTTCCAGATACTATTAATATTTACTGAGATTTCATTAGTAATGCTCTGTTCCTGATTGTTAGCAGTACATTCAAAATAATCAATGTATCCAGAAAACATCATATCGTGATCAATTACTGTGTTATCTGCTGGACTCATTACAGTTAGATAGATGTTTACCTTTGCCTTTCGGAATGCTCCAGAAGTTGCCAGTACACGAAAACTAGGCTGAACATTACTAATCTTAAAGCTGATAGATTCGTTTTGAATGTCTTTCTGTTCATTGAAAGTAGGGAAACTGTTATTAATGAAATCTGGAAAACTCGTATAGGTTATCCCATTTGCAATAACATCAGTGAATGCATCAGTTAAGTGTGATTGTGGGGCTGGTGAACCCGGTACTGGATAGATATCAACACAACGTACTATTACACCCATCGATAGTACATCACTCATTGTTAAACGCGTTTTATTAGTTCCACGCTTGAGATTATAGAATTCAAGTAGTGCGGCATTTGTGAATACGTTCTCGTTCATTATCCTAGATACTCCGTGGCTTTAAGCTGTAGGCTTATTACGTTCTGTACTGTCATTGAGTAATCATTATCAATATCTAGTACAAACTGACCCTGTAAATTATTAAATCTGATTGTTTCACCTGTCTGTACTGATTGGCGTAGATTTGGGAACACTGATAAAGTAGTACCGGTATTTGCAATCACACGATAAATCTTTGGATGGTTTGCGAACTGAATCAAAGTACCGACTTCTAGTGAATTACTGTTTACGTTAATCTTATATGTTCCAGATGAAGTTGCAGTAGTTGCCGCGATTGCTCCAGTTTGTGATCCTGTATAATTTCCATAGTAACCCAAGTCCATTACAAACGGCCTAGCCTGTGAATATTGTGCAATGAACTGTTTTACTTCTGCCTGATCCTTCTGATTAAAGTTCATTGTGAATTGTAGTTTGTAGTATTGAATATTTGTACTTCGTGTAATCAGTGCACCCGTCCACGATCTGTTACTAAACATCGGTTCTGTACTGGATAATTGAAAACCAGTAATCTTAATATTATTTGAAAATGCCATGTGAATCCCTCTTCATTGCTTTAGTATATTTATGACGTAAAAAAACCCAGATACCGCCCAAAAGGATAAAAGCGGATTTACTCTAGGTTTTCTTACTACTATTTATGTTGTACGGGCTTGTGCGTTTTTCACTGCCTGTGTAACTGAGTTTTGGTGTTTCTTTAGCATTGCTTGGAATTTAGCATCATCATTAGCTGAATCACCCTGAATGATTAATGGGGCATTAACTACTGTCTGACCACCAGAGTTAGTGTTAGAACCAGTTTGTGAATCAAGGAACTGTGTTAATTTCTTGTTCTGTTCTGGTTGTACCACACGTTCACCCTTTTTAAGAATCCACGTACTTTCACCAGTACCATCAAAATCTGGTACAGAGTCCATACCACTATGAGCCTTACCACTTGCCGCACCTTTGGCTGTACTAATGATACTTGCACCTAATGAAAGTACCTGAGCATAGGCAGGAATACTTGCAGGGAATCCAAGTGACATAGCCTTAGCTAAAGCCTCCTGAATACTTATAACGATACTACTCATTTGTAGACCTTTCTGAACCATGTAAGCGGCTTTAGCAGCCTTAGAACCTTCACCGAATGCACCACTAAGGATCGTACCCAAAGAACCCGCAGATTCTCTTAGAACGACGATTTGAGACTGTGTATTCTCCATAGTCATAGTTAAAGCTTTCTTGTTGTAAGCATCCATGATTGCATTCTTACGCTTCTGGTATTGTTCCTGACTTAGATTCAATTGGCGGCTAGTTTGCTCGTTCATTTGAAGTTCTAAAGCCCGTTGTGCTTCAAGATCTTTTCGTTTCTGGTCTAGTACATTCTGGTTATTGAATGGGTTACTGGCTTCATCACCTTGACCTTCAATGCCAATTCTTTCATTTTGCTGTTTCTGTAATTGCTTTGCCTGTAAATCAGTTAACTGTGTTCCTACTGCTGCGATGTTATTACTAAGATCCTGAAGTTCTTTATTGGTACTTTCAAGCCCCAGCATACTTTCAATCATAGTATTCAATTGTTGCTGACGACTTGCATTAGCAAGGTTTACGGCATTATCAATTTCAAATTGTGATTTCTTTAATGTTTCACCACTGGTTTTAATCTTCGCTAAAATTTCATCCTGTTGTCGGTTGAAGGCTTTTAGTTGAATCTCACCCTGAGTTAATCCATTACGTGATACTGCGTTATCCCACTGTATTTGTGCTTGTGCTACTTTGGCTGCTCTTGCTTTCGCTTCTGCTTCTGCCTTTTTAGCTGCTGCTTCTGCTTCTTTACGTTTCTTGTCTGCGTCTTCCCATCCACCTTGCGGAGTTGCAGAATTACCAGCCTGACCAGATGGTTTAGGTGGGAATTGGTTATCAGCGTGTGCTTTGTTCCATTCTTTAGTACCGAAAATCGTAGCAGGATCTACGCCATCAAGTTTACGGAATAATGCACCAATGGAGTTTTCACCGCCACCGTACCAAATATTCCTAGCCATATTTACAAAGTCAGTACCAGACCAATCTTTATTGAACCAATCAAACAATGTCTGAATATCATCAATAGTAGGCCCAAGTGCATTAGCTTTCCACAATTGGAAACTTGTACTTAGTTGGTTTACTTGTTTATCGAATTCTGCATATTTTGCTGCTGTGTCTTCAGTTAATAGTACATGCTGTGATTGTACGGCATTCATTAAATCAACGTTATTACTGTACTGATTGAATACACTAATTAGTTTACTACCATCAGAACCTAGTGTTTCTAACATGTTAGTAATTTCTGCTGTACTCTTTCCTGCTTTACGCATTTCATAGAATGCTTCTGCTAATGAACGAATACCACCGTCTGTCTGATTAAGGTACTGGTTAAAGTTCTTGATTTCTATACCATAGGCTTTCATATCTTCCGCTGGTCCAGAACCATCACGGAATGCATCGCCTAGATGATCAAGTACATTGCGGTTCAAGTCGCCCCACTTTTCTGTTTCAAAAGCAACACCCTGGAAAGTTTTTTCCAATTGCTGTAATTGCGTAACAGTAAGGGAACTCGTTTTTGCTACTTCATTGTAAGTTTTTACATAGTCATTACTTGAACTTACTAAACTGAAAATACCGCCAGCAAGTAATCCTACTGCACCAGCGGTTCCTACTAATCCAGTATTGAATCCAGATAATCTACTGGTAATGTCAGTAATACTTTTTGTAAAACCACCAAATAGATCTTCCGATTCAGTACCGAATTTCTGTATAGATTGAGTACCTTCACTTAATGCCTTACGTAAACCAGATACATCTCCATTAACCTCAAAGATCATCTGCTGTTTATTTCTTGCCATTTTTATTCTTTTCCTTCTCGGCAGCATCTTTAATCATATCTATAATGCTACTCATGTTAGCTTGTGCTTCTTTCTTCTTCTTACTCTCATGGCTTTCTAGTAGTTCTCCAGAAGTCATACCACGTAGTAAGCCGAACATATCCCAATCCAGTACAGAAGCCTCTTTTAGTCCTCGTTCTGAAAGATTACCGGAACTTACTAACATCAGGTGACATAGATTGGCGAACATAGACATTTGGAATGCACTTCCATTAGGTTCAATGTTCTGATCGTATATCTTCAATAGTTCGAATAATTCAGGATCTAAATCTTCAAGTTCTTTTGGTGATAAACCCCGTCGATGTATCATCTTCAGGGTAAATCGTATGTCTGAATTGGTTCTTACTTTTTTTCAACTTCTTCAGTTGCTGAATCACCTTTCCAAAGTTCTAGACAATTCTTAAAGATTTCACCAGCCATTGAAGTATCGATTTCGTTAACATCAATCTTACCATCCTGTTCACCATCTGCGAAAATCTGATAACCGGTACTATCACATACGCAGAAAATCAAAGTTTGTTTAGTAGTTTTACATTCATCGAATTCACTTAGTTTTGGCTTACGTACATATAGTACAACGCCATTACTCAAAGTTACTTCATGAAGTTCAGGAGTTAATTTAGATTTAAGTTGTTCAATAAAATTCATTTTGTTTTTCCTTTTGTTTTAATTATTGATTACTGAATAATACCAGCCGCTACCGGACCACCATCTACAGCGAATACGAATTCACGTAGGGTTGCATCGTTTTGACCACCGGAAACGGTATCAGAACTAACGAAGCAGTTATATACAACGTAGTAACCAGCGGTATGAGTCATATCCTGGTAGTATTCGATTTTAATCTGAATACGGGTTTGTTCATCACTAGCATCAATAAGTTGTTGGTGAATCGCATTATCTGGAATCCAGTTAACACTACAGGTCAAGTCTGGAACTGATTTAGTACCGATTAGTTTACGTTGGTAAAGTTTACCGTAAGTAGTTACGTTAATTACTTCAGAACTACCACCAGACTGTACGAAGGTTGCAACTTCTGGAATTTTAGTAAAAGTAGTTGATGCAGTAGCACCATAAGTACCAACAGAAACTACTAAGCCATTGCCGTTAAAAATATCTAGAGCCATTATTTTATTTCCTTATAAGGGTTATGTACCGCATCCTTTGCGGTACGTTCATATTATTTATTTTTTTAAAACATTAATTTCCTCAAGAAGCATATTAATAGTTTCATTTTGCTGTTGAATAGCCTGAGCTAATTTAGAAATCATTGCTACTGTATCTAGTTTATATGCACCAGGCATATTAGGATCTTTTTCAATATCATAATCTTCTGGTAAACCAACACCGGTTACAGTTTCAGGGCTGACTTTAATTAGGTCATTAGCGATAAATCCGTACTTAGTATCTGACTCTGGAATGATACCACGTGCCTTATACTTATACGTTACTGGTTGCCATTGTAGAACTTCCGATAGAGCATCTGATTTTTCAAGATAGACAATATCTTTCTTTAGTCCTTTATCAGACTGTGGGTTAAATGCAATTGGTCCCATATTTGATGAGTCAATCCACATTGTTACACCTACGTTCGATTCCCAATTAACGTTGAATACAGAACCGCCCCTAGCTGCGTTAATACCACCTTTAGTACAGTAACCCTGTCCAGCTTCAAGACGTCCATTTGCAAGGTTTAAAACACCATTAGCATCATTTATTAAGCGAACGTTAAAATCTGCACTTGTATTCTGATAGTGAAAGTCAATGTATGGAGTAGTATTATACAATTCAAGGCCTGCGAATTCCTGTGTATTGTTTCGGGTTAAACCTAAGTTCGCCCTTGCATCAGTGACGTTATTTGCACCAGTACCACCACTTGATACAGGCAGAGAAATCTTGCCGCTAGTTTCGGTATCATACATACCCCAATCCGGGTTAGTAGATTTACTACCAATGAAAATATAACGTTTACCAGTTGGGTCTACCATACGTGTATCACTGGTTAACTGTTGGAACTTGTTAATACCAATAGCATCACGAATACCATTAACACTAGTTGCACCAGTGCCGCCATTAGCAAGACCTAATACACCATTAACACCAGGTACAGCATTAGCAGATCCATCAAAAACGGCAGATGAATTACTCGCAAGGTTAGTAACAATCTCACGTCCAGTAGTTAGTTTTGCAACTGTACCATTTGAGTTACCAGTACCACCACTTGATACAGGTAGAGCAACTTTAATAGATGTATCTATATCATATACTCCCCAATCAGGGTTGGTTGTTTTATTTCCAATGAAAAGATAACGTTTACCAGTAGGATCTAACATACGTGTATCACTAGTAATCTGTTGGAATTTATCTAAACCTAAGTTTGTACGTGCACCCGTAGCATTGTTTGAACCTGTGCCACCACTTGTAATAGGTAAAGGTTTTCCTAATGATAAACTGTCTGCCGATAATGCACCTGAGAATGTGCCAGTAGTTCCAGTGAATAGATCTGATAGAACAATCTTAGTACCATTGATAGTGTCTGAGAAAGTAGCAGTAGTACCAGACAATGAACCAGAAAGGGTTAATGCTGAACCTTGTGCATCACCAGCTACAATAATGTCGCCAGTTATTTCAAGATCTTTTACGGTTGCTTTGTTTTGAATAGTAGTATTCTGTAATGTTAGGCTATTTAAGCTTGCTGAATCGGCCTGTACTGCACCGGAGAAGTTAGCAGTAGTACCATTCAACGCACCCGTTAAAGTACCTCCAGTGAGTGCTAGAGAACCTGTATCAGCACTGTTTAATACGATGTTTGTACTCAGTGCTTTACCATTAACTGTACGAGTCAATGGAACATAGACCGCATCATTCTGTGACTTAGTTAGTAGTGGCTGCCAGCCTGAAGCCTGATTCTTTACGTATACACCAAGCACACCAGATTCAGTTATTGCTAGTTTAGTAATATTATTTCCATCAACACCCGCGATACCTAGCATATCTACGCCTGTTGGGTTTAGTGCTTGTCCTGCTGGTACTTTGATAAATGCGTTACCCGCTGGTGTAGCTGATTCGTACTGTGGAATATCAGCACTACTATTAGCACCTACACCAAAATCACCAACTTTTAAATTTTCCATATCTCGTGCTGTCCCTCGTGCAATTACGTCCTCTGCTGTGAATACGTAGGTTTTATCCACTACTGAATTCTGACCACCAGAAAGATTTACACTTGAGATATAACCATTAATGATTGCATAGTGCTGGTCTAAACTTGTTGCTGATTCATATAATGAAACTTTAATTTGAAAATTCTTTGAAGATGCAAAAGCAGCATCTAAGTATTGATGGCTAACATCATCCGGTACGTAATGCACCACGATATTAACTGAATCAATTGTTTTATCTCCAGCAAGAATACCTGTATATTCCTGATTATAGGTAGAATACTGGCTTGTACTGGAATTTATTTTTACTTGTGGGAACTCTGCTAATTGTTCTACTTGTACATAAGTTGGTGCATTTGGAATGTTATTTCCTGCATCATTATTATAGAATAGTTTTGTCTGGTTCCCGATGAAAATACCACTCATCGATTACCCCTTAAGTGTTATGTAATGTAGCCTCATGCTTAATACAACTGTATTTAGTCCACTTGTAGGATCATAATCATCTTGATTTTGGTAATTGGTAACTGAACTTAAACGTACAGGTACTGCGTCTAATGCAAATTGCTTTGACATTAGATAGTCATAACACTTTTTAATTGTTTCCTGTACTACTGCTGAATCTTTTGCAGTACACATAACGTCAAAGGTTAGTTCTGATTGCTGGTTACGCCCCATAGGAATTGTATCACCAGTTTCAATCACGTTAGTTACATAGAGAATATAAGGTAATGCGTCTGCATTAATAGTTATCGGTGAAACTACCGTAAGCCCCAAAGAAGAAAAGGAGTCTACGACTAAGTTTTTTATTTGAAATAAAATCATTATTCGTGACTCCTGAAGTAGTAATTACTGACGCCAGAAAGTTCATCAATAATATTATAGATTTCTTGTAGTTTACCCTTCCACGCGAATGTATCGGTATATCCGGCACTTCCAGTGTAAGTAGTGAAATAGTTCTCTGAAGTCTCTACAAAACCAGCTTCTGTCTCTATAGCTACCGTTGATTCTTCAAAGATTACTACTAAAGATTTTCCACTGGTTAATACTAAGTCTTCACCAAATGTATTAAGAAAGACGCTTACCTGTGTTTTGGTAAACGCTCTCATAATTATTAAGCCTTAACTTTTAGTTGGATAACTGCTTCAGGGTGTTTTTGTACTACGTCTAGGTAATGATAGTTACGGAATACAGTAGTTAGAGAACTACGGTAAGTAGTAGTATCTACGTCTAAAGTAGAACCAGTCCAGTTTGCAATAGTTAGGAAACTGAAGTTACCTACTAGAATTGTGTTGTCTTCAACGAAGGTACTAACAATTAGTGGAACTTCTTCACATAACCACTGTGAATCACTGAAACGCATACCTTGAGCAAGTGAAACACCAGCCACGTTAGATAGGAATGGAGTTTGACGTAATTTTGCATACATTGCCGGACTTACAACAGCAACGGACTCTGATGTACGTACATTTGCTTCCAATAGCTTTTGAATTACTGCTTCAATATCACCATCGTCTAGAACACCAGATGCAGCGGTTTGTACTTTAGTAGCGGTAGATTCCGCAACTTCGATAATTGCTTTCTCTAGAGAGTTAGATAGATTTTCAATTAGTGCACGTTGAACATAAGTACCGATATCTGGTGAAGATAGCATTAGAGACTTAGATACTGGAATAGCACCTGCGAATAGCTTAGGCTTCATAACGATGTTATCAAAGTTAGCTACGGTTTCTTCCATTGCTTCACCTTCAGCATAGAAACGGAACGAAGCCTTAGAATTTAGTGAGGTTAGACGTGGAATGGTGAATTCACGATTACCCATACCAGTGATCACTTCAACACCTAGACGGCCTAGAATAGATTCAGCAAGTAGTGGACGAATGAAATCATCACTGTAATTAGTTTGTAATGCACCTTCAGCGGTAACAGTAGTAGTTGCAGCACGGGTTGCTAGTGCATATTCACCAGCTTGGATCGCGTAACCACGTTCACCTGATTCAAGTTCATTTAGTGCATTGTGATCGCCCTTTGCAAAAGCTACTAGTGCGTCGATAGTGCGGGTTTGTTTAGACATTTCGTTTTCCTTAACGTTATTTTTTTCTTCCTTGTGTAGTTCTAAAGATCTTTTGAATTCTTCTACACTGGTATTACTATTTATTGCTTCGCTAGCATCCACTTTGAATACTTTTGCGATACTTTCAATTTCTCGAACGCGGGCAGCATCAGCAATACTATTTAGTTCTGCTTGCACTTGTTCTAATTCAGTTTGAACTTCTGCATTACGTTTAGCTGCTTTAAGAGCATCCTTTGCTTCTTTAAGTTTACGTTCTGCTTCTAGTTCTACTTCTGGTTCAGCTTCAACTACTGGTACTTCTACTTGAGGTTCTGCAACTACCTCTGCTTCTTCTATTTCAACTACCTGTACTTCTTCCTGTACCTCTTTATTTAGTTCTTGTTCATCCATGATGATATCCTTATCATTACTAACTACTGTATTTAGTGATCTTCCAACTCCTACTAAATTATCTGCTGGACAACTTACCATTGATAATTCATACGGTTCTATTTGGGTGACAATTAAACGAGTACCATCAATGTAGTAATCAAGGATGTTATAACCAAAGGAAACTTTAGTTAGCACACCCTCTTTAACCTGATTGAATTTACCGTCTGCAAATGATTCTGTACTGAAACGTACAATCGCACGACCAACACGATCTGAATCAATACGTGCATTCTCAACTACGCCTAATAGTGCATCCATATTATGATTCCATAGTAATGGTGCACCAGTATTTAGGCGTGATAGATCAACTGAATCTGGAGTAGTAATTAGAATTTCATCATAGATAACACCACCGATTTCACGCTTTACTGGTGTCTCTGACATAAAAGCTATTTCTACGGTACGCTTTAAATCATCAATACTTGAATCTATTTGTGCGATATTAATTTCACGCGTTAGATTCTTGTTCTGAATCTCCTTGTTCTGTTTGGTCATCTTGTGTATCTTCCTGATTATCTAATTCCCCATTTCTTTTTTCTGCTTCAATTTGTGCAAGTACAACTGCCGGGTCACGGCCAGATTCTGCAATAATCTCTGCTTTGCTCTTTAACCCATTTTCTAATAATAGAATTTCGTACTGTGCATCTTTTAATGGGTCAAGACTTACAATGCGTTGTGAATGGTATTGAGCAACTACTAATTCTTCAAAGTCACTAAACTTTAAGTTCATATCGTTATTATTTAGTAATTCCTGACGTAGCCACATTCTGTATAGTGGTTTTAGTACCCTTACTTTTAGTTGATTAATTCGAACTTGATATGTGTTTTGTTGAATCTTGTCAGCTAATCGACTTGCTGAATAACTTGCACCAGATGTATCACCAGTTAATGCCTGTTTGGTAATTCCTAGTCCCATACTGATTAGGGTTAGTTGCTGGTCTACGTATTCTGCTACACCATCAGTAGCTGCTTTAGGACTGAAGTCTTTTAAACGCTGTCCTGGTTGTAGTTCTACAATTGCACCAGGTTCTAGGATTTCATTATCAAAGTACGCTGGCATAGAGGTATCATTGATTCCTAGATTGTCTTCATCCTTGTTTGCTTCATCATTTTCAATAAAGCCCATTACAGCACTACCGATTTTCTTTGTTACTAGACTTGCTTCAAGGAATGCATCTAATTCTGAAAGTAGATTCTGACTTGTTACAATGTCGGGTAATCCTCGTTCCTGTGAAGGCTGGGATGGTAAGTAGTAGTGCAATACTTCTTCCGCTGGTACTCGTTCTGGATTGGTGTAATCGTATGCGTACATTGTTGGGTTATAACGCATGAAGTAGTAAGCGATTGGTTTACCATCAGCGGAAAACTCAATTCCATTACTGATATATCTACCATCTTTCATCATCTGGTTATTGTTAGTCGGTACGCGAATACCATTAATTACTTCAATCTTAATACCGTTGCGAGTAGTATGAATTCTAATGAATACTTCACCTGCAATTGAACGTTCATGTTCTAACATGTGCTGGAAAGTACCGAAATCAAAACGACCCTGAATATCAAATGCTTCAAGATCTTCAGCCCATGCATAGAATCTACGCTCTAGTTCCTGACTGACTTCAATATTCTTTTGTTCATCATCATAAAGGTGAACATCTGGACGAATGTAAATCCCATCTGAACCAGCTACTGCATTTGCCGTTTCACTGAAGTATTTAGCAGCAATTGGATTATTCATTGCTAGGTTACGACTCATGATCATAAGTGACGGTAGTTTGTCATTAATAATCGCATTCAAGTTATAATCAGTGAATGATGCACCCAATCCTAGAGCACTGTTAATTGCAGTAGCAGTACGAATACTTTGTAGGTCACGCTTCATTGTTGGATTTTTAATTAGTGATTCACGTGGCTGTACTGGCTTAGGTTTTGGCTTAGGTACTTCAACCTTCATAGGTTCAGGTTCGGTTCGCATACCGAATAGTTTTTTCCATTGCATTACTTCCGTCCTCTGGTGAATCTACTGATACTCTTAATTGGATTATCTGGATTAGTACCTTTAGCCTTTGCCAATTCTGCATTTGCACGATTAACATAGAGTGCACGTAATGCATAGAGACTTGATAGACTTTCTGACATAAGAGTTTTATTATTGATTGTTACTGTGATAGTACCGCCACCCGCTAAACGATCCTCAATAACCTTATCGATTTCAGCAAGGATTGCCATAATCTGATTATATTGTGTTGCTGCTGTGATTGGATCTACTATCTGAAAATGCTGTACTGTACTCACGCCATTAACAACAATAATTGCTGTTGCCATACCTTCAGCCCAATCTTTAGTATTAATTGGTGTATATGGTGCGGAGTATGAATAGCGTTGTGCCTTTGGATCGATAATCTCAACTGTACTGTCATCGGGTAATGCTGGTTGAATAGTTTTCCCCACGAAAATATCAGTCTTGAAATCGACGGGGCGAACTGTATTAGTTGCCATGTTAATTCCTTATCTAAAACTAATCGAACCTCGCTTACTGTTTCCTAAGAAAGATTTTCTAGGTCTGCGTGGTTGTTTAGCTGGTTCCTTATATTTATCATTTGCTTTTGGTTTCTCTGGCTCATTAGTAATATCTACATCAGAGAAATCTATATCTTCTTCGTCCTTGCCTTGTACTTTCTTAAGCTGGTTTGCATTATAGATACGTAGCTCTTTAAATGGATGTGCACCCAATCTTGATAGTACCCAACGTACTGAAATCAATGCATAGTTCAATGTATCGAACATTTCATTACGATCATTATTAGATTTAGTTTTTTTTTCCCATACGTATGAACCGCCTTTGAATACTCTTTTTTCGGATGTTAACTGAATGAAAAAGTCTTCGGGTAAATCACCAGAGAAGTACATATTAGTAGGATACTCACCATGACCTTCACTTACAGACTGACTAATTAATTTTGCAATCGTATTCTTTCCTTCATTAACATTCAGTAGTAGTAATGGCTTGCCAGATGATTTACGACCACGGAACAATTCTGCGTGTGCCTGATTGTTACCCTTTATGGCAGTTAGGATTTTATCGTTATGCTGGGTGTACTGTCCGGCGATTCGTTGAATAGTGTTAGTTGCCTTACCGTCACCAGCATCTATAAACGCTGCAAACCTACGTAATGCTTTACCGTTAACTGTTTTGAAATCGTACTTAAGGAATCGTATTAATTCCTGGTATGCTGGTGATTCTACTTTGGTATTATCAATTGCATGGAAGGTACGATGGTCCAGTACGTATATCTTTTTCTCATTATCAGTAATACCGATGGTAGTACATTCAAGACGATCCAACTGCACATCAATACCACAAAATAAACCTAAACAATCATCGGGAATGTTCTTTATGTTGAAACTGAAATCACGCTGGTTTTCAAGTAGTGTTAGGTCAATCTCTTTATTCATTTCATCTTCATAGGGTAATCCCAACGAAGTGTTATAGAATGTCTTCAATTGAAAGTTATAATGTGCGTCTGAAAAGTCCTGAACAATTTTTCTCAAAGTAGTTAAGGGTGAATAGAGACGTGATATCTGGTATCCCAAAGTATCTTTAATCTCTGGTCTGGTTGCCTTCCAGAAGCCATTAGCAACCGCTCTATTGCGTTCAACATCATTGATAGTACCGTTACAGTGTGGGCATTCTAAACGTGCTGTATTTGCGTCTGCTTTCTTCCTACGCCCATTATTAACTACTACCCAATCAAACTTAACGTTCTGCCATAGTAGTTCGTGTGATTCTTTACAGTGCGGGCATGGTACAAAGAACTTACGTTGATCTGATTTCTCCCATTCAACCATTACTGGATCATTTGGATGTACTGGAGTAGATGCACACATAATTAGTGAATCACTGAATGTACTCGCACGTTGACTAACAAGAGCAATCGGATCACCTTCATCAGTTTCTTCAGCACCGGAAATTTCATCAAGGAAAAGGTACTTTGCAGTAACAGAACGTAGTTGCGATGGTGCACCCAAAGATGCAAAGTACGTCATAGTTCCATCACGGTTTTCTGTCTGGTGTTGATCGTTAGTAGAACTCTTATCATTCTTATTTGTTACTAAACCACTCAACACTCCGCTAGCTTTAATACCCTGTTCAAAGTTACCCGTTTTGAATTTCTTTAGCATCTGACCTGTTACGGATGCGTGTAACATGTTCGCGGGATTATTTGCCATTAGATAATAGCTGGCATTAACCAGTGTGGTTGTTTTTAAAAGCTGGGCTGAACTTACTAGTACAATCTTGCGTACTTTAGGATCAATAATTTTATCTAGTGGTTCACGCTGGAATGAAAATAGTTTTGTTTTATTTCCACGTAACGGGCCTGAAATAAATTGTGTATTCTCTTCAATCCATTCACTCGGATTTATTTTCTTCGGTGGAAGTATTGCCAGATTCCCCGCTTGGAGTATCTTCAATATCTTCTGTTTGTTCTGGTTCATATTCTTCATATTTCATATTTCCTAATTCTTCTAGTACCTCATCAATTCGATTAGTAAGAAGGTTTCTCATCATGATTGGATCGTCTCCGATTTCTGCTAGTTCAAGATACACATTGATTGGAATAGTACGGATAGCGTTTTTTAATTGTAGGCAGTACCGTGAAAGTTCATCAGCAACAACCTGTACTAATACAAGTTCACCACTGGCTTTCATCGTGTCTATTTCTTGTTGGTCTGCCTTAGCTTTAGTTAGTCGAATCTCTTCTACTAGTTTTTCATTTTTAAGATTCGAGTCACCTTTACGTAGTGGAGTAATGATAGTGTCAACAATCCACTTATTAATTTTTGCTTCAGGCCAGGTAAGATCCAATCCTAAATTCTGCCAGCGACTGATAGCTGATAAATCGTACCCGTAACGATCCTGTAGCGTCTGCAACGTTACTGTATTACTCATAGTAGTTTCCTTTGCTTATTATATTGTTTGAAATTAATACGTATTTTTTCATATCGATAAAAATACGGGGGGCGAAAACTCGCATGTTTGCGGGGTGCCCTCGGAGTACCTTTTTGTATTTGTCAAGTACTTTTTTCGCTTCTTTCACTTTTTTTCAATGGCAACGTACTGACACCATGCCTCCACTAATCGAGCATTGCGTTCAATAGCTGGCTTATCCTCCAGTAGTCAACGTCTAGTCCATCAATGGTACGGTACTCTATAAGCTCCTGTATCATGTCCTGAAGCGTTTGAAGATGTACCCTTTCACTACCCTTGTAGTTATCTTTTGAAGCCCATGCATAGCTATTACGGCCTATGCTGTAGCCCCTCTGGTATCGTACTGCAATGTATTTATACGTGGCTGTTATGCTGTGTTGGTCTATGTAGATGTGGTAGTGATTGTGCTGGATGTGTGCGGTGATTAGATTATCGTGGCGTGTGTACTCGTATCCGCTCTGTATGCCGTCTGTAAGCGTTGTAGTACCATTGGGGAAGTGTAGATATATGTACATAAAAAAATACCTCATAACGTGTTGTATGAGGTATTTAGGATGGTTAATTCTGCATGACTAAACAGTCAAGGTTACCGGAGTATTCTGGTTGGTTTGATTCAGAGTAGACAGTAAATGAACCCTTTCCATCGGGTGCTATCTGCGTCTTAACAGTCCTGCCATTATCTATGTTCGTTAGGTAGTGATACTTACCATCCTTGAAAGTTGCATGGCTTCTTTGTGTAGTTAACATTCCGGCCGGTTTACCATGAAGGATAACATCACAATTGAATATTGGTGCTGCGTTTGCTGTACTGGTCAATGCTAATAGTAGTGCTATATATTTCATTAGTTAGTTCTCTTGCATTGTCCGTTACCTGTATAGTCTACCTGCCCTTCTGCCGTCTGGCTGCTGTAGTATCCTCGTAGTGTCTTCTTATCTACACCACCAGATGATGATCCGCTATCGTCGCCCTCATAATACTGGTACTCGCTTTGTGAATCTTTAAACTGTAAACCCTCACCAGAGAAATGAATCACCTTACTAAATTTCTTTCCGGTCTGTTCTTCTGTGATTGTCATACTACATTCGAAGGTTGGATAGTTCGCCTTTGGATTGCGTAAGGCTTCTATCTGCTTAAACGTATCCTGTGTGTTCTTGTTGATCATGTCTTCTACCGGAGATGCCAGTACAGAACCAGAGATTAACACCAGTGCTAATAGTGCTTTCATTTTACTCTCAATTAGTTTCTTTATGTTATTATTGGTGCCGTAACTATATTGTACGGCACCGTGATTACTACTAAACCTTCTTGTAGTTCTCCTTTACCAGTGTGCGGAATTCATCGGTAGTTGCGTCATCTACAGTCTTACGATGTTCATTAAAGAAGATCTGAGACTGCTTGTTTAACTTACCAGAATCATTGATATGGAATTCCTTAGTCTTCCATTTGGCATTAATAGGGTATTTCTCTGCATACTGTGGGCTGTATGCTCTGAGGAAGTTATCAATATCCTGTAGTGATTTGTCTTTCTTCACTGCTGCAACGTACACTGGATGTTCACGCAGTTTCTTACTCAGGACTTTGTTCACTACTACAAAGGTTTCATGCTTCTCTGTTTCTGGATTGAATAGAGTAACTTCAAATTTAGTATTGTTGTCTGCCTTAGTCTTTGCTTTGGCCTGTACTACTGGTGCTTCTACGCCGCCTGTAAGCTGTTTTAAGAGGTCTTCTACTGAACTGATACCCAAATCAGCATTTGTAGATAGAAACGCTTCCAGCTTCTTACGCGTCTTTTCCTGCTGTTCCTGGCGTACTTCCAGTAGATAGGTACGAGCAGTTGCAACGTTCTCTGCTAACAGGTCAAGATCTGCAACATTAATCTTGAAAAAATCGGCGGCGTTCTCTGCTGCATGAAACTGACCAACGTGAAGCGGGTTGCGTAGAATGTTAAGAATTTTATTACTAATGGTGCTCATAGGGACATTATCCTTAGTGATTATTATATTTCTCCGATGCTATAATCATTACTAGTAGAGTTCAAGTTGTAATCATCCCATAAATTAGACCCATTCACATTTTGATATCTTCCGGCATACTTACTTAGCTAATGAAGGAGATTGCTATGCGTAGAGCACGATTCACCCAGCATCAGATCATTGCTGTCCTGAAGTTTGTCGAAGCCGGTCTTACCGTGAAAGAGGTCTATCGTGAGGCGGGGATTTCCGAAGCCTCTTATTACAACTGGAATGCGAAGTACGGGAAATTACCGATTAATGGCTGCATGAAAATAACTGTGAACGTCCACATCAGTCACTGAACAATCTGATACCGGAAGAATATCAACTGATGAATAATCAGTCTGAGATCTCAAAAAGTGCGTAGAACTATTGATGCATCCTAGCCGTTTTGGCGGCTTATATTTTATTATGTCATCTTTTCTTTCTTACCGATGGGAATTGGCTTTCATTTTCTCATACTTTTACATATAGTATTTATCTTTAGGTAATTATCAAGGATTTTTAATGAAATACAAGATTGAAAATAAATGCTTTTTCAAGGATATTGATTTCCAGATAATCAAAGAACTTTCTGCTGCATCTGAAAGCATTAAAATTTGTGTCGCTTGGATTAACTTTAAAAAAATTGAAAGAGTTTTATTTTCTAAAATTAATCAAGGCATCAAGGTTGAAATAATTTGCAACCGTGACTTCATCAATTCAAAAGGAATTAAAAGCTCAAAGCTATTAAACTCAGGAATTATAACCTCTGTAAAAAACCCTATTCATCGTCTTTATATGCATCATAAATTCTGCATTATCGACGACGAAACTTTGATTACTGGTAGTTACAATTGGTCTGCACGTGCCGCATATCATTACGAGAACATTGTTATCATAAAAAACGATTTCAAGCTTATACGGCAGTTTAAGCACGAATTTGCAGACTTACTTTTCATGGGTAATATGAGCACTGTTGATTTCTTATCTTCTCCAGTAACAAGGAAAACTCATAAATTCCTCTTGGGGACGTACTCTTCTGCATCAGGTATACATGAAATAGTAGATTTAGATATATGGCAAGTTTCTTTAGAACCAACTAAGACAGCTATTCTTCTGAATTCAATACAAATCCCTTTCTTTCATTTGAGTGTGGAAATAAACACTGACCATCATGATTTTATGGATGAAAAAGAAAGACAAATCGATCTTTATGAACAAGAAAGACAACAAATTGAAGCCGTGCAGAGAACTTTTGATAGCCTGAATTTTAAAATTCATGCATTTGGCACCGCTGTTATTGCTAATGATGATATGGTGTTAGAATTTGGTGAAGAACCAGAACGTGAAATATATTTAAACTGGATTGATATGCGATTTAAAAAAGTACTTCCTACTTCTTTTGAAGCAGATGGCGATTTTGAGGAAATTTGGCATAAGCTGTATTATCCGTAATCAGATTATTGTTATGCACCGCAATAACTAATTATATATTTCAAAACATCCGATCTCGAAAGTTCGCGGTGTTTGGGGAAGGATAATCTACTGTTCATTTGAACAGTAGATAATTATTCTATATGAAATATTCATTGATGTGGAGTATATGAGAGATATGCCACCCACAATGACAGTACTGCAACAATGAATGATATTACAGGAATATATAGCCCTGAATAACGCGTGAATTTCTCATTTGGCTCAAGATATTCAATAAAATACATCTTAGTTTTCAGCCATCTTACAGACCATCTATCACGCCATGTGATTCTGTGTAAAACGCCTGTAAAACGGTGATAATGAAACAATGCCTTTACGCATCGTTTAATTACTCTATCACTTATTGTTCGTGCATCATGTGTGTGATAAAGAATCAAATTTTTATGTTTAGCTAAGGAGTCTTGTGAGGTTGAGGGACTGCAGAATATGTGTATGTGACCCACCGCACTATAAGCGATTGATAATACTGCTCCTTCTTGCATGTGATGGTTATAATGTAACCGTTTATCTTTACTTTCCTGTACCCCTTCTTCTGTTTCTAATTTAATTACCTCTTCAGTTTCTGTTTGTATCATATTGCCCGTAAATCTCATGCCAAACTGTAAGTTTAGACCATCAAAACCAAAGCCATTTGGATTACTCTTATAGTCATAAACACTAAGCTCAATATTGCTTTGTTTAGCTGACACTGCTATTTCTCGAAGTAATTTCTTGATTCGAGGCTTGTGATATCGCCAGTTTACTCGTGATATCTCCCTTCTTAACTCATCTTTTTCAAACTCTTTTTCTTGTATATCAATCCATTTCATTAATTTTTAATTCCCAACAGTAATGAAGTATTTTTTAGGGGTAAATTCTGGGGTTTTGCTGTAGAGGCCATCAGTTTAGCCTCCTTATACTTTAATTTAATTTCATTTCGTATTTTTTTCAATCCTGTCATTCTTGCTCCATTTAAGAATTTTTTTCGATTTAACATCCTGAAAGTACTCGCCATAGATGCAGACATACCCAATTATTTCAAATTTCTTAATTAAGTTGTTAGTGAACATCCATGTGTTTCATCTCTACAGTCAATTACTACTAATTCCTGTTGTATCCAAACTCTCTTGAGCATAAAACCCGTTTCCAGTATGTCTCTCTGTCTATGATGACTTGATCATCTGTTCTCATAGAGTAAAAATCTAATATTGAAAACTGAAAATTTTTTCTAGCATATTCTATACCGGTTTCCTTAATAAGTAATGACAGCCCTTCATTCCAACCATGCCCTGTATTTACATAGCTTTCCCATCTCGACCAGATTCCTTGCTCGCCATAAGCTGAACCAACATATTTTTTACCATTACATTTATCAACAATTAGATAGACACCTTTTACGTTCAGTAACGCTCGCTTCCAATCCATTTTTTGTTTTTTAATAATATGCTCCAACTTTTCGAATGAGTGCTGAATTTGATCAAAACCACGAAATGTTTCACCACTATATTCACTCTCAAATATTTCAGCCACTTTCATCATATAGTAGTGATTTTCAAAACGAAAGGATCTACCACGTGATCCAGAACCTGGATAGTCTATTAATAACCTACCGATTAAACCTTTATGTTTATCTACCAATCTAATTCTGTATCTATCAGGATCGCGTTTTAGTACTTCATATATTCCTCCAAACAACCACTTATTATTTTGAGGATAGAATCTTATCAAACTGAAAATAAACTGTCTGTTGAAATCATCCCTACCACTTCGCCATTCATTCCACCCTTGCCATTCATCTTTATCTCTAAGGAACGTATCAAGCGGTTCTTCTTGACCGTTATAAACAGCAAAGTGAACTTTATAATCAAGGTCGTTTTCTATATTCAATATTGATTCTAACTCAATCATGATAATTCCTCACTACTCCATGTCAATATATCTATTATGCCTCTTAATTCCTAATATAATCAATCCGTATAAACATTATGACGAACAGTGTGAGTATATATTGCCCACTTCCTACAGGACACTACTACAAGACCTAGGAAAAGGAACTACGTACTATTCAGTAATTGAGCATGTTCTGCGAGTTCAACACGAGCGAACAAGGCGAAGCCGCGTAGATACTCACAACAGAGCCAACGGCGAACGACATACCAAAATCATTTGCTTAGTAGTCGATAGACAAAGAAATCAGACGCCTGCGGTTCTTTCGTACTCCAGTGCGAAAAAACGCAAAGTTGAATCTTAAATTTGTTTTTTAAGGGCAAATGCGAGGCACGAGCTTTTGACCTTCATAAATTGATTTGGTGATTTTTTACCATAAAATTAATGGGTATGGGTTCATATTATATTAAGTTACGGCAATCACGAAAATGAATATAATTACTACATATAGTTCATAAATATGCACAAAACACACTATATATTGAATAACTATCCAATCATTTCCGTAATTACCGTATTAGGGTGTTTTTCAATACGGTTATAGTTACGGTTATTAATACACTTAAAATCAATTACTTAGGATTAATCATTTTATTCCCGTATTGAGTAATACGGTTATCATTTCATTGTAATCAGTAAATCAATCACGGATTGTGCATCAACACTAGTCGCTAACAGTGCCTGTACTGCAATGATCTGTTCATTAGTCAATAGTTTCTTCTCTGCATACTTACGCAATCCGTGAACTTCTGTACCGTTATCTAGTATCCCTTCAAAACTCTTTGCAACTTCAGTACAGATCCGCTTGTACTTCTCACCAGACGATTTACCTTTCGGGTACTCCATGTTCTTCATTTGTCTGTACGTCTTCAAACTCTGTAACACTGCCTCTTCGCTTAGCTCGGTAGTATTGCGAAGAATGTAGTACACATCCTCTTCCGGTACTCTGTTCTTTCCTAGATACGCTGCATCCTGAATTACTGTACGCATTGCGTTTCTTGCTTCTAAACTGAGAATGCTCAGAGTTACTTGTTCTAGCTCGTTCTGTACTCTTTGATTGTCGTGATTAATAGCTTTCCTTGCCATATAAATACCCCTATAGTTATGATGCTATTTTTTTAGATTGGCCTAATGTGTTTGCATCACATTAGACCATTTTTTTATTTCTTAGTTTTGTACTTTTCTATATTGCATTTTATTTTATGCAATTCCTCTGTACTTAGTTCTCTATAATACTTTTTAAATGTTCTACCATTCACCAAAGCATTATAGATCATTGTGTGACTATTACGATTGAACTTAATATTAGCCCATTCTGCTATTTCATGTTGTGAAAATTTTCCAGTAAGATACTTATCAATAATTTTACGCCACATATCATAAGTAAACTTAGCAACTTTGATTTGTTTTTTAATCGCACGATTTGTATTGTTAACGGCAGGAGTAACCCAACGAAGATTTGTGAAGTGATTCTCATACTTTTTACGATTGATATGATCTACTACTCTACCATCGCCTGGCCCCCAAAATGCAGTACATACTAGTGTGTGTATGTAATATGTTTTTCCTCTTATGTTAACACGCGGATAACCATTCTTTGCGTTTGATACCTTAAGATACCTCTTATGTTTTCTATTATAGACTTCAGCATCTTCACTAACACAGTAATATTCGGTGCCTTCAATAAGACGCCATCTCTTTGTATAATCCATTACATACCTTCCAATCATGTTCATTCTATCCGTGAATGAACTCCCATACTTTTTACGATAGTATCAAACGTTAATTAGCATTCAGTACAATATAGCTATTAAGAACGTACTGTATTGCCTGATTGATGTTTTTTGCCTTACCTTCATCTACTAGCTTCTGAAGATATGCTTCCTGTAGTGGCGTAATGCGTAGCCCTATGGAACGTGAGTTTTCCTTCTTCATATTTCTCCTTAAAATTGTGCACAAAACCACCTAAACTTTTGATGAGAAAAACCCCGTAAAAACGGGGAACACCCTAGAGGAGAATTGATTGACTTATACCTATATTTTACACATTTTTAGAAAACGTTTCATTTTTCCCACTTTTATTTATATTATTTTCTAAAAACAAGCGTGAAAGAATTGCAGTTAACAGGAAAGGTACTAGTACGAAGAATGCACCAGTCATATACATGGTGAAGAAGAAGATAATGATCCCCAGAGTGATTAGGTATTCTTGTAGTTTGTTCATCGTGATTTCCTTTTGTTGATTAACTTACAAAAGTATTTATCACAAGACGAAAAAAAACCCGTTTAAGGCGGGTTTTTAGTAATGAAAACTACTTTCTAGGCCAGAACAACTTACTATCAAGTTCTGGATAGTCATTTTGTCTTAGTAGGTTCATTGCTACCTGTATCCTAGCCATACCACCCTTATAAACATCGTGTGCGTTAGAACTAATCTTTGCTATTGATTCTTCGCTATTCGCAATCTTACGTAATCTATCTACTGTTTCTGTCGTTTCAGCATAAACACTACTAAACTTTGGTAACTCTCCTAGTTCGTAACTCCATTCATACGCACTATTTCCAGGCCCAAAGTTGTAGTAAAGCTCCTCGCCTTTTATTTGAAATGATACGTATAGTTTTCTGTCAATCTTCCATGCTCGCACATCACTAATACTGCTACGAACTATGTTCCTCAAATAAGTACGATAGTCATGCATCGGATCTTGAAGTACATTAAATTTTGAATATTCAAAAAACTTCATCATTAGATTTTCGAAAGTATCATCATTGGCTAGAATTTGCTTGCGTTGAAGTACTTCCAGCTCAATAATTAATCGTTTTTTCTGTTCATCCAAATCTTGAAGTTGTTTTATAACTTCTTCATTATTCCCAAGCCCATTTAAAATTAAAGTTGTTCCGCGATTGATACGGGTAGATATATCACTAATTAATGCTTCAGTGCTGATAATCTGCTGTGAATAATCTTCACCTTGATTCTTACCTTTCATCTGTAGCTGGATGTAGGATAAAGCAGTAACAATCATCAATGTATGTTCAACTAATAGTCCAGGCATCGACCAGGTTTTACAACCTTGATTATATCCCCGCCCTTTTTCACAAAGATAACGAATTTTTCCACCATTAACCATTGCCATCATTGTTGACCCACAATGACCACAACGGAAAATCCGCATACCAGCAAGTAGGTTAATATTGTTTCTTTCTGCTATTACTCTTTCATTACCATCCTTGTCAATAATAGTCCTACCCTCACTCACCTTTCCCAAATACTTGGTTGTTTTTCTGATTTGTTCTAATCTATAAAATTGACCTTCAGTAATCAGTGCTGGAAAGTATCCTGGTAGTTTATAGACTATCCCAGCAACAGTAATTTCTCTCAAACCATAAACAGCAGGATTAGTACGCAATTTTCGAACATTAGCAACCGCCCAGGCTTTACCTTTATACCCATTTGGATATTTCTCATTAAGTAAATGATTAACCTTAAAAGCACTTTTCCCTTCTAAAAATTGATTCATGGCAAATTGTGCAATTGGCCAGTAAAAAGGGTGCCGCCCTACTTGTTCATGCTTACCGGTACTTGCATCAATCCACCAAGGATGTGAACCAACACTTTTTATAGTTACAGGTAAGCCCTCATCCTGAAAACGTTTAATCAAAACCAATGCATTACCATTAGTTCGCATTTGCTTTGTTTTAGATTCTTCATGTGCACGACTAAAAAGAAGTACAGATTGAAGAAGATCCATTGAGTTTTCATTCACTGATTCTTCTGTGTATTTCTTACCATCTGAACCAGTAATGATCGTTATGCCAAGTTCTAATAAATCATTGAACAATCCAATAGCTTTAAGAATCCGATCCCTGGACAATCGGTCGAGCCCTTCTATGTAAAAATGACTATCCCTAGGAATAAAACCATCTTCAACCGCACGTATGAAAGCAGCTAATGCCCCGCGTGTCGCATTGACACCCCGAAAAGCACTTATCCCTTCATCCTTAATTTCAACAAGTTCAAAACCGTTTTCATCTGCGTACTTTTGAGCACTGTTACTTTGACGTTCTCTTGTAGTACCTTCTGCCTGTACAGCACTTGACCAACGCTGATAGCTATATAGTTTACGTTTCAATAAAAATCCCTACATATCAATAGTTTGAATTAATGTGTAGAAACATTTTTCGGGTTGCCCGGATGGCTGATGATGTGAACCTGTCCGCTGGCCATTGCGGCGATCATCGCGTCAGTGTGCTGTTTTTTGTCGCGCGGCGCATAAACCGGCTCGTGAAAGCCGGCAACGATCAGATCCAGC
>Ga0157359_1000040_pt1 | contig 34659 bp, 32 predicted proteins | sample AttcapACBM3_FD_111482 | JGI IMG/M metagenome (GOLD analysis project Ga0157359, IMG submission 111482) | Fungus gardens microbial communities from leaf cutter ant in Botucatu, State of São Paulo, Brazil - Atta capiguara ACBM3 | ecosystem: Host-associated > Fungi > Mycelium > Unclassified ...
CACCAGGCCGAAGCCGGTGACGATCAGCGCGCAGATGGCGACGATCTTGATCAGCGCGAACCAGAATTCCAGTTCACCGAACAACCGCACCGTGACCAGGTTGAGCCCCAGCAGGAGCAGCACGCAGAGCAGTGCCGGGATCCAGGGCGCCAGGCCCGGCAACCAGAACTGGGCATAGGCGGCGATGGCGATGACATCGGCGATGGCGGTGACGATCCAGCAGAACCAGTAGGTCCAGCCACAGAAGAAGCCGGCCCAGGGCCCGAGCAGATCGCTGCAGAAATCGATGAAGGACTTGTAGTCCAGGTCCGACAACAGCAGCTCGCCGAGCGCGCGCATGACGAAGAACAGCGCGCTGCCGATGATCAAATAGACCAGCAGGATCGACGGACCGGCCAGGGCGATGGTCTTGCCCGAGCCCATGAACAGCCCGGTGCCGATGGCGCCGCCGATGGCGATCAGTTGCAGATGACGATTGGACAGGCTGCGTTGCAGCCCCGCGGGGGAGGTGGGTGACGCGGACATGACGAGCGGATACCTGGCAGCGCTTGGGGGCGGACAAGGTAAGAGAAGCGCGCCGGGGGTGCCAGCCGTTTTGGCCGGACAGCCTGTCGCCTGTCTGTCATACCACTGATGTATGACCGCTTGCCGTCGGTCATCCGTGGGACTGGTGGGAGCCCGTGCCGCTGCCTATCATGGTGCGACCGGGCCCATCGCAGAGGACCCGGGCGAACTCGTGGTCCATCAGTGCCTCTGCCAGTGAGTCGCCCCTTGTCCTATCTCGAATCCTTCGCCTGGGAAACCACTCCGCTCGGCCCGCGCGCCGACTGGCCCGCCGCCCTGCTGGCCATCCACCAGCTGCTGTTGGCCTCGCCCTTCGCCATGTGCGCCACCTGGGGCCCCGAGCAGACGCTGCTCTACAACGCCGCCTATGCGCCCTTCCTCGGGGTGCGGCATCCGGCGGCGCTGGGCCAGCCGATCCAGGTGGTCTGGGCGGAGTTGTGGGACGAGATCGGGCCGCTCATCGACCGCATCCTGCTCGGCGAGGCCCTGCAGTTCGTCGACAAGCACTTCGTGATGACCCGCCACGGCTATCCCGAAGATACCTACTGGACCTTCTCCTATAGCCCGCTGTGGGATGGCGCGACCATCGCCGGCATGCTCAACATCACCACCGAGACCACCGCCAGCGTCCAGGCCCACCGCCAGCGCGATGCCGCGGAAGCGGCGCTGCGCCGGCACAACCTCAGCCTCGAACAGGAGCTCTCCGCGCGCATCGACGAACGCGACAGCGCCCGCGCCGCCGAGAGCAGCGTACTGGAAGCCGCCGAGCGCGTGCAGCTGGCGCTGGCTGCTGGCGCCATCATCGGCACCTGGTACTGGGACCTGCCCACCGACAGATTCACCGTCGACGAAGCCTTCGCCATCAACTTCGGCCTCGACCCGGCCATCGGGCGCGACGGCCTGAGCCTGGCCCAGGTGGTGGCCACCGTGCATCCGGACGACCAGGCGGGCCTGGCCACCGCCATCGCCGAGGTGATCGGCCGTGGCGGGCGCTATGCCCACCAGTACCGGGTGCGCCGGCGCGATGGGCGCTACTACTGGGTGGAAGCCAATGGCCTGGTCGAGCGGGCGCCGGATGGCACGCCGCTGCGCTTTCCCGGCGTGCTGCTGGACGTGGACGCCCGCCGCGCCCTGGCCGACGAACGCGACCGCGCCCTGGCCGAGCTGCGCGACCTCACCGCCACCCTGGAGCAGCGCGTCGAGCAGCGCACCGAGGAGCTGCGGCGCTCGGAGGAGGCGCTGCGCCAGTCGCAGAAGATGGAGGCGGTCGGCCAGCTCACCGGCGGCCTGGCCCACGACTTCAACAACCTGCTGGCGGGGATCTCCGGCAGCCTCGACCTGATGAGCCTGCGCCTCGGTCAGGGTCGCTTCACCGACCTGGAGAAGTACCTGCTGGCCGCCCAGGGCAGCGCCAAGCGTGCCGCGGCCCTGACCCACCGGCTGTTGGCCTTCGCCCGCCGCCAGACCCTGGCGCCCGAGCCCACCGACGTCAACCAGCTGGTGGGCGGCATGCTCGACCTGGTGCAGCGCACCGTCGGCCCGGCGATCCAGGTGCAGTTCAGCCGCCTGCCGGACGACCAGCCGCTGCTGGTGGACCAGTCCCAGCTGGAGAATGCCCTGCTCAACCTCTGCATCAACGCCCGCGATGCCATGCCCGCCGGCGGCCACCTCCTCATCGCCGCCAGCGAGCGCCTCATCGAAGCTCAGGGGGCCGACGGCTTCGAACTGGTTCCCGGCCGCTACCTGCACCTGAGCGTGACCGACACCGGCAGCGGCATGACCCCGGAGGTCGCCGCCAAGGCCTGCGAACCCTTCTTCACCACCAAGCCGCTGGGGCAGGGCACCGGCCTCGGCCTGTCGATGATCTACGGCTTCGCCCGCCAGTCCGGCGGCCAGCTGCGCCTGCGCTCGGTGATGGGCGAGGGGACCACCGTCTGCCTCTACCTACCCCTGTACCCTGCGGGGCGCCTGCCCGAGCCGGTCAACGCGAGCCAGCCTGGCGGCATCCTGGAAGGCGCCAACGCCACCGTCCTGGTGGTCGACGACGAACCCACGGTACGGATGCTGGTCACCGACCTGCTGCGCGAACTGGGCTACGTCATCATCGAAGCCGCCGACGGCGCCGGCGGCCTGGAGGTACTGCACTCCGATGCCCACATCGACCTGCTGGTCACCGACGTCGGCCTCCCCGGCGGCCTGAACGGCCGCCAACTCGCCGACGCCGCCCGCGTCCACCGCCCGGCGCTCAAGGTGCTCTTCATCACCGGCTTCGCCGAAACCTCCCTGCTCAGCGACGGCCACCTGGAGCCGGGCATGGCCATCCTGACCAAGCCCTTCGCGGTGGAGGCGCTGGCGCGCAGGGTGAAGGGGTTGGTGGAGGGGTAGACGTCCACCCTCTTCCCACCCGCTTGCCAGGTTCATCTTTACCTTCGGCTATCCGCTGTTGCTACTCGAGAGTCGCCAGGGGCGAGGCCATCGCCAAAGATCACTGTTCAGTGCCGAGCGCGGCGGTGTTCCGATAAGAGAAACGATCCCGTAATAGAGTGAAAGGCGCGCCTGCAACTGTCTACAGACTGACAAGGCGTAAGCGCCGTTCATGCTTACGCCTGATAGGCACCCTGGACGGGGTCTGCAGCCTTTCTAGGCTTTGTCTGAAAAGTGCCTGCGCTCGGCCATGCTGCGTTAAAAATCCGTTCGGAATGCTCATTTACCACTCGTAAACTCCGCTTCCTCACGGATTTTTTCCTTGCCTGACCTTCGCTCGGCGACTTTTCAGACAAGCCCTAGGGCGCCAGATCTCGCTAAAGAACCAGCGAAGCGGACGTGGATTTTACAGCGCTGAAGTGGCTGTCGTGGTATGGAACGGAATCCAAGAATATCGAGAGGGATTCATTGGTGGTGACTACGTCATATATATAGCCTAGCTGATCCATTCTTTGTTCGAATGGCTCCTCTATGTTCGCCGCTGACTCCAGTCCTATAATTACATCGCCCTGTGCCGCTCCGTGGTTTCTATAATGGAGTAGGGTAATGGCCGTCGACCCCTCCACGCAGGCGAGAAAATTGTGAAAGGCGCCGGGTCGTTCGGGGAAGGCAATTCTATAGATGGTCTCGCGTGTATGGGATAATTTCCCGCCGATCATGTGCCGGACATGAGCTCTCGCTATTTCGTCGTGACTCAGATCGATCACGCGGATGCCGTTCGGATTTTCTTCGTGGAAGAAGGCGCTTTCTTGAGTGTCGTTGGTTTTCTTCAGCCCAATGAAGACGGCTGCTTTGTCGCCCATGCAGCGCCTGTAGTTGAATTCAGTGATGTTTAGCGATTTTACCTCTGCGCAGAGGTTCTTCAGGCTTCCAGGCTGTTCAGTGATAATGGCTGCAAACAGCTTTTCTTGCTTGTCGCCCAAAAGAGCGCGCTCGCAGATGTAGCCTAGTCGGTCAAAGTTCAGGTTGGCCCCGCTGCATATGGCTACGACTGACTGGTTTTCCACCTTGCGGCTGGCGAAGAATTTTTTTACGCCGGCAATTGCGAGGGCACCTGAAGGCTCGAGCAATGCACGCGAGTCTTCGAAAACGTCCTTGATAGCAGTACAGATCTCATCCGAATTGACGGTTATTATGTGATCTATAGTGTCTTTGCAAATGTCGTAGGTGATGCTTCCTGCCAGGTCTACCGCGACGCCATCGGCAAAGATTCCAACGCTCGATAATTTGCTGGGTTGGCCGAGCGATATCGCTCTTTGCATGCAGTTCGCGTCATCTGGCTCCACGCCGACGATTACCGTATTGGGGGAGTTGTGTTTGATGATGGCTGCGATACCGGCAATGAGGCCACCACCTCCTACCGGGACGAATATATAGTCCATGCCTGCAGGACGCTGCTCTAGAAGCTCCAACGCAATGGTGGCTTGTCCTTTGATGACTTCAAGGTCGTCAAAGGGATGGATGAACTCGAGTCCCTCTGCGTCACGGAGCTGGTGAGCAAGCGAGAGGGCCTCAGCAAACGTATTGCCGTGCAAAATGACGTGTGCACCGAACTCCTGGACTCCTTTTATTTTAATTGTGGGCGTGGTGGCGGGCATGACGATGGTGGCTGCACAACCGAGGTGGCGCGCTGCACAAGCCAGGCCTTGTGCGTGATTGCCGGCAGAGGCGGTGATCACTCCGCAGGCGCGCTGCTTTGGGGATAGAGAGAGAAGCTTCTTGTAAGCACCCCTGATCTTGAAGGATCTTACTCCCTGCATATCTTCCCTTTTCAAGAAGATTCTGTTTCCGAACTTGGCTGAAAGTTTTTTGGCTTCGCCAAGCGGTGTCCTTTCAACGAGGTCATATAACGGAAGGGCTTCATTTTCCGTCAGTGAGCTTGCAATGTCTCTTGCTATGGCGTGGCTCACGTCTTGATCTCCTGGCGGCGTCCTATTATTGGAAATCTAACGCCTCGGTTGTAAGAGATCCCAGCTACCAGAATCAACGCGGCGCCTATGACTTGATGCGGCTTGATGAGATGGCCGAACGCATAGTAATCCACCACGACAGCCACTATCGGGTATATGAATCCCAAGATGGCCAGGCTGGAGGTGCTGGCTTTTTTAAAGGCGGTATAGAGCATTAGGTACATGATGGTCGTGTGGAAAGCGCCCAGAATGAAAATGCTTCTCCACGCTTCAGGGTGCTCAGGCAGTTTGGAAAAATCCGCCAGGAACAAGAATATGACTGCCCCTATAGCCATATGGCTCGTGGCAATCACTTCTGGTCGGACGATCCCCGAGAGCTTTTTCGTCATCAGGGTGGTGATGGCATAAAGCATGGCGGCACACAAGGCACTCGCACAGCCTAGAAGGAATCTACTGTCGAATCCACTGCCTTCCGGGCTGACTATTACGGCCAAGCCGAAAAAAGCCACCGCCAGCCAACAGAAGCTCGATCTGCTGAACTTTTCCTTCAATGCGAGCATGCTGAAGAACAGCAGGAAGAAGGGTTGAAGGTGGTAGATGATAGTGGTTATGCCGATTGAGGTTAAGTTGTAAGCGGTGAATAGGAAGACCCAGTTGAAGATCAGGGTGATCGCTCCAGCAAATAGCAAGAAAAGCTGGAGCTTGCTGAGATGTAGGTTCTTCAGATAGCCCTTGAACAAACAGTACCCGGCCAATCCCACTCCACCAATCACGCAGCGAAAGAAAACGACGTTCAAGGGCGACTGGCCAGATTTGAGTACGAAGTAGCCAATCGTGCCGGAGATAACCATGGCAATTGCCATGGTTATCTGCCCTTGTTTTTCATCCGTCAGGGCCATCACGTACTCCTTATTTCTTTTGTTGTACTTCTGCTTCGAGATTGACCAGCATGACGTCTCGATAAGCGACTCCTCCCATAGAGCCAAGGGGCGTGACCGCATGTTTTTTCATGGTGTCCACGACTAAGGTGTCGAGAGGGTTGGTTAATCTAAGGACGTGCTTCGGCTTATTGTCCATCTCGGAAATCACATTGTCTGCACCTAGTGCATTTTCTGTAAGATTGATCAGGTGGATGAAGACAAGCGGTTCGTCGTCGAGATGCAGCCATACCGGCGAGCTATAGGAGGCGCCCCCTTCGATGGACTTGTACCTGATAAGGTGGATGCTCAGGTTGAGCTCATCTTTACCCATGCGGTTGCAATATTCACGCATCAATTCGGCGTCTTTGCGTAATACCGTTAGGAACAGCGGGTCGTCAACGATCGATTCAGAAAGCGGTGGAAAGACTCTGACCTTCCCGCCGTCCGTTTCGTTTGCTCCATAAGACTGAAAATAGTTCTGGGTATTCGATACGCTGAGTTTCAGTGAATAAGGGTTGAAAACGAGCTTGATCATGGCTCGATCGCGAACGCCGGGGGCATAGGGGTCTTCGGCGACCTGCTGCGCATAGAAGTGCTTGAAGTCTTTCAGTTGCTTGAACGTGACGTTTTCTAGGTAGTGGTCGCCAGGTACATAGCGAAATCCATTCACGATGTTCAGCGGGTTGCTCTTGAGCGGCGTATCCTGCATGACAGTGTCCATACGGTATCCTTAGTTCAGTCGGTACGACAGGTTGGTCGTGTCTATGGTCAGGCTTGATTCGCTGATCCGGGTTAGGGAGTATTCGACGCAGTTCGAGAAGCCCCAGATGTCCGTATAGGTATATGCTCCCTGGGATTTTTCTTTCTGGACTTCTTCCTCTCGATGTTGGATGGCATTGGGCCAATCTCTTTTGCCGCCGTGCCTATGATGCCAATCGTGCACCGCCAGCGAGCCTTGGACGAAGAGGATTCGACAAGGAATATGCCAGGCTAAATGCTTGAACACCCACACTGCCCACATGATCGAAGAGACGACTTTGCTGTGGTGATACGGAACGGCTTCGCCACAAAAACGGCCCAGGCTGTTTTGATGGTGGGACTGTTTTACCGTTTCGTCCTCTGCCCTGATTACCCAGGCGTGCTCGGTCACTAAATGCAATAGCGAACAGATTTGGTACAGCACCGTACAGGGAAGCAAGATGGCTACGAGAAAATCTGTTAATCCCAGCCAGTAGGCAGTGCACGCCAGTATTGACAGCCACGCCACTGTCATGGACAGCCGATAGAATGGGACCCCGACTATGTTTGACTTTATCCTTCCAAAGAAGAAGCTCAAGTGAAATAACGGGTTTATGCATTGGGCCAGTAGAATGAGCTTGAGTTCTGGGACCGAAAGTCCTGGACATAGCCCCAGCTTATAGATGGCTGCGAGATCCTGATCCGCCTCGGTTGAAAAGTCCTTACCATGATGCTCGAAGACATGAAAGCGGCGATAACTTTCATAGGGCTGGACAAGGGTGATGGTTGAAAAGACCTCGGCGACGACTTTATTGGCAAGGGGCGTGTCAAAAACAGTATGGTGCACGGCGTGATGGATTATGGTTGCGACGATATATCTGGCACCTCCCACCGTGAAGAGTGTGGGCAGCAGTAGCCAGATCGAGTTGATATCTGATTTTAAAATTACAATGGCGCCTGCTATTCCGCCAAAAAACCATAAGCATGACCACAGTAGGCACTCTAATCCAGTCGAACGCCACATCGTTTCACGGTCGGGTAGCTCTTTGGCGGTTATCCAGGTCCATAAACCCTGGCCAGGTAGCCTTTGATAGCTTTTACGAACCATTTCCGAGTAATGAAGATCGCATTTTTTACTCAATCTATCGCTCCTTAATTAGTAACTTTCCATCTGCTCGAAACGGATGGGTGTCGAGTTGCTGCGACATCAGGAGACTTCAGCTGACGAAGGCGGAATACTTTAGAAAACAAATAAAAAAGCAACAATACCGCTTTGGGGCAAATTATCTTTGCGTTGGGTGCATAGGTGATATGGCAGCAAATGGCCACTTCCGTTGAGGTTTTTCATTTGAAAAAAAGAGGGTATGGCTGGCTTGGATCGGGTGGCTGCAAGGTCTTTAGGCTCTGTATGAAAAGTATCTGCGCATCGGTGATGCTTCGTTGAAAAAGACCTGGATCGCCAGCCTGGCTTGGGCGGCCCCATCGGAATGCTCACTTACCACTCGTAAACTCGCACGCGAGCCCGATCTGCTTCCTCAGCCTTTTTCGCGGGGCGGCCCGACCTTCGCTGGGGCGACTTTTCAGACAGGCCTTGGCAAGGCGTGAAAGGCTGTCGCGGGCTGCATGAGCCAGGAAAGCCATGCTGCATTTGAACCTTTGCAGCACTCGTAACTGAATGGCGTGCGTATAGGAACTCAACCCCATGTCATGAGCTTGGGAAGCTCTACCGCCTACTATCTCAGGCGATCTCTTCTGCTTTCAGCCTGGCTCGAAGGCCTTGTAGAATGCGGGCTTCACGCGGGGTGGTGGGTCCGGGATCGTCTCAGGGCGTCTCACCTTGCTTCAGGTCAACTGTCACCAGGAACTGTCACCAGATGCTCACCGAACGGCAGATCCGTGCGCTCAAGCCGCGGGAGAAGGACTATGTGACCTCCGACGGGCGTGGTGCGCGTGGGGAGGGGGTGCTGGTGCTCAAGGTGCGGCCCAGTGGCACCAAGGAGTTCTATTTCCAGCGCCACGTGGCCGGGGCGAAGAAGTTGACCAAGCTGGGCAACTGGCCGGCGCTATCGCTGACCCAGGCGCGGGATAGGTGCCGGGCGGAGGCCGAGGTGGTGGTGACCGCCGGGACCTTCCAGGAGTTGCTGTCGGCCTACGTGGCCAAGCTGGAGGGGGAGGGCGCGGCCTCGGCGGGCAACGTGGCCTGGTCGTTCCGCCACTACGTGAGCGAGCCCTTTCGGGAGCTGGTGCGGCGGCCGGCGGCGTTGGTGGGGCCGGCGCAGATCCGCGACATCCTCAGCCGCATGATCGACCAAGGCGTGACCACCTATTGCAACCGCCTGCGATCCCAGCTGCATGCGGCCTTCCAGGTAGGCCTGGAGCAGGAGTACAACCCGCGCAGCTATCTGCAGGTGCAGGTGCGCTTCGGCCTGCAGAGCAATCCGGTGGCGAGCATTCCGGTGCAGGAGGATTGGGAGCAGCCCGGTGACCGGGCCCTGTCGAGGGCGGAGCTGCGCACCCTGTGGCAGCTGTTGCCGGAGCAGCTGTCGCTGACCACCGCCGAGTTGATCCGCTTTTTGATCGCCGCCGGCGGCCAGCGACCCGAGCAGCTATTGGCCGCGGAGTGGGCGCTGTACCAGGAGGATCACCTGGTGATCCGCAGCACCAAGGGCCGGGTGCAGGGCGAGCGGCAGTTGCACGTGGTGCCCTTCAACGCGCCGATGCGCCAGGTGCTGCAGACCATGCGCGAGATCGATGCGGCGGCGGTCTATCCCTTCCAGGGCCGTGTCCCGGGCCAGCCACTGAATGTGCAATCGCTGTCGCGGGCGGTGACCAACCTCTATCGGCGCCATGCCGCGGACTTCACCGCGCCCTTCACCCTGCGCGACCTGCGGCGGACCTGCAAGACGCTGATGGCCAGCGCTGGCCTCAGCAAGGAGTTGCGTGATCGCATCCAGGGCCATGCCTTCAACGATGTCTCCTCCAAGCACTACGACCGCTACGACTACTTCGCCGAGAAGCGCGCCGGCTTGGAGGCCTGGGCCGAGTGGCTGGCGCAACACGTGATGCGTTGAGAACAGCCCTCAGGCCGCACCGTCGGCGCGCCAGCGCATGGGGTCGACCTGCCAGGCGGCGATGGCCGATTCGCGCCAGCCGACGCGCCCGGCGCTGATGTTGACCGGCTCGGGGAATTGCCGGGCCTTGATCGCGCGCCAGAGGGTGGCGCGGGACAGGGAGGTGACCCGCAGCACCTCGTCCTCGCGCAGGAATCTATCCAGTTGGTTGGCCATGGTGGGCTATCTCCTCGGCTGGCCGACAGGGCGTGCGGCGGTTGGGCTGCGCGACGGCAGCCGCGATGTGCAGGGAATGAGGGGCGTCATGCCGGACTCCGGGTGGTGGGGCGGCCGTGCTCGGCGGGGCTGTAGTGGGGATTGGCGAACACCCAGCAGCGCACCTTGTCCGGGCGGTCTTCCAGCGGATTGCGCTGTTTCTGCAGGGCGCGGATGCGGCTGGTGACCACCTTGTTGTCGATGAATCTGAACTGGCGGCTGTCCTTGAGCAGTTCTCTCAGGGTGCCGAGGTCGGCCAGGCGCTGGCGGTGTTCGGCGGCGCGCTCGACGAATTCGTTGAGGTTGATGGCGATCTCCCAGCCGTGCAGGCTGTGGTTGACCACCGGATCGCCGCTGAGCGATTGCAGGTAGTCGTAGACCTGCCAGAACTCGGTCACCGCCGGGTGATCGGCGCTGATGGCGGCCTGGCGCTCCAGGGCGATGCGCACCAGGGCGCGCTGGGTCTCGGCGACCAGTCCGGGCGGCAGCTCGACCACCAGACCCAGGCAGTCGAGCAGGGCCAGCAGCATGGCGTGGTTCTTGACGATCCGTTCGATGCGCAGCTGGCCCACCAGCTCGCTCTGGCAGCTGTGGCAGCGGTGCGCGTTGGGCGCCAGGGGCGTGGCGCAGACGAAGCAGACATCCCCCAGGCGGCGTAGCCGGGTCTCGTACTGGGGGAAGGCCTGGTGGAACAGCGCCAGTACCTCGGCCTCCCGGCGGGTGGCCAGCAGCAGGAAGTGACTGAGGGCGCCGCCATCCATGCGGCTCAGGCTGTCGGCCGCGGCGCGGCTCTCGTCGGTGAGCACCGGGCGGGTGAAGTGCAGCTTGACGATCCGCGTGAGGATGGCCTCGGAGGCGCTCACCGGGGCGTTCTGGCTGATGGCGATGGTGCCGCGGAAGGGCGGTTCGTAGGTCTCGTTGCCGGCGGTCTTCATGCCGCGGGTGCGCAGGGTGCCGCCGCCGAAGAAGTCCTTGAGTTCGTCCCAGTCGAAGCTCTTGGCGTGGGCCTTCTCGGGGTCGTTGCGGTCGCCCTCGATGAGCACGATGGGCATGCCGGCGACCTGCCCCATGGCCCGGCTACGGCCGGCGGTGGAGGATTTGGACGGGTCGAAGCCCTCGTAGCCGGCGCGGCCGAACAGCTTCCAGAGGAAGGTCAGCAGGGTGGTCTTGCCGGCGCCGGCCTCGCCGGTGGCTTCCAGGAAGGGGAAGGACTGGTAGCGGGCACGGATCTGCTCGGCGAACAGCGAGCCGAACCAGAAGGTGAGGGCGGTCAGGCCGTTGCTGCCGAAGCAGGTCCACAGCAGCGGCAGCCAGTCCTGGCGGTACTCGGTGGCGTCCGGATTGGGCTTGAGGCCGATGGTCTTCTGCAGGGTCTTGAGGCGCAGCCGGCCGAAGTCGAAGTAGTCCTCGTCGTTGACCCGGTGCAACTGGCCGTCGCGCACGGCCAGGTCGCCGAAGACGTAGCAGCCGTGCTCGCGGCTGTAGCCGACGTAGTCGATGGTTTCCACGGTCTTCAGGCCGAACAGCTGGTCCTTCATGAGCTTGTCCAGCTGGGTGCCGCTGCCGGTGAAGACGGCGCCAGCGGCCATGCCCAGCAGGCGCTTCTTGAATTCGCTGGCGGCGGCGACCTGGGCGCCGGTGAAGGTGTTCTTCACCGCCGGGCCGTCGTGGGGGAAGTCGACGCGGAAGTAGTACCAGGATTCGTCGGTGATCTCGTTGCGCTGGAAGTACAGCGCCTGGGGCGCGCAGTTGGCGATCTCCACCACGTTGCCAGCCAGGCGCATGGCCTTGTCGCGCTGTTGCCGGCTGGTGAGCTGGCGGTCTTCGTCGCGCTCGGACTCCTCGAGGTGGGTGAGGGCCTTGTTGTACTTGTCGAGGTCGAGCTTGAACCAGTAGAGGCGGTTGTCGAAGGTGAAATGGAATTCGTGGCGCTCGCGCCATTCGTAGAGCAGCACGGCCTTTTCGCTGGCGGTCTCGGCCAGCAGCAGGGCGCCGTGGTGGCGGGCCTCGGCCAGGTCGCGCTCGCGGCGCTCGGCGCGTTGGGCGGCGTCGGGCTCGAAGGCCCAGCGCTGGTGCAGGTCGTTCCAGTCCAGCTTGCGTCCGGGCTGGGGGATCTGCGCGGCGGTGCAGGGGTAGCCCAGTGCCCGGGCCTGGCGCACCCAGCGGTGGGTGTAGCGCTGGGCGCCGGGCTCGTTGTCCAGCGCCCAGACCAGGGTCGGCAGGCGACCGCCGCGCAGGCGCGCCAGCTCGACCAGGGACTCCTCGGGATAGGCGTTGCTGCTCATGGCCGAGACGGCGGCCAGGCCGTGGTGGCGCAGGGCGATGGCGTCGAAGATGCCCTCGACGATCCACAGCTCGTCCACCTGCTGCAGGTCCAGGTCCGGCGGGCACCACCAGACCCCCTTGTAGCTGGCGCCGGGCTGGAAGCGGGCCTTCTGCTTGCCGAAGCGCGCCGGGCGATCGATCAGCCGCTCCCAGTAGCCGCCCTTGGCCAGGGGAAAGCGCACCGTGGCCGAGCCGAGGCCCTGGGCGCGATCCCAGTAGGTTTCCTGGCTGTACCAGCCCTTGATCAGGCCCAGGTCGAAGCCGCGGGCGAATTGCAGGTAGCCGTCGGCGCTGGCGGCCGGAGCGCTGGCGCTGGGCTTGAAGCGTTCGGACCAGTCGTCGAAGAGGTCGGCGAACAGCTCCTTGACGTGCCAGCTCTGGCCGCACTTGGCCTCGCGACCGCACTTGACCACCCAGGGGGCGTCGGCGTCGGTGAACAGCTCGCGCTGGTGGCAGGCCGGGCATTCGCCCTTGCGCAGGTAGTGGGTACCAGGGCTGAGCCTGAGGCCGAGCTCGCGCTCCAGGCGCGGCAGCAGGTCGGCGCGCAGTTGCGGGTCCATGGCGTAGCGCGTCAAGAGAGCACCTGCACGTCCGGGGTCAGGTCACGAGCCAGGCGTAGCGCACCGTGCTGCTGGCGTTCGGCGTCGTGGGCGAGGATCTGGAAGCTGCGGGCGATCTCGCGCAGTTGGGCGCAGCTATAGGCCTGCTGCACCTGCAGCAGCGGCAGGTTGAAGACGATCTGCGGCTGCCGCTGTGCGTCGCGGGACAGGGTGACGTCGAGGAACAGCTTCACGGGTGCTTCTCCAGGTTGCGCAATTCGTCGCGCAGGGCGCGGGCGGTGCCGGCCACGGCGGCCAGGGCCGGGTGGTCGTGGTGGATGCGCCAGCGCCGCAGAGGGCCGGCCGGAACCGTGCGATAGCGGTCGTCCCACCAGTGCTCCTGCAGGCCGATGCGGTACTGGGCGGCCAGCCAGCGCAGATAGGCGCGGGCCTCGGCAGGACTGAGCTGGAGCGCTAGGCAGAGGTGCTTGGGCATGGTTTCTCCCTCGGGCGGACGCAGCTCGCCCCTACCCACGCAAGCGGGCATGCAGCGGCGTCAGGGCGGGTGGTTTAGCGGCGTGCGGGTGTTTCGATCAGCGCGGCGCAGATCTCCGCTACCGGGATGCGGTAGCGCTGGCCGTGCGGATCGACCAGCACCAGGTGGTGGGCGCCGCTGGCCGCCAGGTCGAGCCAGGACCCCTGAGCGGGGGGCTGGGCCGGCCGCCGGCGGCGGAAGCCCGGCGGGGTAAGGTCGTGGCGGGTCATGCGTCGGGCTCCTCCAGCGGGTCCAGCAGGTCCTTCTGGTTGCTGGTCATGCGGCTGGCCTGGGTGGCGGCGCGCTTGAGGCGCGACGGTGCCAGTGGCAGCACCAGGCGTGGCGCCTCCAGGCCCGAGGGGCTGAGCTGGTAGTCGATGGTCTGGGTACCACCGAAGGTGGCGCCACAGGCGAGGTTCTTGCACTGATACCAGAGCGAGCGGAAGCAGGGGGTTTCGCCCTTGCTGCAACGGATCACCAGCGGGCCGTTGCAGGCGGGGCAGACGAGGCGGAATTCACTCATGGCGTACTCCTGGCAGGATCGGGATGGACGGGGCCGTCGCTCGCCGGCGTGGCCGGCTTGATACCCAGCAGCACGGCACTGCGATGGGCCTCGCCACGCAGGCACTTTTTCTGGCCGTTGAGCACCGCGTAGACGGTGCTGGGGCTGAGTTGGTGGCGCAGGGCGAACGCCTTGACGGAAATACCCTGCATTTCCAGGCGTTTTCGCGCCTCTTTGCAGGCTTGCTCGGTGGCATAGGTGTCGGCCATAGTTAACATTCGTGTGATTTGAAGTGATTAAGGTGAACCATATTCAACGTTTGTTGGATAGTCAATCGCCTTAGGGAGGCTTTTGTTGAAAATCGGTGATCGATTACGGCTCGAGCGCCTCCGGTTGGGCCTGAACCAGGCCGACTTTGCGGCCCTGGCGGGCGTGACCAAGACCAGCCAGTTCAACTACGAGAAGGGCGAACGCAGCCCGGATGCCAACTACCTGGCGGCGTTGCAGCCCCATGGGGTGGATATCCATTTCGTGGTCACGGGGGAGGCGTTGCCGGTCGCCGAGTCGGCGCTCTCCAGCCTGGAGACCGAGCTGCTCGGTTATTTCCGCGGGATGTCCGAGGCCAGTCGGGAAGCGGTACGGCGTATGGCCTTCGCCATGGCGGTGGCCGATGGCGCCCTGGATGCCGGCGTCAAGTGAGGGTGCCGCCTGGCCTCATCCAGGCTGGGTGACGGGCCGGCAAGCTTTTGCGCAACAGCGACGAGAAGCACTTGGCGATTCGCATCACAAAAATGTACTGTATTCACATACAGTGTTTTTGGAGCCGGCGACCGATGGAACAGGCGCGTTTGACACCCCTCTGGCATGAGCGACAACCCGTGCTGCTTCCTACTCGCTTCGAGTTGGAGCTGGTCCAGGCGTTTCGCCAGCTGTCCTGCAGCGATCAGCTGCTGCTGTGCCGCCTGGCGCACAGCCTGCAGCAGGTACAAGGTCCCCTCCTGCCGCGGGCCGATCTACCGGCCACTGCGCCGCGCTTCCTACCCCGTCCGCATTGAGTCCACCCGGACTCGTCCTGCTCTTGCCCTGGTCCCCGCGTCGGTCTCGCCCTCAGGGATTCTGGCGTTTCTCGATATTGGCCCATTCGCGCTCGGCAGCCCTGATCGCCGCCTCCTGGCTGGCGTAGAGGTTGGCTAGCTTGCGCGGACGACGCGGGTCACCGCGGCTGACCGTGCGCTCCTGGCCGGTGGCGGGATCCCGGTAGTAGGCCAGCACCCCGCTGTAGCGCGCGATGCCATCGTCCGCCACGTCCTCGACCAGATCCGGCTCGAACGGCTGCATCATCTCCAGGCCGTTGATCTGGGTGGTGAACCCCTCGCTGGTGTTGAGGCTGTGCTTGATGTCGCCGCCGTACCAGGTGATGTCGTCGATCTCCTGCTTGATCCCGAGCAGGGTGTAGGTGAGCTCGGGGATCAGGTCCGCCCGGCCCAGGGCCAGCTGGTAGGAGAGGGTGGCGGTGCCGCTCTGCAGGCGTTTCCACTGGGCATCGGCACTCTTCTGCGCTTCCACGGCATTGGCGTAGGTATGGCGGATGTCGAAGAGTTTCCCGCCCTTGGGATCGCCAGCGGTCACGGTGGTGCGCTCGGCCTTGTCCACGTCGTAGTAGCGCGCGCGCACTCCGTCATGGGGATTGGTGAGCAGGTAGTTGTGCTGGTCGCCGTCGCGGCGGGTGAGGATCACATGGGGCAGGGCCAGACCGCTGGTGGTCTTGCCGCCGCCATTGGCCAGGAACAGCAGGGTCCCGGCCTTGATGGTGGCCACCGCGCCGTATTGCTCGCCCAGGCGGCCGAGCAGGTTGGCGTCGGATTCGTTGGCCTGGTCCAGGCGCAGGATCGGCGTGGCGGCCAGGCTCGGGGTGACGGCCAGCTTGATGCCCTGGCGGGCGGCCAGGATCTGCAGGACGGCGCCCAGGGTGGTGTCGCTGTAACTCTGGCTGCGCTGGGTCTTGAAGCCCTTGCTCACGTCGGCGCTGCGGGCGCGCAGGCTGAGCTGGTCCGGCGCGCCGCTGTGGCCGATCTCCTCGATCAGGTAGCTGCCCTTGTCGATCAGCTCGTCGTTCCAGCCCAGCGCCAGCTGGAGGGTGGCGCCGAGGGGCGGCAGGGTCAGCCGGCCGTCGTGGTCGGAGAGCTTCAGGGTCAGTTCGTCCAGTTCCAGGCCGCGCTTGTCGGTCAGCTCCAGGCTGATGAGGCGTGGCGCGAGCCGGGCGCTGATGTCCTTGCCATCGATCAGCAGGCGGTAGCGTGGCTGCGGATAGTCGGCGCGGTTATCCGCCGGCTGGACCAGCGGACGCATCTGGCCGGTGGCCGGGTCGAACATCTGGCTGATCATAGGAGCTTCCGCAGCAGGCCGTTGGTGGCCGCCAGGGCGGTGCCGAGGAATTCGGCGGCCTGGTTGTCGTCGATGCGCTTGAGCACGAGGGTGAATTCGATGCGCCGGGCGGCGCCGTCGGCGAAGAACAACTTCTTGGTCTCGTTGATGCTCTCGATCACCCAGAGGCCGTAGATGCGCCCGGTGCCCTCGATCAGCGGCCAGGCACCGCCGGTGCTGGCCATGAGGCGCAGCACGTCGAGGCTGATGGGCGATCCGGCCAGCTCGGGGGCGAGCCAGCCGGGCAGGGTGATGGTGTCGTCGCCCTTGCCGACGAACTGGCGCGCAGGTTGGGCACCGACGCGCTTGGTACTGGTGTGGGTGTAGGCGGTGTCGCGCTTCAGGCTTTCGTAGGCCAGGGTGTAGAGGCTGAAGACGAAGGTGCCGAGGGCCATCATCATGGTGGTCAGTTCCAGTCTTGGAGGCTGCTGCGGGCGCGAGCGGCCTGGTCGGCCTTCTCGCGGGCGATCTCGCTGCGTACCAGGGCGGCGATCTGCTGGGCGTCCGCGTTGGCCGGGGCGTTGATGGTGATGTTGAAGGCGTCGTTGCTGACCGGGGCCATGGCGGCGGCGCTGGTCAGGGGGGGACGGTCGTCGAGGGGGAGAGGGGCGGCCAAGGCTGGGGTGGCTATGGTGCCCAAGCCGAGCGTCAGAGCGCCGGCACCGGCAAGACGCTGGGTGGTTGCGGTCAGCTGGGCCAAGGGACCGGCTTCGCCACTGGCAAGGCCCTGGGTGAGGCCGGCCATGGTGAATTCGCCGAGTTCGGCGAAGACGCGACTGGGCGAATGGATGCCGAGCTTTTCCTTGAACCAGGTGATGACGCTGTTCCCGGCATTACCAATGGCTTCTTGGACGGCACCCAGGCCGCTGCTGATGCCACTGACCAGACCACTCAGCAATTGGCCGCCCATCTCGGTAAATTTGCCCGGCAGTTCAGTACCGAAGTAGTCCAGCAAGCCGGAGAAAGCCTGATAGAGCGCGCTTACCGGCGAGAAGTTGAGGATCAGCCCAGCAACGCCGCTCAAGCCGTCGGCGGAAACCTGCTTGATACTGTCCCAGAGTGCGCCGAACCAGGGACCGACGGTTGCTTGAATGTTCCCCAGGCTCGCTCCGAGGCTGTCGACCAGGCCGCTGAACAGCTGTCCACCGAGTTCGCTGAGCCTGCCCGGTAGCTCAACGCCCAGGTAGCCGAGCAGGGCACTGAAGCCCCGGTAGATCAGGCCGATCGGTGAAAAGTCGAGCAGCACGGTGGCGATGCCGCCAAGACCTCCGGAAAAGCCTTCTTTGATTTCTTCCCAGAGACCGGTGAACCAGGGGCCGATGGTGCTCCAGTTGGCGTAGATCAGGGCACCGGCGAGCGCTATACCGGTGATGATGGCCAGGATGGGGTTGGCCAGCATGGCGGCACCGAGGAGACGGACGCCATTGATGAGCAGGTTGAAGGCCCCCATGCCGATTTCGCCGAGCAGTCGCAGACTGCTGCCGGCTACGCTCAGGGTACCGCCACCTAGCTTAGCCAGTAGTTCGAGGGTGCCGAATAGCGCAGGGCCGGTCAGACTCAGCATGCCTTTGAACAGCGCGAAGGGCGCCATCACACCGGCCAGGCCCACGGCGAGGGCGCCGAAGGTAGCGGACAGGATGCTCGCACCCACGGCGAGATCGACCAGGACGGCACCGGCTTTGGGATTGTCCTCCAGCCACTGGGTCACCTTCTGGGTGACCGCCGCGACGATTTCCAGCGCCTTGACGTAGGTGGGCAGGATGGTCGCGCCCAACTGCCGGTACAGATCGGCCTTGCGTGCCTGCAGCTCGAGCTCCGCGCCTTCAGGCGTTTTTTGCGCCTGGGCGACCAGGCTATCGATACCCGCGGCGCCCCGCGTCTTGGCGGCGCTCTGGTCGAGTTGCGCGCGCTGCTGATAGAACCGGGTGAAGAGCTCGGCACCGGCCTGATCGGGCAGGATGGTGCGGATGGTGTCGAGGACCTGGCGATCGCCGGTGATGCCCTTGGCCTGGAGTGCGGGCAGCAGCACCCGTTGCAGCCAGGCGCTCTGGTCCTGGGCGAACAGCTCGCTGCCCACGAGCGCGCCGGCGTCGACGGTGGCGCGGTTGCCACTGAGCTTGGTTCGACCTGGATCGATCAGGCCCAGACTGCGCAACTTGTTCGCCGCCGCGGCGGTAGTGCTGCCCTGGTAGAGGTTGCGGTAGCTGGCCGATAGGCCATCGCCCACCTTGTCGCCACCCAGCTGTTGCACCAGCGGCTCGAGGCCGTTGTAGAAGGCGTCGGCGTTCAGGCTGCGCGCGGCTTGCCCCCCTTTTTCCAGCACCTTGAGCCATTCCTGCGCGGCGACCCGCCCTTGGGTGTTGGCCAGAGTCTGCTGCACGGCGTCGGCCTGGGCCTCGAAGCTGGCTTTGTCGTTCTGGCCGCCACGCGCGGCGATGACTGGCAGCATGGCGGTGAACTGGGCGGATTTCTCGGCCCCTTCATCCTTGCCGTAAAGGGCCTGATTGGCGAACTGGAGTTTGGCCAGGATGGGCGCGGCCAGTTTCGCTTGGTTGATATCGCTGAACTCGACCAGGGCCTGGCGCATGGCGCCTAGCTTTTCGGTAGTGCTGGAGCCATAGACGCCCATGGCCTTGGCGTATTTGACGGCGTCGGCGGTGGCCTCTTCGCCCAGGTTGAGGGCGCCGATACGGTTGACTTCCTGGTTGAAACGTTTGGCCTCTTCTATAGCGGGGCTCAGTAGACCGAGGCTCTGCTCGACGGTGGCAGAGCCCGTCTCGCGCAAGGCGGACAGGCGCTCAGAGACTTTGTCGAAAGCCTCGCCGCGTTGCTCCGCTTTGCTCTGGGCAGCCGCCTGGGAGGCTGCCAGGCGCTGCTCGAGGAGGTTGATGGCGGCCTGAATCCTTCCTGTGGCGGATGACATGCTGCGGGTCTGGGGATCATTCGCCATCGGGAGCGGCTCTCGTGCGGGCGCGTTCGCGCCAGTCCATCAATTCGGCCAGGCTCATCGCATCGAGCTGGGCCAGTGGCCAGTGGAAGGTGATGGCGAGGTCCGCCATCGCGTCCTCTACGTGGCGGGGAAGAGCGCCGCCTTGTCGGACTTCTTCAGCAAAAAACCGACGATCTTCCCGCCCAGGTCGACCAGGTCGGCCGGGTCCAGGGCACGCACCTCGGCTTCGCTCAGGCTGGGCTGGCTGATGCGCGGGACGATGCGGACGATGGCGTCGACGTTGAGATTGAGCAGTTCGGAGAGCGACACGCCGCGCAGTTCGCCGGCAGTGGGCTTGCGCAGGGCGAGCTCTTCGATACGGGTCTCGCCGCGCTGTACGGGTTGGTCGAGGACCACGAGGTTGTCTTGGGTAGCGGTCATGGGGACGTTCCTTGAAGGTTGGGCCGGGCCCGCCGTAGCGGGCCCGGGAGGGGTCAGATGCCGAGGGCGGCGCGTTGCTGGGCCAGACGATCCTTGCCGTCGACCTTCTCGATGAAGGCCAGCAGGTCGATCTCGATGACGGTGACGCCATCCACGGTCAGCTTGTAGTAGCTGCAGGTGGTGGTGATCTTGTGCTCGGTGGTACCGCCGGCACTGGCTTCGCCCATCTCGATGGATTCGTGGCGACCGCGCACGACGATCTCCACGGCGGTGACGTCGCCGCTGTCGTCCTGCTGGTAGGCACCGGCGAAGCGCAGCGGCACGGCGTCGGCACCGACCGCGCCGAATTGCTTGAGGGCGGTCAGGTCCAGGCCGCCGAGGGTCCATACCAGCTGGATGCCGTCTTCGGACAGGCCCATATCGGCCTTCACCGGGCCGCTCATGCCGGCGCCGCGGAAGGCTTCCATCTTGCGCGCCAGCTTGGGCAGGGTGCAGGACTTGGCAACGCCCAGGTAGCTGTTGCCGTCGTTGAACAGGTTGAGGTTCTTGAGGATGCGGGGTAGGGCCATGGGATGCTCTCCAGAGGCGCGCCGCAGGGCGCGCCGGATCAGGTTCAGGCGTTGACGCGGGCGGCGAAGTCGACCAGGAAGCGGTCGGTGATGCGCTGGCGCAGGGTGAGGTCTTCCAGCGGCGGCACCGGGGTGTAGTCGTAGTCGAGGAAGAGCTTGCCGGCCTTGAGCGATTCCTTCTCGTTGGCGTCGGCGTCGTACCAGCACTCCCCGCCCAGCAGGTAGCCCTGGCGGGTCAGCTCGCGGAACTTGGCGTTGATGCCTTCGACGATGTCGCGCACCAGGCTCGGGTGCATGGGGCGGTCGTTGGCCCAGAAGTGCGCCTCGGCCATGGTGTCGGCCAGCACCTGGGCGGTACGGGTGTAGTTCTCGAAGGCGAACAGCGGATCGGCGCTGGTGGTGCGCGAGCCCCAGAAGCGGTAGCCGTCGTGGTTGATCAGGGTGGTGACCTGTTTGCCGTTCAGGTAGTCGCTGTCGGTGGCGGTGTTCTGCAGATCCCAGAACACGTCCTTGCTGACGCCGGTGACGCCGTCGACGGCCACGTTGGACAGGGTCTTGTGCCAGCCGGTGCTCTGGTCCAGCTGCGCGCGTAGGCCCAGGGCGCGGGCGGTGGCGTTGGCGGTCACGGTCTTGTTGTCGACGGTGGACCAGGCCAGGAAGTCGGGCCAGTGCAGCATCAGCTCGCGGGCGCCGAACTTGCCGCGGTAGGTGACCGCGTCTTCCTTGGTGGCGCAGCCGTTGCAGCTGGCGTAGACGAAGCCGCGCAGCTGCTTGGCGATGGCCACCAGGGCGGTGGTCACTTCCAGGGTGTCCAGGCCGGGCACGCCGAGGATGCGCGGGGTGACGCCGAGCTGGGCCTTGGCGGCCAGCAGCGCCTTCATGCCGGTGTACTTGCCGTTGGCCGCACCGCCGATGAGGTTGCTGGTCAGCTCGGCGGCGTTGGCGCCGTCGGCGACCCGCACCACCACGACGAGCGGCCGGGCCTGGTCGGCGATGGCCTGCAGCGAGGCCGCCAGGGTGCCCTTGGTGCCGGCCTTGGCCACGGCACCTTGGACGTTGGTCAGCAGGACGGGGGTGTCCAGCGGGAAAGCGGTGGCGTCGGCGTCGCTGGCGGTGCAGACCATGCCGATGACCGCGGTGGATACGGTGGAGATGGAGCGGGTGCCTTCGTTGATCTCGAGGACACGGACGCCGTGATGATAGTCAGCCATGAGGGTTTGCCTGCGCGGATGGTGAGGTGACGCTGCACAGGCTGGCGCAATCCCTGGCGCCTGTCGTGTTGAGGGGGTTGTGGGCGCTGGGGGTACAAGGCGCCAGGGTGAAAGGTTGGTTTGGGGCAGAAATGAAAAGCCCCCGGGGGCGGGGGCTTTTCGAGGCGGGGGTGGTTTAACCGTAGAGCCAGATTGGCGGCGAGGGCCGGTCATCCTTTGGAAAGCCCGGTGTCGCTGGCCAGTTGCGCAAGGCGTCACGATAGATCAGGAGTTCCTGATAACTCTCGGGAGAGAGCGTTTTGTCTCCGCCGAGATCCACCTCGTCGCGATGTCGGGTGACCAGACGGTCGGTCACGGTCAACTGGTTGTCTCGCCATACCCGCATCTGCCCCTGGAGTTCGAGCAAGGGGTCAACTACAGGGGGCTGGGTTACCAGGTCGCCGGTATCCAGATACCAGCATTCGCCGGTCCTGAGTTCCCAGTCGGCGTCGGACACCTCTATCAGTTGTTCCTTTGGCGGAAGCTCTGGATAGCTGAAGGCCTCGGTATCCATCCAGCCGAGGATGGCGCGGCTTATCGGGTCGAAATGTGCGTAGCGCATGGTGATCCTCTCAATGCTCGATTATCAGGAGTCCCGGCATGCCGGCGCCGCCGGCGCCACCCGTACCGGATGTGCCGGCGTAGCCACCGCCGCCACCACCGCCGCCCGTGCCAAAACCGGCGGCGTTGCCGCCTGGCTGGCCGTTGGCGTTGCCGGCACGACCGCCACCGCCGCCCGTGCCAAACGGACCACCTCCGCCCGATCCGCCGTTGCCACCCCTATTGGGGCTTTGACCGTCGCTGCCAGAGGTGGCGCCTATGCCTGCTGAAATGCCACCAGCGCCATTGGCGACATTGCCAGGGGCGCCTGCCACGCCTCCCGCCAGCGAAAGCAAGGAGCCGAAGGCGGTAGTCCCGCCGGCATTCCCTGCACCGCCAGCCGAAGCGACTGCACCCGAGATGCCACCTGATCCACCGCCGCCGATGGTGATGGCATAGGCGGTTCCTGGAACGACATCGATAGGTGTGCAGACCACGGAGTTGCCTGCACCGCCGCCAGAGCCACCTCCGGTACCTCCCGCGTTGTTACTGTCGTATCCGGCAGCGCCACCACCACCAGCGCCACCGCCACAGCCCGAGATCCAGACCTTGGTTACACCAGTTGGACAGGTCCAGGTGCCAGAACTCTGGAAGCGATACATTGCCTTTTTCCGCGCAATCTCGGCCTGGACCCAGGTGGTATTGGCCGCGGTGTTCGAGCTGTCATTGGTAGTGGGGGTCAAGGTTTCCAGTCCGGCAGACATGGCTACACGGCCGGTGGCCAGATTCACTGCCAAGGGGCGCAGGCTGTTCCAGCTGCCATAGGCATCACCCTTGGCGGTGAGCAGCAGGTAGAGGGCGTCTCCATCGTTGCGCCAGAAGTAGCCATAGTCGCCGTTTACATGACGCCAGCTGTTGGGGTTGGTCGTCTGGACTTCGCCGCTGAAGCGCTTGGTGCCATTGAGGTTCTGGTCGCCCTCGCTGGTGAGGATTTGGCCGGTGCGACCGGCAGGCAAGGTGGCGCCGCCCAGCTTCACCACGCCATCGGTATAGACGGATAGCCACTCGACACGGCGATCCTTGGCGGTATCCCCAGGCGGCGTATAGAAAAGTCTTTGCGACCAGCCCCCATTCCCATCCTGAACGCCTTGAATGGACCCGACGATCCAACCGCCTGCATTGGCCATCTCTAGGGCAAGGTTGCCGGTCGGTTCCTGATTCTGTAGGTAGAGGCTCTTCCATCCATTGGCAGCGGATTTTCCCGCGAGCCAATGCTGCAACTCGCCGGGCAAGTCGGTGAAGCGGCCACTAGTGGCGACCTTGGCCAGAGACTCCGCCATGCTCACCGTCGTCCAGGCACTCCAGTCGCTCAGATTGATGCTGTTACGGAAGCTGATCTTACCTCTGGTGCCGAAGAACACCTGGTTGGCCCAGTTGCTGTTCGCGGTACCCGCGGACTGGCTTGCGATCAAGACCGCACCGTAGGTATCAGGCGCGGTGCCCTTGGTCCCGTTGCCGAATAAATAGAGGCCTGGAACCAGGGTCTTGTCGTCTAGGTCGGTAAGGGTCGTTAGATTGCGGGCTCCGATACCGAAGGCTGCCAATTGCGCCAAGACGCCAGCCGCGGTTTGCAACTGGTCGCTGGTGGTACCCAACGTCGGGCGCGGTGCGGTGGGCTTGCCGGTGAGCGCTGGTGAATCAAGTGGCGCCTTGCTAGCGTCCTGGACGGTGATGTCGGCGCTACCGTCGAAGGCTACGCCGTTGATCTTGCGTGGCGTGGCCAGGCGGTTAGCCAGGGCGGCGATGCGGCTGCCATCGAACAGGCTGTCCAAGCGTGCCTTGAGCCAGCGGGTGCGATTGGCCAGTTGGCCGGCTTGGCGGTTGGAGATGCCATCCGCACCGCCGACCACTGGATCGCTTTTCTCGATCTGGTAGATCCCATCTTCATACTGGTCCTGTTCGGTGAGATTAGTCATGAGGCGACTCCGTAGGTATAGCTTCCGTCGTAGCAGAAGGTGCCGCTGTGGTCATTGGGTGCGGCGGTGAGGTTGAGGGAAAGCCGTTCGCAGTACGCTGGGCCCAGTGCTCTGCATGGCCTTGGCGCCTGCCTTGAGGCGCTGGCGCTATAGGTCTCGATGAATGTCAGGAGCGGCCAGATGCGCCTTGTGGTGGGCCAGCAACGTCTCGATATCGGGGCTCCAAGAAGGTAGGGCAGGAAGTACCAGGCGCCTTCACTTGCTCGCCAAGGAGCTGTAGATAAAGATCGACCAAAGCACCACCCAGGACAGGGCGGGCGCCAGGGATTTGCGGGATCGGCCATGTGTAGATGAGCGTCGGGAAAGGATGACGCTCTACAGGCTGGCGAAGCTGAGGAGCCTCGTCATGAGGCGGAGGTTGTGGCGGGGTAGGCGACAAGCTGTTGTTAGGGAGATTGCTCAGCTGGAGCGCCGCTAGCCGTCCTTGGCCTTGGCGTGTCAGTACTTGATGCAGGCAAGCAGAGCGATGTTGCGCGGGCGGGACTCGTTGCCGCCGGAGGCCGCGATGCTGATGGTGTGGGTGTGATCGCCGGCCGTCGACGAGGGCAGCGAGAGGTCGCCATACCAATTTTCATCGCCGAATACCGCGTTTCCTTCCCCGGCTGCACGGTCGGCTTTCACCGAGGTGGTGTGACTGTGGGCACCTGCGTTACTTGCCGTAGCGGTATGGCTGTGGCTGGCGTTCTGACCACTTTGCAGGCTGCCGAAGGTCCGTCCGCTATCCACCCCTCGGCTGTCATCCCAACCTCGTATGAATTCACCGCGCAGATCGGGCAGGTTGAAGGTGGTGGAGCCGTCGCCGGCTCCGAAGGAGGTACCGATGGCGGCGAATAGCGTTGCATAGGTAGTGCGGCTGACGGCGGCACCGTTGGCCTTGAGATAGCCATTCGGAGCGGTTGTGCGGGCGAAGTATTCGATGGCACCGGCACGATCGCCGATGGCGTTGAGCACGTAGGCGGTGGAGGCCGCGTTGTTGCTGCGGTCACCATAGGCGACGGTCAGGGTCTCGAGTCCGGCAGACATGGCTACCCGGCCGGTGGCCAGGTTCACAGCGAAGGGACGTAGGTCGTTCCAGTTGCCATAGGCATCACCTTTGGCGGTGAGCAATAGATAGAGGGCGGTGCCATCGTTGCGCCAGAAGGAGCCGTAATCGCTGCCCACATGGCGCCAGCCGTTCGAATTGGCAGTCTGGACTTCGCCATTGAAGCGCTTGGTGCCGTTTGCCGCCTGATCGCCTTCGCTGGTCAGGATCTGTCCGGTACGGCCAGCAGGTAAGGTGGCACCGCCCAGCTTCACCACCCCATCCGTGTAGACGGAGAGCCACTCGACCCGACGATCCTTCGCTGAATCGCCCGGCGGGGTGTAGAAGAGCCGTTGGGACCAGCCCCCATTGCCATCTTGCACACCTTGGATGGAGCCGACGATCCAGCCCCCGGCGTTGGCCATTTCCAGTGCGATATGCCCCGTTGCCTCCTGATTTTGCAGGTAGACGCTTTTCCAGCCATTGGCAATGGATTTTCCGGCAAGCCAATGCTGCAGCTCGTTGGGCAGATCGCTGAAGCGACCTCCTGTGGCTACCTTGGCCAGGGTGTCGGTCATTGCCAGTTCACGCCAGTCGAACCAGGCGTTGTCATGTTTCACCCGAATAAATGAGCGGCTACGTGGACCGGACGTGCCGAACACCTCGATCGCCAGCTGCACGGTTCGATTGGCCAAACCATGGGTGATGACATTGAATGCGACCAGGGCCACGTCGTTGCTGGTGACACGTGGGTAGTGCTGCTCGACAGCCTTCCCTTGGGTGCCTTCGTAATGCACGTTGGTTCCCAGGGCGGCCTGATTGAGATCCAAGTTCATGCCGTTCGCCGACTCCGCCCCCACACCAAAGGCTGCCAACTGCGCCAGGACGCCCCCGGCGGTCTGCAGTTGATCGCTGGTAGTGCCCGGTGTCGGCCGGGGCGCGGTAGGTTTGCCGGTCAGCGCCGGCGAGTCGAGCGGCGCCTTGCTGGCGTCCTGGATGGTGATGTCGACGCTGCCGTCGAAGGCTACCCCGTTGATCTTGCGTGGGGTGGCGAGGCGGCTGGCCAGGGCGGCGATGCGGCTGCCATCGAACAGGCCGTCCAGGCGGCTCTTGAGCCAGCGGCTGCGATTGGCCAGCTGCTGGGCCTGGCGATTGGACAGCCCATCCGGCCCGCCTACCACCGGATCGCTCTTCTCGATCTGGTAGATCCCGTCTTCGTATTGGTCCTGTTCGGTGAGGTTGGTCATCAGGCGACTCCGTGGGTGAAGCTTCCGTCGTAACGGAAGGTGCCGCTGTGGTCATTCAGCGCGGCGGTGAAGTTGAGGGACAGCAGTTCGCAGCGCGCTGGTGCGACGTCGGCCAGGGTGCTGCGGATCAGCGCTGCCTGGGCGACGCTGATGGGTTGCTTGACATACAGGCGGTACTGGGCCCAGTGCTCGGCATGGCCGTGGAAGCGGTCGCCGTCATAGACGTGGCTGCCGTCGTAGCGCCCGCCCTGGGCGCCCTCGACCAGGGTGAAGTCCTGGTTGCCGAGCAGATTGGCCAGGGCCCGGCGCACGGCGCCGCGGGTACCCTTGTGGCGATGGATGCGCACCGAGTCGGCGATGACCTGGCGCTTTTTGTCCTCCCCCCAGTTGGCGTCCCAGTCGTCCACCGAAACCGCCCAGGCCAGCCAGGGCAGCAGATCGCTGGGGCAGTGCCAGGGGTTCCAGAGATCACCCAGCGGCACGGGCAGCGCCGCCAGATCGGCGCCGACTTCGGCCAGGGCTCCCTCCAGGCGGGTTCGATTCGGTGGCAGGAGCGGCTCAGGCTTCATCGACGACCTCCGTGGCCAGGGTGATGGCACTGCAATAGGCCGCCTGGTCCGCCGCCACCGCGAGGTCGCTGGCCGGGCTGGCCAGGCGCACGTTGTGCACGCCGCTCTGGTGCAGGGCGGCGAACAGGCCCGAGCGGGTGACGTCCTTGCCCAGGGCATGGCGTTCGGCGACGTAGGCCTGGGCCTTGGCCAGGGCGTTCTGCTGGACCACGGTCAACTCGGGACCGGCGATGAGTTCGAGGGTAGCCTTGACCTCGTAGCCGAGAATCGTGGCCGCCCTGACTTCGACGGTGTCGCACAGCGGGCGGACCTCCTCGTCATCGAGGGTGGCGGCTACCTGGTTCAGCAGGGCGGTGTCGGGACTGCCGTCGCCCGTGGCTGCCAGCACCACCACCCGCACCGTGCCCTGGACGGGCCGCAGGATGGCCACGTCCTTGACCTGGGCCGCGGCGGACAGGGCGTGGTAGCGATAGGCATTGCGCGAGCCGGCCGTGGTGAAGCCTTCCAGGGCCAGCTGGGTACGCTGGCGCAGGCGCGCGTCGGTTTCGTAGACGGCCGGCCGTGGCGGCCTGGCCTGAGAGTCTGCCGGGCTCACCACTTGCCGCTGGACGCCATACCAGGCGGCCAGGTTGTCCAGGTCGGCACCGGTGGCATAGGCCAGCAGCGTGGCCTTGGCGCCTTCGTTGATACGCTGGCGCAGCAGCAACTCGCGATAGGTGTTCTCCTCGAGCAGCTTGGTCAGGGGCTCGGATTCCAGCGCCAGCCGAGCAGCCAGGGCTTCCTGCTCGGCCGCCGGCCAGAGCGCAAGCAGACGCGCCTTGCGCTGGGCCAGCAGTGTCTCGAAGTCGAGTGGCTCGACCACGGTGGGTGGGGGGAGTTGGGAAAGATCGATCATGGGTGGATTCCACGAGGAGGAGGCGGGCGGGAAACTCCGGACGTTGTTACCCACCTGTCCACTGGGCGGGCGCGCCCAGCGGCCAAGGCATTGCCCTGAACAGAGCAGCGGGACGTTGCAGGATTGGCCATGGTGGGTAAGCGCCGGGAAGGGTGACGCTGTACAGGCTGGCGGACCCGGAGAGCCGGGTCATGGGGCGGGGGTTGTAGGGGGGAAGGAGACAAACTCAGGGAGAGGCAGTGGCTCCAGCTCTGGGTCCGCTGCCGCTCAAGCCAAAGTGGAGTGCTCGGGGAACGCTACCAATGGATGGCGCTCAACTCGTCCTGCGTCAGGGCCTTTGCCACCCGTTGCTCCAGCTCGATCTTGCGGGCGATGCAGGTGTCGATGGCGTGCTTGCCATCGCTACCCACCTGTTGGATCTGGGCGGCGGTGTGGCCAAGATAAGCCCAGGTACCTGTGGTGTCCTGACACCAGACGGGGGTAGACCAGTCTGCCGCCAGTCCCTGCTGCATAGACACCAGGACCGCGGCCTGCAGGTTGCTCTGGTCGGTGAGCTTGGCGGGGTAGTGGTGGTGCTGGCCAAGGGCATTCGAGTCGAAGCCGGCGAGGATCGCGGCGGCGCAGTCGGTGTCCAGTTCGGTGAGCTTGAGCGCCCGGGTCTCTTCCAGAGAATGCCGAGGCGCAACGACACCGCCATTCTCAACCCATTGCAGATAGTCCCGGTAATCGCGATTTTTTTCGGTCGCGGGGATGAAGGCGCCATCCGCCAGGCGAATGATCCCCTGTTCGAATAATTTGTATTCTGTAGACATGATTTCAAATCTCCGCGTCGGCCATGAAGAACCCATAGAAACCGCCTTGGCCACTCGAGTTGAACTGGGCTATGGGTTGCCAGCCCTGATGACTGGCCGATGACGCAGAGGGCGCGCTCAGAATTGGGGAGTAGCTCAGGGCATTTATATTCATACTGGGAATCACTCGTTTGGCCGTTTTGAAGCCATGCCAGTACGCGCTGTAGTTACCGGCGGCTCCATAGACTTCGAGGCTGAAGTTGCCAGTTTCGTAGTAGCGTTGGCAGAGATCGAGCTCTAGAGAGAGTGGCCTCTGTTCGAATGGTGTAGCCAGGGCGCCAGCTTCAAGTTGCCAATCCCATGAGTTGAATACAAAGGTGGCGCCGCTCGGAAATAAAATCAGGATTTCGGCAAAGTCGTCGCCGTTAGTTCCTATGGTTTTGCCCGAGATACTAGGCACGTCGAAGGTCAAGGACTTGCGGTCATATTTGTTACTGCCATCGGTAGTGAAGCTACCTACGAAACTATCCAGTGGCGCACTTGGGGAGCCGCCGCTTCCAAAGAACTGCCGAAATACAATTTGGCAGAATAGTGGGACGTTTGTAGTCGACGCCATTAGCGAAAAAGTTACTTTTCGTCCTTCCAGGGTACGGACCGATTCCAGTCGCTGCGAGAGCTGAGGGTTATTGGTCGCCGCCTTAGTTTGTTGCCAGGCCAGGTAGGTTTGACCGAGCTGGTCACCAACAGCGTGCAGAGCCCGGCTAACAGTGCAGGCGCCATTGGCGCCCGTATAACAAAGGAAGCGATCAGCGCAGTAGACCGCATTGCCAGTGTCCGAAAGCGATCTCGTACTGCCTCGCTGCCAGTAATAAAACGACGGATTGATCAGCCGGTTACGCAAACCAAGCTGGCCAATGACATTGGCGCTCACCGCGGCAAAGGCCTCGCCAGCCCCACCTAGAACCAGCCAAGACAGGGTTTCCGGGCGTGCCACCAGTACCGCCGAGCACAGTGGAGGCAGTGTCAGCGGCTGAAGCATGGTATCGGCGCCCGCTGGTGTGACTACCACCAGACTCGAGGTGGAAACGTTCTTGAGCAACAGCGCGGCCCCGGTCGGCAGCGTGGACAAGACCGGCAGTACCACGGGGCCGCTCGCAGGTAGATTGATCCGAATGACCTTGCCGGCATCATCAGTGGTCAGGATCGTGCCAACGTCTCCGGCGTCCTTGATCGCCGAGAACTCGAGACCCATCGTCTTTACGAAATCGGTGGTGGCAATACTGGTGTCGCTGTCGAAGCGTGCTGGCTTTGGCGCTCTGGGATCGCCAGTGAGAACAGGAGACTTGAGCGGCGCATAACCACTGGTGATGTCAGCGAAAGCTAGTATTGATGTGCCCAGGGTGATGGGCGCATCGGTAATCAGCTTCCAGAGGGTATCGGCCTGAGTATTGCCCTGCTCGACATAGACGATCAGGCCCGGGGTGACCTCGCTATTGGTGTCGGCATCCAAGACACGACTCCAGATGCCAGCGGCGACCAGGTAAAGGCCGTTCTGGCTTGCAGTATCCTGGTTTTTCACCAGCACGCGATCGCCTACCGCCAGGGTCACGCCATCGACGGTCTGGGTACCGCTCAAGGTGAGATTCGTGGTGGTGGCGACGCGCACCGATTGCTTGAAGTCCAGGCGGTTGACGGCCACGGTAAGGACCTCGTCGACGTATTGCCGCGTGGCCAGCACTACGCTGGGATCAAGGATCAACGCCACGCTGGCGCTGCCCACCGCCAGGATCAGGCGCAGCACCTGGGTACGGCCCGAGCCCTCGGCCAGCTGTGGCTTGTAGCTGGGTGGCGTATTGGCTACGGCGATCAGGTTGCCGTCATTGTCGTAGAGGCCCGCCTCACGGATCCAGTTGCCGCCATAGGTCTCGGGGATGACCAGCTCGGCGATGACCTGATTACGATTGCTGGGATCGACGTTTAGGGTGTTGAGTGGGGCGCGGTACCACTCGCCGACCAGCGCGGTCTGGTTGCGGCTAGGCGTGGGCGGGGTGCCGCCGCCGTCGCCGACGGCCATCTTGGCCAACTGCAACGGCTGATTGGAGGCTGTGGCGCTGGCCAGTTTGGCTTCGCCGAGGGCGGTGAGAAGGACGGTATAGGTTGGGCTCATGGCGAGAGACTCGGGTAGCGGCGGTTGAGTGGGCTGACGCCCATAGCTGCGGTGGGAGGGCGGTGAGCGGCCTGTCGAGCAGCTTGGCGGCTGTCCTGCCGCCTCGCAGCTGCCGGTCGTTGTCTGCGCTACCGTTACAAGGTGGCAACCGCTACCAGGTGACGGCCGCGATCTCGTCCAGGCTGGTGGCCTGAGCCAGCTGCCGGGCCAACTCGAGCTTGCGCGTGATGCAGGCGTTGACGGCTTGCCTGGCGGCGCTGCCCACCTGCTGGATCTGGGTGGCCGTGTGCTCGCGATAGGCCCAGACGCCGCTGGCATCCTGGCACCAGACGGGAGCGGTCCAGTCCGCCGGCAGGCTGGGTTGCAGGGAGTCTAGAACCGCGGCCTGCAGATTGCTCTGGTCGGTGGGCTGGGCCGGGTAGTGGTGTGGTTGGCCGAGGGCGTTCGCGCTGAAGCCGGCTAGGATCGCCGCCGCGCAAGCCGCATCCAGTTTGGAGAGTTTTATCGAATGGGCATCGCTAATCGAATGCAGGGGGGCGGCTTCGTTGCCTACTGCGCACCAAGCCAGATAGGCCTGGTAGTCGCGATTGCCGGAATGCGTTGGGATGCAGGCTCCGTCGTGCTGGCGGATAACGCCATCGCGAGTGAGACGATACAGAGTCATTTCGTTATCCATCATTAAATCTCCGCGTCCGCTGTCCAGTGCTGATGAATATTGACGCCAGTGGTAAGTACGCCAGAGGACCAATAGAGCTCGAATCCGTTTAGTCCCTTTGTGTAGGCAGAGCCAGAAGGGCCATTCATGTCCGTGCCATTCACCGTGCTTTTGCCTGGTTCGCCAGAGTTCAGGGCGTAGTAGGTCAATGTGGGACTTATCCGTTTTGGAACTTTGTAGTAGACAGTTGCGGCGGCGGCGGTAGTCTTTGTCGCCGCCGCCGAAATATGGCAGCCCTGAGCACCGGCCGTGCCTGGCGAGACTTCTGGGTCATAAGATTTTTCGTAGTAGCGCTGGCAAAGTGATAGCTCTACGGTTGGGCCCCTGAATTCAAAAGGTGTTGCCAAGTGGCCCTCTTCAAGCTGGCATCCCCAAAGATTGATGCTGATGCCGTTGGCTGCATTGTTGAAGGCAAAAGCGACTCGCAAACCTACAGCCGTTCCATCGTTTGGAATGTCTGCGGAGAGTGAGAAGTTTTGCGAGGCTGGTCCGAGATCGTAAGCTTTAGATGCGATGGTTATCCAGCCATTTTCAATAAAGGCCTGATCTGCAATGGGAGCTTTCTGAATATAGGCAGTTATGCTCTGTGGGACGCCAGAGTTGGCTTGGAACGAGAGGTTTGCTTTTTTTCCTGCCAAGGTCGACGCAATATTTTTCTCGATAACCTGGGCAAGGCTTAGTTCATTGACGGCGGCTTTTGGCGATAGCCACAAGGCGTACTTGCCATAAGGAGGCGCTGCGATACCTCTGCTGACAATCACATTCGAGATTGTTTCGATACGCCACCGATCGGCGCAGTAGCCTGATGTATTAAAGGAAGTACCCCGCTGCCAGTAATCGAAATTCCCATTGATGAGCTTATTGCGGAACGACCATTGCCCTGCAATACCGCTGGCCAGTGCGTCCACCGTCTCGGATGATCCACCCGACACAAGCCATTCCGCCGTGCCAGGGCGAGCGACCAGCAGTGCCGAGCACAGCGGCGGTAACGTTAGCGGCCGTGGCAGAATGTCCGTGCCTGCGGGAGAGACCACCACTAGGCTCGATGTCGATACGTTCTTAAGCAGCAGCGCCGCAGCACCTGGTAGCACCGAAAGCGGTGGCAGGACCAGAAAGCCGGTTGGGGAGCCGGCAGCTGAGGGGAGATTCACCCGGATCACCTTGCCAGCATCCTCGGGCGCCAGGGTCGTGCCTGTAACGGTCACGTCCTTTACCGCTGAGAATTCGAGCCCCATCGCCTTGACGAACTCGGTGTTGGCAATGCTTTTATCGTTGTCGAAGCGCGACGGCGTTGGTGTGCGTGGGTCGCCGGAGAAGTCAGGCGACTTGAGTGGCGCATAACCACTGGTGATGTCGGCGAAGACCAGGGTGGTGGCGCCCAGGACTATGGGGGCGTCGGTGATCAGCTTCCACAGGGTGTCGCCCTGCAGGTTGCCTTCCTCGACCGCTACCAGCAGCCCTGGGGTCACCTCCGGATTGGCGTCGGCATCGCTGGCTCGCGGCCAGGTGCCCAGGGCGACGACATAGAGGCCATTTTGCGCCGCATTGCTTTGATTCTTCACCAGCACCCGATCACCCACGGCCAGGGTGACGCCATCGACCGTCTGGGTGCCGCTCAAGACCAGGTTGGCCGTGCTGGCGGCGCGTGCCGACTGCTTGAAGTCCAGGCGGTTGATGGCCACGGTGATGGCGTCGTCGACGTACTGCCGGGTGGCCATGACCGTCGTGGTGTCGAGCTTCAGCTCCACGGTCGCGGTATTGGCGATGACCAGCACCAGGCGCAGCACTTGGGTCCGGCCCGAGCCTTCGGCCAGCTGCGGCTTGTAGCTGGGCGGGGTGTTGGCCACGGCGACCAGGCTGCCTTCGCGGTCGTACAGGCCCATTTCGCGGATCCAGCGACCGCCCTGATTCTCGGGCACGATCAGCTCGGCGATGACCTGGTTGGGATTGTTGACGTCCACGGTCAGGTTGTTGAGCGGGGCACGGTACCACTCGCCGATCAGGGCGGTCTGGCTGCGGCTGGGCATGGGCAGGTTGCCGCCGCCGTCGCCCACGGCCATCTGCTTGAACTGGAGCGGGATGCCGCTAGCGGCGGCGGTAGCGAGTTTGGCCTCGCCGATGGCGGTGAGAATCGCGTAGTAGGTCTGGCTCATGGGTAGATGCTCAGGGTATCGATGCTATGGAGGGCGCCGCTGCCGAGTAGCGCCGGGCCGCCGATGACGATGGCCTCGGGCTGGTAGGGATAGACGGTGAGGGTTTCACCCTGGTAGGTGCCGAGCCCGAGGCCGACGGCGCCCCGGGTTTCCAGGCTGATGGCCAGGCCGATCAGATGACGGCCGACCGGGCGGGCGTCGTCGATCAGCAGGCTCATGGCGTCGTACATGGCCTCGGTGATGCCGCTGTCGAGGACGCCGACGTCCAGGCGGAAGGTGCCCGGGGTGCCGGTTGGGCTCTCCTGCCACCATTCGCGGACGCGGATCAGGTAGCCCAGCGGCTCGACCACCCGGCGCAGCGCGCCGATGGTGCCCTTGTGGGCATGGACGAAGTAGGCCGACTTGATGACCTGGCGCTTGGTTTCCAGGCTCCAGCCGCTGTCCCAGCGATCCACCGAGCGAGCCCAGGCCAGGTAGGGCAGCAGGGCCTCGGGGCAGCGGTCGGGGTCGGCCAGGTCGCGTAGTGGGACGGGGACCTCGCCGAGGCTGGCCAGGGCTTCGGCGGCCAGACGCTCCAGCGAACTACTGTTGGGGGGCAGCAGGGCGCTCATGCTCAGGCGCCCAGGGTGACACGGCTGGCGGTGCAATAGGCCGCCTGGGCTTCGCTGGGAGTCAGGTCCTGCCAGCCCGGCAGCTCGACCCAGGCCACGCCGGCGACGTGCAGCGCAGCGTCGATGCCCGAACGTGAGACGCGCGCGCCGAGGCGGCGGCGCTGGTTGACGTAGGCGGCGAGTTGCTGCCGGGCAGTGGCCAGGATGACCTCGCCCTCGGCGCCGGGGTTGGCCAGGTGCAGGATGGCGTTGACCTGGTAGGTGAGGATCTGCGCCGATTGCACGGTCAGGCGATCGCCCACCGGACGCACGTCCTCGTCGTTGAGGGCCTGGCTGACGGTGGCCAGCAGTTCGGCCGAGGCGCTGCCGTCGCCGTCCAGGCTCTGCACGGTGACGGTTACCACGGCCGGGCTGGGACTGGTGGCGCTGGCGTCGGCGACCTTACCGCTGGCGTTGCG
>Ga0157359_1000041_pt1 | contig 34501 bp, 22 predicted proteins | sample AttcapACBM3_FD_111482 | JGI IMG/M metagenome (GOLD analysis project Ga0157359, IMG submission 111482) | Fungus gardens microbial communities from leaf cutter ant in Botucatu, State of São Paulo, Brazil - Atta capiguara ACBM3 | ecosystem: Host-associated > Fungi > Mycelium > Unclassified ...
AGACCAGACCAGCCTTGAGAGATGAGATACGAGTGCCCATCAAGTGGCATTTTTGAAGTAGTGTTTCAACTGGGTGCCAAGAACTACAGTGTTGGTTCAATTTGATCTTTTGTAATCCTTAACAATTCCTGACTTAAGGATTAAATTTTGAATAATCTCCAAGCATATGATTTTGATAACTATCCAACTTGAGTGGATCATTGAATATTCATCAAGTCCATATGCTGAAGGTAGGAAAGGAGACTAGAGGAAAGAAGATCTCTGAAACAAAAATGGAAGTTGAGTTGGAATACACAATTATATCAAGAATTGTTTTAAAAATTTTTTTACATCAACAATTTATTACACGGAGTACATAGACAGGCTGATCATTTTTTTTAAATCAACAATTTATTACATGGGGTGTGGAGGCAGACTGTGGTAGCTACTTTGTAACTACATACATTAAGACACATACTACATGAAAGATGAAAAAAAGGAAAAGAAAAGAAAAGAAGAGAAAAGGAAATAGAATAAAAGAAAGAGTCAAATCAGAAAAGCTAAAGGCAGTTTGACTAAGTAACACTTTCTCTGAAAGAGAAAGCATTGCAGTTAAACTTGAGGAAGAGGGTAAAGTGTGCAATTGAGTCCCTTCTTGGGTTCCAATAATTGTTGTATCTTCTGCACTCATGAAGAATATGATGCCTTGATTCAATGGGATAGAGGCCACATAGACACTTAAATTCCTCCCAAGGAAAGAATCTAAGACAATATTCACCTATTGGAGCATGATTAACAATTGATCTTGTAGCTCTGGCACAAAGAAAATTGGGATGTCCAAAGTATTTGAGCCATGGTTCTCCTCTGGAGGTCAATGGCTTGGTTGGTTTCAAGTCATTGTCTAGAAGCTCCAAGAAATGACATTTTTTATTGTCTGATGCTTGGAAGAACATTTTCCATCTGTTGAGAATGTTGTTGCACTTGTTTTTTCTACTAAAGTCCTATGAAGATTTGCATGGGAAGATGGGAGTGAGGTCAAACTTCTTTATTTCTTTATTGACTATATTATGAAGAGACCACTTGCAGCGGCTTGAACAATCCCAGAATTCAATGGAATTGTTGTTATCTCTTTCAAAGAAATCTCTGAGTTTACAAGAGATTACAGATGAATGAAGCTAATAGGGGTGCAATGATGAATCAAAAATTCTCTTAGCAGCATGGATAGAATCTATGATGACAATGATTTGATTGACATTGGGAAAATAGGTGGCTTGGTTAATACTGTATCTTATCACAAAAAGTTCTGTTTTAGTAGATGTGATGTTTACTATATGATGAATTATCTTAATGACTGGACTGTCATGGATGTGAAATATCAAAGTGGTGATATTGTTCTTTATGCTGGCATCCAATACAAAAATAATTGAATGAAAGTTTGTTAACAAATGAAGAGTGATATTATTAAGTTTGCACAAATGAGTTTTAACACTGTCTTTGCTTTTTCTGTTCACAAGATAAAATGAAAAGTGATTGGGAAATATATCTATAAGTCTATTATCTAGTGAGAATTTACAATTAAGTGGAGAAAAAGAGGGAAAATTCTTGTTAAACCTATTGTCTATATCAATGATTGGACCTTTGATGTTTACTCATTATCTAGGTGTAAGCCTTTCCAGCAATAGTCAATGTGTTTCTTTATCATTTATATGTCTTGTTTCCAAAAGTGATTTGATAACATGGTTTGTTGGTAGAGTATGTGCTCTAAGATGAAATTTACCATTGAGTTTTTGCAAATAGAAGTGAATGAGAATAAGACCAGCAATAGCCTCAATTATAGTAGATGGAGAAGTGTGAAGGGCTCCTAATATACATAATGCTGCTCTTCTCTACATGTTTCTGAGCACTTTAAGCAGATATGACAGTAGTGTTTTATTATAATATTACATTTGAAAGTTATAGTTATATAATGTAATAAGTAATATATAGCTTCTATACAAATGCCTCTTTTGAGTAAGGATGAGGCCTTTTGATGAATTGCTGAGCATTTTTATGCACTTGATTGTGAATATTACCTTATTGAAGTAAAAGTCAATGTGTTGTCTAAATATCAACTTTTTGTCAAAAATGAACCTAAGATAACACCATTTGTTCTTGGGTTTAAGAATAGAACCTCCTAGTAGTGAGAGGTCTAAGAGTGGAGGATTAAAGATACTATGTGATCTAGAAAAATAAAAAACTTCTATTTTCCCATGTTCTACAATCAGTCCAAATTTCTTAAGAAAAAAGATAACATGGTAACTACAAAAAAGATTCAAATTAGAAACTATCAAAGATTTGTCTTGTATAACAAAAAGTTCATTGTTTACAAAAGAGAGAATGAAAACTGGAATTTTTAGATTTTTTAGCTGTTTTTCAAAAATATAAAGAAGGGAAGAAAGATATAAGGCTGAAAGAATAGGAGAAAAAACAAATTCTTGACCTACTCCAACATTGATATTAAAAGACAGAGAAGAAAAATTGTTCCAGAAATATCTGGTTTTTCTATCTACTAAATAGTCTTAGAAAAATGATGAAACTTTAGGGTCAAAACTGTCTTTGATGAGTATCAAAGAGAGAAGTTGGTGGTTTAATGATAGGAAAAATTGCATGATGTCAAAGGCCAACATGCTAGTGGATAAGTTTTTAATCTAACTTGTATGAATGAAGTAGGTAAGAGTAACACCTGTATTTGTGGTGGATCACTGTTTTAAACCACCTAATTAGTACTAGTGAATAAACTTGTTGAAAATTAACTAGAACTGTAACCTCTCTCTGATGACTTTCTTGATTAATGTACCAATTGTGTTAAGCAAGACAATAGGTCAAAAGGTCTTAAGGGAATCATATGATTTCTTGTTAGACTTGGAAATAACAATGGACATAGAAACTTTAAAACGCAATAGCTAATGACCTAGCTTAATACAAGCATTAGTAATATTAATGTGTTACAAACTTCATTCAGCTTGTATCTCTACAATTAGTGAACCTATTTTCACAAACTAAGTTACACTGGAAAGCTCCAAATGAGGGCTATCCACATATGTGTGGGATATACAAAAGCAACAACAAATGACTGAGATATCAGGCCATCAGTAGCTGTAAAAGCTTTGTCTGCTAATATCTCATGAATGGCTGAACAGATTCACATGATTGAACTTGTGTTGGAAAGTGCTCATCAATCCATTTACAATGATATATGATGCATTTCAAAGTAATAAGTATTGGTAGAGATACAAGCATATCAATGTAGTGACATAATTAGTTACCTTCTAAAATTAGCCTGACATCTGCTATGACAGATAACAGCTCCCATCAGGTATGAGTTTTGATTATGTGATGAAAACAGCTTGCACATGGACCATTGCTCTTTTGTATATATACCTCTATGTCTGAAAACTAAACTTCAGACTTAACAATGTCAATTATTCTTGTTGATACTTTTCATCATCTGTCATCATCACATCCTTATAACTAAACCTCTGGAACACTATTCAGTTTAAGTATCACAACCAGTGAGTAGCTTATTTGTGATATAATGAGTTTTCTAAGATATGTGACATCATTGACACATCTCTTAAGATGCCTCTATGACACCAGGAGTCAATGAATTATTGCATTTTGTGATAGCACTAGTAAATTCTTCTTCTGAGAACAGCCCCCATTTTATGACTTGTTTACTTGGAATTTCTTCTAGCAAGTCTAAATCAACTTAACAATGTTGAGCCATATTGAATAACAGGTAGAGGGCTTGCCACAAATCATTGAATTCAATATATGGTTAACTGTTATATTGAACAGCTTCAATGGCCAGAAGCTTTCATTTCTTGACCCAGTTTATTAGCTCCCAAGATCTACAATTCTTGTTTACAATTTCTTGACTATACTTTTGAATCATTTCCAATCATTAATCCTTTTGGTTTGTCTATATTTCTCCAAGTTCCTATGGCAGTCATCATCCCACTATACCTTAGAGTATTTAGTGATATTAACAATTTTTGAATGTTTATATCAAATTCTTCCTATATCCTCAGTAAAAGTTTACACAATATGTTCAAGGGCTTCTTTGTTTTGAATATTCTTCATGTTGAGCCTCTTGATAGTCCTGATTAATTCATTAACAAAGTTATCTTCTTCTTTGCTGTTCTTGACTATTGTGTGTTTTTTGATTTGAATATGTTCTTCAAAAATAGCAATATTCACAGTAAGTAGGGCATAATCTGATATGAGTCTCTAATCTAGATGTATGGAATGACTGTCTAGTTCCAATGATTCTGGCCTAAGAAATGTTAGATTGATGACTAAGTTTGAGTTATGTTGATTGTTAGAGTATCTAGTAGGAACATGGTTAGTAAGTTTAGACAGTTCTAAATTAAAAAAGTCTGAAATATCTATAAGAGTATCTCTGTAAATGGAATGATGTGGAAAGTTGAGGTCCTAACTACTATCCCTAATATTGAAGTCCTCTGTCATAATAATGTCATCAATGTTGACCTTAGTATTTTTAAGATATTTTAAAGCCACTTGCAATGAGTCAAAGTATATATTAATTAAAAAGTAAACTAGACTGCAATTGAAAAAAGAAACACAAGAAATGTCTCTATGATTAAAAATGTCTTTTTATAATGAGAAACAAAGAGAGGATATCTTGATGTTAATATATGTAATGACCCTAGGTGAGTCATTGTAATTTGAAGAATTCCTAGCAAATATAATCCAATTCAGATGATTAGAAACTCTTACCAGTTCTTCTCTTTCCTTACTGTTCAAACTTGGTATGGACCAAATAAAAGACCATAATGGCTCTTGAATAAGAATAATGTCAAATGAAGTTTGTATTTCCAAGATTGTATTAATGATAAAGTTGTTTTTTTTGAACATTTTGAGAAAAAATCTTGATTTCATTCAAAATCATATTTGGTTGCCACTCACAGCTAAGCAAATCAATTGACTTCTGTTTTTACAAAGTTTTTTGAGTACTACTCTCTGTTGAAGCAATATCTCTAGAAGGGACACTAGTTAGAATCAGCCTGGTGGTCTCTCTTACAGTTTAAGTATTTGAACGAGTGAGGGCATAGTTTGCCCTATTTAGTCTCTAATCTAGAAGAGTTAGTTTTAAAGTTAGCTTTGTAATACTATGCAAAATGACAATAGTATTCTATCTTATAAGAACTATTATACTTAACACATTTAGATTTTTGAATCTTGCATGCAAAAGTAGTATGCCCTACTTCTAGCAGTTTTTGCATTGAGGAACTTCTAGATTCATGTTTACTTCTTTAATAGTTGGAATATAGCTCCCTATGTTAAAACACCTATTTATTAGCCCTTTAGCCTTACTTCTGCTTTGTATATCCCATATATTGAGCCAAATGATGGCTATGTCTGACTTTGGAAATATCTTGATGACTCTTGGTCTTGAAATGATAGTGATGTTCATAAAGATATAGTTATTTTTTATGATAGTTTTGACCACATCTACTATTATAGGAATATTAGTATTCTTGAGTAAATATAAAATACCAATGATTTTAAGGTATGATTTAGACTAAGGTAAATGAGAGGTTTTGACCTATTCTATCTCAATATGATTTACACTTTTCATATATTACTCAATAGTTTGAAGACTCAGTTGAGCTTATCTTGTTAGTGGTAATGACGATACCTGTTTATTCTGATTGAATGAAGTCAGCCTTGGTGTCAAATTTAATATTCTTTAAAGCTCTATTAATGTTAGTAATATGAGAGCTCAAATCCATCATGAATTTTGACTTGTTGTTATTACTTATGAAAACAATGACTTGTTTTTGGAAGGGTCTCTTAGTCATTATGTGAAGTTTAGGCTTCACCTTACCTCCACTATTAATTACTTTCTGAATATTTTTGATTTTCTTTATTAGAAGATTGGAAAAGGTTTTCTTGATTTTCAAGGCTTCCCTAATAGGGTTAGTAGGAGTAGAAGCCTGAGTGTATGATTTATTGGTTTTCTTTTTCCCACTAGATTGTTGGTTCTTCTTGAAGTATTTTGAAATTTTATTGATTTCCTTAAGTGATTTGGTTGGAATAGAAGGAGAAATTTTATTGATAGTAGCTGGTATATCAGAGCTTTTACCACTCTTATTCTTGCTGATATTCACCTCCTTAGTCTTAGAAGTGAACTTCTCTGAAACATTTTTCCTGAAAGAAATGTTATTGTCAACAATGAGAGAATTCCATTTTGACTTATAAAGAGAAGAAATAAACTTCCATACCACTTCATCTATACCTTTGAGATCATTGACCTCATTTGTCTTACCATTTTCGATTTTTTTTATTGCTTATATAAGTTACAACATGAAGAAGGGGTATCCTAATATTGCTTACATTAGATGGGAGGTGTTCAAGAAAACTATGGAGTGAGATGAACTGAAACTTTCTATCCTATGTGTCTTGTTCCATAGCCTGATTGATATTGTATAGCACTTGGATATTAATGTTGTTTTGTGTACTTTCATTCATTTTATTGTTAGTAGCACTCTCACTTCATAGTATAGATGTGATAGTGAGAACTAGTATCTTGTTTGAAACATGTTGTCTCCTCATTGGAAGAGTGTTATCATTCACCTTCCTGACAGACTCACCTACATCTACTTAACCAGCATAAGACATTTGAGAGCTGTTGATTGGTTCTGAAGACTCAATGTCTGGAAGATTGTTGTTAAGTTCCATATGTTCATAATATGGAGCAAAAAAAGTGCTGGAAAAAACTAAAGAGTTTTTAGAACTAGCCTTGCTAGAAAAAGCAGATCTTTCTTTGGTTATATTGCAATTGACATTCATGTCTATATTAGATGGTATTTGAGGTATTGAGAAATTTGTTTAACTAGCTGAGGATTTAGAGAAAATATATATTTGCTTAGTTCTTTTACAAGCACTACTATATAAGATGGAAGTAAGAGAGAAAGAAGTGATGTGAGACAGGCTGATCATATTAGTCAATATATCACTAGCTACCTCATTAATAGGGTTTTTATTTTAAAAAATCAACAATTTATTACACAGTATGTAGTGGTAGGCTATGGTAACTATACAATATAACTACTTAAATACAGATGAAAAAAGGAAAATAAAAGGAACAAGAAAAAGAAAAAATAGACAGTATAAACTACACTAACTAATATGACAAGTTCAGTAAAAACCAATCCTATGTAATGCCTTTCTGGAAGCAAAATACTCTAGGATTGAACTCTAAAAAAGTAAGAATATTCTTGAGATATTCTCTTCCATACAGATATACAATAGGTTCATTAGAGAAAAATCTAAGCCTGTATTTGCCAATCAGGGTATGATTTGTAATCAATCTAGTAATGTATACACATATTGAGTTAGAGAAGCTAAAATGCTTTATCCAAGCACTATCTTTAGCATAAGTTGGATGGATAAGTTGATAATCATTATCATTTAAGTCAAGAAAGTTTCTTTCTTTATACTCTAAAGCTTGGAAATATATCTGCCATTTGTAAGCAATAGAGTTACTTTCTTCTTTTCTGCTAAACTCTTATTGCTTGGAAGCACAGGATTGACTTTAAGCATTTTGACTCTTTATCAACTAATAGGTATGTAAACTACTTGATATTGCTAGGATAATTTCAAAATGAAATTAAAATGTTAGAGTTTTTATTGAAAAAAACTCTAAGGTCATTTGATATAGCAATAGAATATAGTTAATATGGATGGATAGATATGTCAAAAATCTGTTTAATAGCTGGAATGGCATCTGTAATAACAATGATATGAGCTATGTCTTGTAATTAAGTTGCATAATTTATGCCATATCTCATAGCAAAGAGTTTTTATTTTATGGATATTATGTTTATTATATGATAAATAGATTTAGCAATAATTTCTTGTTCTCTCCAGATGTATGAGATTGAAGTGGCCATATTGTTTTTAATACTGGCATTAGAAATGATGAGTACAGTGTCTTAATTGATGAGAGAATCCTTATAGATGCTATTAAGTTTGTTTCAATAAGCAATTATTATATCAGTGTCTTTTCAGTTAGCTGAATAAAAAGAAAAACAATCAGAGAAATTATCTGTCAAACCAAAACTTAGAGAAAGTTCTTTATTTAAACTATCAAATGTAGAAAAAACTTTATTTAGACAATTATTAGTGTTCATCATAAGACTCTTGATTTTCAAACATTGTTTAGATGTGAGATAAGCCATGGCCATATAATGAGACTTAGCCTTCTCAAAATGATGTTCATTTAAAAGAGATTTAACCATGTGTTGCTTAGAAAGAGATGCTATATATAGATGATATCAACTGATGAGTTTATCAAGGTGAAAGTAGATAGAGATAAGACTGGTTATAGTCTCAACTCTCCAAGTTGGTGAGGTAGAGAATGCTCTTGTGATCTATAATACTGCTCTTCTCTGTATTTTCTTCAACACTTTGAGAGATTGATAAAGTAGTACTCCTTTGAAGTACCAAAGCTGGAATTTATATAGGGCAATAGAAAGAACATATGTTCTATAAAGTAAACATTTGTGTATTGAAGATAGTTCTCTAGTTAAATTTCCCAACATCTTCATATCTTTAATAATAGATAAGACTTTGTTAGCATAGTGATAGATATAATGTCAAAAGAAGGTTTCTTGTCAAAGAAAAAACACCACATAGCTTTGGGATGGAGTAAAGGGCCTCCTAAGGGTCTAAGATCCAAAGGAGGTAAATAGATGTTCTTTGTTAATCTTAAGAAGTGGAAAACTTCTAACTTGTCATGCTCAATAACTAGACTGAACTATTTAAATAAAGATGAGATAATATTGTAACTACAAAAAAGGTTCACATTTGATTTTTTATAATTTTTTTCCTGAAAAATGAAAAGACCATTATCCACAAATGAAAGAATCAAAAATAGAATAGAATATAAGAGAATTTTTAATCTTTTTTCAAACATATGAAAAATAGGAGCAATATTTACTATATTATATTAAATTATAACTAATTAATTAACAAAATTAAGAACTAAGAAGAATAGGAAAAAGACTAGAACCCTAACTTATATCTATACTAGCTTTAAAAAATGAAAATATAAATTGATTCCAAACATATTGAGTTTGTCTATTAATTAAATAATCAGAAAAAAATTAAAAACTCAGGAGTCAAAACTAACTTTGCTCAGAATCTTCACAAGAAGTTGATGATTTAGAAATAGGAAAAATTGTGCAATGTTGAATACAAGAGTACTTATATAGAAACTCTTTAGCTATTCTACTTGTATAAGATAAGTTAGAAATATACCAGTATTTGTAGTTGATTGTTGTTTAATACTTCCCATTTGATTCAAATGGATAAAGTTTAAAGTAATAGAGTGAATTTGAAGTCTATTACTTAAAACTTTCTTAATGAGTTTTTCTAATATATTAAAGAGAACAATGGGCTAAAATATTTTAAGAGAATTATATGAAGGCTTGTTGGATTTTGGAATAATGATTGACCTTGACTTCTTAAAATAAGAAGGCTAATGGCTAAGATTAATACATGAATTTGCCATATTGACAATATTAGCTACATATTTAGCATTGCCAATAAATGCTTTAAGATAACTCTATAAAATATAGTCTAGACCTAAAGTAGAATTACTATAATTGTTAATAGCATTAATAAACTCAGCTTTGGAAAAAGGAGGCTACTTTGTATGTTGGTATGACAGAATTTCATTTAGAAGTTGAAGATTAATCAGCCTATTTTGTATTGTATTATAGAATAAATGAAGGACTTGCTACAAATTGTCTAATTTGTTATATAGGTACTTGTTGAACTTGATAGCTTTCATGGCTGGTAATTTGTATTTTTTAATCTAATTCATCAGATTCCAAGATCTTTTGTTGGTTAACATGATTTCTTAAATTTTGTTATCAAAAATATTCATTTAGCTGTTTTTACTATTTTTCTGTACTTGATCTAGTCTATTCTACTTCTGAATGTTTGATATATGGTTAGATCTCTATTATATTCCTTATTCTACTATATCTCAGATCACTTGGTAATGTTGACAAGTTTGAAATATTTGTACCAAAGCTCCTCTGTAATAGAAGTGAACTTTTGAGTTATATCTTTTAGCTTATTATAATCATGGATATTAGTTGTGTCAATACTACTTATTCTATTTATTGATATATTAATAAGTTCTTCACTATTCTTAATAATAGCTAGTTTTATATCTTGGATGAATTTTTCCTTGATGATGATACAGACTGATAAAGGAACATAATTAGATAGTTCTTGAAGATCTAGTAATATTATATAATTGTTAAATTCTTCTGTACTTGTATGAAGAAACATTAGATCTAATACTGAATTTGAATCTTTATAGTGAATAATTAACCAGAAAGGTTCTTGGATAAAGAGAATATTGAAATCCTTATTGTTTTCTAAAATAGTATCAGTGAAAAGTTTATTCTTATGAACATTCTGTGAAAATATTTTTAAGAATTTAAAATTATTTCTTTACCCTGCCTACAGATGAGTAAATTGAATTGGCTCTGATTTCTTAGAACTCTTACAATTTCTTGTTATGCCAATTCTAGTTAAACTTATGTTTCTAGAAAGAATAGTTATAACTATCTATCTAATGTTTGTCTTTGCAGTTGATACATTCAAAGAAGTAGATTTTGTATGAGCTATTGCATTTTTGATATTTTGTCCTATGTATGCAATATATATAAGTGGTGTAATCCTACTTTTAGTATTTCTCAGTATAAGAACTGTTAGAAGTCATATTGGTTTCTCTAATTATAGTAATATGATATTCTATATTAAAGTACCTATTAATAAAGCTCTTTGCTTTTGTACCATTTTAAGAATTCCAAATGTTGATTGTAACTTTTTTCTTAGATAATGTTATAATATAAGCTTCATACAAACAAGCTTGTATTTTTATATCTTTAACTAAAGCTAAATTCATTGTTGTTGCTACATGTTGTTAAGAAGCCTTATAACTTTATTCTTTTCTTGATTCCATTCAACTACTTATCACTATGCTTACTTTACTTCATTCTGATAATCAGTCTGTTATTAATCTTATTACTATTGGAAATATAAATGAATATTCCAACCATATTAGTATAAATTTATTTGTGATTTCAATGAATTAAGATATATTTTCAAATGTTGATCTAAACTATAGCTATATTAGATTTGGGAAAAGCCTTAATAACTTGAGAGTAGAATACTAAAACTGTGTTATCAAAAATGTAAGTAGACTTGATTACTCTTTTAATAATACCTGGCATGATAAGAAGGTTAGTATCTTCTATGAAGTAGAGAATACCTAAAGTTTTAAGTATGATTTGAATTGTAAAAGTCTAGGACTTATAATATTATTTAAATTGACATTGTTCAGTTCTTTCATATATTTCTCCACAATATTCAGATCAGAAAAAGAGACTACTTTGTTTATAGTGATAATAACTCCTTTATTATCAGAACAAATGAAGTCAGCAGAGATTTTTGATTTTAAAAGCCTATTGATGTTTACAATATATATTGGATTGTGCCATAACTTTTTCTATGTTATTCATACTCATAGATACTATAATCTGTTTTCTTAACAAATCTTTAGTTATTATGTTTAGCTTATGTTTATCTTTTTGGTTAGAGTTAGTCATAATGTTATAAATTTCTGGTACCTTATTAGAGAATAGCTTAGAGAAAGTATCTTTGATCTTGATGATCCTTATTGACCTCATTGATGTTGCTCTTGAAAGCTTGAGCATATGACTAGTTGTAAGAAATAGAAGCCAAGTTCAAAACTTAGTTCTTTTTAAAGAATTTGAGTTTGGCTAAGATGTTCTTGCTGAACCTGAGAGAAATAGGTAGAGAAATCCTAGAAATATTGGCTTATTTGTTCTTAAATGGTATTTTAGTAGACATGTTGGTTGCAGAGGTCCTATTAAATTGTACAGATATATACTATCTAAAAGACTTATTATACTTATTAGCAGTTAGTTTGTCCTAACTAGACTTATAAATTGCAAATAAGAATTTCTATACTATAAGTCCAAACTCCACAATTTGCAAAATATCTTTAGCTAACCTGTTTTCTAATGGGCATTGTTTGATAAACATTACTATTCTAAGAAGAGAGCAAGTGACATTTTTAATATTATCTTCTAAGTAGTTGTCTACTCCAAATAAGAAAATAAGGCAGATGTTATTGTTTCATAGCTATGAGTCTGTAAGTTGATTGGCTTGGTATGGAATAACTAGAAGTTCAAGACCTTGAGAAGTGTTTTCACAGTTAATTTCTGTTACATGAGATATATGCATAAGCTGTTATGACTTAGACTTTGTGTTGAGTAAAAGATACACTCTTGTATTAAGTAATATAAGAGAACTCAATAGAGTTCTTACTACAATCTAGTCTATCTTATATACCTTTTGGCAATGGTCCATGCTAAGTTAATTCTAACCTATCCTAAAGACCATACTTTATCTATAAGACCACTATATCTTTGCCATGTTGTATGACTTTATCTTGTTCCAGAACCTTCTATGCCCTTTTCTATATCATGTGAGTGTGTGACTTCTGTGACAGTGTCACACTTTGTCTTCTTTATCTTGTATTCTTTCAATAAAAAATAGGAAAAAATAAAAGAAAAATAAGAGAAAATAAAATAGAAACCAAGTCTATTATCTTCAATTCTAACATGAGTTTAACTACAGATCTCATACTTAGAATGTCTAGTATCATCTTCTTTAAGAGTACATAAAATAGAGAGAAACTTTGAATCTTTCTACTTTCAACTTGTTTAACCCAAGTTATCTTGTTAGCTTGAGCTTGTATATATTCTGCATAATCCATGAAGGAGCTAGCAGAAATAACAAAAGCTTTTCTAAAGCTATTAAGGCTCAGAGAAACTAAGTATCTTCTAAGAAAATCAGTTTCAATATTCATTGAGTATTGTTTAAACAGTTCTAGAAGATTGGATCAAAGTTTAGAAATAGTAGAATGTAATGTATTTGCTAATTCTCTCATGGATACTATTATATAAAATAGTAGTAAGAGAAAGAGAAGTAGTATACTCATTAATAGGATATTTGATGCAATCATAGATAATATATATTGAATAAATATTCTGCTTAATACTGTGTACCTATAATGAGTCACTCAAATATTATCTAATCTAACTATATTAGTGTAGTATATATACTACTTACATATATTATTTGTTCTAAAACTTTCTATATTCTTTTTTGTATCATATGATTGTGTGATTGTGACTTTTTCATGTGACATGTGTGACTATTACATGTGACATCATATCACATTTTGTCTAAGTTCAAAAATAAAGAAAAGTTAAAATAAAACCTATAAAAATGATAAAATAAAACCAAGTCTATCATTTACAATTCTGATAGCATAGTTATAATTTCAGATAATGGTTATTCAAGTAGGTATATGTGAGTATAATACAATTCAAGTTGATAATTAAACTAAGGAAAAAAGTACATAGTAGACTATATTTTTAAATATAAAACTGGTAACTTAATAATAATCTACTGCTATGCATACTCTGGGTTATCAGGAACTATGAGAAATACTATTTGAAACTTCATAGAATTTATGAGAAGTACAGTATCTAGTTCTTGAATTGATAAGTGATTGAAATAGAGTGTAATCTATACTAAAAGAGTGGAAAATATGTAGATGATAGATAATATATGACAATATTCCTCCTTTAGGGCTGAGTCTAAGTTGTGTAGAAGTTAGTAAGTACTGTAGTCTGATAATAGAAAAAGAAATAAGAAAAAAGAGAAAAATTATCATTATTTCAAGTCCAGGAAAACAGAGTAATCAAAAAAGAAAAAGTAAGAGAAATGATAATAGAAAGATATCAGAGCTAAGATAATGGGAGGAAACCAGATTTGTTAGAGTAAGCTTGATAGAAGTTGAATATGAAATCTGAGGTATAAGTATAAGTAAGTTCTAATATAGATAACTAGTTAGATTCATTGTTTGTATTTCATATCCTAGCCAGATAACTTTGTACAGTAGTTTATATATGTGTCTGCAATTTATTTTTGAATCTATAATCTGAAAGATTTCATATTCTGATTTATTATTTATTATAACTAGTAATGACTTGAATTAGCTAGAGAAGATATTGAGCATTGTGGGTTCAAGCATGGATATGTGAAAAACTAAATGAACAGTATGCATTGATTTTGAAAGATGGATGGTGGAAGAATGAGTACTGGCTTGGTCAATGATCTTGAAGAGTTCTAAGTATTTCTCCAATAGCTTTTTTGAGAGTTATGTGGTACAGAAAAACTGTATTTTGACAAAATACTTGTTGGCTAATCTAGAATTTTGGCACCAGAGTTTTATATGTATTCACTAACCATTGATACTGTTGTTGCATTACAAATAAATCTGTTTTCAGATTATCTTGTAGCTTATTAAGATTTATAGTAAATTTCTAAGTATAGGATGAAGCAATATCTTGTTCTAAGTGTATACTTATGCTTGGGTGGTATTTCTTGTTTGCAAAAAACAGTGATATCCTAGTAGTAGTACTTAATGTATTATTGTATACAAATTCTACCAGTAAAAGAAGGTCTAACCAGTTATTCTGTTGGTAGTTACAGTAGATATGAAGATACTGTTCTGGTATTTGGTTAGTGTATTTCATTTGTTTGTTTTCCTTGGGATAGTATTCAGATGTAAAGTGAAGTAGTATATCAAGAGCAGTTTTCAGAGACTAAAAGAAATTTGAAACAAATTCTGATCTGCAGTCAGAAGTGACATGAAACAGAACACTGTGTTTAGAGAAGATGTAAATCACAAATAGCTTGGCTAGCTCATGTAAGGTGATGGTATCTTGTTAGGCACGGTTTGCACTTGAGGATGAAAGTCTGCAGAGTTAGCTTGGACATGCACAGAGTGTAGAAACTCCTGCAATGAGCTCAGTGATGTGGACTTGCCAGAATGACCTTGGCCTCAACTTATGTGTTATGCCTCCTACAAGCTGTGTGGTCACAATTTCAGAGATTGGTCTTGTAAGGAGTTGTAAGGAGAGGGGTAAAACATGTCACCATTGACACTGGAGATTTAGTGTCAACTTTTAGTTGATTATCAGGCTAGCTACTACAAAGGGGTCACCAGCCTTAAATACATAAAATAACAAAAGGAGTAACTAAAACAGATCTCCGAGCAAGTGTTTCATTAGTGAAACACTATATAGGAGTTCAGATTTGGAGAGGGGAAAACTCCACATAAAATCCGAGTAAATTTGCGGAGTTTGAAGGAGATAATTAGGCAATGGATACAGATGAATATGACCGTAGATTTTGACTCAAATAAAGTGAAATAACTGTGGACTTTTGGTAGAATTAAGTCCATTATAAAGTACCAAACTACTGACGGAGTTTTGGACACGAATAAGACCAAATATCCACAGGGATTTGATGTTGTATTGAAGTTAAACATGTCTCGGACATGTTTTGGAGTTTGGGATATGACATATCTACTGTTAGGACAAATATGATTTATTTTGAAAGTCTATTGACAATAACTAGCATTATATTACATCCAAATGAGGAAGAGAGTTTTTTAATAAAGTCTATAAAGATCAAGTTCCAGAGTTATTCAGGAATTGAGAGTTGTTTGAGTAATCTGTAGGGTTTGTAATACTGTAGTTTAAATCTCATACAGGTGACATAAGAGTTACAGAAACTTTTGACATCTGTATGTAAGAGCAGTCAAGTATATCCATACCAGATGAGCTCTAATATCTTATTTTGTTCAAAATTTCCTGCAAAAATGTGATCATGATAGTATTGTAGAATACATGTATGGAGATTATTTGCTAATAGTATATAGATTTTCCCATCCTTGAGAAGAAGTCCAAATATATTTAATAACTAGCATTCTATCAAGTAGTAAAAGTGTTCCTGAAGTGTCTCATCTTATGTAATTTTTGATAAGATGTTATTATACAGACTATCAAGATCTACAATGGTGGCAACCTAAAGAGATAGAGAAATTAGAGTAGTGTTACAAACTCAAGTTCTTAGAGTGAGATAAGCAAATGAACCTTGTATTGGGTTAACACAAGAGAACTCAATAAAAAACTCTATACAGGATTGTCTATCTTATATACTAAGAGGTCCTGGTCTATGCTAATGATAAATACTCCTGCCTTAATGTCCATATCTTAACCATAAGTATGCTATGTGTTTTTCATGAGGTAAATATATTGCTAACATACCTCATTCTTCTTGAGTCTAGGCTTATGATATTATCTCATGTGATATGTTATATAACTGCTGTCACATGCCTCCTCATCATCCATAAGAAGTAAAAGTGCAAGTAAAAGTAAAAGAAAGAAAAAAGAAAGAAAAAAATAAAAATAAAAGAATATATTAGAAAAATGTTAAGTCTAAGGTTTGCAACTCTGACAGGTAGTAGCTTAGAAATATATTATAAGTTGACTATAAGTAAAGATAAGACATAGATTTTGAGAATTAATAGAGCTATAAATAACACTTCTTTCTTTTAGATAAAGGTTCTCTCTTTAGATAATAGTATTAGGTTTAAATCCTAGATATTCTGAATAAAAAAAGATAATAAGGTTAAACTAAGAGAGGAATTCCAACAAAAACTGCAAGAAGTTCTTTGTCATATATATTATAGTTAAGTTCTGTGGCTTTGAACATGTAGAAGTGGATACACTTCTTTTTTTCTATTATAATCAACAGTATAACTATAGAGATGTAGTCTAAGATATTAGTTTTTATGATCATCTGGATGTTGGAAATCTAGTGGATAAAGATTGGGGTAGAGATGAATATCTTTTTGAGGGTATTAAATATTTTGTAGTATTAGAGATCAAAGTTCCAAGGAGTATCTTTCCATATTAATTAGGTCAGCAGAATAGCCATATCTGAGTAATAATAGATGAATTGATGGTAAAAATTTGCAAAATCTAAAAAAGTTTGTATATCTTTGACTTTCTTTGGTTTAGGCTAATTTTAAATTATATTGATCTTATCAGAAGAGATAGTTAATCTGGATAGAGACAAGATATATCTTAGATACTCTACAGAGTTAGAGTAGAATTCACACTTCTCAGCTTTTGTATATAAACCAACTTTGTAGAGTTGATATAATAATTTTTAATATATTCTTAATATTGGGATATATCATTTAAATAAATCAGGATATTATTGAGGTATATAACTATACAGATATTAAAGAGATTTGAGAAGATGTTATTTATAAACTATTCAAAAGCTACCAGAGTATTAGTTAGGCCAAAAAACATCACTATCTATTCAAAAAATCTATAACAAGTTTAGAAAGCTATCTTTCATTTATTACCTTCCATAATCCTTACTAAATAATATGCATGCTTTCCAGGACAAGTCAAGAAGATTAGATATTAGGGGAAGTAAATACTTATTCTTTTGTATAATACAGTTAAGCTCTCAAAAATTAATACATAAACAAAGAGAGCCATTTTTCTTTTTAATAAATAATACTAGTATATGAATCTCATATTCAGATTTTCCCAGATAAGATTTTTAAGCACTTCTTGTTTTGCTATTGAAAGTAAGTAAATAGTTTTGATAAGTGGCTTTTTTCATTTTCCAGTTTGATTTGTAAGTCATATAAGTAATAAGGGATCAAGGTCTTTGCTTTAGCCTTGCTAAAAACATCTACAAACTTGTAGTATTTAAATGGGATAGTGTAGATAGATCAATTAGATTACTAGTAATTCTTACTGCTTTTCCAATAAGATCAGTGGGATAGAATGTAAGGCAGAAGATTGTAGAGCCCATTTTTATACTACCTAGATATATAAGTGGACATTAATAATGGCAATATGAGATCAGAAAGAAAAAGCTTCAAGTTCTAGATTGGAAGTGTTAAGTAAGTCAAATATAGTTAGGTTCTCTTAAATATAACAATGGATAGATCATAAGTTAACTAAGATACAAAAAAATCAGATTTTGGATATGGTCTTATTTATAGACTAATAAAGACATGAGCTTTAGAGCAAATGAGTTTGGATCAGAAATGATAGTAGTATTAAGAAAGATCAGGCTCTTTACACAGTTCACAATTTGTACAGAAGTTGTGAAGCTGCTTTTTAATTTTCTGACTATATAGTTAAGATAGCTTTAGAAGAAGTAACTTTTATACATTTAGCCTGAAGTCTGGTATTACCAAAAGAGTGATATAAATATGTTTTAACTCAGTGATTTCTTTCATTACAATCCAAGCATAAGTTGTTGTCAAAGTATCTCTTTTACTCTTCAGATATTAATTTTATATTACTTCCCAGCTTCTCAAAGTTGTTACTTCACAAGTTTATAGGTCTTCTGCTCAAGTTTGATTTTGTTAGAAAAGCAAGTGTTTGAGTTAGGAAGGCAGATGTAAAATTCCAGGTCTAGTTGCACTCTCTTTCCCAATAATAGGGTCTTAAATCTAGTTTAGAAGTTCTTAGTAATATTAGTAGCACAATATGTTATCTTTCTATCCTAGCTGGGACAAATACTTTATAAAATCAATATTATATATAGTAATAAAATTACTAGTCTTCATTTACAAATTATTAAGTACTACTGTTGCATTTCTAATGGAGTCAGATGATTCAAAGTTTTGACACAATTTTTTCATAAACAACATCCAATTCTAAAGCCAGTCTTAGTATATTTCTTACTCTTTCCAGTTCAACCTAAACTCAAACTAGCTTTGCAAAAATTGCTGTTAAAGATATCTAGTATCTAGGTTCTTATTATAAGAGAGATGAGATTTATTGTCAGGATTAAGTTAGCTACAAGTTTTGAGAGAACCTCAACTAGGAGGTCTATCAACTGAGAGAGTTATTAGAATGTTATATTTCCTGAAGGTGGCAGAGAGTCTTCAACTTTTAGTGTATTGATCCAGTTAGAATCATTATCAGCTAGAATAGCTTCTGAAATACTTGGTACACTTTTAGAAATCCTTTTGGAAGACTAGGAGATTGAGATTGACCTTATTAGTCACTTAGAGCATTAGAGTAGGATATTTATATAAGCAAATTGTTTGCTCAGTCAATGCATAAATAAGAGTTTAAAGAGAGGTGAAGTTATAACAGGAGAAACCATTCTGTTGTCAGGTCTAGGATTAGGTTTGTCTGGAAGACTGGATTGTAATGGTAACTATGTAGTCTGATTATACTATTAGATATAATTCACACTTGCTGATTTTATCTACAATAATAACATAAAAGACAAAGACAGAAAAGAACTTAATAAGACAGGTTTTGAGATGGAGTTGGAAGAAGTGCTATATAAATGGATTAATCTTGGCTTCAACAAATAATGTTATGCCTAGCCTATGTATTACATGGTTGTGATTTTAGATAATGGTTATTTAAATAAATATGTGTAAGTATAGTATAATTCAAGTTAATAATCAGACTAAGGAAAATAGTATACAGTAGACTACATTCTTAGATATAAAACTGGTAACCTAATAATAATCTATTGTTATGTGTACTCTAGATTACCAGATACTATGAGAGATGTTATTCAAAATTCCATGGAATTGATGAGAGATGCAAAGTCTGGTCCTTAGGTTGATGGGTGATTGAAATGTAGTGTGATCCATGCTAGAAGAGTGGAAAGTGTATGAATGACAGATGATATGTGACAGTTTTCTATCAACAAACTTGCTATTAGTAAGTAATTACCAGTTATTTATACTATACCATGCTACTGTATATTTGTTTCTTTCAATAGATTATGAGCTCTATTAGGATAACTAGATGAAACCTGTGGAGATTAGTAGAGTTACTATAACTATAACTTTAGGAAAAATTAAGTTCTATTAACAAAATATATTAAAGACATGATATATCTCTAGGAAAATCTAAGAGAATAAAGTAAGATTTCATAAAGATAACAAATATTCTAAATACTGTAGTTTACATTCCAATCTAGTGAAACAACACTAACCTAAGCTAGAATAATAATATTTGAGTAGTTAGGAACATAAATAGAAATATCTAAAATATTATTTGGAATTAGCAAAGACTCATATTAGAGGATGATCACATGAATGATAGTAAGTATTGTGTTTATATTTATTCTCAATTGTTTTGGATATATTTCCTTATATACACTTCAAATATTATATAACATTCTTTTATTTTCATGTAGCCTTTTCATACATTTCAGTCTCATTTTACATTACTAAGATGAGAACATTCTAATATTAATGAACTGAATTCTTACTTATATGTTTTTATATTATTCTAGATCTCTGCCACTTGTTTCAACAAGTCATGGATCCTGTTTGTCTATAATTATTGACCAAACTCACATTGCAAACTCTACATATTCCTTTAATTACCCATATTTATTTTTCTTGCTTCCAAAATGTTAAGCTCTACTGGATCTTCCTAAATTGGTGGATCAAGCTATCTATATGATATTTTATTACTCAAAAATAACAACACCAACTTCTAAATATAGAAGTTCTAGATCTCTACTATTCTTAATCTCCAAAGATTAATAGAAATTGTTGACAGTATAGAAAAGTGTTCTATGTCTATTAAAAATGCTGATAAAGTCATAAATTAGATAGAAATTGAAAATTAGGATTGTCATGACATAGAGACCAAAACTCAGCTTACTCTAATCTTGAAGGATGAGTCTTTGAGTAGTGTTATATGTCAAGATTGTTGACGATAGACTTTATTTCTTCTTGCATTTTATTTCTCTTTTCATTTTTCTTTTCTTTTCTATTTTTAGAACAAACTTGGGTTAGGGTTGATCGGTCACGCTGTCACATCAGTCACAACCTGATGGCAAAGTCACAAGACTGATCACAAGATATAAGGGAAAGAAGTAGAAGGTTCTGGAATAAAGTGACGTCATACAACATAGACAACATATGTTGGCCTCATGTCATACACATGGTCTTTAGGGTAGGGTGCACAGTAGTGAGCACAGACCATGAGTAATAGTATATAAGGTAGACTACTTTGTACTAGGAACTCTATCAAGTTCTCTTATGTCACTCAATACAAGAGTTAGTTCTTTGCTTAAACACTTTGAGCATTGAATCATAACATTATATATGCTACAACAGCTACTGATATCTGGAACAAGCTAAATTGACATTATGAAGAAAAGAGTCAGAATATAATTGCATATCTTATCAAAGAGATTTTTTATATATCTCTATCCAATAAGACACTTATAAAATCTTAGCTCAATAACATGCATCATAAGATATATTCTTCAAATACTAGGTGAGCTCATCTCAGACTTTATACTATGCTTCTTACACTCTCTAATTCATACTCCATTCTTTGCACCATTCTCAACTCTAGTCTTGCTACTTTAGTAGGCTCTTCTCTTTACTGATGTTGTTATCACACAAGTATTTACTGAAGAGAAGAATGCTAAACTTGGCAACTCTTAGATTGCTTTTTGCATATGGTAAAAGAAAGGGTAAATCATTCCCAAACCCTTACTCAGATGAAGATAAGAAGAAGAAGAAAAAATGTGATTACTGTAAGAAGAAAGGCTATATCAAATCCAAGTGCTGTAAGCTAAAAGCAGATCAGACAGCAAAGCTGGAATCAGAAAGAGAATCAGAGAAGAAGAATAAAAATATATCAGCAAAGATAATAGTTGTTGGAAAAAGTTTAGAAGAGATAATTAGGATTTTTATAGTAGAAATTTTGGCTAGTTAGGATAACATGATATTAAAATGGATCATTGACTTAGATGTATCATTATATATGAGTTCACATTAAGATTGGTTCATTAACTACCAAGAACTCAAGAAACTCCATCATGTTTAGCTTGGTAATAAACACTTCATTCTAGTTATTGAGATTGGTTAAATTCAGATTTTCATCTCTACTGATAGTCAGTTATCAAGCTATATCATCTCTAATGTCTATTATATTTCAGAACTTAGTAAGAATCTTCTCTTTATCTCAACATTTAGTTAATATGGATATAAACTTGAGTTTTGTTATAGACTGACTTTTAAAACTTCTGAATAGAACTCTAACATATCTAGGTATACTTCTGTATTTATGATTGTTAGTACATGGATTAGCCTCTCATGTTTTACTTTCTGGAAATCCATTATCTAAACTCCTAGTTATCTTATATTCTAGAAACTATCTCTATAATGTCTTCTTAGTTATTCTCTATACTACTACTGTTACAAACTTAAGACTTTATGGTTGGTCAAAAGAAAGAACCTTGTATAGGATTTACATAAGAGAACTCAATAGAGAACTCTGTACAGGGTTGTCTTGCTTATATACCTAAAACTAATAATCTGTGCTCTACTATGTTAGCTTACTCTAAATAACCATATGTTTGCCTTAAGATCAATATGTATTAAACATGTTATATGATATTACTCTTTCAGAACCTTCTACATCCTTCTGTGACATATGTGTGACAGTGACATGCAATGTCACACTAAACACTTTTTCTAAGTTCAAAAATAAAAAATAAAAAATACAAGGAAAAGAAAGCAAAATAAGAAAGAATTTGATAATAAATAGAGTTTACTGTCTTTAATTTTGACAACTACTACCTTAGCCATAGTTCTGACCATAGACTCAGTATACAAGACCTAGTAAAAACTCTATAGTTCTCAGTTTGGAAATTGACTAAACTTTATCTAAACTCTGACTAGAAATTTCTAATATTCTTCTAACTAAGATTGGCTAATAATTCTCTTCTCACTAAACCATGATCCTCTGAAATTATGATCATACAACAAGTAATAGGTACAACACATAAGTTGAGACTAATGTTATGATCTTAAGTCTAGAAGTTTAGATAAAAAAGCAACTTTAAATTGAGTAATCACAAAGAAAACTTGATGAAGTTCTAAGTACAAACTAGTCTACCTTTTATACCACAGCTCATGGTCTGTATACATACTATAACTACCCTACTCTAAATTATATATACTTTCCATAAGGCCAATATATTATTACTATGGTATATGATATTATTTGTTTTAAAACCTTATACAATCTTTTCTGTGTTATGTGATTATATAACAGTTTTGACAGTGATAGTGATATCACCCAACTCTAATACTAAGTTGAAAATAAAATGAAAAAATAAAATAAAAATAAAATAAGAAAAATAAAATAAAGTTTCTTATTTACAACTCTAACAGTCAAGGTTATCTTCTGATATTATGTTGTCCATTCATAGATAAGCTCCCAGAATTGATCCATATTTTAAGTACTTACCCAAGCTTATAAATTTTCACATCTGTTTTCCTAAATAAGTTTTCATTTTCATTTTGATTTATTTTCTATTTGGAGAAACTAGGGTTAGAGTTTAAGCATGACATTACATGTTACTGTCACAAATGGTTATATAACAAGACACAGTATTACACATCAGTCACATGATATAATAGAAGGTAGTAGAAGGTTTTGGAAGAAATGATATCATATAATATATATAACACATATTGACCTTAAGATAGACACATGATCATTTAGAGTAGGCTAATCATAGTAGTAGCATGAACCATCAGTCTGAGTATATAAGGGAAATAATCTTGTACAGAGTTCTCTATCAAGTTCTCATGTGTTAATCCTAATAAAAAGTTCTTTTCATTAACCAACTCAAAGGTCTTTAAGTTGTAATATCCTTCCTATTATAACTTATCACAGATATATATTTGAAGCAAGTTCTATCCTATTTTCTGTCCACTATCTTGACAAGTTCACTAAGTCTGAGTGTTGACTTATTGATTCTAGTGAAGTTATTGTAATAGCTTATTAGAAAGAAAACCTATGCACTTTTAATACTACTTCTCTTACTTCTGAATATACTTATATTACAACTACTGATGATATTAACAACTTTATTGACTTTACTACTTCTATTAGAGCAACTAGATAAAGTCCACAGAGTTTTAACAAAGTTTATAACTTCAAGGAAATTCTAAGTTGTATTATTCAAACAACTAAGTACATAACTTATCTCTAGGAAAAATCCTGAGAGAACAAGATAAAGTTTTCTGAAGATGATAGCTACTCTAAGTACTTATGAGTCCATACCAATCAAGTAGAACATTAGACATAATATTTGGTATCCTAACTATAGAATAATAAAGCTGTATAATTAAAAACTTTAATAAAATATTGTCAGTAATAAAGATTCATTAGTCAGTGACTGAAATAAGTGGATTAATAGTCATAAGAAGATAAGTAGTAGTCCAACAGTATTGTTGTAGAAATATTGCTATAAGACTTATGTTACAAACTTCATTCAGCTTGTATCTCTACAACTAGTAAACTGATTTTCACAAACTAAGTTATACTGAAAAGTCCCAAATGATGGCTATCTACACATATGTAGAATATATAAAAGTAACAACAGATTACTGAAATATCAGACTATTAGTAATTGTAAGTTTCATTAGCTATTACCTTAGAAACAACTAAATGTATTCCCATAATTAAAGTTACATTAGAAAGTACTCATCAAATGATATATTATATGAAGATCAGTGTTTATAGAGATACAAGCATATCAATATAGTGATATAATTAGTTATCTTCTGAAATTAGCCTAACATTTGCTATGTCAGATAACAGCTCTACTAAGTACAAGTTTTGATCATGTGATAGAAAAAGCTTGCACACAGATCATTACTATTTTGTATAAATACTTTTATATCTGAGAATTAGACCTCAAACTTAACAACATCAGTTTTCATTAATAATTATCAATCATTATTTCTCATTATTATTGACATCTGTATTGATCTTAATCATTATTGTCATTGTTGTCAAACTTTTAAATCTCTCCTAAATTTCTGAGTGTATCTAAGATTTAGATATCATAAATAAGTGAGTAGTTCATTTTGTGATAGTTTAGAGAACAAAATAACCATAGGATTGACTCAGACTTTGATGAATACTGCTAACTTGAATTCAGATAAAGCTGAGAGTTTTCTTATAGTATTATATACTAAGTTTAACTCTAATAATAATCTATTTTCTGTAGTAGTGTTATTCATCAACACATCTATTTTGAATCCATCTTTTGTAATAATATTATTCCATAACTTGTTCTCTGTAATAATATTATTATTTGTTCAAACTCCATAAAGACTTGGTCTTCTATAGTAAAGTTTACTTCTTTCTAACTCAGTCTTCTATAGTAAAGTTCTTTTATTTAATCCCTATTAATATCTTACTACTAAAATCTCTGCTTGGGGCTATACTTTGAGAAATCTGATTTCTTCTAATATTAAACTGGTAGATATACTATATTCTCTAGTCTGATAATTAAATATGAATATTGTTGAATGCTAAACTCTAGTACTCTTTGGCAACACACTTTCATATTAGTACTTACTTTTCTTGAACTCTGTTCTCTTTCTAAAGTTGTGATTCTATGACAGATAACACAACACATAAGCTAAAGCTAAGATCATTCTGCAAAGTTTGTAACTCTATGCTTTTTATATAAGTTTCTACACTTGGTACAAGCTCTGAGTAAACTCTGCAGACTTTTGTTCTCAAGTGTGAACTATATCTAACAAACAGATACCATGGTAGTTTTTCTAAATAGTGATCTTACTGAAGAAATTTATATGAAGATTTCTTCTGAGATTGAAACTACTGATAGACTTATCTAACAACTAAATCATACACTTTATAAGCCCAAACAAACTGGACATGAGTGATACAAAAAAGTCTATGCTGAACTTAAGTCTTTGAAATTCATCTGTAGTATCTCTAATTACAGTGACTTTATTAAGAATGATAATAACTCACTCATCATCATTGCTGTCTATGTCAATAACTTTCTCCTTTTCTCAGCTGATCTTGTTACCATTAACTACATCAAGTCTTCTACTTTAATATAAAAGGTCTTGGTGCTGTAGAGTGGATTTTTCAAATAGAAGTAACTTAGAGACTGAAACTTTATTTATATCATGGTATACTTGAACTCTTATATTTTATTTTGATTTTCTTTTCTTTTTCTTTGATTTGATTTCTCTTTTTCTTTTATTTTCTTGGATAATAAAAAGGCATATTACCACAGTCACATGACACATGACATGACATAATGTCATAAACCTAGAATTTGGGAGAAGGGGCTAGAAGAATAATATCAAGATACATGTCAATAGTATATTTATCTCATAGTATATACATTATATACTCATAGCAAACATATAAATATTGGAGTAGTGTTATTTATCATTAGCATGGACTATGTGTTACTAGTATATATAGTATAAAAATACATTGGGAACTTTTTGTTGAGTTCTCTTGTAATCTCCATGAGATACTTTATCTATAAGTTTACTTAAGTGGTCTATTAGTTGTCTTGACTAGTAGTTGCCACAACAATTTATTACTACAGCTACAGGATAATAGAAAGCTCTCTAGCTTTGAAATTTCTTTAATTCTCTTCATCTTCCAACTATGACTCTAACTTCTCTTTGATCTGATAATTAATTTGCCATTACTATTATCACAACCAGAAATGTCAACATACAGATTTGTTTGTGATTAAAACAAGTCTGGAAGTATTGTTACTTTATATATTCCTATTGATTAGTAGTCTGCTAATAGTTTTACAAAGGCTCTCTCTTTAATTAAGTTCTCATCATTTATTTCTGCTATATATTGTAGCAACCACTTAGTACAAAGACCAAATATCATTATTTAAGTAAATCTCTTAGAAAGATGGATATCTTGTAGGAGTCACAAGAGAACTCAACAAAGAGTTTCCAATTTATTGCTATCCTATTTATACAATAAATACATGGTCCATGCTAATGATAAATAACCTTATCCTAATATCTATATATTGTCTATGAATATACTATGTGTACACCATGAGGTGAACATGCTATTAATATACATCTTGATATTATTTTTCTAGCCCTTCTTCCAGAGTCTAGGCCTATGACCTCACATCATGTGATATGTCATGTGACTGCAATCACATACCTCTTCATCATCAAAGAAAAATCAAAAGAAAAGAAATATTAAATCAAGAAAAATAGATCAAAGAAAAGAAAAGATATTAGTGTCCAAACACACTATAGCACTGTAGGTCTTATATAAATACTTCTTGTTAAGTGAGTATGTTATGTTTATGTTTATTCTCAATTATTTCAGATATATTTCCTTATATACACCTTGAGCATTACATAACACTCTTTTATTTTCATGTAGTCTTTTCATACACCTCAGTCTCATTTTACATTATTAAGTGTTTCTATATTACTACTTTTTTAAGTTTACTGGTTTTGCCAACTATTTCTTTTAGAAAATTCACATTAAGTTAGCTTTTACTCTTATTACATACCTTGGCTCTATCTTTACTGCTAAGAACATGTTTAAGACTACTGTTCTTCCTTAGACAGCTAATATTGACAAAGTTGCTAAGAGAAATTTCCTAGTTACTTAGATCTCAACTATCATAAACTTAATCAAATAATCTGTTGATATATAGTCCCTAACACTGAGTTTCTCTGAACTCATCTAGTTTAGCTTCAGTCTTCACTGATTATTAAAAGATAATAACTTTCCAAATTGCTAGTGATTAGAATCCTGTTTCTCAAAATTTCAAGCTTAATTCTCCATATTAGACTCTATAGGAACAATTGTGATGTTTTTTTAGTTTTAAGAGCTATGACTCTTCTGTCTACTATTTCTTACTCATATTATTCAATCTTTACCTCTCTTCTTTCATTTTATACATCTATCTTTAATCTTACTTGGAACATTATTTGCTCTATCATTCAGGCAGAATTTTCTAAGTAGACTAACACTGCTAATACTACTCATCATCACTCTAACATTCCAAAAGAAGAAAAAGGACAATAATCAAGGCAAGAAAAATAGTAAGACCCACTAAGCAGATAGTTTTTTAAACCAACAAAATAATAGTAGCAAAATTTATCAGGTAGAAGTGCTGCTGTCATCTTTCCAAACATAGCTGTTATCTCTCCTTCTCCAATGTATTCTCTTTCTTTAAAACTATCAGCTAATGCTTCTTTGCTTACTAATTGTTTTTTCTACATAGAGCACTTCTCAGAGTAGCTCTATTAGAAGAGTCTAAATATAAGCAAAAGTATGGGTGCTAAAGTTTTATAAGAAGCATTTAGAGAAGAAATTCTCAGACCTTTTTATTGAGCTTTAAGATCATTAAAATTGCTAAACTGTTACTTGCTAAGGTTCAAAGTAATCCCTCTTCTGTGAAAATTGATCCACCTAAAGCTGTTACTTTTAGAAAGTGGACTGATAATGATGATTTACAGTGTTTTTGTTAAAAACAATAATGAATATAATTTGAATAGTTAGACCCTTGGCAATCAACTGTATTTATTAATGATTCACTGAACTATTCTTTAAATGTAATAATGTGATTATCTATGCCAATATGATAGCTACAATAGAGAACTTTGTAGCTTCAGATAGAGTTGAATATACATGTATAGCTTCAAGTCTGAAAATATTTGTTTTGTCTGACTCATCTATTGCTATGAATCTCTCTAAGTGTGATAAGACACTATTTATTTATGTAAGGGTAAAAAAGCACTTCATAGCAGCTTTTTTGAAAATGAATAGTTTTTAAATTTTAGTACATCTACCCATTTTACTTCATATAAGTCTGACTTTGTCAATATGATTCTAGGTAATTATAGATGAGTTAAGACTGTAAACTCAAAAGTATCACTCATATATAATACTATTCTAATTAAACATAAAGTTTTTGCAAAAATATATCTCCTCCCTACCAGACAAAATTTTCAGTCTAGACTGAGATTTGAAGGCAATAATAGTTCTACTTTTCATAATAAGTCTAGTAATACTGTTTTATTAGCTACTCTGAACCTTTGGAGTAATATCCAGATTGTGAGAACTTATACTCTTAAGTATAATATCTCTGATTCTGTGAGTCTTATTATAAGATATCTGGACTTTGAGACTTTGTATTATTATTTTAAACATATCTCTAATAAAGTGATATGCTATATCCTTAATAATACAAAAAAGATATGTTTTCCAACATAGAAATATGTTTGCCATAGTTGCACTCTTGGTAAGATACACTAACACAGTTTCATTAAGAATTCTGTTGCTTCAGTGTGTTAGAGTTATAAACAATGGACTTGGTTTTATTTATTTTTCTTTCTCTTTGATTTTTCTTTTCTTTTTTTCCTTTTATTTTATTTTTGGCTTTTATTTTACTTTTCTTTATTTTAGACTTAAGTAGAAAGTATGATGTAATATCATGCATAATGTATAGAAGGTTCTAGAACAAGATAATGTCATACAGCATGACAATAATATGTTGGTCTTATGGAGTGCATATGAACTCTAAAGTAGGTTAGTTATAGTGTACACACAAACCATAGTCTGTAGTATATAAGATAGATTAGTTTGTACTTGGAACTTTATTAAATTCTCTTGTATCACTCAATACAAGAGTGTGCTTTTGTCTTATTTCTGAGACTTAAATCATAATATAGTAAGTCTTTTGGATTAATTCACTCAGATTTCCTTGAACTTTCCATCTTATCTTACTTCAAGTACAAGTGGGTGATTATATTTCTTGACAACTATGTTTTTTATTGTGACATTGTCTTTCTATGCAAAAAGTCTGAAGCTGCAAAAGCAATGAAATCAATTTTCTAGATATAATTAAACACAACTTTCCATCCTGTAAAAAGGTTACATATTAATAATGGGGGAAAGTATGTAATATTAGAATTGCAATTCTTTCTCAGAAAGCAAGGAATTATTCATGAAACTAGTATCATATATACTAACAAAATAGTTGTACAGAATTATTAAACTATATACTACTTAAAAAGGTACAGTTAATTTGACTTAAAGCATATCTATCAGATTTCTGGTGGAAGTTTGCTTTCTTAGCTATAACTCATGTGTATAATTGAACACTTGTTAGACATCTTAAATGGAAAACTCCTTAGGAGATATAATAAACTTGTGCTATATTCTAAATTAATAATATTTATTGAGTATAACAATAATAATTACTTTATGTGCTATATACAAGTAAATATCATATTACACTCTACATATGTCATCTTCAATAAATAATTCTTTCTTAAATGCACTGATCCTTATATAAAAGAGCATAAATTATATGATAAGTTATTGAATAATATAAGTCTAGAGACATAGTTGTTAGTATTTGAACCTTCTGGTAAAGATGAACCTGTTCTAATACCTATTTCATAGACATCTATTCCTTCCATTCATAATAATCCTCTTACTCATTTTCCTTCACCCTCACTTTTCTATAAGTCTCTCTTATCTTCTCTAGAATCTAAATAGCCCTTAGTAAAGATAGAAGAGGTTGATGATAATGTGGATACTAATATTAAGATATAGCTACCTAGTTTTCAAAAATTACTATAATCTGCTCTACAAGTACTACAAAATTCTGAATTAAGAAGATCTATATATTAAACTCAGATATTTTTGAGAAAAGACAATATTTATAGGAAATAAAAATATTTTACTAATATTCTGTGTTGTTCTCTATGACAATCAAGAGAAAGATTTCCTAACTCTAATATAGCATGTGATAGGTATAAAATATTATATAATTAAGTTTTAAGAGTTAGATAAAAGAATAAATCTTGTATTAGAATCAATATAAGAGAACTTGACAAGGCTCCTAGTATACAGTAGTTTATCTTACATACCTCAAACCATAGTCTATGTACAACTACATCTTAAAGGTCATATAGTATATATAAGGCCAACATGCTGTAACTCTATTGCTATAATATCATTCATTCTAGAATCTTCTATATCTTTCTCTATATCATATGATATTGTGACTAATGACCATAACATATGTGACCAAACTTGTAACAGTCATTATACTTTGTGATACTTGTGACTGTCATATGGATAAAAGAGAAGAAAACAAAAAAAATAAAGTCTATCTTCTTGAAGTCTAACATGAAAGTACTTGTCAGGAATTGCAAAGAATATACAAAGATATGTGCAAATTCTCTGATAATTTGCTATCTAGAATAATTAGATTAAATAGAGTTAATTATCCATATAACTCATATAATAACACTGTTGAGATACTATATAATATCCAGTGGAAAAGCCAACATCTAATCATAATTAAAAATAAAATAGACACTCTATCATTATAGATAAATCATAGCTATCATTGACTACTTGGTACATGTTATAATAACTACTAACCAAGACAGTCAATAACATACTAAATAGTCTTACAAGGTGAGAGTCTTATGGAGATCACAAGAAAACTTGACAAGGAGTTTCTGATATATTGCTACCCTATCTATACTATAGATACATGGTTTGTGCTAGCAATAAATAGCCACACTCTAATATCCCTATGAATGCACCATGTATACACCATGAGATGAATATACTATAGATATATACCTTGATATCATCCTTCTAGCCCTTTCTCCTAAGTTTTAGGCTTATAACATCATGTCATGTGACACATCATATGACCATGGTCATATACCTCTTATTGTCCAAGAAATAAAAGAAAAGAAAAAGAAAAATTAAATCAAAGAAAATAGATAAAAAGAAAAGAAAATTAAAATAAAATATAAAGGTTCAAGTGTACCATGATATAGCAGAGTCTTATCCAATTTCCAAAAACCTTGGAGATATTACTAAATTACTAGCTAATATTCAAAAAAGATGGCTTGAGTCTTGTCTTAAGAAGCTAAAATTGTTTGAAGATAGAAGTATTTATGAAGTTATAGACCTCTCTAAGAGACAGAAGGTGATTAAAAATCACTGAGTATTTAACATCAAGTCTAATAGTCATTTCAGATTTTGACTTATTGCAAAAGAGTTTTCTCAGGTTGAGGATATTAACTTTGATGAATTATTCTCTCTAGTTATCTACTATAAAACTGTAGATCTATTGTAAAGAGACCCAACTTTTTATTGATACTGAACATTATGGGCTTTTTTACAGACTTTTCTGCCTTACCCTATTGCTGGAAAACACTGTCAAATCTATGGACTCTCCTAACTTCTGCTGTCAGACCCTGTACTCCAGATCTAATGTTATTTTGAATAAGTGGTCATAAATACAAACACCACTACCAACAGGAATCATCATAACTACTTCTGATTAACCAAATTGTCTGTGAAGACAATAATAGGTCTATTGGAAATAGCTTGAGTGATAAGAACTATTGAAGAACATATAAATGTCAAACTCAGTACAAGTTTATATCTCAGTGCAATGAATGTTGCCAATCACCAAAGTACTTCCTTAGGATAACAAACTAAGAATTATGAGCTTCAATAGACAATACAAAGATTGGAAAGTGCTAAGATACACATCTTAGCTGAGCATCCTCTTACTTATTCCCAAATAATAAACAAACCCTATCACATCCCAGACCTGGACAGAGACATAAAACAAACATACAACCTTTTCAAGAGACAAGTTTATTACACAAAGAGAATGTAGACCAACAAAACTCTAGAAAAAGCAGTAGCAGACGAGGTATGGAAGCTTTACCAATGGATAACAGGACACAGAAACTATCCTCTTCTAGCAATATTAAGAGGACCAGGACAGTCTCCTGCCATTATACACAAAGAAAAGTGCCAAACTCTCAGAGCAACCCTCTATCAAAAACCTTTCCCTCTTTCCACTCCTATCAAAGCTAATCTATTATGTAGACAAGATAATGAAATCCCCTTTGAGGAAGTTACTTACACAGAGGTTCAGGAGGCTCTTTCTTCATCAAGCTTAAACACAGCTACTGGCACCAGCCAGATTAACTACACCATACTCAAATAGGCCTGGTCACATATAGGAAATGAGATAACCATGCTTATCCATTGATACCTTGCTAATGGATACCATTCTCTACAATAGCATAGAGCAATTACAATAGCACTCAAGAAGCCTAATAAATCTAACTATACCCAATCTAGAGCATACTGCCTTATTATACTCCCTGAATGCATTAGCAAGCTACTTGAGAAAGTAGTAGCCTGCAGACTAACTTATCTTACAGGCTGATACAACCTTATCTCATATTCCCAATTTGGAGATAGAGCTAACTCCTCCACTTCAGATGCTATCCTTACCTTTGTGTATGACATTCACAATACATAGAACCATGGCCTAGCCACTTCTACACTAACCTTTGATATCAAAGGTTATTTTAACTTTGTCAACCATGAAAATCTTCTCAATAAGATGAAAAAACACCATATCCCTCTCAAACTAGTAAAGTGGACAGCAAACTTCCTCTCTAACTGAGAGGCAGCAATATACCTTAATGATTTCTGAGGAGAAATGAAACCAGTCAGAAATGGTATTCTCCAAGGATCTCCTATCTCCCCTATCCTCACCTCCTTTTACTCAGCAGGTCCACTTAACATTTTTAAAACACCAACCAATTCTATTGAGATTCTAGAAAACCATGTCTGTAATCATTCTACCCATGTCTCCATTCTTATGTATGTAGATGATAGAAAGCTAACTGTCTCTTCTCATTCACTAGACACTAACAACTATATACTTGCTAAGACCTACCAATTGGTAGACCAATAGTTACACTTAGCTAGACTCTTCCCAAATAAGAATAAAAGAGAACTAATGCACTATACTTGGAGAAAAAGAGACAAAACATCACCCCACATCAACCTTACCAACCACAATAGCACTATCTCCACAATCTTAGTAGGCTCAACAATCTGCTGGCTAGGAGTCCACTTCAATTGCAAACTTCTCTACAACTACTATGTCACCAAAATGGCAGTGAAGGCTGAGAATGCTATTGCATTGTATGCATCTCAATGCTAGCAAATACTGTTCAGGGCTTATCACACTACCACCACCACCTTCTCTACCACATATGCATTCTTCCTATTATTACCTATACTAGTACTGCCTAGTAGACAGGCAAACAGAAACATATTCAAATACTGAATAAAGTCCAAAATAGAGCACTCCACCTAATATGTGCAGTCTTTTGCACTACTCTTACCCATGCATTAGAACTAGAAGCATTTATCCCCCCTCTCAGCCTATATTTGAACTCTCTTACTAAACATACTACCATCTGCTTCAACAAACTTAGCACTAATAATCCTATCCTACAACAACTATCTAACAACTGGTGCAATGGACAGAGCCTCTCAAATCCTCCTCCTCTCCTTACTAAACACGACTGTAGATCCAAACCAATACAACTACAAAAAATAGCTGTATTCACCTCTCCAGCCTATGAATGCATCTTTCTCTTCCTTCTCCCTCCATGGCAAAAAACACAGCTGGACTATGGAAAATGCTTTACAATTCACCAATCTACTACTGATAAAGACAAAGTAGTGACTCGCCACAACAGATTTGTCAACCAAGTACAATACCACCCAAAAACACTTCTTATCTA